>Ga0209067_10000080_pt1 | contig 62604 bp, 82 predicted proteins | sample ColStrG_CSR_2013_FD_187199 | JGI IMG/M metagenome (GOLD analysis project Ga0209067, IMG submission 187199) | Freshwater sediment microbial communities in response to fracking from Pennsylvania, USA - Cold Stream Run_MetaG_CSR_2013 (SPAdes)... | ecosystem: Environmental > Aquatic > Freshwater >...
AAGCCCACTGGTTGTGCGAGAGAGGATTGAACTCCCGACCTATCCCGTATCAGGGGACCGCTCTAAGACCACTGAGCTACCGCACATCGTTACTACTCGTAGCGGCGGCGGGATTTGAACCCGCGATCCCTTGGTTATGAGCCAAGTGCCGTAGACCAGACTGGGCCACACCGCATCGATTTACTTCAACCAGGACTGTTATTTTCCATTTCAATCCTTTCCGTTCTACCGGCTTCTCCCCGGCAGGCTGTTCGGGCCTTGACGCGGGGGAGAAGCACTAGGGTGAAAGACGAGGTTCGAACTCGCTTCTTCCGGGGTCACATCCCGGCGTTCATCCACATGAACTTCTATCACCATGTATCGTCTCTCCGATTGTCACCGATTATTCCTGGTTCGGTTTCCAGATTATTGGAACGGTCCCACATCTACATCGTACTACAGGGCAAACCGCCTGTCAAGTCTTTTTCAGGTCCCGGTAAAGAACGCCGCAACGAAGCCCCACATAAATGCTGTGTGATACCCCATCCAAGCGTGCCCAAGGGCACCCATGATGATCATAATCCAGAAGCCCCAGAAAAGGGCGCCTAGAGTCAGACCAATAACCGCGAAGAATAGCAAAATGAAAATAGCTACAATCCCGCCACCAACCAACCCAGCTACTTTGGCAAAAAACATAAAGCCTCCTATCCGTTCAGATAGAAACAACATACCACATTTTAAGCAGCACGTCAAGTACGTCTTCGCAGGGAAGACAGAAATCGAATCCACCTTGGAGGTTTTGGAGACCTCTTGTTCACCTTGAACACTTCCCTATATAGGCCGTCTCTCCGGCATGTCACGTTTTTCGGGTCGATCAACTCCCCCGGTCCAACGTCCGGTAGTCGAAGAGGAGGGATTTGAACCCCCACGCCCGAAGGCCACTGGGTTACAGCCAGCTAGGCCACCTACTGCCCAACTCTTCGTTGTTACTACGCTCCAGTTAATGGGTTCGAACCATTCTATCACGGTTAACAGCCGCGCACATTCGCCAAGATTGTTAAACTGGAATGACCTTTCCGCACGCACGGGCATGATACGGAATTTCCGTAGTGCGTTTTACTTCGTCCTCCCGTTGGGGTACGATCCCAAAGCCCTGAGCTTAAAAGGCTCCCGCTCTATCCGTTTGAGCTACAAGAGGTTGGTTCTCCTACGCGGTGCTGCCCCGCGCTCCTGACCTTAAGAGGGTCGCACATCACTGCAATGCTTTAGGAGAATGACTTTACTTCTTACTTCGTGGTCGGGTGTGCGAGAATCGAACGCGCGCCCAAAGGTTCCAAACCTAAGATTCTGCCACTATAATAACACCCGATGGTACTACATACTTCGAACATGGGGGTGCTCTACCAACTGAGCTACACAAGACCGAAGCCAAGTAACGGGACTCGAACCCGCGACCTCCCCCTCGCGCCAGTAGCGGGTTTCGATCCCAGCTGCCTTTCGATTGACAATCGAATGCTCTCCCAAGTGAGCTATACCGGCTTGTTTTACTACAACTTCAAGTGTTTCCTTATGGAGTTGTCGCTTACTCCAAGAATTCTTCCTACTTCCATAAAACTATTTGTCTCTAACAACTTTAGTATCTCCGAATCTTCTGGCCATTCTATTTTTGTCTTACGTCCTTTTTTATCTTTGGAAAAGCGGAAAGAAGAGGTGTCGATCCCCCGAGTGTTACCTCGTGTCCTAGTTTTCAAGACTAGTTACCTGGCCGCAGGTATACTTTCCATTGTTGAAGCGTCCGGGGCTGACTCCCGACAAGATCTGCATGATTTCCGCATCGCACTGTTAGAGAGAATTGAACTCTCCTTACTTGGTTGAGAACCAAGCGTCTTCACCAATAGACGATAACAGCAAGTAAAAGTGCAGACTGATTAGGCCGTAAGTCTCAGCACCTGTCCTGTGTTAATCACTCCACAGGCGATACAGTATCGACATGCACTTCGCAGCCCCAGCAGGATTTGAACCTGCTCCTTCGACTTGAAAGGCCGAAGTACTAACCCATATACTATGGGGCCATGTTAGATGTTGGGTTGCCAATCCTATTGCTTCTTCCCCGCGTGGCTAGCGCAGTATCCCTCGAGGGGAAACAACTTACACCTAGAGTCTCAGGCGGGGTACGATCCCGCGACCTCCTACTTGGCAAGCAGGCGTTCTTCCGCTGAACTACTAAGACATATTACTTCGACCGTCAGACCCGATTTGAACGGGCGCTACCTACTTGGAAGGAAGGTGTGCTTGCCGCTGACACTACTAACGGATTGTTACTGCGTGCCATTTGAGAGAATCGAACTCCCGGCTTCTAAGTTACCAACTTAGCGTTCCACCACTGAACTAAAAAGGCATGTCACTGCGTTCCCCCGGACGGATTCGAACCGCCGCCTCTGAATTACGAATCCAGAGTTCTCCCGCTAAACTACAAGGGACTGCGTGCCGCTAACAGGATTCGAACCCATGACCTGACGATTACAAATCGCCTGCTCTACCACCTGAGCTACAACGGCATATTTACACTATACTACAACATCTCGAGCTTGTCAAGCAGAAATACAAAAAGCCAGTGGCACTCTTCCAGTCCCCTCCCGAACTGAAAAACCACCACTGGCTTAAAGATTTGCTTCCTATTGGGAAGACTTTTAGTGGCGGATACGAGATTTGCACTCGTGACCTAAAGCTTATGAAGCTCCCGCGCTACTACTGCGCCAATCCGCTACGAGTGCTTTACTTCAGATCTTTACTTCCTACTGCGGGTGTTACAGGTGGTACAACTGCGGGGGTCGGAGCGGGCGCCGGGGCCGGATTAGACTTTGGCTGGGGGAGCAAACCGAGCAACCAACCAAGCGACGGGAACTTCGTTTCCAGCCACAGGATTGCTCCGAAGTAGGCAGGTGTCCCGATGGTTGCGATATATGTAAACGTCGCACCGTGGAATCCACCGATTTTAACGGTGATCCATGCAACAATGGTTGACACGATAGCCGACACAAACCCTCGAAGGGCTGTTCGGACAACGGTGGTGTTAAGTACGTTTAGTGGAGATGTCATGCTCTAAAGATATCACACCTAATTCTTTTTGTCAAGGGTTTAGAAGGAAACCTTGACTTCTTTATTCAAACCTGCTATTCTTAGTGCATGACAAAGAAGATCGTGCGCCGCTATAAGTCGGGTAAAGCCAGTGTGGTGCTTGCACATATGGATTCTGATTCTCTGACTTACCGCAACATCGGCGTTCCTCAGATTGTTCCCCTATACGCTGACTTCGATGTATCCAACCCCGTTGGGCGCGCACATTTGCGCCCCAAAAAAGAAGGTTTAGTGTATGCAATCGTTGACCTTGATTCTATTTACCGAGCCCAGCATGGTAGCAGTCCTGCCGTCATCCTAGCCGTTACAGGCGCTCAGCGAGTTACAGAAGATGGAATTCAATACCTGCAGAATGGTGTTGTAACTGCTGCTTCCATTGTGAATGAGAAAATGTGGAACGACATCTACAAAGATAAGGAGAACGAAGATGTGGTATGAAATAGTTGCTCTAGCGTACGCTCTTATAGCCCTTCTTTTAGTATGGAGAAATTCTGTGCTGTGCAATAGAGATCGCGCTGAGCTTTTCAAGACTAAAGGCATTAACACTGATTTTGCTCAGTTCATTCCAATGATCGTCCGTGATGCCTTGCTTTTCCCGTTCCTCATCTTGTGGTATGGTTTGTACGCTTGGTTTAAGGCGCTCGAGTAATGAGCACAATTCTTGAATGTCCAAAATGCGGGATCAACCGAGACTCAGATGATATCATCATTACTTGGGAGCACAATCGCCAACCCGGAGTCAACTACTCTGTTAAGAAAACGGTAAGAGCTACTATCCAAACTTCGTATTCAGCGATGGATGATGAAGAGACTCTTATTCACACGTGTGGGCTTTGCGAGTACGAATGGTCTGAGCCTGTTCTGGACTATCCTGTCGTAGAGAAAACGCAGAACGACCTAACGCCTCAGTTCACGTACCCAATAGGAGAAACCAAGATTTTCCCTACCTTTGCTGATCGTGACGACATTGGCATGATGGGTGAAGCACATTTCGAGTTCATGCGCCATGTCAAAGACTAATCGGGGCTGTTCCATAGAAGAACGTTTTCTTTCTAAGGTTGAAAAGAAAAGAACTGCCGTTTTATGAGCAAGGCCCGCCAAAAAGGAACAGCATTCGAAAACGATGTGCTGGCTTTTCTCCAGACTTGGTTCCCTGACGCAAAACGAACTGAGTTTAGTTCACCGCTTGGGGATCTTGCCGGTATGCCTATTGTGCTAGAGTGCAAAAATCAAAAAACCATGACTCTTCCCGCTTGGCTTGATCAGGCACGAAAGTCTGGCGAGAAAACTGGGTTACCCTTTGCCATCGTTCACAAGCGTGCGCGTGCAAACGTTTCCAAGACTTACGTAACATTTGAGTTAGACCAACTCGCACCACTGCTTCGTATCATTGCTGATCACCAGGAGCCTAAAGCCTTGACTATTGAAGAATCGTAGGATAGTCTTAAGTATCGAATGAAGGTCCTCTCACCTTCCCGCAACTTTCGGGGAGCTACAAGTGGCACAGGGACTCAACCAACGAGCACAAGCTCGAGTTAAAAGACTTGCATCTAGTCTCGAGACTTTGAATAAAACGCTTTCAAAGATTAGAGTCGGTGATCTTGAGGAGCTATGTCGCAGGGACATGATCCCCGTCACTTTGTCTAATTCAGGGTCTTCGGCTGGATTTGCTGTGTCGCGCAGTGGAGGTAGCCCCTCTTCTTCGTCTCCTACAGAGCGTGCTGTTATTGCTAAGTACAGTAGTCGTGGCGACGGACCCGACTTTGAACGCACTGTCAAGGACCCACTAAGGGATGATCTGAAGAAGATCGAGCGTTGGATATTCGACGCAGAGAACCTTATGCGTCAAGCTGAAGAGCTAATTATCTACGTCCGTGATGGAGTTGAGAAGAAGCGTGGTCGTGAAACTTCTACTCCATGTGAAATCTGCGAGATCTTGCCCGCCGTTAAAACGGCCATGTGCATGACTTGTTATCAAACTTGGATTGATGCCGGTGCCCCAGATCGTGGTCGCTACCGTGCTTACCATCTCGCGCTGCGTTCATCTGACGGCCATCTTTTGGTCTCTGATCCCCCTCCCGCGCGCTACTCTACACAAACCCTTGACATTTAAGGAATGGCTGCTATAGTTATGACTAAGACTCGCCACAATAATGCATCGAGTAACCCACGATCAAAAGCTCCCACGGTAGAAGAGTTATCTCTCCTTGGTTTTGAGCAATGGCAGATTGCCATAATCAAACAGTACCCTCCGTCTGCCCAATGGGTAGCACATGATGAATTCATTCGCCGCATTATGAGCGATGAAGACACCAACGACGGGTTCTAGGAGACATATGGAAAACGAAGACAAGATCTTTGACGATCTCGTACACAGCGCTGGCAATATCATGTCACCGTCCGAGATCGCTGCCCGTGAAGAAATGGGTGATGAGGCTTATGAAAAGCTTCAGACTTACATTGAGACGAACCAAGAGCTTGGTTTACAGCAAGTGGAAGCACGTACCCGCTACATCAATGGGCTGGCGTTCCTCTACGAAAGCATCGGCTACGCAATAGAGCGATTTGCGAATAAGTACCTAGGTAGTTAATGGCTAATTTTGGTGACTTCATTTCTAAGAACGTTCTACCCCCTGAGGTAGACACCTTCAAGATCTTGAGCTATACTCCTAGCCCTCGTCAAAAAGTCTTTCACGATGCTTCCAAAGAACACATCTACGGCATCCTCTACGGGGGAGCAGCCGGTGGAGGTAAGAGCTGCGCGTTCCTCATGGACGCCATCTACAACGCAATGAACTATCCGGGTATCCGTATCGGCTGCTTGCGTCGTACATACCCTGAACTCGAGGAATCTTTCATTGCTCCTCTTGGCGCTAAATGGAAATACGCTATTCAATTGGGTGCACGTTGGAATGGCACAAAAAGACTTTTGACATTTCCCAATGGTTCGGTAATCAACTTCATCTACGCTGAAACAGTTCAAGACGTCTCTCGTATTCAGGGGTCTGAGTACCAAGCTTTCTACATTGACGAAGGCGCCCTCATGTTGCCTGCTGTAATCCAGCAGATTGAAGAGCGTTTACGTAGTGGTGACAAGCTTATTCCTGTCATCGGTATGCGTATCTCGAGCAACCCCGGTGGCCCCTCGCACAAGTATCTTAAAGACCGCTTCATCACACCGACGAAGCTGGGCAAGATCCACTACTTTGAAGAGATTAAAGGTACTAACGAGACCAACGAGATTGCTTTCATTCCCGCTAAAGTAACGGATAACCCGCACTTGAACGAGAGTTACGAAAACGTTCTCAACAACATCGCTGATCCTCAGCGTCGTGCAGCTATGCGTGACGGCGACTGGGACGCAATGGTGGGACAGTTCTTCACACAGTGGAGCCGTTCACGCCACACGGTTAATGCGTTTGAAATTCCAAAAGAATGGCCTCGCTACTGTGGAATTGACTATGGTTTCGCTGCGCCTTGGGCTGTTCTTTGGGTAGCACCTGACAACGATGGGCGACTGTGGGCATACCGCGAAATCGTTTCAGCCGGTGTTCAGGCTACTGAGCAGGCGCAATACATTCTCGCTGCCGAGAAAGCTTCCGGCGAACCTGATGTAATCCGTGTCGCTGACCCTTCTATGTGGGGTAGCCGCGGAACCCCTTTGTCCATCGCAGATCACTATGGTCTTGAGGGATGTGGAATTTACAAAGCAGATAACGACCGCATAAACGGTTGGTCTGTATGCCATCAGTACCTTAACGATGGTCCTGCTTGCGACATCCACAGAGCAATGGGTTGGAAGACTTGTCCTATGTTTCACGTATTCGAAGAGACGTGCCCTACGTTCATCGAAACGATCCCCGCCCTACCGCGTAACCCTCTCAAGCCAGATGACGCAGCAACGGTCAATGTTGAAGACCACATCGCTGACGCCTGGAGATATGTGTGCATGTCCGTAGGGACTTATGCGCGCCCCGTTTTTTACGATGACTCACCGGAAGCTGAAAAGCCTATTAAGTCTGAAGAGAAGGCCGAGGCAGGACCAATCAAACCCGCCCAGAACTACGCCGAATTGTTTGGCGGAAACTGGTTCAGCCCTTTTGGAGAAAGTTAACCTATGGCTCTTTCATCCTTCAGAACTGAAATTGCAGAGATTGGGAATCAGTATGATTCTCAGTTCGAAGAAGGCCGTGGTAAGTCTGAGCCAAAGCGTAGCGGTTTCGCTACCGACATTCCCATTGGCGGATCGACGGAATGGAACGCTGGCGGCGCTGGTACATCCGGTAGCCTCAGTCGTGAGACATTCATGCTCCAGTTGCTTCAGGCTTACCTTACCTGCACTTGGTCATCGTCTGCTATCGATACCATTGCCCGCACCGCAACCGCTGGTGGCCTAGAGGTAGTGCCTTTGGGCGGCATCTACTCTGATCTTAAGCCTATCAGTGCGACTCCTGAAGTCAAGGAAGTTCAAGAGCTTCTTAACTATGTCAACCCTCGTGATGACATCCGTCAGTTGATGCGCGGCGTCATTACTGACCTTGAGATCTTTGGCGACTCATTCACTGAAGTTGTGTGGAAAATGGGAAAGCCCGTCGCTCTGTACCCTCTTGACGCGACTACCATGACAATCCTTGCAGACGAGCACGGAATCGTTAAAGGCTATTACCAGAAGACGAAGACAAATCGTACTGCATACTTTGCGACCAACGAAGTTATCCACGTGACCCTTGGCGGTGCTGGTGACACGTTGTATGGTGTGTCCCCTACGCAGAAATTGATTTTGCCGATCACAACTTGGCTCTTTGCCGGTTCGTTGATGCGCGAGACATTCAAGCGCGGTGACCCGATGCGTGCATGGGTTGACTGGCCTATCGCTCTACCTGAAGCCGAGATGAAGCGTCTGCAACAGCAGTACGCAATTCGCAACCTTGGCCCTAAGAATATTGGTAACCTCTTCGAGACAAAGGGTGGTGCCATTGTTAAAGAACTGGGTGTAAACCAGATCAACAACTGGCTTGCTACATTGCAAGAGCGTCGTGACGAAATCCTATCTGGATACGGTGTGCCGCCCTCAAAAGTTGGTGTAATTGAAGCCGGTAACATCGGTGGTGGTACAGGAACTTCTCAAGAGAAGATGTTCCGCGTCAACACTATCGGTCCTCTTCAAGAGCTAGTTCTCGAGAAGTTCTCTTTTGCTCTTCTTTACCAAGCCTACGGTGTCAAAGACTGGATTCTTAAATTCGGTGTTGTTGACTGGCGTGACGATGAAACCATTGAGTTGATTCGTGACCAGCGTATCCGCAACGGTACATGGACACTTAACAAGGCTCGTGCCGATATCGGTGAGCCGCCTGTCGAAGGTGGAGATGAGCCTGTCTTGGTTGACCGTCAGAACATGGTTCTGTGGAAGCACCTTGAGGACTTGTCAGAAGCCAACTTGGAAGCCGCTCAGGCTCTTTCTAACCCTCCTGTTCCCGGCGCCGCACCTTCTAGTGCTGGTACCCAGAGCAAGAAAACTGGTAAGAATGCCATGAAAGGTCCTGTGACCAACCCCGGAGCCGTAAAAGCAAAGACGGTTGCTAAGCAGGGTCAAAAGGCTACACCACAGGCCGCACCGGCATCACCGGGCGGATCTGAATCATTCGAGGAAGACGACGATTATGACGACGACTCCGAGTAACGGAAAAGAGCAGCAGCCAATGGCTGGACAGCTCATGGGAGATCTTATCATCCTGCCAGGTGGCGGTATGCAAGTAACTCCATACGCTGGATTGACCGCAGCTAAGGCTGCAGCATTGGTGCAGAAGCAGGTTGGCTAGTGTCAAATTACCTTGGACAAGCTGGAGCGTATGCACTCCACAAGAAGTACAAGGCAGGATCACAGACTTATTCTCAGATCGAAGCCGAACGTACCAACTTGATGAAAGCTCGAGAGGCAAAGGGAAAAGCCCGAACATCAGCTCACAAAGTCACCCCTGATTTTCATCGCAGCACCGCAGCTACACGTGCTTCTTCTGCCCGTGATCGTGCTTTAAATATGAAGGACATCAACCGAGCACCCGGTCATCCCCTTGGGGATCGCTGGATGCACTATGAAAAGCGAGCAAAGATTCGCAAACCACGCATTACAGGTCGATACAAGAAGTTCGTCTCTGTAATTGGTCCCGGCAGATTTGATAGTCGTACCCACTGGGGAAAGGCTCGGAAGCCATCCCCCTTCCACAAGGTGCTTAAGCCTCGAAAGAAACGTTTTAAGCATCAGACTCATTGGCGCACCCGTGGCCATGTTGTCATACCAAGATAATCTATTTCTTAAGGAGAGTGCGAGTGTCTAATATCTCCACTAAAGCGGCCACTATTGGTGGTACTTTTCTCCGCCCCGGTGTTTCCAAGAATAAGCGTCTCTATACAAAAGAGAACATTGGAAAAGCCGTAGCGCGAATGAATGAGTCAATTCAAAGTGGCAAAGGCCTCAAGCTCAACATGGCTACTAGCCACGCAAAGGCTTACGAAGACGACGCCCTCTCAACTGTTGGAATCATCACCAAGGTTTGGCAAGAAGAGGACGGCTCAGCAAAGTTTGACGCTGATATTCTCAATACTAGTCGTGGTCGTGACATTGCGGTAGGTGCAGTTGGAGGAGCCCTCAAAGGCATTTCAATTCGCGGCGGCTGGATGAGCGCTCCTGTAAAGGTTGAATACGAAAGCGAAACTGTCACTACTTCTAGTGACATGTCTGTTGTCGGTATCGACTTTACTCACCGCCCCGGTGTCGAAGGTGCTGAAGTTGAGTACGCTTCATTCGTTGAGTCTGTTGAAAAGAACGACCCTAACGCCATCTTCGAATCACTTGATGATGTATCAGTTCTTGAGGTCTTTGAAGAGGAAGATCCCCGCACCGAGGAAGACGTTATCCGAGAAGCTGTGTCAGACGCTGTTCAGACAATTCTCGAAGCCGCTGACAAGACTCCTTATGGTGACGTAAAGTACGCGGACCCCGGATACCAGAGTGACAAGAAGAAGCGCTATCCGATCAACACCGAAGCTCACGTTCGTGCCGCATGGGCATACATCAACGTAGCTTCTAACGCCTCCGCTTACAGCTCAAGCCAACTTGCTCGAGTTAAGTCTCGTATCAAGAGTGCGGCTAAAAAGTTTGGCATCAACGTCACTGAGGACTTTGAAAACCTCGTGAGCGATATGCAAGACATTATTGAGGCATACGTCTCTATGAGCATTGACAATGGCGCCGGAACCGTTAACGTTTCTGGCTACACCAATGACGCGGGCAAGCTACACGCTGTTGCCATGCGAGTTGCTGCCACTGCAATTACTGCTCTTACCACTCTTGACCCGGATGCTGATGGCGACATCGATATTCCTGGTGGAGATACTGACAGCGATGTCAACCCTACAAAGGAAAGCGTCGTTGACGGTTCCACCTGTTTGCTTTGCTCCGCTCCGCTTGTGGAGGGGAACTTGTATTGCCCAATGTGCGGATCACCCGTACCGACCGCTGAATCACCAGATTCAGAAAACGTTCAGACCAATAAGGAGAATGCCATGACGGCTTCTAACGAAACTCAAGCTGAAGTGGTAGTAGAGACTGCTCCCGCTACTGCTCCCGCCCTCACTGCAGCTGACATCGCTACCATCGTAGCCGAGGCCATCGCTGTTTCCAAGGCTGCTGACGCCGCTGCTCTTGCAGAGGCAACCGCCATCGCTGATGCTGAGGCCGCTGCTGTTGCAGAGGCTGCTGCCATCGAGGCCGCTAAGCCAAAGACCTACACCCTTGAGGAAACTCAAGCCATGATTGCCGAAGCCGCAAAGCAGGCAGTCGCTGAGGCCGCAGCTGTTGCTGTTGCTGACTACCGTGGCGGAAATGTTACTCGCAAGGGCGTTGTAGGGACCAGCCAGGTTGCTGCAGGATTCTCGCTTAGCGAGGACGACGAGCTAGACCCGGCTGCGCTAGCCGAGATGAGCCCTTCGGACTTCCGTAAGGTTTCCGGCGCCGCTTGGAGCAACCAGCCTTCATTCCGTGCCCGCTTTGCCAAGGCCGACGCAATGGTCAACGGCTACTAAGAACTACAACTTCAACCAACTTTTTACTCAACAAGGAGAATAGCCCATGGCTAACGATCTACAAGAAGCATTAACTGCTGCAGGGGCTGCTGCCCTTGTGCAGAAGCAAATTGACCCAGTGTTGCTCGAGTACCAGCGCCGTTACGCGCCGCTCGTTCGTGCACTGCCGTCAGAGAAGTGGGGCTCAACGGTCTACTACTTCACCAAGCGCACGCAGAACCCTGCTGGTGGTTTCGTAGGTGACGGTGGCGCACGCCCTGTTGCTACGTCAACCTACGTGCAGGAAAACTTTCAGGTCAAGTTGCTCCAGAGCGTCGGTGCTATCACCGGTTACGCTCAGGCCGTAACTTCGAACCAGATCGGTGACCTCCGTGCCCGTGAAATCGAAGGCGCTGCAAAGGGCCTTTACTGGGACATTGAGAACGCTCTCGTGTGGGGTGCTGCTACTCCTACCGTGAACGGTCCTTACCCCCAGTTCGACGGACTTGACGTTATCTTCTCGTCATTCTCTTCTTCTGCAACCGGTGGCCCTTCACAGGGTGTCGGTGGTGGTGGAATCGACAACTACGGTGGTGCCACTTCTTGGGGCGCTCCGGGCTTCAGCCCTTGGGTTGACAGCATCGACCAGAACGTAATCAATGGCGCCGTTGGTGGCGTATCGGGTTACCTGTCGTACGGTCTGATGGACCAAGCGATTGACCTTCTGGAAAACAACGTTGCCGAGCCTGTTGACAGTGCCGAGTGGATGTTCGTTCTGTCGCCCTCAGCTCAGAGTCGCCTTGCTCAGCTTTCGCTGATCAACCAGCGCTTCGAGTCGAAGGTTCAGATTGAGCCCGGTCTAATCGTGGACAGCTACCGTGGAATCCCGCTTGTCAAGACCTCGTTCTTGTCACCGCGTACCAACCAGATGGGCACCGTTGTGGCCACTGCTAACGGTACCGGTACCCTTGCGGCTACCTACCACTACCGTGTTGCTCCTGTCATCGCCCGTTTTGGAGAAATCCAGGCTTCTGTCGATGCATCAGCTACACCGGCTACCACTGGTGTCTCACTGACGTTCTCAACCCCTTCGGGTCCTGAGGGTCTTCAGCCTACTCACTTCAAGGTGTACCGTGGCTCATCGTCAACCAACCAGACCCTTCTGGGTTACGTTGACGCGAGCTTCTTGGACGCATCTTCAGTGATCTGGCCGACTACCAAGATCTTTGACAACGGTACTACGCTTGTCGCCTACAACGGCACCAACGTTCAGGCTTCGCCGCCTGCGTCGTATGTCTACACGAACGCTGGTATGCAGCCTCTTACCTCTTCTGGTGAGCAGAGCATCTACCTGATCTCGCGTGACGCTAGCAACATTGTGCGTCCGTTCGTTCGTGAGATGCGTACTGTTGACCTGTACCCAACCACTGCATCGCCTGACAGCCTGCCGTTCGCCTTCGTTACTGACTGCACTCTTGCCGTCCGTGCCACGAAGTACGGTGTGCGTATTGCCAACGTGATCTGTGCTCTGGACCGCACTGCTGGTAACGGTGTGATCCCAACCAACGCTAGCTACACCCCTAGCTTCGGTGCTGAGTAAGCACTAACAAGTTCTAAAGCTGGCGGGGGGTTACCCATTCCTCCACCCCCCGCCAGCTTTGGTTTAAACACGAGAGGAATAAAATGGTTTTTATTGCCAAGTCTGAACCGGGCGGGGCTCTTGGGCACGTTTGGGAATCCGCTGGTGCAGAAGGTGCCGTCGAAGTAGACGACTACACTGCTTACCACTTGCTACAGGTACCCGACGAGATGTTTTTCGCCGTTAAGCCTAAAATTGCAGAAGTAAAGATCGAAGAAGTAACGGTTGAAGAAACGCCTAAGCCAAAAGCAAAGGCAAAGAAGACCGCCGAAACACCCGAGACTTCAGTTGACGAACTAAGTCAAGCACTTAACGAAGCAAACGGCGCACGCTAATCTAGGAGAAGCCAATGGCTACAGACATCGACCAGCCAACACTTGCATCTGTCGATGACTTCCAGAAGCGTTTCATAGAACTAGCAAGGGATGCCGATCCCGAACTCATTCAAGATGCCCTTGAGGATGCTACACAGCACCTTGAAGATCGCACTGGAAGACGACTTGCTCCGTTCACCGGACACGTCTACCAAGACCGTTTGTCCGGTATTGACCCTAATGAATTGGGGTCAGATGTAGGTATGCCTATGGACATTTATGGTTCATTGGGTATGAGCATGGCTAACGCTTTTGGACAAAGTAGTTTGATCCGCCATTTCTGGCTTGATCATTTCGCACCAACTCGCCCAGAACTTTGGACCTATAATGTTCAGTCGATTCAGCTATACCGTACGTATGGAGACACGCAGCCTATTGATTTTGCTCACGGCGGGTTGTTGGGTCCTGACTCCACCGATGGCCACTGTTGGCTTCGCATCGGTACATTTGCCCCCGAGGGAACACGTATTCAAGTCATCTATGACGGTGGATACACTAAAGGGACTCCGCCATCGCTACGACGCGCTTGCCTCCTTCAGGCAGCTAAGTTTTTGATTCTCGAGGCAGAGCCGCAGAACCGCCGTGACATGAACTTGGACGAGATCGATACACAGATCGCAATGATTATTGGTCCTTGGATTAGAGGATAGTCATGGGTAGCAATTATGCCAAGGGTAGAGTGTACATCACTGGACTTGACAAACTTGAAGCCTATCTAGGAATCGTGCAAAAGCGTTTACTTGATGCTCGCCCTGTTCTAAAAGAAATTGCTGTCATGTTTTCCGCCATGGAAGCACAACGTTTTGCATCGCAAGGTGCATCTAATTTTGGAACTTCAACATGGTCCAACATAACGCAAGCTACGCAGACTCGCCGTGGTTACCCTGACCGCAAAGGTGGGGTGGCTCCAGGGGGCTACACCGCTCTAGACGCACACGGTTTTCTAAAAGAAGCAGCTATCAACCCAACAATCGAATACTCTGATGTTGGTAGTAAAATGATGAATCTTACTATCGATCCCGCTAGCAAGGGTTCGAGAACTACATACCGACGCAACGGAAACGTCAACTACGGGGCGGTCCAAGAATCAGGTGATTCGCACACTCCTCAGCGCATGTTCGTGGAGATTACTCCTCAGTTCAGACTTATGGCTAAGAACATTGCAGCCAATTACTTTCTTGCCAAAGAGGGTAAGGATCTCATCCCGGTTAAATACTAAGGAGCACTATGGCTGACAATGACGCGCCGTGGTGGTCTACTTGGAACCTTTCTTACGCCGACAGCGAATTTGGCGACATCTATGGTGGTGGCTCTGTTCAAGAAGCTTTCTACACCACTCTCCAGACTTGGTGGCCTACATACGTAGCCGAAGTTAACCGCAAACTTGGTGCATCGATCCTCGAAGTCCCTGTGGAATATCGATTCCGCCCCGACTATCGCACTCTTCCCCGAGAAGCAAGCGCCGCAATTCTTGTCACTGTTCCAGGCACCATTGGGAAGCCCGAAGTTTTTCAAGCTGGCGTTCGTGCACAATGGACAGTTGATGTAATTATCTTTGTCTATGGCACTCAAGATTGGCAAGAGACTCAAGCACTGACATACGCTTACGCTGCTTGCCTGCGAACATTGATTCTTCAACAGCGTGACCTAGGCGGTTTTGCTCAAAGCACTACTTGGGACAGCGAAAAATACTTAGAAGGCGAGCACAGCGGTACCCGTACTACTGGAGTTGCTAACCTCACTTTCACAGTCAGCCTTGGCAACGTAACCGATGTTTATGGTGGCCCACCAGACCCACTATACACGGCACCTGGCAACCCAACAGGCCCAACAACATTGCCGCTGGCCGAACAGCCAACAGTCACAGTCGCAAAGCCAATTATTATCAAGGAACCAATAGTATGAGTCAATTAAAAGTCTTGGTACAAACATCCCACGTCATTCAAGACGATAAAGGGGCACATATGTCACCAGGCTACATGTACTCTGTCAAAGATTCCGAACGCATCCAGCAGTTCATTTCAGAAGGCGACCTTACCGTTATTCTCGAGACCGAAGTTGAGTCCGCCGAAGAAACGCTTAAGAAGTCTGCCCCCAAAATTCTCAAGAATCAGGTAACTGATTCCGTAAACCTACAGGAGACCTCTAATGGCTAACTCAGCCCCAGGCGTTAACATCAACATCCTAAATGCCGCTACCACTCCGGCAAGCCAGTCTTCTACTTCGAACTGGTTTGTTCTTGGAATGGCAGCTGGACCAGCCGGTGTTGCTGTTCCTATCAAGTCGATGTCTGACTTCACCAACTACTTTGGCCAGATCATCAATGGTGGTCTTACTGGTCGTTACACACTTAACGCTACTGTTGACTCAACCCTTCTTTACGACTCCCTTGACGTGTTCTTCCGCGAAGGTGGATCATCTGCTTGGGTTTCTCGAGTGCAGCCTACTTCGAGCGGTGTAGCCGCTACTTCCACCACAACCGGTGGTAAGTTCTTGTTGACCGCTACTGGTAAGGGAACATGGGCCAACTCGTCTATCGCTTCTGCAGCCGGTCTTATCCTTACCCTAACCGCTTCTACCGTTGGTGCCGTTACTGTGCAGACGGCTGTACTCGCTTACAACGGTGTCACTTTGGCTACCACGTCAGGGATTGTTACCGACACTGACGTTGTTAACTGGATCAACTCGCTTCCCGGCTACCAGTCAATGTGTGTAGCTTCTTCGCAGGCCGGTACAACTGTTTTGCCTGCTTCGGGCTCTTCAGTTTCGGTTTATTTGACTGGTGGCACAGACGTTGCTGTTGCTGACGCCGACTCTGCTCCCGCCCTTGCTGTCTTTACCGACACCTTTGGCCCCGGTCAGGTTTCGTACCCCGGTGTCACCACTTCGACAGTGTACACCAATCTTGCTAACCACTGCCAGACCTTTGGCCGTGTTGCATTCTTGGACGGTGCCAACACCCCGACAGCCAACACTTTGCTGACTGCATCTTCAACCTTACAGACCTCAGCTACCGACTCGTCATACGCAGCGTTCTTCGCTCCTTGGCTGATTGTTCCGGGTTATGTCAACACCAACCCTGCTGTTCTTACCAGCACTGTTTTCAACCGTACCGTTCCCCCTTGCGCTCTTGCCGCCGCTCTTGTTTCGGTCTCTGACCAGAACAACGACTGCAACGTCCCTGCAGCTGGTACAACTCACGGTGCTTCAAAGTACGCCATCAACTTGACACAGAGCTACATCGTGTCAGACCGTGCCAACTTGAACAACGCTGGTATCAATGTTATCCGTAACGTACCTAACGTCAACGTCATCGCTCTCTACGGTTTCCGCTCAGCTTCGTACTTGCCTCTGTGGGCCAACTTGGCTAACGTTCGTTTCCGTATGCAGATGACTCGTGACCTCGATGCAATTGGCGAGCAGTTCGTCTTCAACGAGATCGATGGTAAGGGGCAGATCTTTGCCGCTTTCAACGGTTCGCTTGCTGGCCAGCTTCAGTCTTACTGGCTGCGCGGTTCGCTGTACGGTCTGAACCCCGAGAACTCGTTCAACGTTGTTACAGACGGTACCGTCAACACACCTACGACCATCGCCGCTGGACAGCTTAACGCCAGCATCAACGTTCGTATGTCGCCGTTCGCTGAGTTCGTGACAATCAACATCACGAAGTACCTTGCCAACGTCAACATCCCCGTTTAATTAACCCACTTTTTCTGAATCTTTAAGGAGATTTCAATGGCTACAGACACAAACTTTAGTACCTATGGTGGCGAGCAGCAGTGGCTTGCGTCACTCAACGTTAACGGCGTTGACTACGGCAACTTCGACAAGTTCAGCGGTGGCGATGCAGTTGCGTCGGTATCTAAGTTCCGTCCTGCTGGTATGGGTCCTGAGCGTACTTACTTGGCTTTGCCGGTATTCGCTAACATCACACTCACCAAGGCGTTTGTCCAGACCGACTACGCCATCCAGAACACACTTCGTAACTTGGTAGGGGCAGCACAGGCAACTGTGAAGATCACTCCCTTGAATGACGCTGGAAAGCCTTGGGGTACACCGCGTACTTACACCGGGCGCATCGAAGCCGTCAAGGACGGTAACACCGACTCAACATCAAATGCTGTCCGTACTTGGATGGTTGACGTTGTTGTGGAGACTGTTGCCAACTAATCGCAGTAACAAAACCATTGGAGGAATATGGTAGATTTCAAAATTGAAGGTGACATTGACACGTCTGAAGACGAAAACACTTGGGCAGCTGTAGCCCCCAATGTGGAAACGCTATCAGCTCCATCAGAGCAGACTGTCTCAACACCCCTTCGTTCACTAAAGGATCGTCGTACGCAGATCGTTACTGACCTGTACACCGACTTGCGCGTTCCCCGTTGGGAGAACCCTCAGATCTTTGTTCGCTTCAACCCCATCAACACGACGAAGATGAATGCTAGCCTCAAGCAGCGTTCTAACTCCAAGGTTGCTGACTGGCCGTTGCGTGCAAACACTGACGTGCTTGTTGATTCGTGCATCGGCATCTACGCTGTCTACGAAGACGACCCTGAAGTGAAGCTTTCACTCCGCGATGGTGACTCACACGGCTCATGGACCAAGTTTGACCCAGACCTTTGCGATGCCCTTGGCATCAATCCCGGTGACAAGGATCAGACCGTTCAGGCAGTCAAGGGTCTCTACTTCACCGATGGCGACATTGTTGATGCAGCAGAGCGTTTGCTCCGTTTCTCAAACATCTCGAACGACGAGGCTGACGGGCTTTTTTAGAAGGCCTGAAGGATGATCCATACATTGAGCAAGCGGCGTACGCTTTAACTCAAGGCATGGACCCCATCGAGTTCTTGAGCCAGCAGCGTGACGATCATCTAATCCGTCTGGCCATCCTTCAGAAGGCCATCGACATCGACGGAAAGAAAACCATTGATGAAATCGATCTTCTGTCCAAGAAGGTTGGTTTTGAAACCGCACGCATCTTGTCCAAGATGTTCTAACCACTCCGTCTCACAATCTCAGGCGGCAAAGAGACCGCTGCTCCTTCTGGGGTGGCGGTCTTTTTGTTTAAGGAAAACATGACTGAAGAAATCATTGGCATTGGCGTAAATGTAAACGGTGGTACCACCGCAGCCGGTGAGATCGGCAAAGTTGGTGACGCCCTTGGAGCAATGGGTGATAAGGCCATTGTTGCTGCTGATGGTCTTGATAAAGTAGCAGCCGCCAACGACCGAGTTAGTGCCAGCATGAAGGTTGGCGGTCGTAACATCATTGTTATGCGAGACGCCGAAGACACGCTCAATGCAGTTATGGGCAAGACAACCAGTGTCATGGATTCAGCTGCTGCCGCTACTGATCGATACTCTGCTGCAGCAGATACCGCCGCAGTTTCTGCAGAACGTCTGATGGCTTCGCAAGAGGCTATGGCTGCTAAGCAGGCTGAGATCGCTATCAACACTCAGGTGGCTAACGACGCTCTTGGTAAGACCTACGTTGGTATGAGCAAGCTCGAGCAGCTCGGCACGCCAGCAATCATGAAAGCTGCTACTTGGAGTATCCTTGGTGTCGGCGGTGTCGCCTATGAGGGCATCAAGCAGTACATGAACTTCAACAAACTGATCACGCAGACTATCACACAGGCCGGTGTGTCTCCATCCAACATGGGTGCATTGACTACAATGGCCGAAACGATTTCTAAGATGACGGGTGTCAATCTTAACGACGTGGCTAACAACATTTACCGTGTTGCGTCGGGTACAGCTTCTTGGAATGCTGGTCTCGGATCAACAATGAAGCAATTGCAAGACATCACAACTTCTGTTACTAAGCTCCAGGTATTGGGTAACGTTCCGGCTGGTGCCGCATCAGAACAAGCGGCTCGAGTTATTACAGCTCTTGTCAACTCAAACATTGTTGGCGTTGGAAACAGTTCAGATAAAGCTGCTGCTTTGATTAACGCTGCCGTTGGTTCTGGTGACATGCGCCTTGCGGACCTTGTGCCGGGTATTGGTCGCGGTGTTCTTCAGTCAGCTAAAGCTAACGGTGTAAGCGCCAAGGACATGCTTGCATGGATCGCTTTGCAGACTTCTATGGGTACTACAGCTAGCGTTGCCGGTAACTACGTTAAGACCGGTATCAACCTTCTCGCCAACCCGTCTGCACAGGGTGTTCTTGCTGAGTCCATGATTGGTATCAAGCCTGGTGAGATGCAAGGCATCATCGCTGGTCCTGGTGGGCTGCAAGCCGCTGTATCTGTTTTCAACGAAGCCGTCAAAAAGCTTACAATTTCATCTAACTTTGTTGGTTACCGAACAAGCACTGGTAACGCGCGCGCTGGTGGAACTGGTGAAGCCGCAGCCCTTAACAAGCTTCAGACATGGATGGTTGGCGAGATGCCTGCTGTTGTTCTGAAGCAGTGGGAGCACGGTGGAAGCGCCGCTTCTGGTGGATTGACCCCAGCCAACCTCCAGTGGATCACTGACTTGATTATGACCAAAGCTTTCGGTGGATCAAAGCAATTCGCTACCATGGCCGCTATCTTGAAGAACCCTCAATTGCTTGCGGGTATCGAAACGTCTATCGGGAACAAGAGCAGTGTCGCGTCGATGAACGCTGCATATGCTATTGCGTCTAACACTCCATCACAGAGATTCCACAAAGACCTAGCAGCAATTCAGGTTGACCTTGTTAACGCTGGAAAAGCTTTGTACCCGGCGACCATAAAACTGGTCGATGGATTTACATGGCTATTCAGTCACATCACTTCTTGGAAGCCAGCTCTTCTTGAAATAGGCGCTGCCATGACCGCTGTCGTAGCAGTTGCTGCTGCAGTGAAGATCTCTCAGCTCGGTACTGGCGCAATGGCGATGTATGGTGGGCTTTTGACAAAAATGAATCCCAGCGGCACGTCTGGTGGATATTTCCGTGCAGCGTATCAAGCTAAGACTGCTGGTACGATTGCTGACCTAGGTGCAGCGATTCGTGCCACGGGTGCAGAAGAGACCATCGCAATCAAAGACGGAGATGCTGGGATTACTGGTGCGGTTCGGGAAGGCGCAACTGAGACTGTAGATGCACTTCGTGGAGTGCAAGCAACTCTTGCTGAAGGACTTGGTGTAAGAAACGTTGGTAGTCTTACTGGTGCAGCTAGCAAAATCCAATCAACTGGAATTATGGGTAATGGCGAAAACATTGCAGGATTTAATAAAGGGCTTGCAGACCTTAACAAAAATGGTGCTGGCATTTTGCCAATGCCTGTCCAAGCAGGTGAGTACGGGCCACGGTCTCCCGCCCAAAGACTCTGGATGGAAAACAAAGCTACAGCTGCAATGATGGCTAGTGCGCCCGGCAGCGCTGCGTTCCAAGCTGAAATGGCAGCACGCAATTCGGGGGTTTTGGGAGCACGAGATCTTCAAAACACTTTTGTTCCTCCTTTCGTGATTCCAGAAGCAGCTGCAACAGAAGCAACTACGATAGCCAAAACTGGGAGCAGCGTTCTCTCTGGAATTAAAGGCCTCGGCGTAGGCGCTCTTGGCCTTGTTGGTGGACCTATCGGACTAGCAATGATCGCTTCAACCGTTCTGCCGCTTGCTGTACCTTTCATGATGAAGGGTATCAGCGCTATGAGCCACTGGTTCGGCGGGGCACAAAATGCAAACTCCATAGCCCTTAGTTCCATATCTCACCCTCTCGTTCAAACTGCTTCACAATATACTTCAACTATTGATTCTTACAAAAAGCAAATTGCTCAATTAAATAATCAAGGGTACAACCCATTAACTGCAACTGCAGCTGAGACAGCGCAATGGCAGAATTTGCATATGAAACTTAACACCGCTCAAGGTGGCCTTGCTGGACTGAACCCAGCACAGCAAATGGCTCAAATCAAAAATGCATGGGCTATCTCTAACAACGCAGGGATTGCTAACCTTCTTTCCGACACAGCCGCTGGCGGTCAATACAACTTTGGCAAGTCATTCAACATGTCTCTTAATTCTATGCCTGCATACATGATGGGAAGCATTATGAGCGGTTTGAGCGGTGATGTGAATGCCCTTGGCAACATTCCAGGTGCAAAACAACTTCGTGAAGAAATTGCAGGAGCAACAGGAAAAGGTAAAAACTACATTTCATTGAGTGGTTTGACACCTGGACAACTGACAACGAAAATTAATGCTCAAGTTGCGGCCCTACTTTCTAGCAACCAAGGACTTCTTGCAACACCCGAAGGCCAAGCTGCTTTGGTAGGCAACAAAGTTGTAAAAGATTACGCTGGATATATCGCTGCTCAAGGGACAATTTCAACTCAAGCAAACTATGGAAACCTTGCACAGTCTTTGACTCTTAGCGGTCTTAACAACTCTAATAGTGCTCAAAGAGAAATGTCGGCACAAAACATTGCTGCAAAACTTGTTGGTCTTGCCCAATCAGATTTGATTCGAGCAGGGCAACAAGGGTCAGACGCTGGCGCTAGAAATCTGTATCTTGCTGCGTCTAAAAAGGCCGCAGCCGAAGCGATAGCATTTGAGCAACTTCACACAGAAATGATCAATAAACTTGATGGTCAAAAGATTGACAAGGGTAGCATAAAAGCGTTGGCTTTGGAAATCACTAATCAACAGCGTCAACTCTACAAGGATCTAAAACTTACTGGTGGAGATATTGGCATGGCCTTCTCAGCAGCTCTTGGTGTATCTGGTGCTACACTGGCAAAAATTGTCAACAACGCAAATGCAACTACTGGTGCAAGGAAATAAGTAAATGTCTAAATCGATTACTCACGACAAATCGCTTCTTGTTCTTACGCCTTCTTCACCAAATGGGTCATATCGTCCCGTTATTTTGGGAATTGCTGGCGATCCTACTTTTAGCCAAGCTGGTGGTTCGGGTGGATGGCAGATTGTAGAACGCCCAAAGCAAATTGCCGCTACGCAATGGTATGACCGTGCGCCATTTCAGATCTCGATTCCATGCATCATTGACCCTACAGCAACGCTGTCACCCTACAGACCTGATGACGATATTCGTGAAATGCTGTCGTGGCTCAGTGCGCCGAGCATTAGCTCCAACGTCATCCAGCCTCCAACTATTAAGATAAGTGGTCCCGTTTTGGGAACTGATCTGACTTGGGTTGCTTATTCTATATCCATGGACGCGGCTTTGCGTGCGGGTACAAATGGATTTGTTGAGTATGGTCGCCGCAACAAAGTTATTGGTCAGACCTATTCACCTGGCGCTGTAATGCAACAGCACACTACAGTGGTACTTTACGAATACAATCCACCATTTCCTTCTTCAACTAACACTTCTTCTCCCGCCCAAGTTGCGCGTCGTAATCTAAAGACAGCCTCTACTCGTTCCTATGTAGTCAAGGCGAATGACACATTAGCTCAAATTGCAGCGCAGCAAATGGGCAAAGCTAGCACATCAAACGAACAAGCAATAATTGATGCAAACGCTGGAGACAAAACTCTTAGCTTACGTAGCCCCAATCAGATTCTTTCTTCTCTGGTAGGAAGAACAATTAAGATCCCGGTAGCTTAACGTGTTTGGTACAAGCATACCAGCGACTAACAAGTCTGCCACATCTTCAACAATAATTAAAACTGAACCTCCGGGGGCAACTGGAGTATCACCAGCGGGTGCTTATCCTGTTACTGGTTTTGGGCAATGGGGATTGCAGGATTTGCGATTTGTTAATCCAACAACTCGAGAAGAAACTGTATTGACAACGGATTATCGTGAAGCAATTACGGACATCATTTACGAAAAGAATATGAGTGGCGTTACAACTCTTACCCTTCAAGCAAATGACCCTAACCGTACTTTGTTAAAGAACCTTGTAGCTCAAGGAACGGAAATAACTTTGAACGATGGCGGGCAAAAGATCCGCTTCTCCCTGAGTCAGTACACCAAGGCCTCCGATCAGGTCCAAATGGCTTTTGAATCTAGCACTGTTTATAGACTTCGCAATCAACGCAACTCAACTGGAACAGTAACAACAACGGTAAGTACGGGCGTAACAGAATTTGTAGCCAGCCTCGTCTACGCTTTGAATTACAACAACTCTCCTTATGAAACGGTTGGATTTGTTGGTCCTGACTACGCAACGATTTGGAGCGAGTTGACTGGAAACGCCGGTAAGGCGATTGTCAAAGTTGGTTTAGGTCGCGGAACAACAACAGACCCTTTCGAAGATTCGTGGACATGCATGAGCCGCATCGCATCATCTGTTGGCTGGCGTTTATGGGAGAACAACAACACTGTTTACTTTGGCCCTGATGAATATTGGCTGGGTATCCTTAATAAGAACCCTCAAGGATTATCTGTTCCTCCAATCAATTCGATCATGGGTACGCTGTCGCCAATTCCTGTGATGCAAGAGTTTGGTACCGACATCATGCTTATTGACTTCGACTGGGATGTACAGAAGCCCTACGCGCAAGGTACTGTTACCTGCATGTTGGAGAACTGGAAATATGACATCGGTGAGATAGTGCAGACAGTTGGGCTCGGACCAGCTAACGGTGATTGGATTGTGTACAGCATCCAGCGTGACTTGTTCTCTCCGCAAGCCACTATGACTCTTCAAGTGCCTATGCCGTTCGCATCTGTGTATGATCCTAATTCCTTGCCTTTGCAACCATTCCCACTAATAACAAAGTTGGCCTAATATGGGTAGAAGTCAATCTTCTAGCACACGATTTCAAGAAGATTCCAACATCCTTTATCACCACTTGGTGGACGCGGAACAAATCAAAGGGATATATTACGGCACTGTCTTGCAGACTGACGTAAGTATTGCCTTGGGCGCAGGTTCCCCAATACCCACTGGCACCATGACCATCAGTATTCCCAACTTGGGTAACAACCACGTATCTGACCCTATCCCTTATCCTTCTAGGGTAGCTCCTGCTCTTGGATCTCAAGTTGCTGTTGGTTTCGATTCAAGAAACAACCCTATCGTTTTAGCAATCTATGGTGGAGTTGTGGGTGCCAGCGGAACCGTAACACTTGCTTCTTTAGGTCTTCACACAGGTTCTCTTACTTTCGTTAACGGTTTGATCACCGCGTTTACCGCCCCAGCTTAAACCCTTGCTTTTCTGAGATTATCTGCTATCATTATGACTAGATTGGACTTTTAACACTCATGACACAACCAATCTCTAATCTCGTAGCCACATGGATACCCGGAACTGGCATACAGCTCACGTGGACACCAGCCCCGGATGACTCTAATGTTTCACACTACGAAATTTATGCTCTTGAAAACGTTCTGTCGTACACCCCTTCTTGGAACTTGATCGGAACTTCTTTACCGCTGACTACTGCTAGTGGATATGCTAGCAACAGCCAAGCAACTGCAACAATCGGCGTCTATCCTCCGGCATCTTCATTTGTTGTACCTCTTTCCACTATGGCAACTTTGTTCGCTTCAGGTGGCGTGGCTCCGACATCGTTGGCTTTCAGCGTCATTCATCGCATCGATGCCAGCAATGTTGCCAGCACGGCTGTTAGCGTTTCCGCTTTTCAGCAGCCAAAGAATCAGGCCTTTGGTGCCCCGCATCTTACAAACAACATCGCTTTAGATCCATTTGGTCAATTTACAACCACTGCTCAAGATTCATATTCTGAAATAGCTAATTCTGTTGGAATGTTTTTAGGAACGATCAAAGGTCAAAGAACCGTTGTCCCCAACTATGGTGTTGATGATATGCCGCTTAATCAATTGGACGTAACTCAAATTCAAAGCGATCTGAATAAGGCTGAAGACAGAGCTAACGCTCTTGTTGATGTTACATACGACGCTTACAACAATGCGACCCTCAGCGTACGGGTACAAGCCGGTCAGGGAGGCATACAATAATGGGTTACATTAGCCTTCCGGTTGTCACTGACAGTGACGTTCTCGTACAGCAAGCATTAGCTAATATCGCTGCAGCAATCCCTGGCTGGGTACCTCGTGAAGGTAACCTTGAGGTACTTGTGCTCGAGCAAATGGCTCTCATGGCGGCAGAAGCGGCCACAGTAGCGTCCAACGTTCCTGATGAAATCTTTGCTTATTTCGGTGGTCTTGTTGGCATTAACCCAATCCCAGGTACACTTGAAACCATTCAAGTAACTTGGAATTTGATCAACCCTGCCACGGGTAGCCCTGGTTACCAAATTCCTGCTGGAACTGTCCTTGGATTTTACTTTGCCGGTGCTTCATATCAATTCAAAACTATGTCAGACGCGGTTATCGCCACAGGTTTGTCCAGCATCTCCCTAACTCTTCAAGCCGTTACTGCTGGTTCCGCTTATGACCTTGATGCACTTGCCGCTAGTAGTTCTCTCAATCTATCTACACAATATCTTCAACTTATTAACCCTGATCCCTTGGTTTCAAACGTCATCATTACTTCAACACCGGGGACCAATTCCGCTCTCGTTCTTGGCACCGATGCTGAGACAACCTCGTCTTACCTAAACCGTTTGAACGCTCAGCTCCAACTCCTTGCCCCGCGTCCGATCACCCCAAGCGATTACGCTATCTTTGCTCAGAATGTTGCTGGCATATATCGTGCAGTGGCTCTTGACGGTATAAACCCATTCACCAACTGGCTGTCAGCGGCTAACGCAAACCTAACACTAGCAACATCCATGCCTTCTGGATGGACTGGAGTTGGCAACGGTACCGCTGGAGCAGACACTCTAACTGCGCCTGGAACATCACCAAACAACTATGTCGCTGCCACCACAACGGCAGCAGCTCTCGCCGCTAACGTTCCCTTTCAGGCCGCAACAATTGTTGGGGCCACAAGCGTAGTAGCGTTGATTGGTACCGGTGGTCTTGGAACATTCAGTACAACAGCTAGTGCAGCTAACCCCACGGTAATTTCGATTATCGATGCCACCAATGGCAACGAAATAGCTATTGCTACTACTGTTGGAGCGGCCACTGGATCTGGTTCGGGCACTCAGCAAATCCTTACCCTTGCTGCCCCTCTTCAGTACATTCACGGTACCTCAGCAACTATTACTATCCTTCAAGGAGCCATGCTTCCTCTTGCGGGTGCTGCTCCCGGCGCTGCTGGGATGCTTGCCCCTAATGCAAAGTATTACCTTGCGTCAACAGTCGTACAGTGCGGCACAGATACCACAGGTACGGCCATTCCTTACCTCGTAGCACAGTGCACATACCTTGACGGATCAACTCGCACGTTTTCGTCGGCTCAGAAAATTGGTAGCACTCTATACGATTACACGGCTGATCAGAAAAACATCATCTGCACAATCCCTGTTTCCAACTCTAACTCTTCATACTTGGCTCCAGGAGCAACAGGTGTCTACACAGCGCTCAAGCCGACTCTTGCATCAGTACAGCTATTCGTTGTTTGGGCAACTCAAGGTTTAACAAAAACTCACTTCATTTTTTACAACGATTTGTCGGCGGTAAATTTCCGATTTGACGGTGATGACAACCCGTTAATTTCTACGAGTAATTGGAACTTTGTTTTTGACTCCAACATGGCGGCTTTGTTTTTCGGCAACGCTGTCTTAGCTTCTTGGACGATCCCATCACCGATCATTACGATACCCGGATTTGGCATTCAATATCTTGGGACGGGTTCTGCGCTTGCTTCTCCATTGACTTGCATTTCTCCGATCTTCAACTTGTCTAATAATCAAAGCGACATTGTTGGAACAAGTCGAACTTACACTGCATTTGCAACGGTTGACTCATCGTATGCAGGATCGACTTACGGCAACATCATTGTCGAAGTATGGGACATGAGTACCGGCGCCATTCTAACAACGTTGCCAGGACCAACCAACGTTATTGTCTCGCCCACATCTGCTGGTGTTACAAGCCTTGTAGTGCCGTTTACGCTTACTTCGCCGCGAGATGTTGAAGTACGAGTAATCTTCAACACAGGACTAAACGTTCCTTTGAACTCGAGCGTACTTGTAACCAACATTGGAATTATGAGCGGAAACGTAAGCGCCGCTAATGTTGTGGCTAACAACGATGTTGGCGCCACATGGACTCCTGGTGGGCTGTATTCCACTCAAGCATTTAACTATCCACGCCAAGTATCAATATGCCCAATTGACTCTAACGGTATAGGCGTAACTGATTTGATTCAAGACAACTTGACAAATTATCTCTCTGCTCATCGTGAGGTCAATTTCACAATTAACATTCTTCAGCCAAGTTACGTTCCCATTGATGTTCAATGGACTGGATACATTATTCCTGGTTATGTTGCATCGACGGTTCAGGCAAATGTCAACACAGCTATTCGAGCATTTCTCACCCCCGCCACGTGGGCTCTTGGGTCAAGCAGTCCCCCTTCTTGGGATGGGTCTCAAACAACTATTCGTGTGTTTGACATTGCCAGCGTGATTGGTCTTGTTGAGGGGATGGGAAGCATCGTTTCTGTAACTACCCGTCAGTCATACCCCACGTCAGGCGCTTATGGAACCACCGACATTGTTATGACTGGAATAGCAACTCTTCCTTTAGCTAATAATGTCACCGGCAACCTGTTGGAGAACGCTGCTTCAGCATATAGTGGATTGAGCTAAAATGACGATACCAGTCAGTTACGCCACTCAGCAAATCTATCAAGCTGTGCCACAAAATATTCAGGACCAAGACGCTGCTTCAGGCTACCCACTTTACTATTACTTGTACGGTATCTGCCAATCGATTGATCGCCTTGACACCTTAATGATTGATAACATGGGGGCCGGAGTATGCGTTACGCCTACCACTCTTGAAGGTCTTGAAATTTCTGAGTCGTATCTTTTAAACGCAATTACGTCTTCAGAGACAACGATGACCATCTTTGGTACGGATACAACGTGGAATCAGGTTCCCACTGCGTCCAACTTTGTCGTGCAAATAGAAAACGAAAATATCCTCGTTCCAGGCGGTTCTTACAACTGGTCTGCTGTCAGCGTCACTCTTTCTGGTTTGACGCGCGGCTATCAAAATACTGTTGCTGTTTCACATGCTGCAAGCACAGGGGCTAATGGCACAATCGATCTCGAGGATTACTCTGGTGCCCCCGGCTGGTCTCAAATCTTAGATATACGACGCTGCCCTCAGTACGCTCTTCCTTGGTTAAGCCAGTTCATTGGATCTAATGTAACGCAAAACAACACTTTGACGTATCAGCAGATCCAAAACAAAATGGCAACACGTTCTGGGTTCCAGCGTGCCACCACTGCTTCTATAATTGCTGAAATGGTGAACGTTGTTAACGTCACTACTGCGTCTCCAACACCTATGCTTGCTAGCCAAGTAATTGTTCTTGAAAACACCGAGCTTTTGGCTGCTGATGGAGGAGCACTCGGTGCAGCTATTACGACAACTGGCGCAACTTCGATTACAATCACTAACACTGATTCTTCATGGGGAAGTCTTGGGTCAAATACAAGTTTTGTTATTACCGTAGACGCTGAAAAAATCTCTATTCCTAAGGGAAATTACAACTGGATGGCATCACCAGTTACCATCACTGGTGTAACACGTGGATACGGTGGGACAACAGCAGCAACTCATTTGATCAATGCTCCTGTAACTTTGAGTGGCGGTGGAGTGGTATACGGATACAACGCTTACGCCATGACTATCTTGATCCCGGCTTCTTTTTACAACCTTTTCACTTACGCAAGTCTTTTGACATCAGCAGTTGCTGCTGGGTATGCAGGAACATACACGGGAGTTATTGCGTACATCACTGCAAAACTTGGTGGATACTACATCGACCTTTCTGGTGGGGTGTTCCCGGTTTCAACGTCACAATTCATTAATTTCATTTACCGTTATCGCCCAGCGGGAATTCAAACCTTTATCGGAGGTTACTAGATGGCCACAGGACTTACATCCAGACAGGGAATCCTATACCCCCTTGCAGCTGACCCTGCTAACATCGCTACAGACATGCAGAACATCGCACAATACTGCGACACTAATTTCATTCCCTATACTCAAAGTGCGGCCACGACTCCTCCATCAACAACCATTTCCGGTTCCATTTGGTGGTGCACCAATACTTCCGTAACTTGGTATGGAATGAATTACTACAATGGTAGCTCTTGGATTAACATTGGTGTTGACCCCGTGTATTACGGATCTACCACTCCGACAACACCGTACATCAGCATGGTTTGGGTGAACACCAACACCACGAGCCCAAGCATTCAGGTTTACAATGGAACCTCTTGGATTTCTATACTCCCCGGCACCAACACTGCGGGGCTTTCACCGGTTTCGAGCGGATCTGGATGGGTTGCTGGTGTTCCTACGGACAGCACCAAAGTTGCTTTGAGCAATTACAATGTTTCTGGTAAAAATGCTTTGATCAATGGTGCAATGGAAATATGGCAACGCCTTGTGTATCCTGCAACTTCTTTTAGCCTTGCAGCCAGTACGATCACTTACACTGCAGACCGATGGGCTGCTTATGTAGCTGGAACGGGATATACAGTAAGCAATGTTGCTCCTTCTTTGACAACATACACGAATAATGCTCGAGTGCAAAGAAACTTAGGAAATCCTTCTACGTCAGTACCATTTTTTTCGCAATCAATTGGAACACTTAATTCATATCGTTTTGCTGGTCAGCAAGTTACTATTTCTTTTTGGGCAAGAGCCGGATCTAACTATTCGTCATTGTCAAATGCTTTGACGGTTCAGTTAATTTCTGGAACAGGTTCAGACCAAAATGTTTTAAATGGTGGTTTTACCGGTGCAACAAACGTTGTTAACTCAACGGCAACTTTGACAACTTCATGGCAACAGTTTTCTTTTACTGGAACTGTTTCTGGAGCCGCAAGCCAACTGGGCATAATGTTTTTTTACACACCCGTTGGTACGGCTGGGTCAAACGATTACTATGACATTACGGGAATTCAAGTAGAAATTGGATCATCTCTAACGGCTTTTTCTCGTCACTCAGGTTCATATCAAGAAGAACTTATCTGTTGTCAATTCTATTTTCAAGCTCTTCAAAATTACACATATGGAGTTTGGGGATCTGGAACAATTATTGGAACGGTTGGGTCTTCATCAACTACTGGATATGTGTATGTTCCTTTTCCAGTTACAATGCGAGCTATACCTACATTTACGTTAGCTCCATTTTCACAATTTTTAGTAATACCCGGAAGCATTTCGATTACAGCTCTTTCTGCTGGTGGCCCTACTGGCGGCACATCTACAAGAGGCGTAAACCTTGTTGTCACAACAACTTCTGTTAACGCAGGCACAGGAATACTCTTGCAAGATGCGGGTGGAAATACATCTTACGTATTTGCAAACTCAGAAATTTAAAACTTAATAATTTGATTAAAGAAATAGGACAAACATGGCTAAATACCCTAAGGCGATATGGACACCTGCCGCCGCGACCAACCACGGTGGACCCATCGGCAAGATAACTCTTGGCGTTATGCACATCGAGCAAGGAACTGAATCTGGCACCAACGCTTGGTTCAAAAATCCTGCTGCTCAAGTTTCTTCACACTTTGGTGTCGGTAAAGACGGAAAAGTCTACCAGTTTGTCGATACATCCGTTACCGCATGGGCTGAAGTAAATTACAATGGCCAAGCTATTTCTATAGAGCATGAAGGCATGAGTGGTACGCCTCTAACTCCACAGCAGATTGCCGCTGACGAAGATCTATACGTGTGGATATATCACACTCACGGAGTTCCGTTGGCACGCACTACTGACCCTACTAAATCGGGTTGGATTGGGCACGGAGAACTTGGGGTTGAAGGTGGCAATCACATTAGCTGTCCTGGCGCCCCCATCCTTGCACAAATAAACACCATCATAGCTGGGGCTAAAACTAAGCTGAGCACGCCAAACCCATCTTCAGCACAATTGGCAGCACACGGATACGTTTTGTTGTCAAACCCAGTTGAAGCCGCTCTAGCCACCAAAAATGGTTGGGCTATTTTTGTGTGGAATGGAGTTGGATTTTCCAATGCCCCCGCCAGCCTGCCAGTTGGCACTCACGAATACGCTTCTAAGAATTACAAGACTCACAATCCTGCTGTTGCTGCACCCCTAGGAGAGTAGTCATGTTTGCAGAATCATTCTGGGTCTGGTCAAATACAGGGCTCGGATACATAGTCAACGTCTTCTTCTTCGTCGGTGGTATTGTATCAACAATCGCTTTCGTTGATAGGCGCCACCGCAAAAACGAAGAAAAACGTGATTCTGAACGTGACGCCGAAATAGAAACAGCAGTCGAAGCCAAGGTAACAGAGAGCATAACTAAACTCATGGAGGGCGTTGATTCTGCAATTGAAAAAAGTGTTCGAGAAGAAATCGGAGAGTTGAAAACAGCTGTAGCAGAAGTTCAAAGTGAAGTACGCTACAACGGTGGATCAACTATGAAAGACTCGCAACGCCGTTTAGAAGCGTCTCAGTCCACAATACTCTTAGCTCTTGATGCACTTCAAGAAGGTCAAACCTTGCAGCGCGACATCCTCAATAATCAAGTCATTCTTATGGGTGTCCAAAAGAATATGATCGAAAAGATTGATTCTCGTCAAGATTCTGATGCAAAGGTAGCTATTAAATTCGGAGAACAAATGGCTAACCACCTTGGATGGCACGCTGCTAAAAGAGGAGACAGCTAATGTTGATGTGGCTCGTTGTGCTTGCTGGTGCCTGCATGGCAGTTCAAGATACGTTGAATGCTCTTAAAGTTCAAGCTCTTAGCCGCAATCACGGTTTGGCCGCTTCAATCATAGATGCTTTTTTGTGGGGCGCAACGATCACGGGAACAACAATTGCCGTTTTTGCTTTTCATGGAAACAATTGGGCAGAAAAAATCACTTTGATTGTTTCAGTTGTTGTAGGAACATTTATCGGAAACATTTCTGGTTCACGTTTGGGAAAGAAATTCATTAAAGATGCAGAAAACATTTCACAAGATGATCGCATAACAGCATTAGAGAACAAAATTCAAGAGATCACTTCGGGAGGAAAAGAATGGTAGACATGAGAGAAGCAGGCCTTCGAGGCAAGCTACCGGCAAAGCATCTTCTAACAACGTCGCTTCGTGACTACATGAAGGTTAGCTTGCCTTCTACACCAACTTCAGTTGATTACGGTCCTCGTGTTCCTAATTATCCGATGGCCCTTAATGACCAATTGGGGATTTGTACCATTGCTGGTGCCATCCACTTGCTTCAGCTCCAATACGCTGAGATCGGTGAAGTTTTTGACTACCCCGGTGACGATGCCACGCGTACCGAATACTTTTCGGAAACGGGCGGTGTGGATAGTGGTTGTGTAGAAACCTCGGTTCTCAACAAGTGGTCTACGACAGGTTTGTTTGGCACAAAGCTTGCTGCTTGGATTCCGGTCAACCCTCGTGACGAACAGGAAATGCGTGCTGCTATCTATCTCTTTGGTGGAGTGTACTTGGGGGTTGAGCTTCCATCTAACGCCGAAGAGCAATTCGAAAAGCACGAATCATGGCATCTTACTATTCCGCGTGGTCGCCCAGTTGGAGGTCATTGCATAGTAGGATCTGGATACAATCGTGAAGGCGTCAACGTCATTACATGGGGCGAAGAAACTGTTGCAACGTGGGACTGGATGGACAAATATTGCTCTGAGGCTTACGTTGTAATTCCTCAGGCGTTTGTTGAAGCCGATCATGGACCAATCTACAAGATTGATATTGAAACCCTACAAGCTGACCTTAAGTTGTTCTAATGGCCTACACCCCCAAGCCCGGTGACGCTGTATTTGCACGCACCAAGACAACATATGGTGTACTTATTCGTGGCGCACAAGCGCTGCGTTGGTGGCAAGGACGCGACTGGAATCACATGGCCATCGTAGTACGTGTAGACCCTGACGGTACTGTATGGTGCCTTCAAATGGTCAAGAAATGCACTCTTGTCAAGCTCGAAGATGTTGCTAAGGGAGGGCACGTTAAAATCGTTCCCATACCTGATGATGTAGATGCAAATCGTGCGGTTGCTTATGCGTACAAACAATTGGGCATCGATTATGGTGTTGCCACAATTGTGAGCGTAGCCATAAATCTAGCACTGCCACGCTTTCTCAATTTTGATTTTACCCGCCCAGGAACTTTAATTTGTTCTGGCCTCGTAGCAAGAAGTTGGGAACATGGAGGATGGGATTGCCCCGTTTCTCCATTTCAAATTACACCAGGTCAGTTTGACCAAATAATGGGCGGTGGGGGAACCCCCGTTTATCACTCTTTAGGAGAAAACAATGTCTACAGAAGTCTTTAACAACACCGTGTTCACGCCGCCAACAGTACACGCAATGTTCTATGATCCCATTTCTACAAACATCAGTCATTTTGATGGCAAAGTCCAGAATGTAATCACTCCTGCTACAACGGCACCAGCTACCCCCGCTGCTGGAACTGCGCCCACCCTTTCCTCCGGTGTTGCAACTCAAAATGCGGCTTCAGTTGCCGGTGAATACTATGTGTCTATTACAGGAGCTGCCTCTGGAACAGTCAAGATCGATGTTGGCGCTACCTCGGCTTGCACCACAAATGTTGTTCCTGTCGTCACGGGCAACGGCGTAAACTCAAACACCTTCCTTGTCAAAGTTCCAGCTGCTTGGTATATCAAGGTGACGGTTGTTAACTGCACCATCGTTAACCCTGTACCTGTAGTTCTAGGCGTATTTTAGGATCAACATGACGAAACCTGACGTAGCTGCCCATTCTGGCAGCATAACTAACAGGTACACGGTTCACTATCCAGCGCACCCTCCGCGCTCTGGAGATCCCCACTACAAGGACTTCAACGCAATCCACCGAGCGTGGAAAAAGGACCCTGAAAAGTGGCAGTGTGCTATTGGCAAACACCGTAATGACTTTTCTGAATGCTCATTAGAAAAACCGCTTGAGCTTCACCATGCACATGTTGAGTTTTCTCTTGAGAATGGCGTAGATCTTGCGTGGCTTGAGGTAGATTACCCTGGCATCTCAGATCCTGCTTCAATTGGGGCTTGGATCGAGTCGGCGCCCAACCTAATGGTTCTGTGTGTCCACCACCACCGTGGATCAGGTGGTATCCATCACGCAAGCGCTTCCGACTTCGAAGCCGAACGTTACGTTAGGGGACTCATTACTGATGCTCCCAAAAAGCTCTAAAGCTTAGCACCAATCATTGACTTTTGAGCAAGATGTAGTAAAATTAGGTCACTACGTGTCCTGATTCTAAGAACGCGAACGTTGGAAACAACTCCGCCCTCAACAAGGAGACCAAAGTGTCTTTAACTTACTTGACAGCCGCTGTCGCCAATGCGATGGTGGAGACTGCTTACCCGTCCAACACGATTTCGCACACCGCGTCTGCTACTAACGGTACCACAACTCTAACCTTCACTGCTTCTGAGGCTCTGAGCATTTCGGTTGGCATGACGGTTACTGGTGCAGGTATTACATCAGGTGGACTTGTCGTTACCAACCCCGGAACTGGGGTTGTGACAATCTCCGGTACTATCACCACCCTGACCGCTTCTTCATACGTATTCACACTTTCACCATACGCTTCGCTTCACACAACGACTCCGGGTAACACTGGCGCCGCTGAAGTATCTGGTGGATCTTACGCACGTCAAACCATCGCATTCGGTGCCCCTGCATCGGGTGTCAAGACATCTACCACTGCTCAGAACTGGACTAACATGCCCGCTGTCACCGTTGGATACTTCGGGTTCTGGACGGCTGTCACTGCTGGTACATGGATCGGTGGCGGCATTTTGGGATCATCTCTAACCGTTCCTTCGGGAGCAACTGTCGCCGCCGCCATCGGTGCCATCACAGCGACAGTTTCGGGTTGATCAGGACTATAGGAGAAAATCATGAGCGCAGAAATTAAAGCCAAAAAGACTTACATTCGTGACAATGAAGACGGTACACCTTTCTTCAACTACGACTTTACGGATGTCATCAATGTTGACACTCACGCCATCATTCTGACTGGCCCCATTCAGGGTCCCATCCACATGGAAGACGGCACTGTGTACAACGTCACTGACTTTGCTATTGCCGTAAAGCACGAGCACAACGATGAAGTAACTGGGAAGATTCAGGAAGCACACAAAGTTTCTGGTACCTTCACACAAGACGCGGAATAATGACATGGCCGGTTAACGGTCGTTCCCTGCCGACCACACCTGCTGGATGGAAACTTGAATTTTCAGATAGCTTTGATGGTTCCTCTTTGGATACCAATAAATGGTGGCACTGGGGAGGCCAACCAGGCGGTGAATCGAACGCTTGGTGGCAAGATGATCATGTCATCATTAGCGACTCGCTGCTAAGGCTAAAGAATACAGGTCCAACCGTTCTAAAGAATGGTAAAATAGGATACGTTTCTGGTGGTGTGGGATCACAATTCTCTCAAACTTATGGTAGATATACTTGGCGAGCCCGAGTAGCGGCTGGTGCTGGAATAAGCTCTATAGCTTTGCTCTGGCCGTCTGGAAATGTATTTTGGCCACTGGCAGGAGAAATAGACATGCTCGAGACCGGGCCTACTTCTAACGCTGTCAACAACATGTCTTCGACAATACACTATGGTGCAAACAATTCTCAACAGCAACAACACGTTAAGGGAATAGATTTTACCAAGTGGCATGTTTACGATGGTATATGGGAAGAAGGATCATTTACTTTGTCAATTGATGGCAAGCAAGTAGCTTCGTTCGTAGGCACTTTTATTCCAAACGGCCCTATGCGTTTTGATCTACAATCTGAATTTATTGGTGGCGGCACTCCCCCAACAACCTGTTTCTACGACATTGATTGGGTTGCAATCTACTCTAAGGTGTAACATGGCGCTAACAATACCTAATCTCGAATCATCGCCTACCTTTGATGGTCAAGTTGTTTTTGATGCTACCGATCTTGCCGCATTCTTAGCAAGCGAAACGGGAACTGGCGTCATATCGGGCATGACTTGCACTCCAAACACGGGCATGACGATTTCTATTGCGGCAGGAACCTTTATCATCAATGGTGTCCAGAACACCTATGCAGGTGGCACGGGCGTGGCAACCATTGGCGCAGCGTCCACTTATGATCGCAAAGACATTGTTAGCATCAACGCTGCGGGCACTATCACCGTCACGGCGGGAACACCTGGGACCGTTGCGGGTTGGACACGCGCATCAAGCGCGCTACCTCCTGTAAAACCATCCATACCGGCTAGCAACATCATCCTTTGCGAAGTGTACGTTGCATCGACCACAAGCACCATTGCTACCGGAAATATCGTGGACAAAACAACGCTGTGCAGCCCCGTACTACCATCACTCGGTGTTGCGGGGCAAGTGGCAGGCGTCAACGCCGCCGCTAATGGCTTGCAGTTTCGTAGCGCAACTCCCACCACGATTCCCACCGCCTTGCAGTCGCTCACCGCGAGTTCCGACAACATCCTCACGGGTGGCGTCGTCGCGCTCTCTCTTGGCGACATCTATGTGGGAATGTGCGTGGAGTGGGACGTGCAACTCATCAAGACTGCCGCTGGAACAGCCACATGGTCGATGTACGTCCGCGTCGGTACGACGACTGCGGGTGCCACAACCGATACCGCCGTTGCAACGTGGACCTCGGGCACGAACACCGCCGCCATTGACCAGTCTTCGATTCGAGTAAAGGCGCGTTGCACTTCCATCTCCGCAGGTGTCGCCACCTTTGCTTGCGCGGCTTTCGCACAAAACGAACTCACGACCGCGACTGGTCTTGGCTTGTTTGCTTCGCCAATCCCCGGCTCAACGGCAACAGTAACCGTTTCCACGGCACAGTCGATTCACCTTGATATAACGCCGGGTGCTAGTGCAGTAATGACGGCGGCAACTTTTGTGACGAGGGCAGGATAATGACACAGTACACAGTAGGACAGGTGCTCCCCAACGGCGAAACGGTTGTAAGCGATGCGATCACCAACTACCCAGATGGCTCGATATTGGAGCAGATGACAGACAGCGCGGGTAACACCGAGAACGTGACCACGCCCTCTCCCGCGCAGGTAGCGCAGGATAGCGCCATGGCTACTGCTATTGCTAACCTGCAAACGCTACTCACTACGATGGGTCCGGCTATTGCTCAAGGACAAACTGACCTTGTAACGCTTGCTTCATCGACGGACCCACTTGCGTCTATTGTTGCCCGCAACATCCAGGCATCACTTGCTCTAGCGCAAGCCATTCAAGACGCGCTCACGGTTCTTCAACTTATCCCGGCAGGATAGCTCGTGGGCACGGTAGTTCAGCAAAGCGACACGGGCGCTTCCTACATTACCTCTGGCTCTTCCGGCACTATCTTAGCCTCTAACCCGTCAATCGGTAACGCTGTCGTTGTTGCTATCCTGGTCCAGTCTTCAACTAACAGCGACATCATTTCTGTCACTTCACCCATTGGTACGTTCACAAAAATCAAAGCCAACGGCTACTCTTCTCTTTATGAAATAGAAGTGTGGGCGTGTAGTGCGGCCACGGGGTCTGGCAATACAATCACCGTGACAACGACTGGAGCGGCTTCGTGGACCGCTCAAGGTAGCGAACTTTTAGGTACTCTTGCCAGCACCTATGCTGGTGCAAGCAACGGGTTATCGGGGACTTCTATCACTGGCGTGGTCACGCCTTTGTCAATTGGTGATTTTGCTTTTGTCGCCTGTTCCGCTACTTATGGTTTGACTTCAGCTCCTACTTCACCCTGGACCAGTTACGCGGGGTCGAACCTGTGGGGAACGACCCACAACTACGAAACCACTTACCAGTTCGCATCCTCAACTTCTGCTCAAACAGCCACTTTCCCGATGTCAGGTTCTGGCAACATGGCAACTGTTTCGTTTGGCGGAACTCTAATCCCGGCAAACCACAACGCACCCACTTACGGCATGATGCTGGGCAATGGATTTATGGGTGCGGGTGGCCTGGGCGGTGGAGGAGTTGGCACTTTAATTGCTACGGGGAATGCTGCATCTTCGTTCGTAGCTGCCGTAACCGCTGTGACAGTTATTCCAACAAGCGGAAATATTTCGGCTGCATTTACTACTTCTGTTTCTCCTGTATTGAAATTTCCTACAACAGGTAATGCTATTGGATCTTACGTTGCAACTTCGACAATGGCGGTTACAGTCACCACTGCCGGTGACAATGTTTCCACTAGCTTTTTAGCTTCCTTAACTCCGTTGGTGCAAATCCCGCTAACGGCTAATGAAGCATTTTCGTTTGTTGCATCAGGGTCTGGGCTAATAACTGTCAACGCTTCAGGCAACTCATCTTCTAGTTTAATTGATGCAATGTCCCCCATCGTGGTTATGCCAACGTCAGAGTCTCTTAGTGCCTCATTCGTTGCTTCCACAACACCGCTTGTTTTAATCCCTGCAACGGCCAATCTTTTGTCTTCATTTTTGGGAACATTTGCTGGAGTTGTTAAATTCCCTGCTACAGCTGGGATGACTGCAACCTTATCCAACTCTTTGACCTCACTTATTTTGGTACCAGCAACGGCCAACATGGCAAGTTCGTTTGTATCTGCTGGAACAGGAACAACATCCTCTTCTGCCACTGGTAACGTTGTTTCTAGTTTCATCGGATCTATTACGCCGCTCGAGATATTGCCTACTTCTGCCAACATGGCATCATCTTATCTCGCAGCTTCGACTCCGTTAATAGTGATGTCCGACACGGCTAGTCTAGTTGGGTCTTTCTCTGCGGCGTTGACTGCAGTGACTAAAATGATTGCTACTGGTAACGCTGTAAGCACATATCTTTCAAGTTTGACTCCGTTGGCAATTGTTCCATTAACGGCCAACCTGTCTTCATCTGCGCTTTTGTCTAGCAACCTTTCTCTGGTTCTTTCCGCTTCCAATTCAGCTACAAGCGTCGTCATAACTAGCACGGGTGTTGTGGTGGGGCTTTTCTTTACTGGCAATATATCCTCATCATTCGTTACATCAATTGCTCCACTGTTGAAACTGTATGCTACGGCAAATGTGAATGGTGCATATTTGGCAACTGGCGCAATGCTTCAGCCGATTACGTCAGCGCCCGTAACAGCAACGCTCGTTAATGCGGCCACGCCTACAGTCATTACAAACGCAACCGGTAATGTGGTAGTATCATCAACTTCATCTGCCACGGGTGTTGTCACCCAAAGCGCTACTGCGTCGTCTAACAGTTCTTTTGTAACGTCAATGACAGGTCTTGTAAAAGTTCCTGCAACTTCAGGGTTAACCGCATCTCTTGTTGAGGCCATCACCCCAACGGTACGTGTATCTTTAACGGGCGCAGTTACCACGACATACATTGCTAATTTGGCTCCCGTGGTCAATGTTCCCTTTACCGGCAACATGTACTCTTCATATGTCACGTCGATCACTAGCACAGTTTTGGTTCCTGGGTCTGGCAATGTGGCTGTTAGCCAAGTATCTACTGTCGCCCCCACTATCACTGTTAATCTTTCCAGTGGTCTTAGTTCTAATCTGCTTCTTCAGTCAAGCCCTGTTACAAATTTAATAGCTTCAAGCAATGAATCAATTAACTTCCAAGCTTCTGGGACCATTAACAGTAACACAAATGCGGCAGGAGCGTCTTCTGCTCAATGGGTCGCCAATGGTAGTGCTCAACTTTCTCTTTCACCATCTGGAACAAATTCATTGTTCAACGCCGTGCTTTCACCTTCAATTGGTTTGAACCCGTCAAGCATCTATGTGTCATTCTCATCTTCAATGGTACTCAGCGTCACCGTATTTTCTAATCCTGGTACGGTGAAGCCAGGGTTTATTACTGCCCAAGTTGGCGGAGGGTTCTTGACTGCAAGCGTAGCGTCTGATTACAGTACAGCTCAAGTTGACGGCGGGTTCATAACCGCACCACTTAAAAACGATCTCAAAACTGCCCTTGTGGGCGGCGGATTCCACTAGGAGAACCATGGCACTCAACACAATAACCACTGTGCAGTACGGGACTGCTATTGAGTTCTATACCGAAGACCCTTTTACGGCTCTCGATGGTGTGACACTTGTCGATCCTGACACTGTTACATTTACTTTTTCTATCGAAGGAGACGCTACTTCTCCTCACACGTATTTGTTCACGCGCGGCATCGGTGATCTAACTGGAACCATCGTGCGAGACAGCGTTGGGGTTTACCACGCAATTATTAGAACAATCTTGTTCACAGCTGGAATCTGGACCTATACTTGGTCATGCGCCCCATCGAATAGCGTTCACCTTGATCTCACAAGCACTGAAGTAGTAGCAACCCCAAGAACTGTAAACGTACAAAACTAATTACACCAAGAATCACTTGATTAATCCCTCTTTGTCTGCTAGAATACATCTAGAGATAAGGAGGGATTTTGAGTCAGATTGACCTAAGCATTTTCAAGCCTCGCGCTGGTTGCATCATTGGCAATCTTCCATTTACTGATGAACAAAGAGATTTGTTTGATGCAGTCATGGAAGCAGACCGTGAAGAATATCCTACATCCAACATACTCAGAATTTTGAGGGACGAGTGGCATTTAAACGCAAAATCCACTTCATTAAAATCTCATCGCAACAAAGAATGTCTTTGCTACACTTATCAATCCCTTCCCGACACGGAGACTACATGACTGATGTTCTAGATTCCTTCCGCCGCACTACTCGAGTCAAGGAAGAACCCAGCTCCTCATCTGTCAGCTGGGGGAAAGATGGCGATGGGTCTGCACTCTTTCAAGGTGCCAAGGAAGTCCCGTCTGATGCAGACATCCGTGCACTGATTGAACATACTGGTAAGAACCCTGACGATTATCACTGGGACATCACATCAGTCTCTTGGAACTCTGCCGCATGGCACCGCAGCGAAGAGGTTGCCGCTGAAGGCAAAGCGCACTCCGCTCACACTTCGCCATCGTGCGTTGTAAAGATCCGTATTGTTCGCAAAACGGAATTGGATGAGCTATCTCGAGAAATCGTTCAAGCTCCACCCCTAAAAGTACAGATTCAATCTTCTTACAAGCTTCCTAAGCGTCGTGGGATTGATGATTTAGAGTGCGCTGTCATTTACGCTGACTCACAGATGTGGTATTTCCAAGACTACGATGGCAATTGGATTCCTACTCATGACGAGGCCGCTTTAGACATCGGACTTCAGATTACCGCCGATGTTGAAGCAGAGCACGGTATCGACACCATGGTTGATCTAGGAGACCTTGGGGACTTCCCGACTGTTTCAACTCACAATTCGCCTATGGCCATGACCCTTCATGCTTCTACCAACATGACTATCAAGAGAATTGGTCGATTAATGGCAGAGCGTAGTGCCTTGTCACCGAATGCTAAGCGTCGTCGCTGGCTGCGTGGTAACCACGAGCAGCGTTGGACCGATTGGCTTGCCAACAATGCTTCCCACCTTGTGGGGCTACAGCGTGCTGGTGACGACGAAGAATTCCCTGTTTTAAGTCTTCAGTACCTGACTCGAGCGGAAGAAAATGGATGGGTTTTAGGCGAGCGTAGCTACCCAAACGATGTCTTTTGGCTCAATGACAACACACGTTGCATCCACGGCACCATTGGAAAAACTCAGGTCGGCACCACGCTTAACGAATACTTGCGAGAAGAAGTCAACACCATCGCTGGACACACTCCACACGCCGGGATTGCTTACCGCACTATCGCTCGAAACGGCAAGACACGTACCTATGTGGCTTGCACTCCGGGTGGATTCATGCGTACTGATGGCAAGGTTCCTTCAGGTTCAAATAAGAACACTGATCGTGGACAACCAAGTGAGACAGACGGCGTTGCTTGGGAGCAGGGAATGGCTGTAATTTTCTACTCTCCTGGCGAAGGTGCCACTGTGCCACAAATCGAACACATCCCGATCTTTAATGGCAAGGCTGTTTGGCGTGGTAAAATTTACACAGCCCGTTGCGATGTCAACGGTAATCCTTTGGAAGTTTAGCATGGAACTGAGTAACGAAGAACAAATCGCTGCACTCAAGCTCGAGAACGAGGATTTAAAAGATCGCGTTACTAGACTAGAGGGTTGTGTGTATGGGCTTCAAGCCGTGGTGGAGATCCTTAGGCGTGAAAAAGCTCAGCCTTGGATTCAGCCTTTTCCTTGGACTCTACCTAACATTCCATACATCGGCACGCCACAAGCCCCCTACACAATTTGGTCTCAAACAAGTGGCTGAGGAGAAGTACGATGAGTCACGCAAAAACACTACGCCACAAAATGTGGCTTCGGTTGCACGTATGCGTAAAGAAACTGGAGACACTCGAGAATGGGTGCAGTGTTTGATCTGTGGTGACTTGTGTCCACAAGACGCTTACGGGGTTCATGACGCACACATAACTTGCACTTACTCAAAGAAGGGCAAGCGCATCATGAAACTTCAGAGAGCCGAGGAGAAGAAAGAACTACTGGCCGATGTTAGACCCGGACTCTTCTAGGGCCTCAGACTCCATTAATTTCTCCCACGCCTCTTCTCCTGTAAGCCCATCAATGATCCACTCTCTGCGTTGGTCAGGGGTGCTCCCTCCCCACACACCGTGTTCATCGCTAATCGACATAGCGTGTAAGAAGCATGTCTTTTGTACCGGGCAACGGCGGCAGACTGCTAAACCTTTTTTGATAAAAGGAGCCTGCCCTTGTCCGGGGAAGAACCATTCACCGGGGCTTTCTTCTTCAATGCATGTCGCGTCGTTGTAAAAGCTGGGGCGCGCGCGCTTAAAGATCTCAATAAACTGCGCGAGCTCCCAATCTTCAAAGGTAAAGTTACTCACGGTTACGCACCTGATTTGCATGTACTGCTGCTACTATACGAGCTTCTTCCGGCGTGTCAACCTTGATGTTCCAAGGGCACGTCATGCATGTTAAAGTCCATTTCCCGTTAACGGGGTAAATGATTACGTAAGGGCGAGCTAATAATGTCATGCCAGGAGGCCCTTCTTTTCTGCTTCGGGATCTCTATCAGTAATCAGTGTGTGACAAACACGGCATACAGCACGGAAATTAGAATCATTTTCGTCAATAGGAACTACGTTGCCGCCAAGGGAACGGGGTAAGATCTCATCAACGTCAACCGATTCACCTTGACACCCACGTAGGTTAGCCGCACACATTGGGTGATCTGCAAGAAACTTAATGACAAAAGGGATTCTTTCCTTTGCATAAAATTCAGCAGTCTTTTTGGACCTTTGCGGTAGTCGTGAATTCGACTCCAGCGGGGGTCCTTTTTTTAATTCTTTGCCACGTGACAGGCCCACACCCAGTTGTAGTGGAGTGCGCTTCAAGGTCATAGACCATAGTAACATGTACGTCAAGGCTATGCACTCGTTAAATCTGAATCTTATGTTCAGTGTGTAAAGCTAGCGCCCAATTCTTCCTGCAGCAAACTGTTTAGGCGCCCAATTTCAGCAAGACGCGCTTTTAGAAGTTCATTTTCTTTGAACAAAACCATGTTCTCTCGCTCAATGCTGCGTGTGTATTCTTCTTGATCTTCTTCGTAGCTCATTACACTCCCATGTCTCGGTAGTTAGCGCCCAACGAACGAAGGGCATCTAATCTCATGCGAATCGACAATAGCGCCTGTCGCGTGGCGTTTTCTTTTGCTGCTGTAAGCAACATAGCAAGCCTTTTGTCAGCCGTGTTGCTGGTAGCAATATCTTCGGCTATGTCAGCAGTCATTTTTACACCATCAAATGATGATTCTGTTCGTGCAATCAATCGCTCAGAAGCAAATGAGTTTTTAAAATCTGCTTCAGCTATTGCTGCGGCATCTAGATCTAAACGGTATTGAGCAGTTAATTGTTCTTGCTGAAAGATGGCTTTTGTTATACCAGCTTCAATACGCTCTCGAGACAAAATGCCGATTTCAATGTGTTCATTTGACATTGCAGTTCCTGTCAATTTTCAGGTGTACTAAGAGCATTTGTGCGTGAACCAAATCTAAATGCTTTTGCTGGATCTTTCTGGTTGAGTAAGTTACAGACTTTGCCTCTGGTAATCTTGCATTCGTCTGTCTTGCGGACGTTCCCTTTACGATTGTGATCTCTTACATCACGTTTGCAGATTGGGCATTTTCGAACATCGTAACTAATTTGACTCATTTTTTTATCCTCTGTTGTCCTTTGCCGCATTGCATACAGTGACGCCTGTAACCACGAAACCTTTTTGGTTCCTCAACCCATGACGACCACCTATGAAATCCAAGACGACAGATAGGATGATACGTCATGGGCTGAGTCTTTCTACTTGGTACGAATGTTGACGGTTGATGGGCCTGTCAAATGGATAGAACCGTTAGACCACACTGCGGGGCCAGAAACTGTCTGGACAAAACCTTCCCAATAGTCGATGTAAGTATGACCGCTGGGGTTTACACAAACAACGTAAGTTCCTGTTGAAGCTCCGGTGTACACGCCAGTGGGATCGACCTGAGCAATGGGTACTGATGCTCCGCCATTTGGATACGGGTCTTCAACGATCTGCTGAGGGTTAGTCAGCTGGGTGTCAGCGGCTAAAGGGAACCCAATGGAAGGGCAACTCATCGTCGGGTTTGTGACGCCTTGGTTGAAGAAAAACGTAGTCGTCTGCGTAGTAGTAGCCTGAGCTGTCTCAACCGCAATCAACGTTGCACGAAGCTGACTGTACGTATACAGAGGCGTTGGCTCAGCCTTCTGCAACTGCACAAGAGCATTCGCTGATGCGCTTTGGTCGTTCTTAACCGCGCTTGTCTGATTGGACGGGCTACCGTTTCCACATGCCGCAAGAATGAGCCCTGCCGACAAGATAGCTGCTGTTAGTCCTCCAACTTTCTTAAACTTTTGATTTAATTTCACTTTTCTCCTTTACGAGCAGTTGGTTGAGTTGAATGATACAAGATCAACTGGTAGGGTGGATGTTACATTGCTAATCAGGGCACAAGCTTGAGTCGTTTCGACTGCCGACTGCGCCTGAAGACTTGCTATTTCTGATTGGGGTGTTGCGGGTGAGTTGATTTGTGAATTGATGGTGTAGATCTCTGACACTAGAGTGCGTGATTCTTGAATGTCCGCTGTCTGCGCTGCCAACCCATTCTGGGTGATAACTGCGTTGTGGTTTGCAGAACTGTTTGCCATCCACCAGTTCAATTGCCATCCACCGATTGCAATACCGACGATAATAGCAATGGAAGCAATACCTGCAAGAATTACCTTAAGTGGATTCATTAGAAAGGCTCCTCGTCAAAGGCATACTGGGTTGGCTGAGCTGGCGCAGGCGCTCGGTAGGTTGAGGCGCCAGCAGCACGTTCATTTTTGGTGATAACCGCTGTAGCAAAACGTAGCGATGGTCCTGCAAAATTGGCGACAATCTCTACGGCTGTTCCTTCGGTGCCATCATTACGCTGGTACTTTCGTACCTCTTGACGACCTTGTACGCCAACCATGTAGCCTTTGTTAATGCTGGTCGCAAGGTTTTCAGCCAACGAGCCAAAAGCCACTACATCATAGAACGATGTGGTCTCTTTGTCTTCTTCGCCGTTCTTGCCCTTCACGCGGTAATTCTCCGCGATCCCAAACTTCAACACAGCTGCACCAGAGTTGGCAAACGTTAGCTCTGGCGTTCGTGTAACGTTACCTTCGATGAAAATTGAACTTGACATTTTATGCTCCTATGACTGGCCCGCGAGGGACTTGAGTTTGGTGATGATTGGCTTGGCTTGGTCGAACGTAAGGCTTTCACCCACGGCCTTCCAGTTCATTCCGGTGTAGTCCATGTGAGTATTCTCTGCAATGAACTTGATAGTCTGAATGTCGTCCCAGTTTGGCTGAAGGGTCTTGTGAGTAATAGCCCAAATCATACGGATCTGATTCTCACTAGCCATCTTGGCCCCGTTAACATTTGCTGGTGCGCTTCCAGCTGAAGCAATAGTTGTGCTCATTGCGGGTGTAGCAGCAGGTGCGGGTGTAGCAGCAGGTGCGGGCGCAGGCGCAGGGCGCGGGGCTGGCGCGGGAGCCGGGACTGAAGCAGCAACAGGAGTCGGGGCTGCAATTGGTTCGTTAGAAACCTTAGCCCCAACAGAGTCGGGGTCAGGGTCACCAGTGATGATGTGAAAAGTGTACTTGTACATGTACTTCTCCGCATAAGAGACAGCTGCACTCATGGCCTTGTCGTTAGGCGACTCGGCTTCACCCACCATAGTGACAACAACGTCGTCACCTTCAGGCCCGGTCAACGTGTAGTCAATAAGAACGGAAGCAAAATGAGTCCCACGTGTCAGTACGCCGCTTTCTACCTTTTCTGTATCCCACGACTTGTACTCGCGCACTGCGGGCAAAATAGTTAGACCATGGCGAATCAACAATGGGGAGATCAAGGTTGTCATCTGATCAACACCAACCACTCGGTAAGCTCTGCCCTCTTCAGTGAAAATAGGCATGTCCCGCGTTACCACTCCGATGTCAGCCATTACGGCCAAAATCGTGTCATGTACTGTAGCCACTCTAATCCTTTCGTTTGTTCTTGAACATGATATCATGGTTTAATACCGCTGTCAAGCTAATCTTCTTCTTCTTCGTAATCTTCTTCGTTCATGTCAGTAGTAGCATACTGAAACCCAGCCATGGTGGAAATAAGGATCTTACGGTCGTCTTCAAAAAGATTAAATTCATCAATTTCTTTGTCACTAACAATCCACACTGAAGCTTCCGCGTAATCGTATGAACCGTTTTCGTTAGGCTCGAGTACGACTACTTCGGCATTGGGTGGAACCGACATTAACATCTGAATCATCTGAACAGCAGTAGTCATTATAGGCTCCGGGGGGTAAAGGACTTGATCATGCCCTGAGTAATTTGCTCGTAGCATGTCGTTCCACCAGCATCCCTCTCATAGCACAAGCGGGCATTAACTAGAACGTTGCCAGCATACTTTCCTGTCACTGCAACGCCACCCGGTGCGGGGTCTGCCCCACACAATACGCATCGATGATCACTCATCTTCTACCTCCAAATCGGTTCGGTTGAGCCATAGCCCAAATGCTAAAGTCAAAATGATTACCACTAATGCTTCTGCAATTCTAATTGCCATTTCACTCCTACTTGATTAGAAGGGTACGCGACCCCGGTGTTTCACGTACAAACTGTGCGTATACTTCAGGCATTTCTGTTTCAAACCGTTTGGCATCAAATGTCTTTCGGTCTTGCCCCGCTCTAAAAGTAAGGAGAAGTTCACCATCGTACGTAGCTGATTCGGCATCGCCTAAAGCTGCAACAATCTTTGAACGTAGTTCTTTTTCATGTGCGGTAGCACGCTTTGTGGCATCCTTGGCAATGGTAAACTCTTCAATGAGTAAAGCGAACTCTGCAGTGCCATCAAACGTTTTTCCTTCAGAGTGGCGGGGAAATCTTGCGGCAAGCAATTCTTCCGTCGCATCAGAACCATCAATCTCAGGCTCGATCTTGAACGTAACAAGATCCCAAAATTGCTCTTCAGCAATCTTGATATCGTTTGCCGTATCATCATCCCACAAAATGTGGTCGTCGGGTCTTTTCCCCATTCCGCGAACGATGATAGTAGGATCTTGGCCTGGGGCAAAGCAAAGAAATGTGACGTGATCAACATTAATACCGATTGATTGAAGGACAATGACGTAGTGATATCCTTGGACCATGTAAGATTCGGGAACTTTTCCCTTTTCCCATGCTTTACGATTTCCCATGGTAGCAACACCGGTTGTCTTGCATTCAACGATGTCCAAGATTCCGGGTGGGGGGGTCAACTCCTTCCAGACGGTAACAACACCAGCAGGAAATTGCTCGGATGGCTCAACCTCAACGTAGTCCAAGTTGGCGTACATGAAACTTGTTTCTTCGTCTCCGCTCCAAATCAATACAGGCCATTCTACAATCGCCTTGCCAGTGTCAGCTGCATACGCTTGGGCAATGATAGGCTCTAGAATGTGACCCCACTTGGTGGCCTCATTTCCCGTGAAGGATCGCTCAACGGTGTGAGTCTTTTCACTCCAAAGCTGGAAAGCGGAGTTATAGCGATTTACTCCTACAATTGTGCCCGCATCGGAGCCCCCAATTCCACCTTCACGAAGTTTTAGCCACTCTTCCTGGGATTTATCCCATGTTGACACTATGTTAGTCACTTAGAACCCTCCTGTCATTGTAGCGCCTCATAGCACCTTCTCTCCTACATACTACACATTCTCGCCAGCCACGTCTAATAATTGTTGTCTCTTCTGAATATACATGGCCGTTATTGCACTCCGTCTTTTTGGAATTTACTCCAGAAGCACCAAGTCCACGAAGAAGATTTTCTTTTTGAGTCACAGCCTCAATAACAACTGGCTTCTTGCGATACTTGGTCATTACCTACCTTTCTTAACTCTGATCGATCTGGCCACACCTTCATCGAAGGATACTCGCCCTCCATCGCGGAGGTTCTTGCACACAGCATACACGGTCCCAAGAGGAATACCAGTAATTTCTTGAAGGTTTCTGTAACTAGGCCCGTACGTGTGCTCCTCATACCAGCTAGCAATAGCGTCGATGATTGACTCTTCGTTCTCCTTCTTCTTACTCAGGAACTTGGACATCAATGGTCTCCTTAACTCGAGATAGAATCTCGTCATACATGATCGGATTGTCAACAAGGAATGCAATAGCCTTAGGTCTACCTTGACCGATCTGCTCGCCCTCATAATTGTACCAAGCGCCAGACTTCTTGATGATTCCCATCTCAGTGGCAACGTCCACCAAGCAGTTCTCTTTAGGAACTCCTTGACCGTAAATGATGTCGAATTCTGCAACCTTGTAAGCGGGCGCAACCTTGTTCTTTACCACCTTGATCTTTGTGCGGTTGCCGATTACGTCATCACCATCTTTGATTTGTTCTCCGCGACGGATGTCCATGCGAACAGATGAGTAGAACTTCAAGGCACGTCCACCACTGGTAGTTTCCGGCGAACCATAGACGACACCGATCTTGTCGCGGATCTGATTGATGAAGAATACTGTTGTGCCTGACTTGGACGCAGATCCGACGATACGACGCAGACCTTGGCTTAAAAGACGAGCAACCAAACCAATGTGGTTTTCACCAATCTCTCCCTCCAAAGACGCGCGCGGCTCCATAACAGATACGGAGTCAACGATGATGACCCCCACCTTGCCACTCTCGCATAGCATGTTCACGATAGACAAAACTTGCTCGGCTGTTTCTGGTTGCGACAAGAGAAGGTTGTCAACGTCCACGCCCACTGCACGCATGTACTCAGGGTCCAAAGCGTACTCGATGTCAACGTATGCAGCGACAAGTCCAGCGGCTTGGGCGGCGGCAACTACGTGCAAAGCAACGGTTGATTTACCAGATGATTCGGGTCCGTAAATTTCTACGATACGCCCCTTTGGAAGGCCACCAATGCCCAAAGCCAGGTCTAGGGGAAGAATATCGCTGGGGTTAGCTTCAACCCTCGCTATGTCAGTGTCCCCCATACGCATGATGGTCTCGGCACCAAACAATTCCTTGATCTCCGTTAGCGTTGCCTCGAGAGAGGCATCCTTGGACGACGTTCGTTTCTTAGTGGCCATCGGCACTCCTTAATAGATCTGAACCAATGTTAGCACATACGGTCTTCTCCTGTCAAGCTTGACTTCTACATAATTGTCCTGTACAATGGCTCAATGGCTATCACTTCCCCCGCATCATATTCCGCATGGGTTGACCGTGACGAGATCCTAATCAAGTATAAATTTGACAAAGATTACGTTAACGATTGCCGTGCCATTCGAAGCCGTCGATGGGACGGAACGTTAAATCACTTCTCAGTGAACGATGCTCATCACGTCCGCGAGCTGACCCGCAAATGGGGGATACCCATTTCTTTGGACATTGAGAACCTTCCCACTTTTAACGACCCCCTAGACCCCGTTGCTCTTGAAGCCACTAAAGCTCAGAAAGATAACGCTCGGGAACTTTACGAACAATCAACGATGTTGGAATGGCCTGAGTTTGAGATCCCCGGCCTCGTAAAACCCCTTCACCCTTACCAGCGTGCTGGTGTTGCCTACATGCAACGTGTGCGTCGATGCATCTTGGGAGACCAGATGGGTCTTGGAAAGACTACCCAAGCTATTTCCACAGTTGTTCTAGATCAATCGTTACCGGTTGTCATTGCCAGCAAAAACCGATTGAAAGAAACAATTCGTGAAGACATCCTTTCTTTCTATCCCAACCTCAAAATTTCTGTCGTCAATGGGGGTGCGCTTAAAGACATTCCAAAATCTGATGTGATCATTGTCAATTATGACATTGTTTCGCAAAGACTTCCCGACATTTTTAATCACGGGTTCAATTCTCTCATTGTTGACGAATCGCACTACATCAAGAATGGAAAGCGCATTTCTCGATGCCCTATTTGCAGCAACAAGCTTCGTGCAATTAACTCTGTGAATTGCCCCTCTTGCGGGGCGAGGGGAATCAAACCTAAATCACGTTGGTCTGTGCGTCGAACTGATGCAGTAATGCAATTAGCTCACTCTCTTCCTGACAACAACCTCATTATGCTTCTCACTGGTACGGCAATTAACATACGTCCGGGGGAGCTGGTTCGCCAGTTGGAGTGCATTAACCGTCTTAAGGTGTTCGGTGGCGAGTGGAAATTTCGCCAGCGTTATTGCCCTGACAACAAGACTGCTCAGAATCTTAAAGAACTCAACACAAAACTCCGCGAAAATTGCTATGTTCGCCGTCGCACCCGTGACGTTTATGGACAGCTCCCTCCAGTGCAGAACTCAATCCAAAGAATGATTCTTTCAAAGGAACAGAGGGCTCGCTACAAAGAAATCGAAGACGATGTAGTTCATTACTTGTCAAACAAAGCTCGTCAACGTGCCATAGATGTTGGAGAGCATGGGCACACCGCGTACTGGAACAAACGCCGCGCTGTTGAGCGTGCTGAAGCACTCATTCGAGTTAACGTTCTTCGATCCGTCATTGCGGAAATAAAGATGGAAGCGATGCAAGACTGGATTAATAACTTCTTGGAATCGGGTGATGAGAAGATGGTGGTATTCGCTAACAAGATCAGTGTTGTCGATGGTATCTACGAAGCGCACCGTGATGTTGCTGTCAAGGTCCGGGGAGATGTCACCAATAAAGACGCTCTAGCTGCAACTCATTCATTTCAAGAAGAGGACTGGTGCAGAATGTGGGTAGCCAACTTGCAATCTGGCAAGGAAGGATTTACACTAACTGAGTCGAAGCATGTGGTATTCTGTGAGCCTGAGTGGTCACCGACATATCACGCTCAGGGTGTTGGTCGCGTCTACGGTCGTGCCAATAACCCTCACGGCGCAACTGCTTACTGGTTGCTCGCGGAAGACACAATTGACTTTGACATGTACGAGCTACTTCAAGAGCGTCAGGTCGTGATCGATGCAGTGCTGGACGGCGAAGAGGATACCGCCGAACAGGAGTCAATGCAGAATGCACTTATCGAACTATTAGAAAAGAGGAACTAGATGTACGGTTTCAGTCGTAGAAGTCTCACCAGACGAGCTGTAAGGGGTCTAATAGGCCCGCAAAAGCGAAGCAGGGGGGCAAGGGTGGTAGTGGACATTGCGGGCCGTACGGCTCAATACAAGAGCTTGGGTGGTAAGTAGATGAGCATTTATGTAATGATGACAGTGTTTGAGACAACAAAACTTACATCATCTGAGAAGCTAGTGGCTCTTTCTTTAGCAGACAACGCCCGCGATGATGGTGGCTCTGTGTACCCCGGAATTTCCACAACTTCTGACAAGACTGCTTTGTCGGAAAGAACTGTTCAGAGGATTCTAAGATCACTAGAGGAAAAGGGAGTTCTTGCCGTACAAAAACAATCGACAAACAATTTTCCTACGGTTTACAAATTCCTTCTTTCCGATGACCGTAAGCACCTTGCTGTTGATGATCCTAGGGGTGACGTGGTGACGCCCCCAGATAGTTTAGGGGTGACATTGACGACAGTTGGGGGTGACATTGACGACAGTTGGGGGTGTCATGGTGTCACCCAAAACATTAATAAACCATCAATAGAACCAACTACATCAACTGGCGTTGATGCACCCGTCTCCTCGAGAGCTAAAAACGATTACTCCGAGGACTTCGAAAAGTTCTGGTCGCTTTATCCTCGAAAGAAGATGAAGCAGGTTGCTTTTGACAAGTTTAAGTCCCGTTTGCGAGCAGGTGATTCCATCGAAGAGATCTTTGCGGCGACCAAGCGGTATTTCATGCAATGTAAGGACAACGGTACGGAGGAAGAGTTTATTTTACACCCCGCCACGTTCTTGGCTAAGGATCGTTGGAAAGAATACCTGCCCGCATCAGAGGTTATGGACTGTGAAACGATGTTTGAGGCAATGGCTTACGATGCTTACGATGCGGACCAAGAGTGGTACGATTCGAAGTCGGGGGAGACGACACTTGACAACCCAGCTATGAGAGGCTACAATAGGCCTGTGAACTCCGAGGGTCAGATGATCGACCAAGATGGGTTATCTTACAAGTTGGATGCACAAGGCACCCGACACTACATCGATTAGGAGAGACATGAATACATTCTGGCTAGCGTTCGGCATATTCTGGACCATGATGGGTCTTGTTCTTGTTTTTGCCGGTATCGTTACGCGGGACAAGAGACCAAAGAATGTAAACGACATCATCGATGCAGCTTTTGATCCTGACGTTGAAGATATGCTTGAGTCAATTCGCCAAGGGATGTACGGAAGCGGTGAATTGCCTAATTCAAATGCCGAGTTGGCACAATTAGCCTATGAGTTTTTGACTGAATGGGCGATGAGAGGTTGAGGGTCTGGATAGACAAAGATCTTTGTACCGGGGACGGCATTTGTGAGCAATTGTGCCCTTCCGTTTTCATCATTGCTGACGATGGGCTGGCATACGTTATAGAAGGAAGCAGCGTGAACGAAAAAAACATCAATCAAGTTGATGAAGCCATCGAGAAGTGTCCTGGCGAGTGTATTTTTTTGGATAGCGATGGGTAAAAATACACGTAAACCAAAGATTAATGGTGTGCCTGTAGTAAACGCTCGCTTTGAATGCGGCTGGCATGATCCCGTGTTGCGCGGGCCACTCAGACGTGGTAAGGTAGAAGTGGCACACGAACAAGCACGTAAGGACTGGGAAAGCCATAACCTTGCTGTGCACAATAACCGATTAGGAGAATTGGAAGACCTTGATTAATCTTTATGACCAATCAGCAGAAGAGTCTGTCCTGGGAGCAATGCTTCTCCGCAGGGAAGCCGTCATGGAAGCCATTGATATTGTAGAAGCATCAGATTTTTACAATCCAAGTCACGCTTCGATCTTTCAAGCTATGGAAGATTTGTTTGCTGAAGGCACTGTTATTGACTACACTACCGTTGCATCCAAGGTCGGCGGGGAAGACATTATCAGCAGGCTATCTAATATGCAGATGAATACCCCGAGCGCTGGTACTAACGCCGTAACTGCGTATGCACGTATTGTTTATGACAAAGCAATCGCTCGAAAGATCTTTCGTCAGATTGAAGAAGCTCGAGAGGGTATCATTAATGGAGACGACCCATACCAGTTGTCAGATGACCTTGAGCACGCTCTTACTACCATGGGTTCAGCTCATGCCAATGAGATCGAGTCAGTGACATTGGACGAACTCCAAGCCACCGTGACAGACCTAGAGGATGACGTAATCATTCCCGGTATGTTGAACCGTGAGTGGAGAACTATCATTGTTGCGCCTGAAGGCATGGGCAAGTCAACCATCCTGCGTGCCATTTCCATCACTTCGTCTCAAGGCCTTCACCCATTTTCTCACCGCGACATCAAGCCAATCCGTGTTCTCATTGTGGACCTCGAGAACCCTAAGGAGGCAATTCTCGAGACGGGTATGGAGCTGATGAAATACGTGAAGATGTGGTCTAAGGATTATGATCCCTCGCGCTTGCGTATTTTCCGACGACCTGCTGGGATCGATCTGCGTAGGGCTAAAGATCGCGCGGACTTGCGACGAGAGATAGGTTTCCACAAGCCTGACCTAGTGTGCATTGGCCCCGTTATTAAGATGTATCAGAAGAAGGGTGGGGAGTCCTACGAAGATTCAGCTGATGCAGCGATGGCTGAGTTAGACCAGTTGCGTACTCGATACGGCTTTGCACTTCTTCTTGAACACCACGCGGCCAAGGGGAGCAAGGGAGAGCGTGACATGACGCCGTTTGGCTCTCAGCGATGGATGAGTTGGCCTGATGCAGGTAAGGGTCTTTATCCCAACAAGGATGACCCTACCCGTATGCGCGTTGACACTTTCCGTGGTGACCGTCTTCGGGGAATTGCTTGGCCTGATGAGATCATTCGTGATAAGCAGTGGCTTATTACAGGACGATGGACTAATGGGATACCTGAAGGTATCGGACAGCCGGGGAGACAAAAATGACAGTAGTCGTAGCAGCTGTAACGAAAAGAGACGGAGTTGTCATGGCATGTGACTCAGAGATTTCTTACGGTTGGAACAAAGACAATGACGGTTGGAACAAAATATGGGTTGACGACCGCAATAACTTTTTGATCGGCGGGTGCGGGAGCATCAGGGCAATGCAGATATTTAAATACTGGGTCCAGCTTCCTCAAAACAATGGTGATGATCCAGAGAAGTTTGGCGTTGAACAAGTAACTCCAATTGTTAGACACGAACTTGGAGAGCACGGAGCCCTTTATCAAAACAAGAAATCAGAGTATTTTGAAGGTGGATTCATGGTTTCTTGGGGTAATGAATTAATGTCAGTTGATTCAGATTTTGGAATTTTTGTACCTTCTAGCGGAAGACACGCTATAGGATCGGGTCAAGCAGAAGCCTTAGGACACCTTGGCAACACTGGCCCGTGGTCCAAGGCAGACGTTATTGAAGCAGCGCGCAAAGCCACACTCACCGCCGTTGGTGTAGGTGGCCCTTTGTGGGTTGGAACTACTAAGTCAATGGAGATAGTGCAAGTTGTTTAAAGATCTATTTGAAGGATACCGAGATGGGGCGTGCCAAAAGAGTGGAGTCAACTTCATTACCGAGGCGGTCAAACCAGATCAAGAGAAGGTTTGCAATCGTTGTCCAGTATTCAATGAGTGCTTTGAATATGCATTGCATAACGAGATATGGGACGTCTGGGCTTCAATGGGGCCAATCAAACGCAAAAAGCTTAGGAAAAAACTTGGCATACCAGAACCTGGAATATTGCCTATGAAAAAAGAACGGAAAGCATCATGAACATTACTAACGAAGAGCAAACTTCACTTTGGGAAGGACAATTTCCCGACAGAAAGATACCAGGAACTTTTGAAAAGTTGCCTGGTAAGTGTGGGGCAAAGCTTAGGGACAAAGATCTTAAAGAGTTGGGCATCGAACGCTATTGCAACAAGCGCTCAGGAATGGGTACATCACACTTAGACACTGGAGCTTGCAAGTGGCATGGTGGGGCAACAAAGAACCACATTAAGTCAGCTTCCAAAGAGATGGTAGTTCGTCAATTTAACGAACTAGCTACGATTGCAGAAAAGCTTGGCGATGCAGCTCCCATTGGACCGCCAGAAGTAGAAGCATTCCAGCTGGCTACTAAAGCCAAGCAGTGGATCAGCATTATCGAAACAGAGATGGACAAAATATCACATCAACTTGTCACAGAGGATCAAGCTGGGATAGAGCACGCTCGTGCCGTAATCGAAATCTGGGAACGTGGTGTTGATAGATTTCAAAGGTTCTTGGAATTCAGCATGAAGCATGACCTTCACCGCCGTGTTGTAGAGCTCGAAGAACAACAAGCATCTGTAATTGGGGCTGCGTTCATGTCAGTAATTCTTTCTCAAGACATGAAGCTTACTGAAAGTCAAATTAGAATTGCGCGTAATTTGTTTGCCAATTCAATGAACGATTTGGGTGACCAGCTGGCGCCAACGTGGTCGGCATCACTCAGATTGAATGACGATGACATCGTTGACGCCGAGCTGGTTGAAGACTAGTCCTGCTTGACGAACTGAATTGGCTTATTGCCCTTCGCCATCTTGCAATTGTGAGCCACTTCTTTAATTAAAGTCGGCTGAGTTTCGCGCTTGTTGCATTTGGGGCAGATCCAAACGTTCATACGCTGCTTCTCGATGGCCATTATTCTTCATCCTCCCAATCATAGTCAAGCAAGTTGCTTGCTGCTTCGGTACAAATGTGACCAAGAAATGCGCCACGGGTAAGTGCTGCTTGAATCGGATCGTCAACCTCGTCTTCAATAAAACGAAGATAAGCGGACGAAACAATGATCATCAGACTAAGACGCTCTGCATCCAGTAACTCGATGACTTGATACGGTGTTGAATCATCGGTAATAACTTCGTCTTGAACGCTCAATACTGAAATGCGAACTCCACGAATTGTTGCTACCAGAATCGTTTGACTTTCATCCACCGATGGCTCGCGCCACTCGTAGGAGTAAGTGTCACCAACTAAACTTCCCACGTGGCCTCTTCATACCCCGGAAAATCTTGAAGCGCATAGTTGATGAGACCGTTGGCAAATTCACGCTGATCAGAAAAGTACCACGACTTCGAGAAACAACAACTGTAGAAGTAGTGTCCTACCAAACGAGCAATCGCCAGTGGGTCTTGAACTTCATTGTTGAAATCCCATACGTACTTCTCTTGTGGTCCAGCAGCACCGACACCATTTTCAAGTTCGAACGCGGCAACGTTAGCCTCCAAAAGCCAAGCACCAAGTTCATCAGGAGTCTTAGCAACCTGACTTATCTTAGCGTCATCTCTAGTAGAGTTTTCAAAATCCAGCACCAAGACCTGATTGGCATCTAGTGACATAGCATATGTTACCATGATGTCAATCTCTCGCTTTTTTAGCAAGCTCATACAACTCCTCTCGTTGTTATTAACAATCTACCACATTGGATCAGGGAAGTCAACCGGATGTGCCTTAAACCTTTGAAATCCGAAATTCGTTTCAAAAGTTGTCAAATCCACACCGTGGGGCGGGGCAAAAAGCCCCTAATGAACGCATGTTCGATCTATTGACACGAGATGTAAAAAGTGCTAATATAACGGTATGAACATTATACCTCCACTTCCCAAAAACACCATTATGCTTGTTGAGGTAGGCTCCACCGCCCACGGCACTGGAATTGCCGGAGGGGAAGACCACGATGAAATGGGAATCGTTGTTGAGACGGCTCGAGAAGTTCTTGGACTGACTATTGGTTTTAAGACTGTTATGCAACGAACGCAGCCAGAGGGTTTACGTTCTGGTCCTGGTGATACGGATCGCACATTGTATTCGCTACGCACGTTTCTTCATCTAACCTCACAGGGGAATCCTTCGATGTTGATGTCTCTTTGGGCGCCAATAATTGAGTGTGATAAGGCTGGGTCGCAACTTAGAGAAATGTCGTCTGCATTTATCGGTTCTCACATTATACCCCGATACCAAGGATACATGAATTCTCAAGCAATGCGTTTGTTGGGTTTAAAGGGAAGCAGCGGTCACGGCAAGCGCGGCGGCGGGCGAAGGGAAGAGCTGATTGCTGAGCATGGGTACGACACTAAATACGCTATGCACGCCGCACGTTTGGGCTACCAGTGTATTGAGTTGCTTGAAACTAACAAACTTTCTTTGCCCATCGAAGGAGAATCTGGTCAATGGCTGAGGGATGTGCGCTACGGAAAAGTTTCGTTTGACGAATGGTGGGAACGTGTGCTATGGTTAGACCATGTTCTTGAAAACCTCAAATCCAGCGGCGATTTCCGACCGGGGCCTGACAAAAAAGCCATCGAAGACTTTTCTATTCGAACGCACAAAGCCCATTGGCCCAACAGTAGCCTCTTTGAATGAGTGCTCCACCTGCAAAGGGTGGAGGCCAGAGCCATGGGCACCATGCCCCACATGCGGAGAGGAAAGCTGATGGAAGACGAAACATACGAGATTGCTTGCAAGATTGCACGCCTAGTTAAGGCCAATGGTGGCCGTGCTCTTATTGTGGGCGGTTGGGTACGTGATTTTCTTTTAGGAGTTCCATCCAACGACATCGATCTAGAGGTTTTCGGTCTTACTGAATATCAGGTTCGCACAATCATTGCTCGAAATTATCAGTTCAACGAAGTTGGTCAAGCTTTCGGTGTTTTGAAAGTAAAAGTACCTAACTCCGATGAAGTCATTGATGTGTCGCTTCCAAGAAAGGAAGTTAAGACAGGTGACGGTCACCGTGGGTTCTCAGTGGAGATCGATCCCTACATGTCTTTCTTCGATGCTTCACGCCGCCGTGATTTGACAATCAATTCCATGGGTTACGACCCGTTGGAAGGTACAATCATAGACCCCCACGGTGGAAAAAACGATATCGAATATGGTTGGATCAAGCACACTTCCGACGCTTTTTACGAAGACCCTTTGCGTGTTTTGCGCGTAGCACGGTTTGCGGCCAAGTACGACTTTTATGTGACGCTTGCAACTATGCAGGCGTGCCAAAACATGGAAAATATGGCTGACTATTTGCCTTCAGAGCGTTTGTGGATGGAGATGGAAAAAACCATGCTTCAAACCAATTGGCCAAGTAGGTTTTTCAGAGAGTTGAATTACTACAAGTGGCTTCGTATTTTTCCTGAAGTTAAAGCGTTGATCGGCGTGGAACAAGACTGTGAGTGGCACCCCGAAGGCGACGTGTTTGAACACACCATGCACGCAATCGACTATTGGGCGCAAAACTTGCGTACCGGGAATAGGGACGACGATCTTGTTGTCGGTCTGGGCGTCTTGTGCCACGACTTTGGAAAGGTGTCTACTACTGGGCTGAGCGATGGGCGTATTCGAGCTTTGGGGCACGAAGAAGCCGGTGTGGAACCAACCAAGAACTTCTTGCATCGTTTGGGTCAATATGAGTTGGCAAAGAAGATTACGCCACTGGTGGCCAACCACCTTTACCCAAATCACTCAAGCCCGTTCACCGCTAAGGGTATTCGACGCCTATCCACCAAGGTAGATCGTTTGGATCTACTGGCTACACTGTCGCGTGCTGATGTCGCTGGTCGTCCACCGAAAGACCCGGCGCCATCTTTTTACAAGATCTCTCAGTTCGAAGAAGTCGTTAGGACTACCGATGTTCCTGTCGGGGGACCAAAGCCGTTCATTGGCGGTGACGACCTCATCGAGATAGGCATGAAGCCGGGTCCCGAGTTCAAGACAATCCTTGATCGTATCTACGAGTCCCAACTTGACGGTGAGGTAGAAGACATAAATCAAGCCCACGAACTTCTCTCCAAGATCCTCGTAGAGCGATATGAAACAGCTCTTAAAGAGTCCAATTACTTTCCAATTGATCAGGTAAAATAAAGAAACTCATTGACATCTGCAGATAGTGTGCTAGAATGAAGTTTAACCAATAAGGAGGCCGAGTGAAAACAACACCCGCAACGTAACATCCCCTGAACAAAGGAGCAACGTGTTAAACAAGATCAAACTTATAGCCGCCTCACTAATTCTTGCATTATCGATCATTGTAGTACCCGCTTCACCCGTGCTAGCAACAAGCAAGCCTGCACGGCATCACCTTGTGGCTCATCACAAGCCTCATTCGATCACTCCAATTGCAGTTCCTGCTCAATGGCGAAACCCCGGTGGTACCTACCCCGGACCAACGGACCCTACGCGGTTCTTGCCGCGCATTGACCAACTGGCTTTTGATTGTATTCGATACCACGAATCACGTGATCACCTTGTAGACGGCTACGGATCTCAAGGATGGTACCAGTTTACTGTATCAACATGGTACGCCGCAGCGCAGGCTTTGCATCTTCCACCGACGCCAAATCAGGCAAATGGTAATCAGCAAAGTTCCGCCGCTGTTTGGTACTTTCACCGCAATGGACGTTTTGGCGTTCAATGGGCGGCAGATGCGTACAGCTGTCCCGGTATTTTCTACTTTTAAGGAGCTATATGGTAGACCTCAACATTTTAGATGTAATTGAAGATTTACGCAATGGAGTCCAAAAAGACATTGAGAATTTAATTTCCAAGATTTTACTTGCATCTACTATAGATGATCGTGTAGACTTAGTGGGAGATGCTGTGGTAGATGGGACGACTGAAATGTGGTCTTCCGCTCTACACATGGCCACGACACTGGAGGCATACGCAAATGAAGAGTCAGTTGAAGGTGGGGACGAAAGTCAAAGTTAATTCGAATAATCCTTTTGGATATAGTGTTCCGACTGGATCTTTTGAGACCATTATTAGTGATTTTGATGAATCCGAATATAGAAAAGTTCTTTTAGACAATCCTGATCTTCGTTCCAATGATCTTAGTGGAAGTTGGACATTTCACAATGAAGAAATCGATTTTGTTCCTTCTTTCAAAGTTGGCGACCGTGTAATTTGCACTTCAAACGAATTTGGTCCGGATAATTACTTCTTTGTAGGAAAAGTTGGTACAGTACATTATGTGCGTAGTAACAGCATTTTTGTCAACTTCGATTTCGAAGTTAATTTTCTAGCAGAGTGCAACGCTTCAGAACTTGACTTCGCCCCCAAGAAGTACGAAGCAGTACCAATCGACACCTTCACCATCTACCGTACTGGTGACATCTCAGACACCCACACATCTGACCAGATGAATGACCCCGACGAGCCTCAGTGCTTCGGTGTGGTCTTTCCCTCGGGAAAGACAGTCATCAACTGGGCAACCGCTGTCGCATCGGTTTCAGTGTTTGACAACTACGATGAGTTCGAGCGCATCCACGGCCACGTTGACCCTGAAAAGGATGCCGCTTACGGTACCAAGATCGTGTGGAACAAGTAATGAAGCGCATTATTGAAACAATCATTTTGATGGTCTTTTTAATCATCAATTTTGTGTTTTTGGGAATAGCAATTTCTATCGGAAACTTTGGTGAGATAATTCTTTTTTCGATAGGCGTAGTTATGACAGTGACATGGATTGTTGAATACCATTTGCGAAAGGATCTATAACATGGGAAGTCACATTTACCACAAGATTAACTCTATCAGGAAGCGCGTGTTAGATGGACCTGACAAAGGCCACTTTACCGGAGAATGGTCTGACCCCAACTTCGAAGAGCTCCAAGACCTTCATTGGGTGTGCAGAGAAAAGATCGACGGCACCAACATCCGTGTGCACTTGTCTTCCCTCGAGCCCGGTGATCTGTCTATTGCATTTGACGGACGTACAGATAAAGCCAATATCCCCAAGCCTTTGCTGGCGCGTTTAAACGAGTTGTTTGACACCGTTCATTACCCACAAGTAGTGTTTGATACTTTTGATCAAGGCGCCCTCGAGACCGGCGTAACTATTTACGGCGAGGGGTACGGCGCAGGAATTCAAAAGGGAGGTAACTATGGCCCCGTGGACTTTATCGTCTTCGACATACGAATCGGTCACATGTGGCTTACGGAAGAATCCATCACAGGGATCTCCTCTGCCCTCGGACTGCGGCGAGTACCTATCTACGAAAACATTCAAACTCTACGAGATGCCATCACCATCGTCTCTCGCGGAACACTACTTTCTCACTGGCCAGCATATGGTGAGGCAGAAGGGATCGTTGCGGTACCGACCTCTGGAATTCTTGATCGTCGTGGCAACCGTATTATTGCCAAAGTAAAGGGAGTAGATTTTCCAGGGCGTCATGGAAAACAATGACTTGCACCAGAAAAGAAAGTATGGTATGATATCGCATGAGTAAAATTATCTATGCTTTGGATTTCGAGACCAGCACCAATCCCGGTGACGGCCTAAATCCCACTAACCCTTTGACAAGCATTACGTCAGCGGCAATCTTCTTTGGTCCTTTGGATGCAAACGATACCAGCGTGCCTACGGGTGCATTTGCATTCGATGATCCGGTGGAAGAGCGCTTGTTGTTGACGGTACGCGATTTCTTTCAATCCCCGTGGACTAAGCCCGGAACAATCGTAACGTGGAACGGTGCAAGCTTTGACATTGCTTTCCTAATTACCCGCGCCGCAATGCACAACATTCCGTTGTTCCAATTCCAAGCAGTTGTCCACCCTGATCGCAAGCCAAAGTATGGTGCTCTTAAGGGGCACACAGGCGGTTACGCGCTCAACTGGGGCAAGCACACGCATGCTGACATTTGGACTGCGTACAACGACATCGCGGCTAATGCCGGTATCAAGGCAGGGCTGAAGCCTGTTGCAGAACTCCTTGGTCTTAACCCCGTAAAGGTAGACGCATCCAACATGGAGTCCCTGACAATTCGAGAGCGCATGGACTACAATACAAGTGACGTGCAGGTAACGTATCAGCTTGCTACCATGCTGGCGGATCTTTACGAAGAGGGCGTCGTTCCCCACGAGTT
>Ga0209067_10000081_pt1 | contig 62491 bp, 52 predicted proteins | sample ColStrG_CSR_2013_FD_187199 | JGI IMG/M metagenome (GOLD analysis project Ga0209067, IMG submission 187199) | Freshwater sediment microbial communities in response to fracking from Pennsylvania, USA - Cold Stream Run_MetaG_CSR_2013 (SPAdes)... | ecosystem: Environmental > Aquatic > Freshwater >...
CCCACCAGCGCTTTTTCCAAACCTGGAATAATGTTGCCCGCACCGTGCAAATAAGCCAATGGTTCTTGCCCTTCAGAGCTATCAATCACTGTGCCTTCGCTATTGGTGAGTGTGTAGTGAATGCTGACAACGCAGTTGTTAGAAATATTCATAAACTTTTCCAAAAATTAAAAATTAAAAAATAAAAAACTAGAAATGATCAATTGCTTTGCCGTTTATCGAGGCTTTACTAATGTAGATGGTGTAAGCAGAACCATTTTCTTCTTGCTGTAAACGGACTAACAAGTACTGAAAATCTTTGGCAAGCCACGCATAGGTGTCGCGATTGTCATTGGTTTGCGTGCGTTTGATTTTGACGGTATTCACTTTCCCTAAAGGCGTATCCAAGATTTCTTCACCGACAATTTCAAAGTGATAATCTTTGGTTTCTTTGCCGTTGGTGATGGCGTATACCAAGTTGGTTTTGGCCGCGATTACATCCTGACGCAACTGAACTTGGTAGGTTAAATTATCTTGAACACGTTGCGCTGCTGCAATCGCTAAACTCTTCTTACTGTTGAGATTGGTGACCAGATTTTTATTCCAATCAAAATCAAGTACATAATCGCGGTTATTGCCAATACCCGAGCGATTATAAGAATAATCCAATGGCATGGCGTAGTGTTGTTGAGCATTCCATTTAAAGTGACTAATTTCAGTAATGTCACCTAACATGGCGCGGACATTAAAATAAAATTCGTAAATACCTTCGTTGCCGACACTCAGGCGGCTGGTGGCGAGAATGGAAAAACCGTAGAGGCGCGCTGTGTATTCATTTTCAAACACTGACGGCTGTTCATTACCTTCAGCGTGTGTGTTCAGGCTTACCAGCAAACTCAAGCTAAACACCGCCACGCCTAATAACCAACGCAATCCACTCATCATAATGCCCTTAAGGTTCTTCAGAATGAAGTTGGTAACCCGATTCGGGTAAAAGTTCGCCTTTTAAAACACTTTTTCCATTTCGCATCTGCAATTCGCCCAGCGCAAACCATTTAACGGCGAGTGGGTAAATAACATGTTCTTGACGTTGTACTCGCTTCGCAAGGCTTGAAGCGTCATCGTTAGCCAGAATGGGTACTGATGCTTGTATCACAGACGGGCCGCCATCCAACTCTGCGGTGACAAAGTGTACCGTCACACCGTGGCGGCTTTCGCCTGCGTCCAAGGCGCGTTGGTGCGTGTGCAACCCTTGGTATTTAGGTAGCAGGGAAGGGTGAATGTTGAGCATTCTGCCCAAGTAATGCTGGGTAAACTCCGGTGTGAGTATGCGCATAAATCCGGCTAATACCACCAGTGCAGGCTGGTAACTGTCGATTTTCTGGATAAGCGCGTGGTCAAAACTCTCGCGTTCAGTAAAACCTTTGTGGTCTAACACAGCGGTGGGGATGTTGGCTTTGCTGGCACGCTCAAGCCCCAATACTCCGGGACGATTACTGATAACCGCGGCGAGTTCAATAGGCAAATCCCCCGCTTGCATAGCGTCAATCAGCGCTTGCAGATTGCTACCGCTACCGGAGATAAGTACTACAACCCGCATTTTTTCAGGCGATGTCATGCGTCTTACACGCCTTTCGGATTGGACGGTAGGCCTTGCAAGTCAACTTGCGCCTCTTCGCCAATGGCTTGGGCAATATGGCCAACCACAAAGGGCGTTTCACCTGCTGCTTTCAAAATTGTCAAAGCGTTGTCTTTTTCGCTGGCTGGAACGGCAATCACCATGCCTACGCCGCAGTTAAAGGTGCGGTACATTTCGCGAATATCGACATTGCCACCGCGCTGTAAAAATTGGAACACGGGTGGGAACGTCCAACTTTGGGTGTCGATAACCGCTTTGGTGCCTTCGGGCAATACGCGAGGGATATTCTCAGTCAAGCCACCACCAGTGATGTGTGCCATTGCGTTCACTTGGCTTTCTTGTATGAGTTTCAATACTGATTTTACGTAAATGCGGGTTGGCTCCATAAGCGCATCACCCAAGGGGCGGCCGCCGCACTCTTGCGTTAAATCAGCCTTGGTTACTTCAAGGATTTTACGAATCAGCGAGTAGCCGTTGGAGTGTGGGCCGCTGGAGGTTAAGGCGATAAGCGCATCACCAACCTGTACGTTACTGCCATCGATGATTTCAGACTTTTCCACCACGCCGGTGCAGAAGCCTGCTAAATCGTAATCTTCACCTTCATACATGCCGGGCATTTCAGCGGTTTCGCCGCCGACTAAGGCGCAACCTGCCAGCTCACAACCGTCACCAATGCCAGACACCACCGCGGCAGCAACATCGACGTTAAGCTTGCCGGTGGCGTAGTAGTCGAGGAAGAACAATGGTTCGGCGCCAGTCACTACTAAGTCATTTACACACATGGCCACCAAATCGATACCAATGGTGTCGTGCTTGCTCAGTTGCATGGCCAAGCGCAGTTTAGTGCCCACACCGTCGGTGCCGGACACCAAAATAGGCTGTTTGTAACCCGCAGGAATTTCCACCAATGAGGCAAAACCACCTAACCCGCCCATAACTTCGGGACGCTTAGTGCGTTTGGCAACACTTTTAATGCGTTCAACCAGCGCATCACCGGCTTCAATATCAACACCAGCGTCTTTGTAGCTGAGGGATTGGGTGGAGTTTAGATTGTCGCTCATAAATAAATTCTCTGGCTGATGCAGTCGGAGTGAAACATAAGGGTGTAAAAAAAGGCCGCCATTCTAACAGCTTATGCGGCTTTTGGCTCTTGCTTGGCCGCTGGGATAGGCGCTTTTGGCGAAAACTTTTGAGGGCAAGGTTGTGCAAACAGCTATGTGACCTGATCTTTATGTGCTATGGAAAGATTTCACTGGCGGTGATGTTTGATTTGGCTGCCTATTGGATACGTAAGTGCTATAGTCGAGCGGCTCAGAATCACGTAGATCGCCTTGCAATCGTTAGATTCACAGAGGAGTTGGATATGGAAACCAATCTACACAGCATCACCCACTTGTTTGCACAATTGGGCTTACCTTCAGGGGATGCCGATATTCAAACCTTTATCGCCTCCCATCGGCCATTGGATACGCGAACTCCCTTGTGCGATGCGCCTTTCTGGACCGCATCGCAAGCCAAGTTTCTCCACGACCAAATTGCTACTGACGCCGATTGGGCCGATGTGGTGGATAAATTGGATGTGAGCCTGCGTCAGTCGTTGGGTTATTGACCGGTTAAGCTTTTCGGGTTTAATAAGTGCTCAAGCTCAGCGCGGCTCAGCGGCGATTCTTCTTCCGCCACATCCATAATTGCGCGGCCAGTTTGGTAAGCTTTTTTGGCAATAGCTGCAGCTTGTTCGTAACCGATAATGGAGTTCAAGGCCGTGACTAATATCGGGTTGCAGGTAAGGGCTTTATCAATAGCAGTTTGGTTCACGGTAAAGTTGGCAATGGCATTCTCCGCTAACTGATTACAGGCATTGCTCAGTAGTTCAATGGATTGCAATAAGTTGTAAGCAATCAGCGGTAACATCACATTCAATTGAAAGTTTCCCGACTGCCCAGCAATACCGATACTCACGTCGTTACCCATTACTTGCGCGCACACCATGCACACGGCTTCGGGAATCACCGGGTTTACTTTGCCCGGCATAATGGATGAGCCCGGTTGCAGCGCCGGCAAATTAATTTCCGCAAGGCCGGCGAGCGGGCCAGAGTTCATCCAGCGCAGATCGTTGGCAATTTTCATTAAGCTGACGGCAAGTGTTTTTAGCTGGCCGGAAAGTGCAACTGCCGTATCTTGAGCGCTCATGGCCGCAAAAAAATTAATGGCGGGCGTAAAGGCTAGGCCAGTATTTTTATGTAAATGTTGCGCAAAAACTTGTGCGAATTGTGCGTGCGCATTAACGCCTGTGCCTACTGCTGTACCACCTTGTGCGAGCTGCAAGAGTTGTGGCAACAGCATTTGTAAACGCACATAGTTACTTTCAATTTGGCTTGCCCATCCACTAATTTCTTGCCCGAACGTCAGCGGCATGGCATCCATTAAATGAGTGCGCCCGGTTTTTACCACATCGTTCAATTGCTCAGCTTTACCTAACAGGCTTGTATGCAAATTTTCCAATGCGGGCATAAGTTGCTGTTCAACCGCCAGCGCAGCGCTAATGTGAATAGCGCTGGGAATAGTATCGTTACTGCTTTGGCTCATATTTACATGATCATTCGCGTGCACATGTTGCCCACTGAATTCGCTTGCCAGATGTGCAATGACTTCATTCAGATTCATATTGGTGCTGGTTCCAGAACCGGTTTGAAAGACATTTACCGGAAATTGGTCAGCATGTTCACCTGCAATAATGGCATCGCTCGCACGAATAATGGCTTGCGTTCTCTCTTCATCCAGCAAACCCAATTGTCCATTTGTTTGTGCGGCTGCTTTTTTAATTTGTGTAACGGCATAAATAAATTGAGCCGGTAAGCGCAAGGCGCTGAAGGTAAAATTATCAATCGCCCGTTGCGTTTGTGCTCCGTAGAGTGCGGAGGCAGGCACTTGTACTTCGCCCATGGTGTCGTGTTCGCTGCGAAATTGGTGCATGTAATAACCTTTAATGGTGAAGTGCAATGCTGTGGTTACAAAAGAGTAGTTGAAAATAAGATTGATAGTAGGGGCTCGTTAAGGGTTGAAAGCCGCAAGCAAGTTGTAGCGATGGATTAGGCTGAGTTCTGTTCGCTCGCGTACAGAGGTAAATTTCGTAGCATCTTATGATGCTTGTTTAAGATGAATGCAGGGTATCAAGGTGAAAAAACAGCAGGCCGCGAGTCATCAAGTTGGTGTTTGGATTGATCATCGCGAAGCATTTTTGGTGTTTCGCGATGAACCTGTGACAAAAGGCAATACCGTCGTCTCCGGAATAGAAAAGCATGTACGTTATTCTGGTCATGCCACAGCGGCGGAGGGCTTAGCAGAGGATCAGCGCGATAGGCGTTTTGAACATCATTTAGAAAGGTATTACGATGATGTGATTGCGCAACTTCAGCATGCAACGAGTATTTTTATTTTTGGTCCAGGTGAGGCGAAAGATGAATTTAGACGGCGCCTTGAGCATAAACACTTGGGTACATGCATTGCGGGTTTTGAGACTGCGGATAAGCTGACTAACCCTCAACGGGTGGCAAAGGTGCAGCTATTTTTCCAGCACCGAGTTTAAGTATTGTTTTTAGCGTGAGTATATTGAATGTAACAGGGCGCAATCTAATTACTTGCGTCCTGTGGTGTTTGGATTGAAGGACATCACCGCTCGTAAAAATCCAAATCGCGCGCAAACGTTTCGCGCACAAAATAAAGTGTGGCGAAAGTAATCACCATAATAATTCCACCAACCCAGTAAAAACTGGTGATCATGTTACCAGTGGCGATTGCGGTTTGTTTGAAAACCCACGCGATGGGCACCAGTGAACCGCGAGCGAAGTTGGGTACGCTGATGGTGGACGTAGCGCGTAGGTTAATGCCGAACTGCTCCGAGGCGTTAGTGACAAAGATGGCCCAAAAGCCGACAGAAAAACCCAATGCAAAAATCGCTGTGTAAAAAAGCGTGCTGCTTACACTATTAAGGTTGAGATAAAGAAGCATCATCAGTGTGCAAAGTGTGTAAAAGAGTGCGAAGGCTTTTTTACGGCTGCGCATCAATTGACTGGCACTGCCGGACGCAAAATCGCCAAATACCAAACCGGCGTAAGCCAGTAAAATACACATATTTTGTGCTATAGCGCCTTGAATATTTTGTGCCTTAGCGATTTCGGGCGCACGTGCGACCAATAGACCAATCACAAACCACGTGGGCAATCCAAGCAGAATGGCTTGGGCAAAACGTTTGAATCGATCGATCGAGGTAAACATCATTAGAAAGTTACCTTGGCGAATCATATTGTCGTGCTCTTTCTGGAACATAGCACTTTCAAATACGCCGATACGCAAAAACAATAAACCAAAACCTAGCACGCCACCGATGATGTAAGAGGTTTTCCAGCTGATAAATTCAGACACTAACGCCGCTACTACCGCGCCAAATACGCCAAGAGCTGCAACTACCATAGTGCCCAAGCCACGTTTATTTTTGTCCATCAGTTCTGCTACTAAGCACACGCCAGCACCCAGTTCGCCCGCCAAACCAAAGCCGGCAATAAAGCGAAAAATTTCATACCATGTCATATCGGTCACGAAAGCGTTGGCGAGGTTGGCGAGGGAGTAACAAATAATGCTGCCGAGCAGCACTGCCAACCGGCCTTTCTTATCGCCAATCATTCCCCAGGCAATACCGCCGATAAGCATGCCAATCATTTGCAAATCCAGTAGGTGTTGGAATTGCTCAAGTAAAATTGGCCGGCCGGCCCATTGAGGGTAGAGATCGACGAGACTTTTTTTGCCGATAATTAAAAATAAAATCAGGTCGTAAACGTCTACAAAATAACCGAGTGCGGCGATGATAACCGTGGCGTTAAGAATTTTTTGGGTGTTGTTAGTCATAGCTATGGTCATGGTTTTTTCTTTATTGGATTAATCGACAGTTAACGGAGTATCTCGATGCATTGTACAAAAAATTGTTCGAGTTACACGTTATTTCACTTAACTAACATTTGATCGGCGGTTTTTTGATAGGCTTTTTTCCCTAAAAAGTTACGATAAGCCTGCTACAATGCCGGTTTTTACACTGGTTAGTGTGAGTTGTGGCCTTGATATACGGGAGTTAATGGTGGTTCGAATCGTCTTGTTGGTTTTGAGTTTATGGGCGCTTAGCGCATGGGCGCAGCAACCCGCCGATAGCTATCGTGTAGAGGCTCAGGTGGCTAATCAGTCAGATGCCGAGCGCATTGCAGCGACGAAAGCCCACTTGGGCGATGTGATCGCGCAAATAACAGGCGACACCGCAGCGCTGCAACATCCTCTAGTTAAACAAGCCATTAATGATGCGCCTAATTATCTGGCTAAATTCACGTACACATCGCCCACGTCATTGGTGCTCAATTACTCTCCGCAGGCCATCCACTCATTATTACAGCAAGCGCAATTAATCAGTGCTCCTAACAATGCGCCACAAGGGATAACCCTTTATGTTGTCAACGTTGGCGACTTTGCAACCTTCAAACAAGTACAGGCTTATTTAAAAACTGTGGGCGTTATTCGCCGTGCGGATCTGGTGAAGGTTGATAAGGAGTTACTGCAATTTAATCTCGTATTGGAAGGCGATGAAAAACTGCTGACAACCAGTCTGGCATCATCAGGCAGACTACAACCGGTAGTGGGTGATACTGCATTGCCTTTAAGTTTCCGCTGGCAGAATTGATGGACGTTGAGTGATGATTCCGCAACAGCTTTCATTGGGTGTTAGCCTCAACGACGATGCAACCTTTGAAAATTTTTATGCCCCAGATTCGACTGCCAATACCCACATTGTGGCGGCCCTGCGTGCGCAAATCGCCAACGGCAATGAGTCTTTTATTTATGTGTGGGGTGCGCCCGGTTGTGGTTTAACCCACTTGTTGCAAGCCGCTTGTCACCAGGCACAGACTCTTGGCAAAAGCTTTCAATATTTCCCCCTGCGTGATTTAGTGGGCTATGCGCCTCATGAATTATTTGCTGGTTTGGAAACCTTAGATTTTGTCTGTTTAGATGGGTTGGATTTAGTCATAGGTCGCTCAGAATGGGAACTTGCACTGTTTAATCTGTTCAATGTACTGCGCGATTTGGGAAAATTATTGTTGGTCGCTGCCGTGCACAGTCCGCGTGAATTAGCGGTGCAACTGCCGGATCTTGCATCGCGGTTACAGTGGGGTGCCACCTTTCACTTACACACTCTGGACGATACCGAAAAACAACAAGCTCTGCAATTTCGCGCCAGAGCGCGCGGCTTGGAATTAAACGATGAGGTGGCAACTTATATCCTTCAGCGTTTGCCGCGCGATATGAATGAGTTGTTTCTGCAGTTGAATCGTTTGGATCATGCGTCATTGGCCGAACAGCGCAAATTAACCATACCCTTTGTGAAAAAAATATTGGGCGTGTAAAACCAGCAGATTCATTCGGCGTTGGGTAAATTTAAATCTTTAAGCTGGCCTCTGGGGGAAATCGATAGGCAGTATTACCTGTTTAGCTAGTAGTCAGGTAAACTTTAAGTGTAATCCCCTAAAACTAACAATAACAGGTGGTGTGCGGTGCCCAAGGCAACAATTGACGATGTAGCCGCGCTGGCCGGTGTTTCTATGAAAACCGTGTCGCGGGTGATGAATAATGAACCCAATGTGCGACCTGCAACCCGTGAAAAGGTTGAGGCTGCTGTGGCGCAGTTGGATTATCGCCCTAATATGTCTGCGCGTAGTTTGGCCGGTAATCGGTCTTATCTGTTGGGATTACTCTACGGGATTCCCTCTGCGCACTATGTATTGGATGTACAGGAAGGTGTATTGGATGTCTGCCGCCCACAAGGCTATGAGTTGTTGGTGCATCCCTGTAATCATCAAGATACCAATATCACTCAGGAAATTGTTGAGCTGCTGCGCGACAAACGTATTGATGGCGTCATGCTGACACCACCCATCTCTGACAATATGAGCTTACTGACCACACTCAAGCGTATGTCTGTGCCTTTTGTCCGTGTGGCGCCCACTGAAAACAAAGGCCTATCACCTTACGTAGAAACCAACGATCAAGAAGCCAGTTATGATATGACCTGCAAACTGATTGCTTTGGGTCATACCCGAATTGGTTTTATTTGCGGTCATCCAGATCACCGTGCGGTGACCTTACGTTTTGATGGCTACAAAGCCGCATTGGTAGAGAATGATATTGCATTGACGGGGGATTTGGTTGTTCAAGGTCTTAACTCGTTTGAATCTGGCGAAGTTTGCGCTCGCACTCTCTTGCAGCGAAAACCACGCCCTACCGCAATCTTTGCCGCGAATGATGATATGGCTGCGGGGGTGATGATGGTAGCGCATCAAATGGGCATTAAAATTCCCGAAGAGTTGTCGGTCGCCGGGTTTGACGATACGCCTGTGGCTCATCAAATTTGGCCTGCTTTAACTACGGTGCGACAACCCATTCAACAAATGGCGAAAAAAGCCACGGAGCTGTTGATTAAACAGCTCCGCGGTAAAGATGTGCAGTTGCCAGCCAGTATGTTGAGCTCCAGCTTAATTATTCGAGAGTCAACGGGCGCTGTGACCAAAAAAGCGTAATTCACAAAACCTATACAGCCTTGTTGCATAGGATGCTCTTGGATTACGGCTTCAGAAAAGCGGGTAGTGGCAATTAACCAAGTTGAAATAACCACTAACCCCTCTTTGCAAAAGAGGGGGGAGCATATTAGGGCGATCTCTACAGGGGTTAAACAGGCTTCAAGTCGGCGGTGTTGTGAATTAACCAAGCTGCCGAACCTACCAACGCCGCTTTATCATTCACAATCACTTTAATTGAAATTTCACTCACATAGCCTTTCATCGGGCCTTTGTTTTTGTAGCGTTCTTCAAAGGCAGTCTCGGGTAATAGCCCCATCAATTTTGGCGTAATACCACCGCCAATGACGACGCCGCCTTTAGCGCCCGTGGATACCGCTTTATCGCCTGCCACGGCTCCGAGCGTATTCAGAAAGGTGACTACGGCTTCGCGGCAAAGAGCGTCTTCATTAGCTAAGCCTTTGGTGCTGACATCCGCTGGTGTGTAAGCTTTTGCAGCGACGCCAGCGATATGAGCCAGAGCGCGGTACAGCGTAACTAAACCTGCGCCAGATAAAATATTCTCCACCGAAACATGTGATTGCTCTTTCAACAGAAAGGATTTAATCGCTAATTCTTTTTCGTTGGTAGGTGCAAAGCTTGCGTGGCCACCTTCGGTGGGGATAATTTTCCAGTGGCCATTATCGGGCACTAGCAATGCCATGCCAAAACCAGTGCCTGGTCCCATGACTACAATAGGCGCTTCTGGGTTACTGTCTGCCGCATAGAGCACTTTGGTTTCTTCTGGTTGTAAAAAAGGCACCGCATAAGCCAGTGCTGCGAAATCATTAATCACATGCAGGGTTTTCATACCCAATTGATCGCGCAGCTCATTAATGACAAATTTCCAGCCCAAATTAGTCATTTGTGCCACGCCATGTTCAACGGGACCCGCAATAGCAAGGCAGGCATATTGGGGGGTATCAATATTGAACTCAGCGCAGCACGCTTTAATCATGCTGCCCATATCGGGGTAGTCTGAGCACTTAAGGGTGATTTGTCGTGAAGCGGTATAGTTCGGTTTGCTGGTGTTTGGAGCCTGTTCGACCAAGCCAAAGCGAGCATTGGTGCCGCCGATGTCTGCAACCAAGAGTAAGCCCATGCGTTAGTCCTCATTAATTGTTTTAAGTCGTTGGGGGAGTTTTGGAATGAAAGTAATAGAAGTGTAAATTTTGATGCCAAAAAACTGCTAGCTGTCATTCGAGCGTTGATTATGACGTATTTCTTAGGACTTGGAAGTCTAGGGTTCATTGACAGCGCTGTCAATAATCTGTACTTTGGATATAGCTGATTAAAAAAGCCCGTGAATGTCTTAATTCATAGTATAAATGTTGCAAATAAAATAATTCGCAAAGAAAAACGCCTCTGTATCAGGATATTCTTCAAAAATAAGTTGTTTTATGCGACATTACCCTGTGACGCTCGCTTAGGTTTAGCGCCTTAACCAAAACTTACATAACTTTATCAAGTGAAGGAATACGCCTTTTGGGCGTTTATTTATTTGATGGCTTAGCCTGTTTATTTGTAATCAAACATCTTAGTTTGATTGATTTTGTGATACCAACGTTGGAGGTTAGTAACGTGCAGTGGCCCACACTCACCCATAAAGTAAAGAAAGATTCCGCCATAGAGCAGAAAATTGATCAGCTCTTGGCGCAAATGAGCGTGGAAGAAAAGGTGGGGCAGATGATGCAGCCTGAAATCCGTCACTTAACCCCACAGGATGTTAAAGATTATCACATTGGTTCAGTACTCAATGGTGGTGGTTCTGTACCTAATAATAATCGCTATTCAAAAGCGGCTGATTGGCTGGCGATTGCCGATGCTTACTATGCGGCCTCTATGGATGAGAGTGATGGCAAAATTGCTATTCCTATGATGTGGGGGACGGATGCCGTCCACGGCGTGGGCAACATAGTGGGCGCCACGCTGTTTCCACACAATATTGGTTTGGGGGCGACGAATAACCCCGAATTGATTCGTCGAATTGGCGAAATCACTGCCACTGAAATTGCGGTTACCGGCCTTGATTGGGATTTCTCCCCTACAGTGGCCGTAGCGCGCGATGACCGCTGGGGTCGCACTTACGAATCCTATTCTGAGCACCCTGAACTGGTGCGCCAGTACGCCGGTAAAATGGTGGAAGGTTTACAGGGCGATGCTGACGCAGAAGATTTTCTTGCTAAAACCCGTGTTATATCTACCGCTAAACACTTTATCGCTGATGGCGGCACTTTGAATGGCATTGATCGTGGCGATAGCCTCGTTTCAGAGGAGGAGCTTCGCGATATACATGCGGCTGGCTATTTCAGTGCTATTGAAGCGGGCGTGCAAGCGGTAATGGCTTCATTCAACTGTTGGCACGGCGAGCATATGCACGGCCATAAGTATTTGTTGACTGATGTATTGAAGGAAAAGTTAGGTTTTGATGGCTTGGTAGTGGGCGATTGGAATGGTCACGGGTTTGTGGCGGGCTGTACGCCATTAAATTGCCCTACAGCTATTAATGCTGGTTTGGATATTTTCATGGTGCCAGATCCCGAGTGGAAAACATTGTTCCATAACACGGTTGAGCAAATTAAATCTGGTGTGATTTCTATGGCGCGTGCTGACGATGCGGTACGCCGTGTATTGCGTGTGAAGTTGCGCGCCGATTTATGGAACAAGGGTTTACCTTCTACCCGCCCATTAGCGGGTAAGGATGAGCTACTTGGTGCTGCTGCTCATCGTGAGGTTGCGCGTCAAGCCGTAAGAGAATCTATTGTGCTGCTTAAAAATAAAAATAATATTTTACCCTTGTCTCCCAAAGCCAACATTCTGGTGGCTGGTGATGGTGCCGATAATATCAGCAAGCAAACTGGTGGCTGGTCGGTTAACTGGCAAGGTACGGGCAACACTATGGCAGACTTTCCTGGTGCTACCACATTGTGGACGGGTATTGAATCTGCCGTAAAGTCCGCGGGTGGTCAGGTTACGCTTAGCCCCGATGGTAGTTACAGCCAAAAGCCAGATGTTGCCATAGTGATTTTTGGTGAAGACCCTTACGCCGAAATGCAAGGCGATGTGCAAAATCTATTGCTTAAATCGGGCGATACCAAAGATTTGGAATTGCTGCGCAAATTAAAGGCCGACAATATTCCGGTGGTTGCTTTGTTTATCACTGGTCGTCCTTTGTGGGTGAACCGTGAGCTAAATGCTTCTGATGCCTTTGCTGTAATTTGGCAGCCGGGTACAGAAGGTGCAGGTGTTGCTGATGTAATTTTCAAAACGGCCGATAATAAAATCCGTTTCGACACCACTGGCCGTTTAACCTTCTCTTGGCCCAAGCGTCCTGATCAAGCACCACTCAATGTAGGTGACGTTGCATATGATCCACTCTTTGCCTATGGATTTGGTTTGAGCTATTCCGACCATGACGATTTTGGCGATGATCTTTCCGAAGAGGGCATCAAACACCAAGCGACTACAGACGTATTGGAGTTATTCAAACGTCGCCCTATGAGTCCCTACACCATTGTATTGGAGGGCAAAAATAATGACCGCACCACTATGAACGGCAATGTGGCGACAGTGTCATCCTTAACAGTGAGTGCGGTTGACCGCGACGTACAGGAAGATGCTCGTCGTGCACAATGGAATGGTGATGGCGAAGGTTTGGTGGCTATCTCTACGTTGAACCGTCAGGTGTTGAGCGATTATCTGCATGCTAATTCAGCATTGATTTTCGATGTTAATGTAACTGAAGCGCCTAAGGGTAAGGCGCGTGTACGCATTGGTTGCGGCCCATCTTGTTACACAGAAGTGGATTTAACAGAACAATTCACTGCTATTGTTAATCAGGGCTGGAAAACGTTGATGGTAGATTTAGTCTTGTTCCCTGATGCAGGCACTGACTTTGGCTTAAAACGTACACAGGAAGAATTGTTTGAGTTGGTACTGGAGCCATTCAGCTTGGTGTCCAATGATCACCTCGACCTCGTGTTCTCTAATATTCGTATCGAAAAAAATGCTGGCGAAAATGGTACTGTACGTATTAAATAATTGCCCATAATAAATGGGTAGGTCTGTAACTGTCATAACATCAAAAGCCACTTGTTCAAACAAGTGGCTTTTTTTATGGGTGTGAGTATTTATGTGATGAGGCATATTCCCAAAATTGAACATAATATTAAAAATCTTATGTTCAATTTTGGAACAAGTCTTTTTTTATAGTATGTGAGGTAATGTTTCTTCATTGCAAAATGCTAATGAAATTTAATTGCTGATTTATGGTGCGTTTATTGTAAACGGGGTGCGGGATATTGCAATATTTTGGCGCTAATGAATATTTATAAATGTTAACTTGTGATGCGTGTAAATTTACCTACTCACCAGAATTGTGCGTTACAAAATTGTGACAGTTAATTTATTTTTAAAATTAAAATTCCACAACTGTTTGATTCTTAATAATAAAATTAAGGATTTTTATTTATTTTTTTTGTTTGGCATAGTGCTTGCTCTAGTCGAATTACTCCTGCCGATAAATTCTAATGTAACCGTTAGAAATTAAGTGATTAAAAAAATCACCTGAAAATTAGGCACGTGTGATCGTTACTAACACTCATTCTTGGGGAATGCACTATGAAAAAGCACACAGCTAAATTGCTTTACGTTGCCGTAAGTTCTTTATTGTCAATTGCGCCGGCATCACATGCTGAGCAAACATTAACGGAAGCTTTGCAAACTGGGAGTTCGATAAAAGTAGACTTTCGTATGCGATATGAAGATGTTGAATGGGATGGGTTAAAGGATTCAGATGCACTGACGTTACGTTCGCGTTTAACCTATCAATCAGGTATGTGGAATGGTTTTGGTATGGTCATGGAGATGGATAATGTACATGAAGTTGATAACAAAGTGGATTACAGAATTTGGGCTAAAGATCCGAATAATCTTGGGACTGCTATTATTTCTGATCCGGAAGGCACTGATTTAAATCAAGCTTACGTGTCGTACACTGATTTTGATAATCAAGTAAAAGTAGGGCGTCAACGTATTATTCTTGATGATGCGCGCTTTATTGGTAACTCAGGTTGGCGTCAGAACGAGCAGACTTATGATGGTTTTAGCTTCACCAATAAATCCATTCGCTACACCAATATTTTTGTTGCGCATATTACTGATGTGGATCGTGTGTTCGGCCATCAAACACCTTTGCAAGGTGATTATAAACAAGATTCAAATTTAATAAATGTGAGTTACACCGGTTTTGAATCAGGAAAATTAACCACATATGCATATTTAATTGATAATCTTTCTGATCCGTCTTTGGTGGCTGCTGCAGCCAGTAAAGGGGCTGCGGTTTCCAATGACACTTATGGTATTCGTTGGGTAAGTACAGCAAACCCAGAGTTTATGTATACGCTTGAATATGCATCGCAGAAAAATGGCAATGAAAATCCCATTAAATATTCTGCAGATTATAAGTTTGCTGAAGTCAGTACAACCTTAGGTCGTTTTGTACCTGCATTAGGTTATGAAGCATTGGGCTCTGACAACGGCATCAAAGGTTTCGCTACGCCTTTCGCAACATTGCATGCATTTAACGGTTGGGTTGATCGTTTCTTAACAACACCGGTTACTGGGTTAGTCGATAAATATGCTAATTTGGGGATTACTATTGCGGGCGCTCAGCTTATGATGAGTTACCATGACTTCAGCTCTGCTGTTCAGAGTATTCATTATGGTACGGAGCTAGATGTTAGTCTTAGTCGAAAATTTGGTTCAGTGACATATTTAGTAAAATATGGAAACTTTAATAATGACCATTTTCTTGAGAAAATTGGCACTCAAAGTATGGCATCAGACGCATCCAAATTTTGGGTGCAAGCTGATTGGAGCTTCTAATTTAGTCACTTGAAACTTTTCTTTAGTGTGGTGATGGATTATGAAAAACACCTGTTAGCTATAACAGGGTTTTTCATAAAAGTACTGCAAATTTATATTAGTTCGTTGATTAGTTTTGTGCTGATAGCATACAGAGGTTATTTCTCTGGTTCCTGCTATTACCCACTGTTCATACCTAGACTCCGAAACCCCTCAATGCTGCTTATCTGACAACTACTATGGTTGCCCACACAACAAGTGTCCGCATATAAATATAGCTGGCGCTGATACACAGGGAATGTTTTCTATCAAATTAAACATTGAACTATCTGCAGGTTACTCCATTTAAACAAGAATTCGCTTCAGTTCAATCGTGTTCGTTTATGATTTCACTTCAGCTAAAGTCCAAAAATGATGCGCTGTTGATTTTCTTGTGCACCAAAAAATATATTTTCGAAAAATAATATTCACAATATTTTCTCATAAAATAAAAATCAAGTATAAATTTGCATCAAAATTGCGCATAAAATCGTCTAAGTCATCATTTAATTTATTGGCATGAATTTCGCTCTACATCTTGGGTAAGATGTAGATGAAAAATACATTCCGAAACTAGATCACGATAAACATGAAAATTTTTGGGTGAAATATGGCTAGCAAAACGCAAAGAAAGTTTAGTGTTGATATTGGAAAATATCGGGGCATATTAATTTCAGTTGCGCTGTTTATATTGCTTGATGCATCAGTAATGATCTTAAATTTTTACGTTTCATTTGAAATATCGGAAGATGCGGTGGGGGTAAATATAGCTGGTCGTCAGCGAATGCTATCGCAACGAATGGCTAAGTCACTTTATGTAATGAGCTCCCAACTCAGTGACTCAAAAGATTTTAATGAGGCAGTAGTCGAATTAAAAGAGAGTAAGAATTTATTTGATGAGACATTAAATGCCTTTCGTCATGGAGGCATTGCGCACAATGCCAATAAAAAAATAGTAACGTTAAATCCATTGATCTCGGCTGATGGGCAAAAATCATTAAAAATAGCGGCTGATATTTGGGCACCCTATAAGTTCAGTGTAGATGCACTGCTTGCGGATTTAGAGGCCGGAGATAACTACCAAAAAAATTTAGCGGCGTCCTTGCAACAAGCCAAAGCACAGAATCTAGCTTTATTGAATTTAATGAATGACTTAACCGCTAATTTAGAGGATGTCGCTTCTTCAAAAGCCAATAGATTGCGGATTATTCAAACGATTGGAATTACATTGGCTATTGTAAACTTTTTATTCATTATGCTGCATTTTTTACGTCAATTGCGAGATAGTGATGCAGTATTAGAAAAGGCTCGCAAAGAAACCGAAGAAATTTTAGATACTGTTAAAGAGGGCTTATTCTTAGTTGATGAAAAAATGAAAATTGGCCAACAATATTCAGCGGAGTTGATAAAAATATTAGGTTTTAACGATGTTGCAGGAAAAAATTTTGAAGATCTATTAATTAACTTAATTAGTGAAAAAGACGCACAAACATCGCGCGGATTTATAGAGTTATTGTTCGACCCAAAAATCAAAGAAAAGTTAATTAGCGATCTTAATCCGTTAAGTTTAATAGAGGTTAATATTGCACAGTCTGCCGGTGGTTTTTTGACAAAACAACTACAGTTTAGTTTTGCGCGAGCCTACCAAGATGGCGCTATATCACATGTATTAGTTTCCGTTATAGATGTAACTGAAAAAATTAGATTGGAAAAAGCACTCTCGGAAAGTAAAAAACACAGCGAGTCTCAAGTTGAATTAATTACCAGTTTATTGCATACGCACCCATCTCTATTGCAAGAGTTTATTGAAAACAGCTATGCATGCTATAACCGAATAAATAATATTTTGCGGCAGCCCGCTAAAACAACGCAGCTGATTACAAGCAAGGTAGCGGCTATTTTTAGAGAGGTTCATAATTTTAAAGGTGAAGCTGCATCACTTAAATTAACATATTTTGAAAATCAAGCTCATGCCATTGAAGATATATTAGAGCAGCTTCGCAATAATCCCCAACTCACTGGAAACGATTATTTGCCTTTAACGGTACAGTTAGAAAATCTTATTAATTATACCCAGCAGGTGCAACAGCTAACGGAAAAATTATCCCTAGTTGGGCATTACACTAATACATCAGCCCTTGTTATGTCAGCAAGAAAAAATATCGCCGATCGTCAACAAGATAGTTGGAGTTATCTCAATGATTTCGTACAAAATATTGCGCAACGAAATGGTAAGTTGGTGAAGTTTGTTGCAAGTGGTTTATATGATATTGAATTGGATCCCAATTATATGCAGAAAGTAAAAGAAATTTGTATTCAGCTATTGAGAAACGCAATTACTCATGGGATTGAGTTGCCTGAAGATCGTGAATTGAGTGAAAAATCTTTAGAAGGGCGCATTGATTTACGTTTTGCTAGATTGTCGGATACAGAAATGGAAATAACGGTAATGGATGATGGGCAGGGGCTAGATTATGGCGCTATTCGTGATGCTGCCATTGCCTCTGGGCGTTGGGATGAAAATGAAATTGATTCATGGGGAAACAAACATTTATTAGCCTTAATATTTCATGAGGGCTTTTCAACCGCAAAAGAAATTACCAAAGATGCAGGACGTGGTGTTGGTATGGAAGCGGTAATGAATCATGTGTTGGCGCATCGCGGAAAAATTACCGTATCGAGTCGTCGTGGTCGACATTGTCGGTTTGTTATTAATTTACCAATTATTCCCATGAGTGAGGAGATTGCGGCATGATCAGTTATTTAACGATGGAGAAAATTACATGCTATCGCTCATGATTGTAGATGACTCTAACATTATTCGTCGTAAAATTGAACGTTGTCATGATTCGGATAAATTCACTGTTGTCGCCTCTGCATGTAATGGTACTGAGGCCGTAGAGACATTTAAACGTATTAAACCAGCAGTAGTGACTATGGATTTAACGATGCCAGAAATGGATGGTATTCGTTGCATACAGCAGCTAGTTGCCATTGATCCAAAAGTTAGAATTTTGGTGATTTCGGCTCTTTCAGACAAGGCAACGGGTATTGACGCCTTGAAGCAAGGTGCGCGTGGATTTTTATGTAAACCCTTCACCGATGAACAATTATTAGATGCCCTTACAGAGCTAACCGAGGATTAAATGTCAGAGCAAACATTACAGGTTTTTATTGATGGTGTCGTACGTTTTTTTGAAACAACCAGTGATAAAGACGTTAAAGTAGGTGCCCCCTTTTTGGTGGAAAATGAAAACCCAGCGGCTTACGACATGACCGGTATCATTGGTATATCTGGTCCCTATCGTGGCTGTGTTTATTTCACGGCTCCGCGAATTCTTTTAAAACATTTGTTGTTGAGTCTCGGTGAAACTGAAACATCAAATGAGTATCTATTTGATTTGGTAGGTGAGGTTGCTAATACCATATCAGGTAATGCACGAACCACCTTTGGGCATGAATTTATGATTTCAGTTCCTGCCATGATTGAAGGTGCGCCAGATCAAATTCATTTACCAAAAAATTTGCGTTCTTACGTCATCCCTATTTACTGGAAGGCATATCATGCAGCGGTCGTTATTTGCTTGGCGGACAAATAAACTTTGCCGTGGTACGTAAAAATTTGTAAGTTTGTAGAATGCCTAATCTAATTTTGGCTAAATTTTATTTTTTAATTCACGAGCAAATCTCCTTTTTAGCATTCATGAGTTTTTATGTAATTGTGGTGTTAGGTTAGCCCATTCATGCTATTCATCCGTCAGCTCTACGACAAGATATTAAATGAGATAACTACATTAAGTAGCTTTTAAATAATTGCTATAAAGAAATTTCTGAATAATTACGGATGAGATTTTAAATGGTTGAATTTTAGTAGAGGTAGCTAATTTTTTAGCTAATTAGGTTTGCCAAATGCCGATAATGTTAAGCTGCTGCGCAACACATGTAATCGAGTGACCGTTCATAACGGAGCTTACATTTCTAGGCAACCTTTATATTGCTTGCATCGGCTGTAGTTTTTTCTCGTTGTATTGTTGTAGTAGGTTCAATTTTCTTTTGCTTATCATAAAGGAAGCGCAATACCGCTGTACGATAACCGTTGTATTCTGGGTCTTCAGCAAGCACTAAACGGTTACGTGGACGCGGCAGTTTTATGTCGAGAATTTCACCGACAGTGGCAGATGGTCCATTGGTCATCATGACAATTCTATCCGAAAGTAATACCGCTTCGTCTACGTCATGGGTAATCATAATCACGGTGTTGCCCAATTGATTTTGAATGTCCATTAATGAATCTTGCAGATGTGCTCGAGTTAGTGCATCTAGTGCACCGAAGGGTTCATCCATCAATAACACTTGTGGTTCCATTGCTAATGCGCGTGCAATACCTACACGTTGTTTCATCCCGCCTGAAATTTCATCGGGGCGTCTGTGCATGGCGTGAGTCATATGCACCAACTCCAAGTTGTGTACAATCCATTCGGCCATTTCGGTTCGGGTTTTCTTGCCTTTGAAAATTTGTTTAACCCCCAACTCCACATTTTGATAAACCGTTAACCATGGTAAGAGAGAATGGTTTTGGAATACAACCGCCCGCTCTGGTCCGGGTGCATTTACTTCACGACCATTTAACATTACCCCGCCAGTAGTGGCTTTATAAAGACCAGCCACAATATTTAATACGGTAGATTTACCGCAACCCGAATGGCCAATAAGCGATACAAATTCGCCTTTGTTGATTTTCAGGTTTATATCTTGCAATGCACAAAAAGAACCTTTTTGGGTAGGAAATTCTATGCCCACTTTAGATATTTCTAAATGCAATTCACTCATATTTTTTACCTTCATCTCTAATCAGTGCTTCGCCATTAAATGGCATTACTGTTAATTAACGCACAACGGCAGATTTATCCCAGTTAATATAACTTTGAATGGCGAGCAGGGTTCGATCAAGTGCAAAACCAATAAAGCCAATGGTTAACACTGCTACACAGATTCTACCCAATGAATCAGATGATCCATTCTGAAATTCATCCCATACAAATTTCCCAAGCCCAGGATTTTGCGCTAGCATTTCAGCGGCAATTAACACCATCCAAGCAATTCCTAGAGATAATCGCAAACCTGTAAACATCATAGGAATTGACCAAGGTAATACAATTTTTATTACATGCGTAAACCAACCAAGCCGCAATACACGGCTTACATTAATTAAGTCTTTGCTAACACTTGCAACCCCTACCGCGGTGTTAATCATAGTTGGCCACATGCTGCAAAGTGTCACAGTAAGAAGAGAAATAATAAATGATTTGGAAAACATCGGGGACTCTGAAACATATGCAGAGCTTACTATTAAAGTAATGAGCGGTAGCCAAGCCAATGGTGAAACAGGTTTAAAAATTTGAATTACTGGGTTTATCGCGCGATAGAGAGATTGGCTTAAACCTATGACAATTCCGACAGGTATTGCTATCAGCGTAGCGAGTAAAAATCCACATAACACGGTACCCAAACTGGTTTTAATTTTTGAGAAAAAAGTCGGGTGACCGCTGTATTTACGGTTTTGAATTTCTGCTTTTGGGTCTGCTTTTAAGGCTTCGGTATTTCGCTTTAACTGACGTTCATAAAATGCAATTTCACGCAAGTTTTCGTCTTTTTGTTCTGCGATTAAATTTTTCCATTGTACGGCTACTTCTTTTGGGCCAGGAAAGGTGCCGAGTGAGGTTTTAATGTGTTGAGAACCTACTTGCCAGAATAATAAAAAAATCATTAATCCCAGTATTGGTAAAAAAGCGCTAAGTAACAGATCGCGTATTTTTGTGGATGAGCATTTCGTCAGTAACGCTTTATAAAATGTCGATCCTGGGTTTAGTGACTTGGTGGTGAGTAGAGTTGTTGCTTCACTCATTTTATTTCCTCCAGCTTTTGAAGCCTACTTGTCTAACTTCACTCAGGCTTTATTCGCCTGAGTGAGCATAGAGTTAAGTTGATAAGGTAAAACTAAATTACAATTTTTCATCACCTTTCAAACCAATTTTGAATTGTTTCAGATAGTCATTAGGTTTGTGACCATCGAATTTAATTCCATCAATCCATTCGGTGGCATCTGGTGAACGATAGCCGTCAGTTTTGTTAAAGTCTTGAAAGTCGGCAGCGCTCATTTTCCCCTCAGCAATCAAATCTTTTGCTGCTTGTTGATACACTTCTGGCTTGGCAATTCTTTTCGCGATGTCTAAGTACCAGCTGTCAGGTTTGCCTTCAGGTATTTGCCCCCAGCGTCGCATTTGCGTTAAATACCACACCACATCTGAGTAAAATGGGTAGGACGCGTTGTAGCGGAAGAACACATTAAAATCTGGTTCTTTGCGTACATCACCACGTTCATATTCAAAATTACCGGTCATTGAGTTGACGATAACTTTAAAATCTGCCCCTACATAATTTGGATTGGAAATTATTTTTGCGGCAGCGGTACGGTTTACATTGTCTTTTTCATCTAACCATTTACCTGCGCGTATCAGTGCTTTTACGACATGAATAAGTGTATTGGGATTTTTGTCTGCCCACGCCTTAGTGACACCAAATACTTTGTCAGAAATTTGATTGTGAACTGTGAGAATAGGAACTCCAATTCCACGGAACACTGCTTGCTGGTTCCATGGCTCACCGACACAATAACCATTTATAGTTCCGGCTTCCAAGGTGGCGGGCATTTGAGGGGGTGGTACAACCGAAAGCATTGCATCAGAGCCAATTTGGCCGGTAATCTCACCTTTTTGTGGTGCGTAGAAACCTGGATTAATGCCACCTGCGGCTAACCAATAACGTAATCCCATGTTGTGAGTGGATACTGGGAATACCATTCCCATGTTGAAAGGTTTTCCTTGGTTTTTGTAACTTTGAATAACTGGTTTCAGAATTTCAGCGCTAATTGGATGAAGTGGTTTTCCATCAGGCCCTTTAGGAACATTTTTTTTAATAAGATTCCATATGTCATTTCCTATGGTGCACGCGTAATCATTTTGTGTCATCGAATAGGCATAGATCAATTCACCTGATGTTCCAAAGCCAGCCGCTGCTCCAACAGGCTGACCTATTAACATGTGAGAGCCATCAAGCTGACCGGTTAACACTCGATCAAGTACCACTTTCCAATTGGCTTGTGCTTCAAGATCTACGGTAATACCTTCATCTTCGAAATAACCATTTTCAACGGCCACGGCGAGTGCTGCCATGTCAGTTAGTTTAATGAAGCCAAATTTTAAATGATCTTTTTCGGGCTTTCCTGTTGTGGCTTCGGCGGTGCTTATTAATGTAAATACTGCCGTTATACCAATTGTAGCTTTTAACGTAGCTTTAAAAATTTTTTGCAGAAGGCTACTGATTGGTGCGGGTACTAATGTTGAACTCTTGTATGACATAACACCTACTCCCGATTGTTTTTCAAATAAATCATTAAAACGAAAACCCAGTTAGAATGGATTTGTGTTTAGGTTTAAATTAAAACTAAATTATTTCTTCCTATAAACCCTTTCAAAGTCTGTGCCAAATATTGATTTGGTAGGCTTTTGTTCGCTTTTGGTTCGTCAAGTTTTCCCAATTTTTTGATGTGCACATTTATGGAACAATGCAATTAGTTAAAACTATTTACCGTTGGGGCGCGGAGTAGCTTTTGGGGGCATTTATAGAGCATAAAAAAATGGTTTGTGCTATTTTTTGACGCATTAGATGAATGTATCTAAGGTAAGGATTAATCGATAAGGGAGGTTATAGGTTACGTGCATTTAGTCGATAATCAGACGCATATAATAGAGCTGGTTATGGAAATCTCAGCTCGATGTGACTGAAGTCGACAATAAGGTGGATTGCAGAACTTGAGCTAATAACCGGAACAATTTGGACACTACGATTATTCCTAGCCTGGCAGTGATTGAATCATCTAATCTACTGAGTCGAATTTTTCTTTAAAGCGAGTTGATGAATTATGAAAAACCCCTGCTAGCTATAACCGGGGTTTTTCATAAAAGTATTGCAAATTTATATTAGTTCGTTGGTTGGCTTTCAGTTGCTGTTTGATCCATTTTCTTAATCATTGCGTTGGAAATTATATTTTCATCCGCATACCAAAGCCCATGCTGGCTGAGTTGTAGCCAACCCCAGCGAATCCATGTAACAAGTGATGATGCTAACCAAAGCGACCAAACTAAAATAACTAATTTGTAGCACCATCCTGGCAATGAAATAAACCATGCAGTAGGGAAGGTTGAATCACTGTGGTCCTGATACCAATTTAAATAACCATTATTGGAGTTATTGCCGGTGATACGCATGTCTGGGCTACCAAGTAATCCCTCTGGGATGGTTGCCAATAAAAAGCTCAAGGCAATAATTGAAAATAAAAAGAGGCATAATTGTAAAAATTTAAATTGCCACCTGCTATTGATGTCTGTGAGTTGGCCGCGCTTTTGGAGTGCAATGAGCCATGCGGCTACCACGATAAAGGTAAAAAAGCTTTGCGTGCAAATTCCTAAACCTAAAATAATCCACTCATAAGATTTTAACGGGGTGATGTTGGTTCTGCCCAAAGCCAACCCTGCTAACACAATCACTAATAACATGCCCCAAATTAATATGCTTGGCCCCATAAGCGGTCCGCCCAACATAAATATCCAGCGGTCTCCAAGGGCGCTTACGCTAATTTGTTGATTGCTGCTGCCTTGATCAAGTGTAAATTCTGGGGTTTTAGTAAAAAACGTAACACCTTGATCACTATTCCACGCTAACAGAATTTTTTGTTTGCCCGGATGTAGTGGAATTTTAAGTTGATTATGGGTTGTGCTGATGGTTAAAGGTTGATTGTCAATTTCCACGGATGCTAATTTTGCATTGGCGGGCAACGTAAAATTATATTGTCCACCTTGGTTGGTGCGCACATCTAACGCAAGTTTTGTGATATTGCTTCGCTCGCCCAACGCAAAACTCAGTGTTGATGAATCAATGGTAACGTAACTACCTTTAGCAGCTTGTGGGCGTGTAATCGACAATTGCAAGGTTTCACCTGGCCAAGGTTGCCATAGAGGTAAATGTTCGTGTTTACCCATTTGAACCGGTGAAAGTCCGGAGCTTTCGATATGCCATAGTGCGCCGGCATTGAGCGACCAGATTTCAATCCAAGGTACATTTTGTGCGGCCTGCAGTTGCAATGGTGTTGTTTGCTTTACGTTTGAAACCCATTGGAACTCTTGCTGATTCGCTTCCAAGTGCACATTAATTTTTCCGTTGGTATTTAATTGTGCTGAGAGTGGCGCTTCTCCATCGATAATCGGGATCTCCATATTAATGGCACCAAAGGCTGGTGCAACTCGTTTTACGGTGGTGGTGAGTGTCCATTCTAAGTCCAGCGTTAATTCACGGCGTACAATCACAAATGGGGCAATAGGGTCAGGGCGTAAGCGTTCCGCTTTGTTGAGATTTTCATCACGCTCCACGCGCTGTAATTGTAGTGATTGGCTTGTTTGTTCGACGGTAGGAATTCCGCTCATCTCCCAGCCGTTTATTTTTGATTCCACATTGTGTAGTTGTAGTGGAAATTCAATATTGAATGCGTCACGTCCTGGCAAATTAGCTTTTATACTGAGACTGTGGCGACCTTTCGGTAAGCTCACCAAAAGTCTTTGATCGTTTGTTTGTACCAGCAGTGCACTTTTTCCGTCTACAGTGACGTTATTGGGCCACCATTGTTCGTGATCGGCAGGTAAGGGTAGTGCAATGAAATCATTGGCGTGAACCACCAAGTCCAGTGTTAATTCATCTTGTTTTAAATCCACATTAACAGATTCAATTGCGGCGCAATTAGGTAAGCAGTGCGGCGCCTCAGTTAAGCGTGTTTCTAACTCTTTTAAAATATCTGGGTTTATATTGCCATCTGCTTTTACTGCATCTGTAGGAAAGCCTAATAAACATGTCAGTAAAATGCAGGACGAAATTTGTGCGCTGATTTTTTTATCTATTTCTAATCGTGAATTGTTTTTCGGAATAAATTGAAGAAAGTGGCGAATTAAAACGCCTGCCAACAACAGCGGTAAAATCACACACAACAAATACCCTAAACGATTTAACAGCGGTGGAATTAAAATAAGCTGGGTTGTTTCTTCCGCTTTAATCGGGCCATTCCAATATAAATAAACGGAGTTGGCGTACCATGTGGGTACAGCAACACCTGTTTGCGTTTGTTGGTTTGGATCGTATTTGCGTGAAATGGGTTTGCTGGCCATTAATTTGGATGCTGAAACACCTGATACTCTTTGTAAGGGTTCCGCTAAACTTTGATCTGGAAAACTGCCTATATCTTCAGCGTTGACTTCATCCTGCATGGGTGCTGGAGCCGCAGCCGGTTTCTTCTTGCTATCTGCAGGCATGAGGACGAAAGAAGAGGGCAATATAGTGTCAATAGCTTCATTACCCAATTGTAAATTGATAATGGCTCGGGCTTGATGAACACTAAAAGGTAGTAACGCGAGTGCCAGCAATAAAATACTCATGTAAGTGTATCGAATCATAAAGTTTTTAAATTTTCCACTCACAAAGGCTGTGAGCGCAATGGCGATAGTCAGGTTGAGCCATACATACACAGGTGCGCCAGTGCGTTGGTAGATTAACATTAAGGTAATCGCCGCAAGTAAACCATATGTGGGGTTCGTGAGCCGAGTAATAGCCACTACAATAATTAATACCAAAAACATATCCCAGAGCGTCCAACCTGAAAGCCAACTGCCAGATTCGCTGCTAGTGCCTGTCGCGGTTAGCAGTGACCAGCCCGGTGGTAAATGAAGTTGTGTGGAGACAGACTTGAATTCCTCATGCCAACCGCTAACAGGTGTGCTTAGGTTGCGCGGTAGTTGGCTCACAGCATTGATATCAATATCACGCGATCGAATTTCTATTCCAGTATTTTTATTGTTGGCCAATAGCGTAATCATTTGTGGTTTTTGTTGGATGCTGGCGCTGGTTAACTCAACGGGTTGGGTAGTTTCAATGCGGGAATTTTGTGTGTGACCAGAAATATCATCTTTTAAAATAAATACTTTTCCATCAAAGCTAAGCCATGCGTTGCGACTTAGCGCTAATTCGTTCGCTGTATTTTTGGCTTCACCACGCTGCAACTCTTCTATTTTAAAATGGCTTGTGGGCGTCACTAAGTAGGCGGGTAAGCTTTTCCATTCATCCGGTAATTGTGTTTGTTGTGGATCTACAGTGGGTGCACCGGATATTTGTACGCTGCGCAATTGGCGCTGTGCAGCAAATACCCAAATTTCTTCTTGTGGCCATAAATCCGATGTGGCTTTGAAAGTTAATTCTTTTTGCGGTTTTAGCGATTGGCTCACCAGTGTTAATTCCCACGAGCCGGGTTTTACTTGAATGCGTAGGCTGCCATCTTTTTCAAGGCGAGCAGGCAGTTCACTGTTAAATTCAATCGCGTTGAAGCCATCCAATAACAATTGGCCGAGCTGCAGCTCGCGCTCTTTACCGCTCACTTCTAATTGTAATTGTGTGGTTACTTTAATCGGAATCGTATCGTCTATTTTGCGAAACACATGTAAATCGAAAGTGTCTTGATGGGCTGCAGCGGTTTGTTTCTCGCTTGCGCTTAACCATAGTTGATTATTATTTTGAATTTCGGGTGCGATCAGTGTTTTGTCATTGAGTGTGAGTTGCACTATGCCGCTTTGTTCGGGGATGGGTAATACGCGAGGCATCTCGTTCCAACGAATTTCGCCACTTAATAAATGGCTACCGGTCGTTAAATAAACTTCTGGCCAACCATCTTTGTCGCGTAGGACGATGGTGGCGGCATTATCTTTTACATTTTGTGGCCAGAAGCTGGTGTTGCCTGGTAGCTTTATCCAATCAGCTTGGAACACATCTATACGTTGCGAAAATATCGCGCCTTTGCGGTTGGCGTTGATCGTTAATTGAGAGGGCCATATGCAGTGATGCGCGTCGCTGTTAAATTGCACGGGGCAGTTTAATTCACCGTGTTTTTCCAACACCCAAGGCTTCCATTCCTCCAATGATTTGGGGATTTCTACCGCCCAGCAATGCATGCTTACGCAAGCAGATAAAAGACCCAGCAAACGTGCAACAGGTTTGAACATACCGTTGTTCCTTTTTGTTAGTAGATTATGGCGATGAGTATAGGCGTTAAGGGGGAGGGGTTCGCAATAGCTAAAATAGCGTGATTGATGCTAAGTGAATTAAGCTGAAGGAATTGTGAATAAGTGCAATAGCCGATGTGCAGTGATCAATTCGGCAATATATGTTCATAAATAAAAGTTCACAAACAAAAAGACCGCCAAGATTGCATCAAGGCGGTCTTTTTATATCAGCTAAAAATAAGTGAAATTATTTTTTTGCTGGGTAATCGCGTTTAACACTACCGGTATACAACTGGCGTGGACGGCCAATTTTGTAAGCACCTGCAACCATTTCATCCCAGTGAGAGTACCAACCAACAGCGCGACCTAAGGCGAAAATCACAGTAAACATTTCTGTTGGAATGCTAATGGCTTTCATGATAATGCCCGAGTAGAAGTCTACATTGGGGTAAAGTTTTTTGCTGATAAAGTAGGGGTCTTCCAATGCAATTTGTTCAAGGCGTTTAGCAATAGCTAACAGCGGCTCATTGTTCAAACCCAATTCGCCTAATACTTCATCACAGGTTTGTTTCATTACTTTGGCGCGTGGGTCAAAGTTTTTGTATACGCGGTGACCAAAACCCATCAAGCGGAAGCCAGAGGTTTTATCTTTGGCGCGCGCCACGCACGCTTCGATGTTTTCTACCGTGCCGATTTCTTCCAGCATTTCCAATACCGCTTCATTGGCGCCGCCGTGGGCAGGGCCCCAGAGGGTAGAAATACCGGCAGCAATGGCTGCGAAGGGGTTGGTGCCTGACGAGCCAGACAAGCGCACGGTAGAGGTGGATGCGTTTTGCTCATGGTCAGCATGCAGAATAAAAATGCGATCCATGGCATTAGCAATAGTCTTGCTTACGTTAGGGGCCTCACCTGCTTTTCCAAACGTCATATGCAGAAAGTTTTCGGCGTAACTGAGGCTGCTATCAGGCGCCACAAACTCTTCGCCTTTGCGGTGTTTGTACACCATGGCTGACAATGTGGGCATTTGTGCGATCAGACGGTAGGCAGTGAGCTTGCGGCTTTCAGGTTTAGTAATGTCGATTTCATCGTGGTAAACGGCTGCCAGCGCAGCTACCGCACTGCACAGAATCGCCATTGGGTGTGAATCGCGCTTGAAGCTTTTAATAATAGCGGCAATAGACTCATCGACAGCTGCGTTGGCTTTGATGGCTTGGACAAATTCTTGTTTTTGCTCGGCAGTTGGAAGTTCGCCGTTGAGGAGTAAGTAGCAGGTTTCGAGGTAATCAGAGGAGACAGCAAGTTGTTCGATAGGATAGCCGCGGTGCAGGAGGATGCCTTCGTCGCCATCAATAAACGTAATCTTGGATTCGCATGAGGCGGTGGACATAAAGCCCGGGTCGAACGTGAAAAAGCCATTTTTGGTAATACTGGTGACGTCAATAACGTCTGGTCCGACACTGCTGGAATAGATAGGCAAATCAATTTGAGTATCTAAACCATCAATCGTTAGGTGTGCTTTCTTGTCAGTCATTACTGACTCCTGTGCTTACTAATAGGACTAATGTGCATGCGTATTGTTAACTGCGATAATTTTCGTCGCTGAACACTGCAAGGATAAACCATTCTTAGCAATATGGCGTACAACCAATCGAAAAGAGTTTAATCAAACCAGGGATTGAAAGCCCCAATGTCTTTCTTGCAAGTTGTGTGCTCAAAAAAACTCAAACTGAACGCAGCCTTTTTATAGAGCTACTTTTTAGACTGGTCGATTATCGACCCTGCCGTTTGCGGTCGGCATTATAGATGAGTTGATTGCTGTGGCGAAAGTTTTTGCCAAGAAATAGGGCGTATTTCTGCAAACTTTTTTGGGGTTTCCGTGAGGGGTTTACAGTGGTGGTGAGGGCGCTGATTTATTTTGCACCAAACTTGCTCTAATGCTGTTTTGCGTGCGCCTTTACGGTTCAAAAAATTGAGTGAAAACGAGCCGAAGTCCTTGATCTTGCAGAAAATTTAAGTGGGCGGCTCGAAGCTTCAAAAGTTGCGTCGGTTTTCCTCTTTGGAGCGGCATTTTGTTTGTGTTTCTGAAGTGCACTCTCTATAATGCTGCGCGACTTGCAGGATGCGTTGGTGTTTGCCCCAAAATGTTTCATTTTGCTGCTGCCATAGCTGATTCTTTAAACCTGCCCGCCATGGGCTAAAAGGTGACTACAACTGTGAACAAGAAAAGACCTGTCAACCTCGATATTTCTACCATCAAACTTCCTATTACCGCATACGTATCTATTCTTCATCGCATCTCCGGCGTTTTTTTGTTTGCTGGTGTTGCTGTGCTTTTGTGGATACTTGATTCAAGTTTGGATTCTCAGGAAAGTTTTGCCGCTGTGCGCGATGCCTCATCTAACCTTGTGTGCAAAATCGTTCTGTTCGCCGTGTTGGCTGGTTTGGCCTACCACATGGTAATGGGTGTGCGTCATCTCATTATGGATTTTGGTGTCGGTGAAAGCCTTAAAGGCGGTCAACTGGGTGCCAAAATTGCTTTGGCGCTGGCCGTTGTATTGATTGCATTGATAGGAGTTTGGATATGGTAACTTCCGTAACGAGTTTCGGTCGCAGTGGCCTTTACGACTGGTTGATTCAGCGTGTTGGCGGTGCAGTTATGGCGGCTTATGTCGTTTTTATTGTTGCATATTTGGCATTAAACCCTGATTTAACTTACGAACAATGGCATGCGCTTTTTGGCCAGTTGTGGGTTCGTGTATTCAGTTTGGCAACTCTCCTTTCCTTTATTTCTCATGCTTGGATTGGTTTGTGGGCAGTGCTCACCGACTATATAACTGTCCGTTTGATGGGCGCTAAAGCTACGGTGCTGCGTATTTTCGCGCAAATGGTATTGGGTGGCGTAGCTGTTACCTATCTGGTATGGGGCATCGAAATACTCTGGGGTGTTAAGTAATGGCAACGATTCGTACGATTTCTTTTGACGGTATTGTAATTGGTGGCGGCGGGGCTGGCATGCGCGCTGCGCTGCAGTTGGCTCAATCCGGCTACAAAACGGCGGTAATTACCAAAGTATTTCCAACTCGCTCTCATACTGTATCGGCGCAAGGTGGCATCACTTGTGCGATTGCAAGCGCGGATGCAAATGACGATTGGCGCTGGCATATGTATGACACGGTAAAAGGGTCAGACTACATTGGTGACCAAGATGCTATTGAATACATGTGTTCAGTGGGTCCAGAGGCCGTATTTGAATTGGAGCACATGGGGTTACCTTTTTCTCGTACTGAAGAAGGGCGTATTTATCAGCGTCCTTTTGGTGGCCAGTCTAAAAATTTCGGTGAAGGCGGGCAAGCAGCGCGCACTTGCGCAGCAGCAGACCGTACAGGGCATGCGCTTTTACACACGCTTTACCAAGGTAATATTAAAAGTAAAACGGTATTTTTGAACGAGTGGTTTGCTGTCGATCTGGTAAAAAATGAAGATGGTGCTGTAGTCGGTGTTATCGCGATCAATATTGAAGATGGCGAGACTGTGTATGTAAAAGCTAAGGCTACTGTGTTGGCTACTGGTGGTGCTGGCCGTATTTATGCTTCTACTACCAATGCCCACATCAATACCGGCGATGGTATCGGTATGGCATTACGTGCCGGTTTTCCTGTGCAAGATATTGAAATGTGGCAGTTCCATCCAACGGGTATTGCCGGTGCCGGAGTATTGGTTACAGAAGGTTGTCGTGGCGAAGGCGGTTACCTCATTAATAAACATGGTGAGCGTTTTATGGAGCGCTATGCGCCCAACGCCAAAGACTTGGCTGGTCGCGATGTGGTTGCTCGCTCAATGGTGCTTGAAATTCTCGCTGGTAACGGTTGCGGCCCAAATGGCGATCACGTGCTCTTGAAGCTTGATCACCTTGGCGAAGAGGTGCTGGAAAGTCGTTTGCCCGGCATCTGCGAACTATCCCGTACCTTTGCGCATGTAGACCCAGTGAAGGCCCCAGTTCCTGTAGTGCCTACATGTCACTACATGATGGGTGGCGTACCAACGAATATTAATGGTCAGGCTTTGACGCAAGACGCCAACGGTAATGACGTAGTAATTGACGGATTATTTGCTTGTGGTGAGGTTGCCTGTGTATCAGTTCATGGTGCCAACCGTTTGGGTGGCAATTCACTACTCGACTTGGTGGTATTTGGTCGTGCGGCTGGTCTGTACATTGAGAAATCATTGCGTGAAGGCGTTGAGCATCGCAATGCAACTCAATCCGATATCGATAAAGCCATGGCGCGATTGAACAAAATAAATACGTCAAATACCGGTGAAAGTGCTTCGGTTTTGCGCAAAGAATTGCAAACCATTATGCAAAATTACTTTGGCGTATTTCGCAAAGGCGAATTTATGCAGAAGGGTATTGCGCAGCTGGCAGAGTTGCGTAAGCGCATTGAAAACGTTGCCATTACTGATAAGAGCAATGCATTCAATACTGCGCGTATTGAAGCATTGGAATTGCAGAACTTGTTAGAAGTTGCTGAGGCAACTGCGATTGCAGCCGAAGAGCGTAAAGAGTCGCGCGGTGCTCATGCGCGCGATGACTTTGAAGAGCGCGATGATGCAAATTGGCTGTGTCATTCATTGTATTTCCCCGGCGAAAAGCGCGTGACCAAACGGGCGGTGAACTTTAAACCGCATACGATGGAAGCCTTCCAGCCGAAAAAACGCACTTATTAATTGGGGAGTAGAGATATGTTGAAAGTTGAAGTTTATCGCTACAATCCAGACACCGACAAAGAGCCCTTCATGAAAAGCTATGAGGTAGATACTCATGGCAAAGACTTGATGGTACTGGATGTATTGGAATTATTAAAAGCACAAGATGAAAGTCTTGCTTACCGTCGTTCGTGCCGTGAAGGTGTGTGCGGTTCTGATGGTATGAATATTAATGGTAAAAATGGATTGGCTTGCATCAAGCCAATCTCTGAAGCTACCGGTGGTAGTGGCAAGCTCGTGTTGCGCCCACTGCCGGGCTTACCGGTTATTCGCGATTTGGTGGTAGACATGACACAGTTCTACGACCAATACAAAAAGATTGAACCCTACCTACAGAATGATACTCCAGCGCCCGCAATCGAGCGTTTGCAATCACCGGAAGATCGTGAAAAATTGGATGGTTTGTACGAGTGTATTTTGTGTGCTTGTTGCTCAACCAGTTGCCCGTCCTTCTGGTGGAATCCGGATAAGTTTATCGGCCCCGCTGGCTTGTTGCAGGCTTATCGTTTCTTAGCCGATAGCCGCGACTTGGCCACTGAAAAGCGCCTGGCTAATTTGGATGATCCTTTCAGCGTATTCCGTTGTCATGGTATCCAAAACTGCGTTGCCGTATGTCCGAAAGGCTTGAATCCGACACGAGCCATTGGCCATATTCGCAACATGTTATTACAGAGCGCTACCTAACAGTGGCGCTTTTCTGCATCTGCAGGTAGCAAATTTTTGTAGCTTGGCTGTTTAGCAGCTAAGCTTTTGAACTGTTCGCTGTACCTGTCTCGACTGAAAAGGTAGCGATTTAAAAGCGGCGCCTTCCGCCACAAGTGAAAGGCGTTATTGTGTAGCTAATAGCTAGTTGATAGCAGGGCAGATTCATTCGCTGAATGATAGTGCCCGTGATTAAGGTGGGTGGAATGCAAGACAGCATCATGGAGCATTTTTGGAGTAGTTCACACATTTCTGGTGGGAACGCTGCATACGTCGAAGAGCTCTACGACACATATTTACATAATCCTAATGCCGTTTCTGAAGAATGGCGTAACTACTTTGAGCAGTTGCCCCGTGTTAACGGTGTCATTACTCAGGATACCCCTCACTCTGTTATTCGCGCGCAATTTGAGCAGTTGGGTAAATCCCGAGTTCGCACAGCTGCCGCTGCGCCTGGTGCTGGCACCGTGAGCGTCGACCACGAACGCAAGCAAGTCAAAGTACTGCAACTTATTAGCTCTTACCGCTTCCGTGGCCACCAAAGGGCACAGTTAGATCCATTAGGTCTGATGCAGCGCGATGCAATTCCTGATTTGGATTTGGGCTTTCATGGTTTGACCAATGCTGATTTGGATACGGTATTCAACACCGGCAATCTGTTCATCGGTAAAGAAGATGCGCCTTTGCGCGATATTATTGATGCATTAGAAAAAACTTACTGTGGTCATGTGGGTGCAGAAATCATGCACATCACTCCATTGGCTGAAAAACAATGGCTGCAGCAGCGTCTAGAGAGTGTGCGTTCAAATCCAGAGTTCAGCAAAGAGCAGCGCTTGGCCGTTCTTGAGCGTTTGACGGCTGCTGAAGGCTTAGAACGTCATTTGGATAGCAAATACCCAGGAACTAAACGTTTTGGTTTGGAAGGTGGCGAGAGCTTTATTCCGCTTGTAGACGCACTGGTTAAACGTGCCGGCACTTTCGGCGCTAAAGAAATTGTATTGGGTATGGCACATCGCGGTCGTTTAAATACCTTGGTTAACGTTTTCGGTAAAAACCCAGCGGAATTATTCGCAGAATTCGATGGTAAGCGTTCATTGAATACTTCGGGTGACGTGAAATATCACTCTGGTTTTTCCTCTAACGTGATGACCCCTGGTGGCGAACTGCACATGGCGATGGCGTTCAACCCGTCGCATTTGGAAATTGTGTCGCCTGTGGTTGAAGGTTCTGTACGTGCGCGTCAAGATCGCCGTAAAGATACCACAGGCGCTAAAGTAGTGCCTATCAACGTGCACGGTGATGCGGCTTTTGCCGGTCAAGGCGTGGTGATGGAGACCTTCCAAATGTCTCAAACACGCGCTTACGGCACCGGCGGCACCATCCATATCGTCATTAACAATCAGGTCGGCTTCACCACAAATAAGCGCGAAGATGCTCGTTCAACCGAGTACTGTACTGATGTTGCTAAAATGATTGAGGCGCCTATTTTCCACGTGAATGGCGATGATCCCGACGCAGTATTGTTTATTGCCCAATTGGCGATGGACTACCGCTATGAGTTCAAGAAAGACGTGGTTATCGACTTGGTGTGTTACCGTCGTCGTGGTCACAACGAAACTGATGAGCCATCTGCTACTCAGCCATTAATGTACCAAGTCATTCGCAACCAAAAAACCACACGTACCTTGTATGCGGAAAAGTTGGTGGCTGCAGGTTTGTTAAGCCAAACTACCGCTGACGATATGACCACTAATTACCGCGCAGCCTTGGATCGTGGTGAACACGTAGCGCACGGTTTGGTGAGTGAACCCGACCGCAGTTTATTTGTGGATTGGACGCCTTACATTGGTCACGATTGGTTAACCCCAGCCAATACCGGTATGGAATTAAAAGCATTGCAAACTGTTGCCAACAAAATGCTGGATATTCCTGAAGGTATTGTGGTGCAAAAGCAAGTAGAAAAAATATACGAAGATCGTCGCAAAATGGCCGGTGGTGCATTGGCACTCAACTGGGGTATGGCAGAAACCTTGGCGTATGCAACTTTGTTAGAGCAAGGTTATTCAGTTCGTATGACTGGACAAGATGTAGGACGCGGTACTTTTTCTCATCGCCATGCTGTGTTGCACAGCCAAAAAGATGGTGCGGTTGCCGTACCTTTGAAGAATATTAATACCTCAGTGGATTTTGACTTGTATGACTCTTACTTGTCAGAGGAAGCGGTATTGGCGTTTGAGTACGGATACTCGACCACCGCGCCGAAAGGCTTAGTGATTTGGGAGGCACAATTTGGTGACTTCGCCAATGGTGCTCAGGTGGTTATCGACCAGTTTATTACTAGTGGTGAGCATAAGTGGGGTCGTTTGTGCGGTTTGACCATGTTATTGCCTCACGGTTATGAGGGGCAAGGTCCTGAGCACTCTTCTGCGCGTTTAGAGCGTTTTATGCAGTTGTGTGCCGAGCACAATATTCAGGTTTGCATTCCGTCAACACCAGCACAAGTATTTCACATGTTGCGCCGTCAGGCGATACGCCCAATGCGTCGTCCATTAGTGGTTATGAGTCCCAAATCACTGCTGCGCCATAAGCTTGCGACTTCAACGCTGGAAGAATTGGCAAATGGCCATTTCCAAAATGTGATTGATGACAATATCGACCCTAGCAAAGTGAAGCGTTTGATTCTTTGCAGTGGCAAGGTGTATTACACATTGCTTGAGGAGCGCATGGAGCGTAAACAGGACGATGTGGCATTTATCCGTTTGGAGCAACTGTATCCCTTCCCAGATGTAGAGCTTAAAGCGATTTTAGCTAAATACACTCATGTGAAGAGCATAGCTTGGTGTCAAGAAGAGCCTATGAACCAAGGCGCTTGGTACAGCAGTCAACATCACTTACGTCGCGTAACTCATGAGCTCTACCCAAGTTTGTACTTAGAGTATGTGGGACGTGACGCTTCAGCGGCGCCAGCGGGCGGTTATATGTCTGCTCACATTGAAGAGCAAAATCGTTTTGTCAATCAAGCGCTGACTATCCCTGCGTAATGCAGGGCTCAGCGTAAAAACTAACAGTATTAAGAGCCGAGAGAGAAGGAATAGTAATGAGTATCGAAATTAAAGCCCCAACATTCCCTGAATCAGTAGCTGACGGCACTATTGCAACTTGGCACAAAAAGCCCGGTGAAGCCGTAAAACGCGACGAATTGATCGTTGATATCGAAACCGATAAAGTGGTTTTGGAAGTCGTTGCACCGGCTGATGGCAGTATTGCCGAAATATTGAAAGGTGAGGGCGATACCGTACTGAGCAATGAAGTAATTGCCAAGTTTGTGGAAGGTGCCGTAAGTGCTGCTGCACCCGCCGCCGCGGCTCCCGCTGCTGCCACATCAGCTGCGCCTGCCGCTGAAAAATTAGTTAACCCAGCTGCTCGTAAAATGGCAGAAGAGAAAAATGTAAACACCGCAGCTGTTGATGGGACTGGTAAAGGTGGCCGTGTATTGAAAGAAGATGTCGCCAACCATTTGAAAGCAGCGCCAGCGCCAGCGCTCAGTGTTGCTGCTCCTGTAGTACCTATTGAAGCTACCGGTGATCGTGTAGAAAAGCGCGTGCCTATGACTCGTTTGCGTAAGCGCATTGCCGAACGTCTGCTGGAAGCGTCTAACACTACAGCTATGCTGACCACATTCAATGAAGTTAACATGGCACCCATCATGGCATTGCGCGCTAAATACCAGGCGCAATTTGAGAAGGCTCATGGCGGTACACGTTTAGGTTTCATGAGTTTCTTCGTAAAAGCTGCGACTGAAGCACTGCGTCGCTTCCCACAAGTGAATGCCTCTATCGACAATAACGATATCGTTTATCACGGTTACCAAGACATAGGCGTTGCTGTTTCTACCGATAAAGGTCTGGTTGTTCCGGTATTGCGCAACACTGAAAACATGAGCTTGGCGGGTATCGAAAACACCATTCGCGATTTTGGGTTGCGCGCGCGTGATGGCAAGTTGGGTATTGAGGAAATGACGGGTGGTACCTTCACCATTACTAACGGTGGTACTTTCGGATCGCTGCTGTCGACTCCTATTTTGAATTTGCCTCAATCTGCCATTCTTGGTATGCATAAAATTCAAGAGCGCCCAATGGCAGTCAACGGTAAAGTAGAAATCCTGCCGATGATGTATTTGGCGCTGTCATATGACCACCGTTTGTTGGATGGTAAAGATGCTGTGCAATTCCTTGTGGCAATCAAAGATTTGTTGGAAGATCCTGCACGCATTTTGTTAGAAATCTAAATTCTTTTTTGAAACGCTCTTAGAAAACTAGGGGCGTTTTTTTATGTAAATGATTGACGCTCACAAGGCTCCAATCGAAATTAATGAGTTGGTGAAAGCCAATACTGTAGGAACATAAATTATGTCTGAAAAATTTGATGTGATAGTTATCGGTTCAGGCCCAGCAGGCTATGTTGCTGCTATCCGCGCCGCGCAATTAGGTTTGAAAACCGCGTGTGTTGAAAAGTGGAAAAATGACGAGGGCAAGGGCGTAAATGGTGGTACCTGCTTGAACGTGGGTTGTATCCCTTCTAAAGCACTGCTCGATAGCTCTTACAAATACCACGAAGCGAAAGATGATTTTGCCATTCACGGTATCACTACCTCAGGCGTAGAAATTAATGTTCCTTCGATGATTGCGCGTAAAAACCAAATCATCAAAAATCTCACTGGCGGCATTGCTGGTTTGTTTAAAGCTAATGGCGTTACCAGTCTTTTCGGTACTGGCAAATTGCTCTCGGGCAAAAAAGTTGAAGTCACTGATTTTGACGGCAAAGTTACGGTATACGATGCTGAGAACGTTATTTTGGCGTCTGGCTCTAATCCAATTAATATTCCTCCAGCACCTGTTGATAACGATATTATCGTTAACTCTACCGGTGCATTGGAATTCTCTGAAGTGCCAAAACGTCTCGGGGTAATTGGTGCTGGCGTTATTGGTTTGGAGTTGGGTTCTGTATGGAATCGTCTGGGTTCTAAAGTAACTGTGTTGGAAGCTTTGGATTCATTCCTTGCCATTATGGATCAACAAATTGCCAAAGAAACGCAAAAAATTCTTACCAAGCAAGGTTTAGATATTCGTACCAGCTCACGCGTCACCGGTTCTAAAGTAAACGGCAAAGAAGTGACTGTGACTTATCTCGATAAGGATGGCAAAGAACAACAAGAAACTTTCGATAAATTGATTGTTTGTGTTGGTCGTCGTCCATTTACTGAAAACCTGCTGGCTGCCGATAGCGGTGTGAATTTGGATGAGCGCGGTTTTATTTTTGTTAACGAGTTCTGCGCGACTAATGCCCCCGGCGTTTGGGCAATTGGCGACGTAGTGCGTGGCCCAATGCTTGCGCACAAAGGTTCAGAAGAAGGTGTGATGGTTGCTGAGCGTATCGCCGGTCAAAAAACCCAAATGAACTACGATATTATTCCTAACGTAATTTACACTCACCCTGAAGTGGCGGCTGTCGGTAAAACCGAAGAGCAAGTTAAAGCTTCAGGCGAGCCCTATAACATTGGTACTTTCCCCTTTGCTGCTTCTGGCCGCGCAATGGCTGCCAATGAAACTCAAGGTTTGGTAAAAATTATTGCCCATGCTGAAACTGATCGTATTTTGGGTTGCCACATTGTTGGTCCAAGCGCAGCCGATTTAGTACAGCAAATTGCAATTGCCATGGAATTCGGTTCTAGCGCCGAAGACGTAGGTATGATGGTATTTGGTCATCCGACCTTGTCAGAAGCCATCCATGAAGCAGCTTTAGCGGTGCATGGTCACGCCATCCACATCGCTAACAAGAAGAAGCGCTAAGAAGTCCACAGAGTCTTCACCTAGGCGGCCATATGCTCATAAGGCTATGGCCATCGATAACCCCAGTTGGCATGACTATCTCCAAAAGCATGTCCAACCATCGTCAAATGGAACAACACCATGAATTTGCACGAGTATCAGGGTAAACAATTGTTTGCCCAATATGGTTTGCCTGTCTCTAAAGGCATTGCTGCCGCAACCGTTGAAGAAGCTGTTGCTGCTGCGGATCAAATCGGCGGCGATATGTTTGTCGTTAAGGCGCAAGTACACGCAGGTGGCCGCGGTAAAGCGGGCGGCGTGAAGCTGGTTAAGAGCAAAGAAGAGATTCGCGCTTTCGCTGAAAAGTGGTTGGGCAAGCATTTGGTAACTTACCAAACTGACGAGAAAGGCCAACCTGTTAGCCGTATTTTGGTTGAAACCTGCACTGATATCGCCAAAGAGTTGTACTTGGGTGCGGTAGTGGATCGTTCTAGTCGTCGCATCGTATTCATGGCTTCTACCGAAGGTGGTGTAGAAATCGAGAAAGTTGCACACGATACTCCAGAAAAAATTCTGAAAGTGGCGGTAGATCCATTGGTTGGTGCACAACCATATCAAGGTCGTGACTTGGCGTTCAAACTTGGTTTGGAAGGCAAGCAAATCAATCAATTCGTGAATATTTTCTTGGGCTTGGCTAAGTTGTTCAAAGAAAAAGATTTGGCCTTGTTGGAAGTGAACCCATTGGTCATCACTCCAGAAGGCAACTTGCACTGCTTAGACGCTAAGTTAGTTATTGACGGCAACGCGTTGTACCGTCACCCAGAATTAAAAGCTATGCAAGATCCATCGCAAGAAGATGCGCGTGAAGCTCACGCTGCTGCTTGGGAATTGAACTATGTTGCTTTAGGTGGCGATATTGGTTGTATGGTTAATGGTGCTGGTTTGGCGATGGGTACCATGGACATCGTTAAATTGCACGGCGGCCAACCCGCTAACTTCCTCGACGTAGGCGGTGGTGCGACCAAAGAGCGCGTTGTTGAAGCGTTCAAAATCATTTTGTCTGACGATGCGGTTAAAGCGGTATTTATCAATATCTTCGGCGGCATCGTTCGTTGCGATATGATTGCTGAAGGCGTAATTGGTGCAGTTAAAGAAGTAGGCGTAAAAGTACCTGTTGTTGTTCGTCTGCAAGGTAACAATGCTGAATTGGGTGCAAAAGTATTGGGCGAAAGCGGCCTGAACATTATTGCCGATACCGACTTGACTGGCGCTGCCAAGAAAGTTGTTGCAGCTGCTGCGAATCAATAAGGGGCGAGAACATGAGCGTTTTAATTAACAAAGACACCAAAGTAATTTGCCAAGGTTTCACCGGCGCACAAGGCACTTTCCACTCTGAACAAGCGATTGCCTACGGCACCAGAATGGTTGGTGGTGTAACGCCAGGTAAAGGTGGTCAAACTCACCTCGGCTTGCCAGTGTTTAACACGGTTGCTGAAGCGGTTGCGGCGACTGGTGCAGATGCATCCGTAATCTACGTTCCAGCTCCTTTCTGTAAGGACTCTATCCTTGAAGCAGCTAACGGCGGTATCAAGTTGATCGTTTGTATTACTGAAGGTATTCCAACTCTCGATATGCTTGACGCAAAAGTGAAGTGTGACGAGTTGGGTGTGCGTTTAATTGGCCCTAACTGCCCAGGTGTTATCACCCCGGGCGAGTGCAAAATCGGCATTATGCCAGGCCACATTCACAAGCCAGGTAAAGTCGGTATCGTATCGCGTTCAGGTACTTTGACTTATGAAGCTGTTAAGCAAACGACTGATTACGGTTTCGGCCAATCGACTTGCGTCGGTATTGGTGGCGACCCAATTCCTGGTTCAAACTTCATCGACATTTTGAAGTTGTTCCAAGCTGACCCACAAACTGAAGCCATCGTAATGATCGGTGAAATTGGTGGTTCTGCGGAAGAAGAAGCGGCTGCTTACATCAAAGCTAACGTGACTAAGCCGGTTGTATCTTACATCGCGGGCGTAACTGCTCCAGCGGGTAAGCGCATGGGTCACGCGGGTGCGATTATTTCTGGCGGTAAAGGTACTGCAGACGAGAAGTTTGCGGCACTGGAAGACGCTGGAGTGAAAACCGTTAAGAGCTTGGCCGATATCGGCAAGGCGCTGAAAGAAATCACTGGCTGGTAAGTTTTCCGCTGGTTGAATTTGCAATAAAAAAGGCGATCTTCGGATCGCCTTTTTTATTGCAAATTAACGCTTCCCTTATTTATGTTTTCTACGCTTTTTTGACGAACTCTGACTTAAGCATCATTGGGCCAATCCCTTCAATTTTGCAGTCAATATCGTGATCACCTTCGACTAAACGAATAATTTTTACTTTCGTACCGACTTTAACCACGGATGACGAACCTTTAATTTTTAGGTCTTTGATAACAGTAATGAAATCGCCTTCGTTCAATAGATTGCCGTTTGCATCCCGTACGACGAGTGTATCTTCAGTGCTGGCGTCTGCGTTATCTTGCGACCATTCGTGAGCACATTCTGGACATATATACATGCCGCCGTCTTCGTAGGTGTATTCAGATTTACAGTTTGGGCAATTAGGTAGTGTGCTCATGATTTTCTCGTCAATGGATAAGATGATTACTTGTGCCATGTGTACTGCTATGGCGTGCGTTCAAGGCTAATAAGTCTAGTTATCGCTTATTTGTGTTTGGTTCGCATAGGTTACGCCGTGCTTTTCTAGATATTCACGGATCAATTGACGAACAACTTGCGAGGGGGTTAGGTCTTGGTGGCTACAAAGTTGTTCGAACGCTTCCTTTTTGGTTGGGTCAATTAACACCGTCAAACGCGCTGTTTTTTGTTCCATAGGATCTTCTCTAAAGGGGTAGTGCAATTTTAAGGTGGTTAGTATGAGTATTTCGAATCTTACGAGTGTCAACCGCTGTATCTGAGCCTAAGTATTGGATACGTGGCCTTAAGATCAGGCAGTTCACTGTAGATAATTATACCATTGTTATAATTTCATTATAATAAAATTACAATTTTCTTGTTGTTCCGAGATAGCTAGCATTGATTATTTGATGGAGTAAACGACGCTAGGACGCAGGTATAAAAAGATTTCGGTAAGTGTGCCTTGATACATATCAATGTGAAATTTGGTTTATTTTTTATACTCGTCAATGTCATGCAAGTATATTGGATACTGGCGAGAGGCAATTATGAGCACAGAAAAACAACCCTTACCTTTGGTCTACTCCTGTTCGGGGCGTGCTAATGTTGCGCAATTGTCGAATGATCTAGCTGTGGTATTAGATCATGAAGGTTATGCGCAAATGGCGTGTATTGCGGGTGTGGGTGGCGATGTAAACAGTTCGGTGCTGCTGGCAAAATCGGGGAGGTCAATTTTAGCTATTGATGGGTGTGATGTTGGATGCGTTAAAAAAACCTTAGCTAGGCATGAAGTTACGCCAAAGTGGCATTTGGTCTTAACCAGCTTGGGGCTAAAAAAGCAGGAAAAGGAATTGAGTAATTTCAGTGATATGAAAAAGGTACTGGTTTTCGCTCGCGAACTGATCGCTTCAGACAAGACTTCGCCGGAGTAACGAAATGAATTTAATGAGCATACCTATTTCCGAACTGCTCTATTCTTTTCCAGAACTAGAGGTAACTTTAGAGAAATATACGCGCTCACTTCATAGCGTTAAATCACTTAATCTGCATCAATTTTTTTCCACGCTAGATACTCAGCTTTCTACCTGTAAATCCGAAATAAAACAAGTTTTTACCGATGTGTTTTATAGCCGCTACAAAGAGCTTCCTATTGAACAAAAAATACACTTGATTGTTAGTCAATTTCATTCGCAACATCGAGAGCTGCTTCCTGTCATTATTAATAATGCGAGAGAAGTGGAATATAAATACGCGGAACATCCGGCGTGCCCCATAGGCTTATCGCGAATATTGAGCGATTTTTCGGATGATTTGTGTGGTCACATGGATCAAGAGGAACACTTTCTTTTCCCTCCCTTACTGGCTCGGGGGGAAGAGGGATTATTTCCAATCATTGCGGTTACTCATCACAGTCATGATCGTCATATGCATGTTATGGCAGATATAGAAGAGCTGACAAATGACTTAGTTGCTCCAGAAGGAATAGGTGCTCCTTGGGTTACTTTATATGAGCAACTCAACGAACTTTTTTTGCAGCTTTATATTCATATCCTACTAGAAAATACGCTACTGTTTGATGAGTAGCGTTATTCATTAATTTGATCGTAGTTTTTTGCAAAACACGGTTAATTGTTGTATTTGTATGGCTCCCCTTTTTTTAAATTTTACTTAGAGCTGTCGTTGATTTTTAGTCCCTCTGTAATGCCTATTTTTTAATACCGACGATGCAGCTTTCAGAAACTGGAATAAATTCATGTGCCTATTGGATTTGTGAAAATGTCGTTAATTTCATTTAATGCCAGCAAATAAATTTCTGTTGTGCGAATATCTGTATGCATACTGTTTTTTAGATTTTTTAAATTCTCGGTCTGCCTATTGTTGTTCGCTTGTAACAGTAAAAATAGTCTGGTTTTTCGTTTGTTGAACTTGAAGAAAAGTGGGTGTGACTTCAGCGTGATTGTGTAATTTTATCAGCTTACTTCGGAGGGACATTCTATGAAAAGTATCGTGGCTATTCTGGGTTTTGCGTTAACGTTCTTCGTCAATCAAGCATATTCTTATAGTGCGGATGGGCATCAAACAGTAGGTGCTATTGCAGATGAGTTACTTCAATCAAAGCACTCCGCCAGTTACAAAAAAATAATCACGTTGTTAGGTACTGTTGACGGTAAAAATATCACTTTGAAAGATGCCTCGGTATGGCCAGATTGTGCTCGATCCTATTATCGCGGTACTGATGGAAAAATTCATAAAAATGAACATGATCGTTTTGAGTCTGATGCTTGTGCTGTTTTTGATGGGCCTGAAGGCGAGGCAACATTGAAAGATTATGTGGCTGCCAATTACAGTAATTGCAACTATGCAGGAAATAATACCGACTGTCATAAATCCTATCATTTTGCGGATATTCCTATTGAGGCAACACAATACCAAGATGGATCTATCGGCACGAGTGATCACGATATTGTTCATGCTATTAATGCGTGCATAAGTGTTCTTAGTGGTAAGCAAGCGCCAGCTCCCTTTCATTTAAATCAACGTCAAGCTCTGTTTCTTCTTACCCACTTAGTGGGTGACCTACACCAGCCATTGCATGTTGGAAGTGTTTATCTAGATGCATCGGGGAAACGTGTGAACCCAACTTCGGAGAGTGACGCGAAAAAAGAAAGTACTACGGGTGGGAATTCACTGGCTATTACTGATCATGAAAATTTGCATCACAAGTGGGATGCGACGAGCTTTTTAAAAGACAATAAATTACCTTTATTGGTTGCCCAAGCTGGGCAGTTTAAGGATGGAAATACAGCTGTCCAGATAAGAGCGAGTGTCTGGGCCACGGAAACTTTACAAGAAGCAAAGCTTGCATTTTTAGGTGTCAGCTATAGTGCAAGTACGGATAACGAAAAATGGACGGTTAGGTTACTAAATCCGAACGAATACAATAAAAATGTTCGTGAAATACAGGAGCATGCAGTTGTGCGTGCCGGTGCAAGACTAGCTGATCTTTTGGCAACTATTTTTCCATAAGTTGTCAAAAAATAGACAGTGACATAAATACAGGTAATTCAGCGCGAATACTTGTTAGCGTCTAACACTTGCTTTACGGGTAAGACATTAAGTACTTTATATTATTGTCAATAAAGTACTTAATGCTTTTACTTCTCTTTGCTAAGACAAAAAACTATTCCATATAACTATCTATAGTGGGGCAACTACAAATTAAATTGCGATCACCATATACATTGTCGATGCGGTTTACTGTTGGCCATACTTTGTGATTTTTTAACCACGCGGCAGGGCGTCCAGCGGTTTCGCGTGAATAAGCGCGCGTCCAGTTTTCATCCATCACATCGTCTTGGGTGTGTGGGGCATTGTGCAAAGCGCTGGCTTCTACGGTCACTTCACCGCTGATCACTTGCGCAATTTCTTTGCGAATGATCAGCATGGCTTCAATAAATTTATCCAGCTCCACCTTTGATTCCGATTCGGTTGGCTCAATCATTAAAGTGCCCGCCACGGGGAATGACATGGTCGGTGCATGGAAACCAAAATCCATCAAGCGTTTGGCAATGTCTTCTTCGCTAATGCCGCTGGCTTCTTTCAGCGGGCGCAAATCCAACAAGCATTCGTGGGCGACAAATCCATTAGTGCCTTTATACAGAATCGGATAGGCCTCTTCCAATTGCTTGGCCACATAGTTTGCGTTGAGCATGGCGTATTCAGTAGCTTGGCGCATACCTACAGCGCCCATCATTTTGATGTACATCCAGCTGATGGGAAGAATGCTCGCCGAACCCCAAGGCGCGGCAGAGATGGTGCCGTTGGCGGGATCTGTACCGGGAACAGGTTGCACAGTGTGGCCAGCCAAGAAAGGCGCCAAATGCTTGCCTACGCCGATAGGACCCATGCCGGGGCCGCCGCCGCCGTGTGGGATACAGAAGGTTTTGTGCAAATTGAGGTGGGATACATCGCCACCAAATTTACCCGGTGCTGCAATGCCAACTAAGGCGTTCATGTTGGCACCGTCAATATACACTTGGCCGCCCACTGCATGCACCATGTCGCACAGCTGAGTGATACCTTCTTCAAACACGCCGTGTGTAGATGGGTAGGTCACCATGATGCAGGCGATTTGCTCGCCGTAGGTGGCAATTTTGTCTGCCAAATCGGTCAAGTCCACATTGCCTTTGTTATCGCAGGCAACCACAACCACTTTAAAACTCACCATTTGTGCAGACGCCGGATTGGTGCCGTGAGCAGAAGCGGGGATCAAACAAATGTCGCGGCTCTCGCCCTTGCTTTCAAAGTATTTTTTGATAGCGACGAGACCCGCGTATTCGCCTTGCGAACCGGCGTTAGGTTGCAGGCTGATGGCATCGTAGCCGGTGCAGGCTTTGAGCATTTCTTGTAATTCAGCAAAAAGCTCGCTGTAACCTTGTGCTTGGTCGATAGGCGCAAAGGGGTGAATCTTGCCGAACTCTGGCCAAGTCACGGGAACCATCTCCGCTGTAGCGTTCAGCTTCATGGTGCAGGAGCCGAGTGGAATCATGGCGTTGTTGAGTGCGATATCTTTGGATTCCAAGCGCTTCAAGTAGCGCAACATTTCGGTTTCGCTGTGGAAGCTGTTGAATACAGGGTGGCTTAAGACGGCATCGCTGCGCAATAAGTCAGCGGGGATGGCTTTATTGGTGACGGAAAGCACGTCATCGATACTCGCCAAATCCACATCAACCACACCGAACACAGCCAATAATTTGGCAAGATCATCTAGGCTAGTCGTTTCATTGATGCTAATGCCAATCGCATCGCTACCCACTAAACGCAGGTTGATTTCAGCGGCTAAGGCGGTTTGGTTGATGGCGGCTTGTTGGTCGCCCACTTTCACGGTGATGGTGTCAAAGTAAGTGCAGTTCGCCAGCACAAAGCCTTTTTGCTGCAAAGCGGTTGCCGCAACAGCAGTGAGGCGATGAATACGGTTGGCGATGCGTTTTAAGCCATCGGGGCCGTGGTAAATCGCGTAGAACACGCTCATGACCGCCAGTAATACTTGCGAGGTACAGATGTTAGAGTTGGCTTTCTCGCGGCGGATGTGTTGCTCGCGGGTTTGCATGGCCATACGCAGTGCTTGTTTACCGCGTGCATCAATCGACACGCCAATAATCCGACCCGGTGCAGAGCGTTTGTAAGCATCGCGGAAGGCAAAGAAGCCGGCATGCGGGCCGCCAAATCCCATAGGTACGCCAAAGCGTTGGTTGGTGCCGATCACCACATCCGCACCCATAGAGCCCGGTGATTTCAACAACATCAAGGCCATCAAATCAGAGGCTACAGTCACTAAGGCGCTCTTAGCGTGAGCAGCATCTATCAATGCAGTGAGGTCATTCACTTGTCCGGTAGAGCCGGGGTATTGCAGTAATACGCCAAAGTAATCGCCATTCGCGACTTGATCCGCAGGGGCAACCACCACTTCAAAACCAAAGTGTTCAGCGCGGGTTTTTACCACGGCGATGGTTTGTGGGTGGGTATCGGAGTCCACAAAGAACACATCGGATCTGCTCTTTTTGTTTTGGCGTTTACACATCGCCATAGCTTCAGCTGCGGCGGTGCCTTCATCCAACATGGAGGCATTGGCCATTTCCATACCGGTGAGGTCGATAATCATTTGCTGATAATTTAGAAGGGCTTCTAAACGGCCTTGGGCAATTTCGGGTTGGTAGGGCGTGTAAGCCGTGTACCAGCCCGGATTCTCCAACACGTTACGCAATACTACTAGCGGTACATGGGTGTCGTGGTAGCCCATGCCGATGTAGTTTTTAAAGATTTTGTTTTTACTGGCTATAGCTTTTAACTCGGCCAAGGCATTGGCTTCGGTCACTGCATCGCCCAGCGCCATTTCGCCTTTTAAGCGGATGTTATTCGGCACAGTTTTATCGATCAGTTCCTTTACTGAGCTGACGCCCAAGGTTGCCAGCATGGCGGCCGTTTGTTTGGCATCTGGACCGATATGACGACCAATAAACTCGTCGTTAAAGGCCAATTGGTTAAAGGAAGCTGAGCGGAAATCAACTGTCATAGACATTCTCTGTAGTATGGAAATAAATCTGGCTTGGGCGGGAAGCAGGGCGCGCCTGCTGAAAAAGGCGGCAATTCTATCAATTTAGCGGCTTTCCAGCAATCAAGGACTTGCTATGACGTTGGCGGTAAGTGCTTGCTGAGTGTGTAAAAGTACTGGGGAACGTTGAAGTCAATCGTTTTCACCCAAGGGTTTTTCAGCACAAAAGCCTTACGCTTTTCTAGTGGAACTACATCCATTGCCGCTGGGTGCTGTTGCTGTCATAGAGATTGATGCGACATTTTTTAGTTGATAGTCATAGGTGTAGACTTGCCATATAAAAAATCAATGGGACACCCTGATTTGCCTGTGTATGATAGCTGGGCACTATTGATGAAACCTAGGCAATCAAAATTTGCACTTTTTAATGAAAAATGCGCCGTTTGCCTAGTTGCATCACTCACCAATCAATCAACCCTCAGGAGATTATCAAATGGGCGTATTAGTAGGTAAACAAGCACCAGACTTCACTGCAGCAGCCGTATTGGCCAATGGCGAGATCGTAGACAGTTATTCATTCTCTGCCGCTACCAAAGGTAAAAAAGCAGTAGTCTTCTTCTATCCATTGGACTTCACCTTCGTGTGTCCGTCTGAATTGTTGGCGTTTGATCACCGCGTAGAAGAGTTCAAAAAGCGCAATGTGGAAGTGATTGGCGTATCTATTGACTCTCAATTCACCCACAACGCATGGCGCAACACCCCTGTTGATCAAGGTGGTATTGGCCAAGTTCGCTACACTCTGGTCGCTGACATCACTCACTCAATTGCTAAAGCATACGATGTTGAATCTGCAGATGGCGTTGCTTTCCGTGGCACGTTCATCATCGACGAAGCGGGCGTTGTACGCTCACAAATCGTTAATGATCTGCCTATCGGTCGTAACATTGATGAAACCATCCGCACTGTTGACGCGCTGATTTTCCACGAGCAACACGGCGAAGTCTGCCCAGCTGGCTGGAAAGACGGTGACAAAGGTATGGAGGCATCCACCGCTGGTGTTGCTAAATACTTGGCAGAACACGGAGACAAACTCTAAGTTAATTTCGCTTTGCGTTAAGCCCACAGAAACCCGGTAGCAATACCGGGTTTTTTTATGTTCAGGATGAACGGTATGCCGCGGGCGCACGGATGCGCAAGAGCGGCGATGTTCAGGATGAACGGTATGCCGCGGGCGCACGGATGCGCAAGAGCGGCGATGTTCAGGATGAACGGTATGCCGTGGGCGCATGGATGCGCAAGAGCGGTGATATTCAGGATGAACGGTATGCCGCGGGCGCACAGATAAGTGGTTTCGTTCAGTGAGCGCTAGGCTAGGTAATCCACCCCACCTGTGCGTTCAACCGTGTAAAATCGCACAAAATTTATTGGATGCAACTGCATGAGTACGGCAAAAAAAAATATCGATCTTCACCCCAGTTGGCTTGCTCATTTGGCTCCAGAGTTTGAGTTGCCTTACATGAAGCAACTCAAGCAATTTTTGCTGGAAGAAAAACGTGCTGGGAAAGTCATTTATCCCGAATCGAAAAATATGTTCAATGCTTTTAACTCAACGCCGCTCGATCAAGTGAAAGTGGTTATTCTTGGGCAAGACCCATACCACGGCCCAAATCAAGCTCATGGTCTGTGTTTTTCGGTTCAGCCTGGCATTCAGCCTCCGCCCTCACTGCAAAATATGTTTAAAGAGCTTGAGCGGGATTTAGGATTATCAGTGCCTAATCACGGCTGTTTGCAATCTTGGGCGGATCAGGGTGTGCTTTTACTCAATGCCACTTTGACGGTAGAGCAGGCACGCGCGGGGGCTCATCAGGGGCAGGGATGGGAGCAGTTTACTGACCGCGCCATTCAAGTTCTCAATGAGCAGCGCGAGGGGGTGGTATTTTTGTTGTGGGGCAGTTACGCGCAGAAAAAGGGACAATTGATTAATGGGCGCAGGCATCTAATTTTGCGCGCACCTCATCCATCGCCCTTATCGGCTTATCGCGGTTTCATCGGATGTGGACATTTTTCGCAGGCGAATCAATATCTGCAGGAGCGTGGGCAAGCGCCGATTGATTGGCGCTTGCCGCTTTTGTGAGGTGGTTATTACATTAACATTGCCATAGCCGCTTCCATATCAGCCGACAGGTCTTCGGATTCTGCCACCATAATGTCTGGGTCTAAGCCTAAGCGCTCAAAGGCGGTTACTTGTGTACAGTCTACTTGCGCCATAGGCGAGTCACTTCCTGCATAACTTTGTAACACGGCGATAGTCACTATGTCCGCGTAGTCAGCTTTGGGTATTTTGCGCTGAAAGTCGAGGTGCTGCGAGGGAATATGCGACAGCTCTTCGGGGAACCCCCAAGTGCGTAAAATTAAATCGCCTAAGGGTGCTTGCAGCTCTTCGATCACCTTATCCAAGGTTAGGCTGTCATTGAGAAGAAATGGATGATCTTCGGCGTAAGTGAGAATGGGCAACACGCCAATTTTATGCACCAAGCCGGCGAGCGTTGCTTGGTCTGGGCGTAACCGTGTGTAGTGTTTACACAACACATGGCAAATACCTGCGACTTCACTGGATTTGCTCCATACGTCACGCATACGCATATCCACCAAGTCCGATGTAGCTTGGAACATCTGTTCCATGGCCAAACCTGTGGCGATATTGCAAGTATAGGAAATGCCCAGCCGCATCAAGGCCGTTTTCAAATCTTCTATGGCTCGCGAAGCCCTCAGTAAAGGGCTATTGGCAACGCGAATAATGCGCGCACTCAATGCAGCATCACCACCTATAACGCCAGCAAGTTTTTCGATATCAGCATTAGGGTCATCTGCCACTTCGCGTACCCGTAGTGCTACTTCGGGCAATGTTGGTAAAACCAACTGGTCAGTTTTAATAGCGGTGATAATGTCCTGACGAACGCGGTCGGCAATTTGACTCATAGGTTACCTGCTTTATACGAGTTCCAAATAGGTTTGGCAGATTCGTTTATGAATCTGCCTCATTCGGAGTAGGTATAGCATAAGGTAGTGAAAGCAGGCTGAGTTTTTGCGGGTTATCCGGTAGATAAAGTTCTTCAAGCTCGACATCAACTACGCTCGCTAACAATTCACCCGCGTGGTGAGTTTTGTAGGCGGCCATAATCACCTCGCCAACATTCTTACCCTCCGCATTTTTAAGTTCGGTTCCCGCTGCAGGTAAGGGTTGGTTGTGTAAATCGACATCAAAACGGTACATATGGCGTTTTAGGTTGCCACGGTAGTGCAGACGCGCCACTATTTCTTGGCCGGTATAACAGCCTTTGCGAAAGTTGATGCCATTGACCAGTTGTAAGTTAATGGCTTGTGGTGTGAAGCTATCCAAAGTTTCAGGGCAGATCTCGCCTAAACCGGCTTGGATATTCAACAGATTCCATAGGTTTTGCCCGGCACTTTGGGTGTGAGGACTGAGCTGCACCCAAAAGGCTTGGGCTTCATTGGGTTTAACCCAGCACTCGTACCTGTGATCATCCAGTCTAATAACGAGGCTGTTACCGCAGGTTTTCCAACTGTTTATATCGACTGTTGCCCCAAACACCATTTGTATTAACGCAGTGGCTTGTGGGCCCGTTATGCCAAAGTAACAATAGTTGCCTGACAAATCCGCTAATTTGGCTTTAGAGAACACAATATATTTCCCTAAGCTCGCCAAACCACTGTTTACAAGACCGCTATGAACGCGCAATAAAATGTGTTCCGGTGTAAGTTGTAATGCACGAAAGTACAGCAGCATGCGCCCTTTGATATTGCATTGCGCGCCTAGGCGAGTGATCGATTGTTCCAGTTCGCGGATGTCGCAGGTGACTTGGCCTTGTAGGAATTTTGCGGCGTCAGGCCCCTTAACTTCAATGAGACCTTGTTGGGGAAGGTTAACCAAGTAGGTAGTCTCGGTTATGTATGGCTCGTAAGGGAAATCTACCGTGCCATAGGCGTCAGTAACAGCGCCTTGGCTGAGTAAAAATTCATTCCAATCGGACATGGCAAACACTCTCTCAATTACAGAAGCTCGCTAGTTTACTCTATCCCACGGTAGAAAAATAAAGACTTGTTTGAAGGAAAAATGCTCAGTTTTGGGCTATAAACAAGACACTATAAAGCGTCAATAAATACACTTGGATGGGTTCCCAATTGACTAACGAATTTCGTTACTACCACGGACTGCGCAACAGCTTTAGTTATAAGCTGTTTCTTTGCTGTTTGGTTACCGTGGGAGTTATGTATGCACACAAGTTTCTGCCTTCCAAAACTCTCCGCTTAGTCCCTGGCAAATATGCTCACGCTTACATCTATGGGGATAAAAAATCCACCGGTGAGTCTATGGTGCGTTGGTTGGATTATGAAAGCCTAAAATGGCAATGTGATATTGAGGATGATGGTAAATCACATGTCTGCGGTTTTAATGTCGCCTTAGGTGAAAGTGCATCAGGAACGGGCGTTGATTTATCGGGTTACGATAAAGTGAATGTTGACGTGGACTACCGTGGTACAGACAAACGTTTGCGCTTTTATGTGCGTAACTTTATGCCGAATTTCTCTGATCAAAACAGTATAGAAACATCGCAATTTAATAATTCATTAATTCCTGCAAAATTTGTGAATAGCGATTTAAGTATCAACTTTTCTGAGATGTCTGTAGCCGAATGGTGGATTTCTACTTACCAAGTTCCGCGTGAACATATGCGAGCTAGCTTTACTAATGTGCAGGTCTTCGGCATTGATTTGAATTATCCAACCACTCCGGGCAAACATGTTTTTCAATTAAAAAAATTGGAATTTGTTGGGCTTTGGGTTTCTAAAGAGCGCTGGTATTTAAGCATTTTAATTTTTTGGATGTGCGTTATTGTGGGTGGCGGCGCTTACAATCTTTGGCTGCTGAAACAGAAATACAAATCTGAGCGCGAGCGACTTGAAGCTATGGTTAGTAAAAACTCTGTATTGGAGAATGAAACTAATCATTACCGCCGTTTATCCATGCTAGACCAATTAACTGGCTTGTTAAATCGCCATGGTTTGTCGTATTACATTGAAAGTAAAATTAACGAAACACAAGGTGAGTGTGTGTCGCTAATTATTGTGGATATTGATTATTTCAAACACATCAATGATACCTATGGGCACAATGGCGGCGATTTGGTGCTACAAAAAATGGCGCAATTGTTGCGCGAAAATATTCGCGCTACTGATTTTGCAGCACGGTGGGGCGGCGAAGAATTTGTCTTGGTATTACCGGGAACTCATCTGTTGGAGGCGCAACAACTCGCAGAAAATCTACGCGTTTTAGTAGCGAATATGCAATTTGATGATGTGCCAGATTTACATTGTACTATTAGTTTGGGTGTGGGCACTCTTCACGCATTGGAGCCTTTCCATATGCTGTTTCGGCGTGTGGATATTGCGCTTTACCAAGCCAAAGCCCAAGGTCGCAACTGCGTGGTCTTGGCCCAGCCAGTCGAATAGCGGCGGGCTTTCAGTTATACTGGCGGCCGCCCAGTTTTGTGAAGGTAAGTGTTGTGGAAAAAAATCGTTTGTTTTGGGGTAGCCGTCGTGGCATGTTGGAATTGGACTTGGTACTGATGCCATTTTTAGAAAACGTCTATCCAAATTTGGCGCAAGCCGATAAAGAACGCTATTGGAAATTACTGGAGTGTGAAGATCAGGATATGTTCGCGTGGTTTTTGCGTCGCGAAGACCCAGAGGATATTGAACTAAAAAGGATTGTCACTATTGTTCGAAATAACACCGGGCTCCAACCCTAATATCCCCACGAAATCATCCAGTAAAGCCGCTGTAGGTGCTGATTTTTCATCCGCGGTAGTTCGCCCTTCGCGAATGTTATTTTTACTGGAATCGAGTCTTTACAGTGCGGGGGCGCTCTCGGCCTGTATCGCGTTGATCCCTCTTAGCTTCCGTCAATTTTATTGGTCAATCTTCTTATTACTGTTTTTGACTGCACTCGGTGTTATTGTCTGTCGCCGCTGGCATGCGCGTAACGACGCACATGTAACCTTGCGTGTACACGCAGGTCAATGGTATTTGGAACGCGAAAAAAATGAATGTAAGGTAAAACCTATAGCGGATATTCTCCTCTGGTCGCAGATTGTGGTAATCCCATTGCAAGACATTGCCAGCCACAAAAAATATTGCATTATTGCACTGCAAGATTCTATGAGTGAAGACGATTGGCGGCGCTTGCGTGTGTGGTTGCGAATAGGTCTGCGCAGGATTTAGTTTGCGTTAGGTTTTTAGACCTTACTGACAACCACATTTTGCGCCGCAAAATTAGTGGGCACTAAAATAGTATCGCGCGCAATGTTAGATTTTTCCGGGAAGTCGAGTGAATAATGTAGTCCGCGGCTTTCTTTGCGGTCTAGCGCGCAGCGAATAATTAATTCTGCCACTGTAGCCAAATTGCGCAGTTCAATTAAATCGCTGCTAACTTTGTAATTGCTGTAGTACTCTGCAATTTCCTTTTTCAATAACTTAATGCGGTGTGATGCACGTTCCAATCGTTTGTGTGTCCGCACTATGCCCACATAGTCCCACATGAAACGGCGCAGCTCATCCCAATTATGCGAGATAACGACGTCTTCATCAGAATCGGTAACGCGAGTAGAGTCCCATTGTTTGGATAATTCCGGTAGCGCAATTTTTGGTAGAGAGTTAATAATTTGTTGCCCGGCAGATTGTGCGTAAACCACGCACTCCAGCAGTGAATTGCTGGCTAAACGATTGGCGCCGTGCAAGCCGGTAAAGGTGGTTTCACCAATGGCGTAGAGATTTTTTAAATCGGTTTGGCCGTTGCTATCCACCACTATGCCACCGCAGGTGTAGTGCGCGGCAGGCACAATGGGAATAGGCTCTTTGGTAATGTCTATGCCCAATTCTAGACAGCGTGAGTAAACTGTGGGGAAGTGTTCGCGAATAAATTCTGGCGGTTTGTGGCTGATATCTAAATACAAACAATCGCAACCCAAACGCTTCATTTCATGGTCAATCGCACGTGCGACTATATCGCGTGGCGCCAATTCTAAGCGCTCGTCAAAGCGCTGCATAAAGCGCTCGCCGTTGGGTAAGCGCAGCACCGCCCCTTCACCGCGCAGTGCTTCGCTGATCAAAAAGTTTTTAGTGGATGCGTGATACAAGCAGGTTGGATGGAATTGATTAAATTCCATATTGGCAATGCGGCAGCCCGCTCGCCACGCCATGGCGATACCATCGCCACTAGCCCCATCCAAATTAGTGGTATAGAGATACACTTTGCTGGCGCCACCCGTTGCCAGCACGACGACTTTGGCTTGGAATACGTGAACATCTTCGGTGTTTTTGTTCAACACATAGGCACCGGTGCAGCGCAACTTGCGTGAATCTGCATCAGCTTGAGTGATTAGGTTTACGGCGATATGGTCTTCAAAAATGGCGATATTGGGTTCTTGTCTAACTTGTTCGATAAGTGTGCTATGCACCGCGCGACCAGTGGCATCGGCACTGTGAATGATGCGGCGATGGCTGTGACCGCCTTCCTGGGTGAGATGATAATCCTGGGTGTCATTGTCGCGGGTAAAACTGACGCCTTGTTCGATTAACCACTGAATAGCGGCTTTGCCATTTTCTACAGTGAAGCGCACCGCGTCTTCGTGGCACAAGCCTGCACCGGCAACTAAGGTGTCTTTCACATGGGCATCAATGGTGTCTTGGTCATCCAGCACCGCCGCAATTCCACCTTGGGCAAACCATGTAGAACCCTGATGCAAAGCATTTTTACTGAGCACGGCGACTTTTGCGTGCCTTGCTAAACTGAGTGCAAGTGTCAATCCTGCAGCGCCAGAGCCAATTACCAGTACATCGTGGGAGAAGGAGTCAGTCATAAGTAATTTCTACAGCAATAAGAAGAACAAAGTCGTAAACTGGGCGCAGTATATACAAGCTATACCCTGTGGTCATGCTGCCTTGCCTGTCGAGGTTAGTCGCCAAGTGGTTGTATCTGTGGAACTTTTGTAATACCAGCGAGTCAATTGCGCAGATTAGTAATAACAAAATCGCAATTGCTTACCGTTAATATATCATCAGCGGGCTTTACCCAGCTGACTTTGATTGTTCTGACCGGCTTTTAGGTGTCAGGACGCTTGGGGGTTAGAGAATGACAGCGCAGCAAGCGCCTGAAGTCGATGTTGATCAGCAACTCGTAGAACGCGTACAAAAAGGAGATAAACGCGCTTTCGATTTGTTGGTGCTTAAATACCAACACAAAATTTTTGCCGTTATCAGCCGGTTCATTAGAGATCACGCTGAGGTACAGGACGTAGCTCAGGATGCGTTTATCAAAGCCTATCGTGCGCTCCCCAATTTTCGTGGTGAAAGTGCCTTTTATACGTGGATGTATCGTATAGCGATCAATACTGCCAAAAACTATTTGGTCGCGCGCAATCGTCGCCCACCTGCCAGTGATCTGGAGGTCGAGGATGCTGAGTTTTATCCCGGTAATGACGCCATCCACGAAATGAATACCCCAGAGCGTAATTTGTTGCGCGATGAGTTGCATGTAGTGATAGATCAAGCTTTCCGCGATTTGCCTGAGGATTTGCGTATGGCGGTAACCCTGCGTGAGATTGATGGTTTAAGTTATGAAGAAATTGCAGAAGCGATGGATTGCCCCATAGGTACAGTGCGTTCGCGTATTTTCCGTGCGCGTGATGCTATAGATAAGAAAATCCAGCCTCTTATCGAGTAGCAATGCTGGAGCGTTTAGTTTATAAACGGGTTTTCGTGTAAATATGCAAAAATTGTGAATGAGTGCTGAACCTTTTCAAACAGACCGAGTCAGATAGGTAACTTGAGCAATAAGGTTTCGCCAGTAAGTCTGGGTGATTGAGCCAAAAGTGTGAAGCTAAGTGCTCATTTAATAATAATGCTCGTAAAAACATGTTCGATTGTTTAATGCTTCTTCAGTTAACAGGTAAATCTTGATGAGTGAGCAAAACCGGCCGCAGACCCTTGCTGAATCCTTGTCAGCACTTATGGATAATCAGGTGTCTGAGCTTGAATTACAGCGAATTTTAAAAGCCAGTGAGCAAGATTCTGAAATCAAAGCCACTTGGGCGCGCTACCACATGGCCAGTGCTGTGTTGCGCGGCGAGCAAACTCATGTGGCAATGCCTGATTTCGCCTCGCGTGTGAGTGCAGCATTAGATGCCGAAGAGACTTACTCAGCTCCAACAGCGGCAGTTGTATCTAAAGCGCAGCAGGGGTGGTGGTATCAACTGGGCCGTGCGGCGCTGGTTGCCTCTGTGGCTGGGGGCATTATTTTTAGTGTGCAAACGACTCAGACAAGTGTTCAAGTGGCCAGTAATGCTCCCCAAACTGTTGTGCCAGCACCTTTAGAAACGGCGGTTTCTTTACCCTCGGGTATTAATAGTCCCGCGTTAAATACACGTACTGTAGCCGTACAAACAGGTTATGAGTCGCGCCCCCAAGAAAATCGTCGGGTCGTGTTTCAGCCGCGTCAGGCGAACACGGTAGTGTCTGATGAAGAAGTGACTCGTTATGTAAATCAAATGATTCAAGCCCATTCTGATAATGCAGCTATGAACTCTGGCCAAGGTGTATTGCCTTATGCTCGTGTGATTATGACGGATGAAGAATAGCCTATGTCCAAAGTGTCTCTGTGGTTGTCGGCTGGCATACTGCTAGCGGTAACCGCATCCAATGAAGCGCAAACTCTTGCTTCCAAAGATCAAAGCCCATCCCTTCTGAGTGCACCTAGCGTATCAAGCCTATTGAGTAAAATGTCTCAAGAGGCTGCGCACATTAATTATCGTGGATCCTTCACTTACCAAAATCAAACCAGTATTGAGTTACAAAGTTTCCGAGTGGAGCACTGGATCGAGAATGGTCAGGAGCATGATCGTTTGTTTTTACTCAATGGTCCTGACCGTGAAATAACGCGCGACGGACAGCCTGTTGATTGCAAAGCTATGGGAGATAAATTACTGCAGGGTAGTTTTGCATCCTTGGGTAAAAGCTTGGCGCGGCTGGATGATTTGTACCAGTTTGAAATCCGCGGTAAAGAGCGTATCGCAGGGCGTTGGGCGCGAGTGTTACAAGTTATACCTAAAGATCCTTATCGTTATGCATATTTACTGAGTATTGATGAAGACACAGGATTGGTGCTGAAATCTTGGTTAGTTGATGAGAATGCCCACCCTTTAGAGCGTTATCAATTTGTATCCCTGGATTTGAATCCAGACATAAGTCAATTTCATGCTAAAGCTTCAGAGCATCAACACAAGGCTTTAGCGGATGTGTCACCGTGCAACCCTCTCGATGTGGGTAAACCATCGCATTGGCAGGTAGCTTGGGTACCGCAGGGCTTTGCTTTTGCAGGTGAGCGCAAGCGGACAAATGGCCAGGAAATGTTGATGTATACCGATGGGCTTACTACTTTTAGTATTTTTCTGGAGCCTACAACGAGTTTTGTACCCGAGGGGACTGGTCGTCGTGGTGCAACCCTTGCGTATATGTCCCGTCTTACTTTTAAGGATTCTGTCTACCGTTTGAGTGTGGTAGGCGAAATACCTGTCGCCGCCGCACAAAAAATTGCGCAAAATATAGCTGGGCAGTAATGCCCGGCGAATCGCTCGCCCCTCTAATCGTCGCTCGCCCCTCTAATCGTACGAATCACCTTGGTTGGTGCCGCACCCTTGGGACGTGACGCTATTGAGCCATTGCTTGAGGCATTATATGTTGCTTGAAACCGGACGCATTGTTGCCGTAGAACCTCAGGGGCTATGGGTGGAAACTCTGCAGCGTTCCGCCTGCGGTTCTTGTCAAGCACAAAAAGGTTGCGGTCACAGCTTGCTGGCTAAAGCTGGCGCGCGTGCTGATTGTTTGTGGGTACTATTGGAGGCGCGTGACGCCACTCACTACTGTTTAGGGCAAGAAGTGCAAATCGGTGTCCCGGAGGAGCTTATCACTAGAGGTTCGCTACTGGTTTATTGGGTTCCACTAATGGGGTTATTGGCGGCAACACTGTTTGCGCATCAGCAGCATTGGGGGGAGGGTGTAATGGCACTCGCTGCTTTGCTTGGATTGCTGCTAGGGGGTGTTATAGTGCGCTGGCATGCCTATCAAACTCGCTTCGATAGCCGCTTGCAGCCCGTATTGGTTGACGAAGAAACCACAGTGACAATTTTGAATAACGGCGCGCAGGAGTAGCTGACGCATGTTGGTTATCAACGCTCATGTGCACATCCCGCTGCACGAAATCCAGCTCACCGCTATGCGTGCTCAAGGTGCGGGCGGGCAAAACGTCAATAAGGTGTCGAGTGCGATACATTTGCGCTTTGATATTCATAACTCATCCCTCAATGATTTTTGCAAAGCCAGATTACTCGCGCTGGATGACAAGCGTATTTCAAGTGATGGTGTGTTGATCATAAAAGCCCAGCGTCATCGCACGCAGGAGCAAAACCGCGATGATGCACTTCTGCGTTTACAGGCGGTGATTGCCGATGCGATTAAAATCCAAAAAAATCGCTTTGCGACTAAGCCGACCTATTCATCCAAACTGAGACGTCTAGATCATAAAAATTCGCGCGGCGCTATCAAGGCTGCACGCGCGAAAATTATGATTGAATAAAATTCCTCGATTTTATTTTGCGATCGCTAATGCAGGTTTGGCGTGCTCATGGTTGGGCATGCTGCGCCAAAGTTGTTGTTGCAGCGTTTCAAAATTTTCGCCCCCCGATTGCAATAACCAATCCACCAAGGCTTTAGAAACATCTGGATAAATAACGGGTTCGGGTTTCATAAGTGGAAGCCAGCGACCAATAGCAGCTTCACTTAGCACGTGTGTTGATGATCCATAACCTAGTTGCGTTAAGGCCAAGGCATTGGATGCCTGTTCCATTTGCCCAGCAACCGGTTGTACTAATAATTTTTTACCTAACTGAATAGCTTCGCTCGGTAATTCAAAACCGGCACTGCAAATGACGCCTTCACAGCGATGTAAGTCTTGTTGGAAACCTTCTCGAGAAAAAGGGCGAATATGTATGTGATCGTAATCGATGGGTTCGGGCACATTTTGGTACACAAAAAACTGGTAGTCGGGAAATTTGCGTAATTGCGGCAAAATATCATCTAAACCTGCAAAGGGTAGATACACCAGATAGTGTTTGTGCAATGAATCATTGGGGTAATGTGACGGTTCAATCAGTGGCGGTAATATGGGCTGATTAAAGTGGTGCCAATGCAAGCCAATCGCTTGGGTTACGGGCGCAAAGTTGTGCATAAACCAATCGGTGACGAGGTTGTTATTTTTCTTGGGAATTTTGTGCAAAAATGCATTTTGATGTGAAATTCCAATTACTTTTTTACCTGCGCGTTTTGCAGCGTGCGCAGTGACTGGTTCAAAGTCGTTGATAATTAAATCATAGCCATCGACATTCACATTTTTAATGTCGTCATTTAATTGCAGTAAATTAGCTTGCAGTGCCGTTTTCAAATAGAGAATACGTCCGCTTTTGACGGCAAAGGTTAAACCGCGAAAACTTTGAAAGTTGCCGAATGCATCCATATCAAAAAAATCTTCGCGTGGGCGCCCCGAAAATACCCAATCAACTTCAACACCTCGTGCGGCAAATGCTTTTGCCATAATGCGCGCGCGGGTAATGTGGCCATTACCGGTTCCTTGAACACCATAGAGTATTTTCATAGTACGACCTGTGTGAGAACAATAAAAAACCGAGTCTGTAATCCAATTGCAAAGCGTTTGTCACATGTTCCCCTAACAATGTGTGGGTGTTATGGACGCACGAGGCAAAAATCATCATGATTTACCGATGTGACAAAAGGAGCTAACACTTCTGCAGATGCAGAAATATCACCGTCGTATGACTTTTCTGTGAATATGCGATGAAATAAACGTGACAACAACATGTTGGTTTTTGGAGAATGTGAATGAGCAAACCTGGTAAAACTGGAATAGCCCGCGTGATAGATGCTTTTGGTTATTCCATGAAGGGCTTGGCGGCGACATGGAAATTTGAAGCGGCGTTTCGGCAAGAAGTGGCGCTGGGGGTAGTTCTCACACCTATCGCCTTTTGGTTGGCGACCACTCATATCGAACTGATTTTATTGCTGTCGAGTATTTTCTGGGTATGGATGGCAGAATTGGCAAACTCCTCAGTGGAGGCGGTAGTCGATAGAACGGGATCGGAGCGTCATGAACTCTCAGGGCGGGCGAAGGATATAGGTTCAGCGTTAGTATTTGTGAGCTTGGTTTTGCTCGCGTTAGTCTGGGGTATAGTGGCTTTTCACCGCTTTTTCGGCTAATTTTTTCGTTAGCATCAAATATTTGATGTACCGTTTTTGGAGCCTGTCATACCTAGGGTTTGACAGGTTGATCTTGTCCTAGGCTAGTTGCTGGTTTTTATATTTTCCCCCTCGTCAAAAGCTGTGTGAGCCGTTAATTAACCTGCTGTACGTATGCTTATAGGCGATTTCTTTTTTTATTTTATATGTTAAAAATAATTAATATATAAAATAGCTATTTCCCGTAGTGAATCTGATTGTGAATACCGATAAATTCAGGTAGATTAGCGCTATTGTTTATTTATCATATTTATATGGACAATTAATTCTCATGACTACCCAAGAATTTTCAGTCGACGAACATACACATAGACGTTTTAACCCCTTATTGGGGGAGTGGCTGTTGATATCTCCGCACCGTACCAAGCGTCCGTGGCAGGGTCAGCAAGAACTCAATCAATGGCCAGAAAGCCAAGCTCATGACCCTAAGTGCTTCTTATGTCCAGGGAATGCCCGCGTGGGTGGCGAGCTGAACCCTAAATATCCAACGACTTATGTCTTTACTAATGACTTTGCAGCGTTGATGCCCAATGTGCCGGCGGCGCCATTGGCGCAAGATCCGCTGTTTCAAATCCAAGCGGAAATGGGGACTAGCCGTGTTATCTGTTTCTCGCCTGATCACAGTAAAACCTTGCCCTTACTGAGTGATGAGGAGGTGCTGGCGGTAGTAAAAACCTGGATGCGCGAAGCGGCTGATTTGGGTAAAACCTATAAATCGGTACAAATTTTTGAAAACAAAGGTGCGGTTATGGGTTGTTCCAATCCGCACCCCCACGGTCAAATTTGGGCCCAAACCCAATTGCCCAGTTTGGTGCAGAAAGAGGATGACAATCAGCGAGAATACTATGCCGTCCATGGTAAATCGCTGTTGTTGGATTATGCCCATAAAGAGCTGACTGCCGGAGAGCGTGTAGTTGTAGAGAATGACGATTGGGTAGTGGTAGTTCCTTTCTGGGCTGCGTGGCCGTTTGAAACCTTGTTGTTGCCCAAGGTGGCGCGCGCGCGCATTACCGAATTAACCGACGCGGAACAGGTGAGTTTGGGGGGGATTTTGCGTGATATTACGGCCCGTTACGACAACCTGTTTGAATGTTCTTTTCCCTATTCAATGGGTTGGCATGGTGCTCCTTTTACGCAGGCAGATACAGCACCTTGGCAGTTACATGCACATTTTTATCCGCCGCTATTGCGCTCTGCCAGTGTGCGTAAATTTATGGTGGGTTATGAAATGTTGGCGGAGCCGCAGCGTGATTTATCGCCCGAGCAAGCTGCCGAACGTTTGCGCGAGCAAAGCCCAATTCATTTTCGCACGAGGTAATAGCAGTGAGTGTGTTAAATAAAAAATCAATAAGTGAGTTGTTTACTGGCTATTACGGGCATGAACCAGTGCTGGTTGTTCAAGCACCGGGACGAGTAAATTTGATTGGAGAACATACCGATTATAACGGTGGTTTTGTACTGCCTGCGGCTATTAACTACAGTACCTGGATTGCTGTGTCACCGCGTACTGATCGCCAGTTGCAGGTGGTGGCACGTGACTTCGATCATCAAAAAGTGGTTATCGACTTAGATGTGCCCATGCAGCACAACCGCGATGCGGAATGGGCTAACTACGTAAGCGGTGTAGTACAGGAATTACAGAAAAAAGGTTATCGCCTCGCGGGCGGCAACTTGTTTATTTCGGGTAACGTACCTGCGGGT
>Ga0209067_10000082_pt1 | contig 61507 bp, 54 predicted proteins | sample ColStrG_CSR_2013_FD_187199 | JGI IMG/M metagenome (GOLD analysis project Ga0209067, IMG submission 187199) | Freshwater sediment microbial communities in response to fracking from Pennsylvania, USA - Cold Stream Run_MetaG_CSR_2013 (SPAdes)... | ecosystem: Environmental > Aquatic > Freshwater >...
GTCCCATACCGAGAATACCCAGCGTTTTATGATGAACGTCGATGCCGAACTGCGCCGGACCGATGCTCTTCTGCCAGTTACCCGCTTTGACCCAGGCATCCAGTTCCGGTACCCGGCGCGCCGTGCTCAGCACCAGCGCCATCATGGTGTCCGCCACAGTTTCGGTCAGCACGGTCGGGGTGTGCATCAGCACCACGTGGCGCTGATTCAGTGCATCAACATCAAAATTGTCATAGCCCACAGAGACGCTGGAGCAGACGCGCAAATTGGGCATCTTCGCCAGCAGCTCGCCATTCACTTTACCGCCCGACCCCAGCAAACCTTCTGCCTGCTGGAACGCCGCAGCATGCTGCTGCTGGCTTTCCGGCGAGAGATCGCTGATTTCCGTCACGTCACACTGTTCAGCCAGGCGCGCATAGAGATCGTCAGGCAGTTTTTTATAAAGAATTACAGCGGGTTTCATTCGGTGGCTCCCGGTCAATAAGTAGCGGACGGCTTGCAGGCCGCCCGGAGAAACAGAGGCTAACGTTTAGTCTTTCAGCGTACTGACTTAGCTAATGTGATGGGCGCTGACACCAGCAGCAAGGCATTGCAGGCCAGGCGTGGTATTTTACGTCTTTGCGGACGGGTCAGGCCCTGAGCCATGCCTGATCAACAACCGCTAACGCTTACGCTTTCAGGCCGGTTTCGCCCCCTGCAGCGGCGGCGCGTTGTTCTGCGCCGGTTTCACAATCAGCGTCAGCCATACGGAAACCAGCAGGGCCGATCCCATAAAAATGTAGGACGCGGACGGGCTGCCGGTGGCGCCATTAAGATAGCCGACAATCCATGAACCGATAAACGACCCCAGCGCACCCATACTGTTGATCAGCGCCATCGCGCCACCGGCAACATTACGCGGCAGCATCTCAGGAATAATGGCGAAGAACGGCCCGTAAGGCGCATACATCGCAGCACCGGCAATCACTAACAGAGTGTAGGACATCCAGAAGTTGTTCGATCCCATCAGATAAGAACCCAGGAACGCCAGTGCGCCCACCAGCAGCAGCGGCCAGACAAACAGCTTACGGTTCTGGGTTTTGTCCGACGCCCAGGAGACCACCACCATCGCAATGGTCGCCGCCAGATAAGGCACTGCTGAGAGCCAGCCCGCTTCGACCATGCCCATCTGCGAACCGTTGCGCAGAATCGACGGCAGCCACAGCACAAAGCCATAAACGCCGATGCTCCAGGCAAAATATTGCAGGCAAAGGATGATCACGTTGCGGTTACGGAACGCTTCGCTGTAGTTGCGCACCGCTTTGATGTTTTCCTGCTCTTTTTGCAGTTCAGCCTGCAACGCCGCTTTCTCGGCATCGCTCATCCAGCGCGCCTGCGCCGGTTTATCCTGCACCAGGAACCACCAGGCAATCGCCCAGACCACCGCAGGAATCCCTTCGAAGATAAACATCTCACGCCAGCCAAAAGATTCGATCAGATAGCCCGACACCACCGACATCCATAGCACCGTGACCGGATTACCCAGGATCAGGAAGGTGTTGGCGCGCGAACGCTCCGATTTGGTAAACCAGTTGCTGATGTAGATCAGCATCGCAGGCATTACAGCGGCTTCCACCACACCCAGAACAAAGCGAATCGCTGCCAGCATCGGAATGTTGCTGACCACGCCGGTCAGCGAGGCGCAGCCGCCCCACAGGATAAGGCACCCGAAGATCAGTTTTTTAACGCTGCGGCGTTCGGCATAAATCGCGCCAGGGATCTGGAAAAAGAAGTAGCCCAGGAAGAACAGCGCCCCCAGCAGCGAGGACATCCCTTTCGTGATGCCGAGATCGTCATTAATCCCGGCAGCAGAAGCGAAGCTAAAATTTGCACGATCGAGATACGCCAGGCTGTAGCTGATAAACACGATGGGCATAATGAACCACCAGCGTTTTGGCGCGATTGTCTGCTTTTTCATCGGGAACTCCTGTGACTGTAGAGGGGCGAAAACTACACGTCGCCCAGTTGCTGACGCGTCGGCAGACCTTCGCTGTCACCCATGACCTGAATCGCCATCGAACCAATTTTGTTGCCGCGACGAATCGCCTGCAGCAGCGACTGACCTTCCAGTAAAGCGCTGATGACGCCCACGGCAAAGCCGTCACCGGCACCCACAGTATCCACTACATTGTCGACTTTGATCGCCGCAACCTGGCCCTGTTCGCCCTGCGCCGTTTTGTACCAGGCACCGTCACAACCGGTTTTAATCACCACGGCTTTCACACCCTTATCGAGATAGAAATCCGCAATCGCCTCCGGCTGACGATAGCCGGTAAGAATCCATCCCTCTTTTTCACCCGGCAGCACCCAATCGGCATACCCCGCCAGCAGATTGAGCTGTTTACACATCTCCTGTTCGCTGCGCCACAGCACCGGCCGCAGGTTAGGGTCAAAGGAGAGAGTTTTACCGCGCGCGCGCATCTCTTTGGCGGAGTGCTTCAGCAGCTCCAGCGAACGCTCTGACAGCGCCGCCGCCACACCGCTCAGATGCAGATGACGTGCCGAGCCAAAATAGTCCGCGTCAAAATCGTCAACTGACAGATGGCTGGCAGCCGAGCCTTTACGGAAATATTCCACCCGTGGATCAGAGCCGTCATCGACTTTGGACTTGAGCTGAAAACCGGTTGGGTAACGCTTATCAACCGTCACCCGGGCGTGGTCGATACCCTCTTTTTCCAGCTGCTGGCAGATAAACCGGCCAAAAGCGTCATTCCCGATACGGCTGACCCAACCTACTTTCAGGCCAAGACGGGCCAGGCCGGTCGCCACATTAAGTTCCGCGCCCGCCGCGCGTTTAACAAAGGTCTCTGCTGCGGCCAGGTCGCCGGTTTCACGGGCAATGAACATCGCCATCGCTTCACCGAGGGTGACAACATCAAGCGGGCCGTTGTGATGCATAGTGTGATGCGTCGTCATCTTCACTCCTTACACGTTACGCAGCAGCGACACATAGTGGCGCGTCACCGCCGTCAGATCGTCGCCTTCCAGCGGAAATTCGATACCGCGCGGCGCGTGAGCGGGCAGCTGTTGCAGCAGCGTGCGCCAGTGGTCGTCAGCTTCATCCAGCGCAATCGCCCGGAAGCTGCCCTGATGCGCCACGGCGGCTTTGACATGTACATAGCTCACCTGCGCCGCCAGCTGCTGTGCGGCCTGATTCGCATCCTCACCGCTCCAGCACCAGTTACCCATATCAAAGGTCATGCTGATCGGCAGATCGGCTTTGCGAACCGTCGTGAAAAACGCCACTGAGGGTGCCAGTCGGCCATGTTCAGTTTGATCGTTTTCCACCGTCAGCTGAAACGGCAGATCCGCCAGCAGCGTCTGCAACGTTTCGCGATGCAGCGCACCGGTGAAGTTTCCCAGCGCCACTTTCAGCCGCTGTGCGTTTAACTGCCGTGCTTCTTCAACGTAGTGGGTTATGCGGGGATTGATTTCGCCGCCGTCACAAAACAGCGTATCGGGCACCGAATAGCTGCTGTGCAGCTGATGCTGCGCCACCGCCTGAGACAGGGCGGGCAGATCGGTCAGCGCCGCGTCATCAAGCAGTTCGCGGCGGATTTCAACCCCGTCTGCGCCCGCCTGCTGAATAATCGGCAGCAACGCACTCTGACCGCCGAGCGCGACAATCTGCGCGTGGCCATATGCGGCAGTCACCACGATGATGTCAGGTTTCATGTTGTGCTCCATGGCAGGACTTTGCCCTTAACGAAGACAAAAACCCTAAATGGAACCGGTTCCAAAGCAAAGCAGCAAACGGTGAAATTATGATCGTGCTCACGAAGCGAGCACGTAAATGGAAGGTTAAATCTGAAATTCAGGCAAGAGGCTGGCTGGAGCCGCGAACAATCAGTTCGCCAGAGAAAACCTGCTCGGCAACCGGCAATTCGCTGCCCTCAATGCGCGCAATCAGCCGTTCCAGCGCACGGTAGCCAATCTGCCAGGTGGGCTGTTTCAGCGTGGTGATACCGACCCCCGCCAGCGCCGCCCACTCCAGTTCGTCAAAACCGAGCAGGCCGATATCGCGGCCCCAGTGCAGGTTAAGTCGTTGCAGCGATCGCGCCACCTGCAGCGTCAGCGCCCCGTTAGCGACCATTACCGCGCAGCGTTTGCCGGTGTGACGCTGATGGAATGCCAGCAGCGTCTGATCCAGCACAGCGGACTGATGCAGCGCCACTTCGGTATTCTCATGCTCAACCTGCGGATGCGCCAGCAGCAGCTGGCGGAAAGCCTGCAAACGCTCTCGGCGTGTATTGACGCTGCCCAGCGGCTCACTGAGAAACAGCAGCGCATCATAGCCATTGTCGACCAGATGGCGCGTTGCTGTTTCGGCCGCTTCGGCGTTGTTCAGGCCCACCACATCACAGGGGAAATCGGCAATTTTGCGGTCAATAAGCACCATCGGCAGCAGGGATTGTTGCAGATGGTTCAGCACCTCTTCACGCATCCCGACCGCGTTAACCACGATCCCTTCTACCTGATAGCTGCTCAGCAGTTGCAGATAGTGCTGCTCCAGATCCACTTCATTGTTGGTGTTACACATTAGCAGCGTGAAGCCCTGCTCGCGGCAGGCGGCTTCGATACCGCTCATCATATCGACGGAATAAGGATTCGTGATATCGGCGATTATCAGCCCGATCAGGCGGGTACGCCCGCGCTTCAGACCGCGCGCCATCTGGCTTGGGCGATAGCTGAGATCGGCAATGGCCTGTTCAATCCGCGCTTTTAAATCGGCAGAAAGCAAATGCAGTTCACCATTGAGATAGCGTGAAACGCTGGTTTTACCGGTTCGTGCGGCGTGAGCAACATCGCTGATGGTGGCGCGAGGCGGCCTGATTTTCATGAGATATCCTGCGAAAGAAGAAACCTGGCAGAGACTAGCACAAGCAAAGCCTGGCGCAAAAAGCGCTAGGCCGGTAACTGCAGCCAGGGTTGCCACAGGGTCTGTAACGTTTCTGGCGGCGCACCATTGATCAGCTGCATAACCATTTCAGCCACCTGTTCTCCAGCCTGATGCGGGGTCGCCTGACGAATGGCGACAATGGGATGATCGAGAATCGCATCACGCGGCAATCCTTCCCAGCCCGCCAGCAGAATGGCACCCTCGCCCGCTGCCCGTCCGGCCTGATGCAGCGCCACGGCAGCGCCTTCAGCCAGCGCTGCGCAGTCGGTAATAATCACTTCCGGCACCGGTCCCTCTGCCAGCCACTGCCGGGTTTGCTGATAGCCAGCACGGCGTGACGGTGCCACAGCCGCCATCGCATAGGGCGCAACATTCCCCAGCGCCGTCAGATAACCCTGACGCCGATCACGCACTCGCGTACTGTTTTCATTGCTGCCGAGCCAGGCTATCCGCCGCCGACCCTGTGCCAGCGACCAGCCCACCGCCAGTTGTGAACCGGCAAGGTGATCAACGTCAAACCAGGCGTAGGTGGGTGGCAAATCGCTGCGGCCGAGTGCCAGAAAGCGAAAATCGGTCTGAAGCAGAGCGAGAAGGCGACTGTCTTCTGGCGTGGTGTGGCCGACAATCAGAGCATCAACGGCCCCACTGCGCAGCAGGCGTGTCAGGGTGGACTGACGCTGCTGCTGCTTATCCGTTAGCAACAACAGGTTAATTTCATAACGGGCAAGATGATGATCCAGCGCCAATAGCATATCGCTAAAGTCGCTGCCACTCAGGGGTGATGCACTGATCGGGTAGACAAATCCCACCGCGTTAGCACGACCGGTTTTCAGGCGCCGGGCTGCTGCATTGGGCCGGTAGCCACGGCGCTGCGCTTCCTCTTCGATGCGTTTACGCGTCTCCTGCGCGACATCCTGATAACCATTGAGGGCGCGGCTGACAGTCGTAACGGAGAGACCTAAAACCGCAGCGATGGCTTTGAGAGACATGGGGACGCGTCCGCTGATTAATTTTTAATCAGCCTACCATAAAGTCTCTGCTGGCTCTATCCGCAGAACCATTATTGGTGCTTTCAGCGTGACACTTTACAGAAAAGGTGCGCCCCCGGGTGGGGGCGACCGTGATTATCCCAGCGGGCTGAGCGTGATCTCAACACGACGGTTTTGCGCTTTGCCTGCTTCGGTACTGTTGCTGGCAACCGGGTTATCCGGGCCTGCACCCTGCGTGCGCAGGCGATCGCTGGCCACACCCTGCACGATCAACGCGCTGGCGACACTTTCAGCACGCTGCTGTGACAGACGCATGTTCAGTGCGCGGCTGCCGGTGCTGTCGGTGTAACCCACTACGTTTACCGCTGTTTTCGGATACTCTTTCAGCACCATTGAAACACCCGTCAGGGTGTTCGCGCCGGCAGGTTTCAGATTGCTGCTGCTGGAATCGAAGGTCACATTGTTTGGCATATTCAGGACGATGCTATCGCCATTACGGGTCACGCTGACGCCGGTACCGCGCATCTTGTCGCGCAGTTTCGCTTCCTGCACATCCATGTAGTAACCCACGCCACCGCCCAGCGCAGCGCCGCCTGCGGCACCAATTAACGCACCTTTGCCGCGATCTTTCTTCGACGAAGAGAGCACGCCGACACCGGCACCCACTAATGCGCCCAGGCCCGCGCCCACGCCTGACTTACCCGCCTGAGATTCGCCGGTGTAAGGATTGGTGGTGCAGCCTGGCAGGGCCAGACTGCCGCTTAATAACAAGGTGATAGCGATTAATTTCTTCTGCATTTTTGTTCCCTTACATTCGACACACACGGGAAAACCTTTCCCATAAGTGGCACGATTATGCCGCCTGGTGACCGGGAATGTAGTGCAGAAAAATCCTGATTTAGCGGGGATCACGCCTTTTGATTGTCAGGATGACAAAAACAGGTGCTCTGATGATCATTTATCAGCCCGCAGGCCTGCATAAAGGAGTAGCAAATTGTGGGGCCGATGAATTTGAAACCACGCTGCTTTAACGCCTTCGAGAGCGCAACGGCCTGCTCTGATGTGGTGGGTGCCTGGCTGTAGTCGGGGTAATGGTGAACAATTTGCACGTTATCGACAAATTGCCAGACGAAGTGGCTGAAATCCTCGCCTCTAGCTTCCATTTCAAGGTAAGCGCAGGCATTGGCGATAATGGCAGCGATTTTACCGGCGTGGCGGATAATACCGCTGTTAAGCATCAGCGCGTCTCTATCGCTGGCATCCATCTGCGCGATGGCCTGCGGATCAAACTGATGAAACGCCGTTCGATAGTTTTCTCGCTTTTTCAGCACGGTGATCCAGGATAACCCCGCCTGCTGTCCTTCCAGACAGAGCATCTCAAACAGCGCACGCGTGTCTCTCTGCGCCACGCCCCATTCCCCGTCGTGATAAGCCAGATAGAGCGGATCCTGCGTTACCCAACCACATCGTTGCATCGCTTTGTTCCTTTATAACAAGAATATTTTAGCGGTCCGCTTGATCTTAGAATTAATCGGTTGATAGTTAAACGATCACCGGTTAAATAACAGAGACAGCGCGAATTTTAATTTAGACGCCGGATAATAACTTCAGCCTTGCCTGGAGAAGCGATGTTGCCGAGAAGCGGTTGGAAAGGTCTGCGGACTTGCTGTGCTGTATGGCTGTTAATCTTAATGCAACCGGTTTTTGCCAGGGGCAGTCCCTCTGCGCCTCAACATCCCGACTTTCTGCCCGACTACGACACGATTCTGGCAGAGAAGATCGCCCTGACGCCACTCGCCTTCAGCGATGAGAGCCGTGCCCTGTTTGAAGCTGCGATTAATTCGCCTACCGCGTCACCCATCGCATTGCACAGTGAAACCGGCAGCGTAGGCACCATCCCCTTGGGAAAACGCTATCGGGCTGGCGTTGACCTGCCCATCGCCCCCTCCTTAACCACCGGGCCGGTGGCGCAGTATGCGGTTGATCCGCAGCAGATGAACTGTCTGCAATGTGACTACAGCGATCAGCAGAGCCGTGAGCAGAGCGCCAGCGTCGGCTGGCGCATTGATTCGCAGCAGGGATGGATATCGCCCTGGGCGCAGTTGAGTTATCACTATTTGCTGGCAGACACGCCGCAGAATCCCCCGCGTGAGGCGACGAACGGCGCGGGTCAGTCCGACGGCATCGATCTGAGCATCGGTGCACAAATGCCGCTGAACGATAATCTGGCGGCTTTCGCCGCGTTTTCACAAAGCGAAGCGCTGAATAACCAGGAGCAGCAACTTTACACCTTTGGCTTCAGCGCCAGCTTCTGACCGGGGCATGAAAAGAGAAAGGGAATCGGGCGTTTAAAATATAATGAGTCTGATAATCATTATACTGGTAACACTATGCGCAACGATTTGACAATTATTGGCCGCGAAATAGCGGTCTTCATACTGGCAGCACTCTTTCTCGCTCTGATGATATTGCCCATCTATATTGATGTGGCCTGGATGAATGATGGGCTGCACGAAACTTCTTTTACTGAAACCACCCAGGAAATCATGCTGGCGGTGATTGCCGCCCTGTTCTTTATTGCGGCCCAGCGCCGTCCGGCTCAGCGCGGTGCGCTGACCTTAGTGGCAGGCTTCTATAGCTGTATGCTGATCCGTGAGCTCGACTTTGTGTTTGATGCCATCCAGCATGGCAGCTGGATCTGGTTCGCTCTGGCGGTGACGGCCGGTTGTCTGGCCGTCGCGCTGCGAACGCCGAAAAAAACCCTGCACGCGCTGGCCAGGCTGCTGCAACACCGCAGCTGGCCGGTGATGGCCTCCGGCTTTTTAGTGGTGCTGGTCTTCTCCCGCCTGTTTGGTATTCATGCGTTGTGGCAGCACCTGATGCTGGGGGATTACAACCGCGTGGTGAAAAACATGGCCGAAGAGGGTACCGAACTGCTGGGTTACGGCCTGTGCTGGCTGGCTTCGGTTCGCTATTTATGGCAGACCCGTCCGGCCGCCGCGGCTGTCAGCGTGCGCGCCACCGAATCTGCTCCGGCCCGTCACGCCACTTCGCCGGTCACCTCGCACTAATTTGCGGTCGTGCTTTTTAAGCGATCCGCACCCTCAAAACAGGTACAATAAACACTTCTGCGTCGGCGACAGGTTCCCGGCGCAAGGTGTTCGTTAACCTCAGGTCTTTTCATGTCAGCTAAAATCTTAACTTCAACGCTCATTGGCCTGGATGCCTTCCGACAGGATCCGCTGACTGCCCTGCAGCAGGCGGAAAAGGGCACGCTGGCGATATTAGATAATTATGCGCCAGTGATGTACGCCATCACGCCGGCGCGCCTGGCTGAGCTGCTGGCGCTGGAAGCCGCTGCCCGGCAGCCAAATGATGTCGCGCTCGATGACAGCCTGTATGACGATACCCCCGCCGCGATCCATACACCGGCAGGCAAGTTCGCCATGTATCAGGGCTGGCAGCCGGATGCCGACTTTACGCGCCAGGCCGCGATCTGGGGTGTGGCACTGGGCGAACCGGTGACCCCCAGCGAGCTGGCGGCCTTTGTGGCTTACTGGCAGGCGGAAGGCCGGATGTTCCATCATGTACAGTGGCAACAGAAGCTGGCACGCAGCATTCAGATGAACCGTGCCGCAAACGGCGGGCAACCAAAGCGTGATATCACGCAGTTGCCTGATCCTGACCGTACCATTCCCGATGGTTTCCGAGGTGAATGATGAAAACGCCAGATGATCTCTTTAACCGTCTCAAAAGAATGATGCCTGCGGGCACCCGTCCCAAATTTGCCAATGGCGAAGAGCTGCTGGCGTGGAATCAGGAGCAGGGTCGCCTGCGTTCAGAGGCGATTGTGCGTGAGAACCGCGCAATGAAAATGCAGCGCGTGATGGGCCGTTCCGGCATTCGCGAGCTGCACATGAACTGCTCGTTTGATAATTACCGGGTAGAGAACGAGGGACAGCGCAAAGCGCTGGAGCTGGCGCGTCAGTATGCCGCCGAATTTGATGGCAGCATCGCCAGCTTTGTCTTTTCAGGCCGTCCTGGCACCGGTAAAAACCATCTGGCCGCCGCGATTGGCAATGACCTGATTCTGCGCGGCAAAAGCGTGCTGATCGTGACGGTCGCCGATTTGATGTCGAGCATGAAGGGCACCTTCAGCGGCAGCAGCGGCATTACCGAAGAACGGCTGATTCAGGATCTCAGCAGTGTTGATCTGCTGGTGATTGATGAGATCGGTATGCAGAGCGAATCGCGCTACGAAAAAGTGATTATCAACCAGATTGTCGATCGCCGTTCTTCATCGAAGCGTCCGACCGGCATGTTATCCAACCTCGACCATGCGGGCATGAATGCACTGCTGGGCGAACGCGTTATGGATCGTATGCGCCTCGGCAACAGCCTGTGGGTCCGTTTCGACTGGGAAAGCTACCGCAGCCGGGTGCGCGGTGACGAATATTAATCGGACGGCAGATTGCCCGCGACAACCAACCCACAGCCAAATTATACGCTGTCGCGAGGCTCAATCGGTCTGACGCTGCGGGCATCGCGTTTAACGAAACGGCCCTTGCCTCTCAATAAAGAGGCTGCGGGTTATAGGGCTTGGCAGGTTGTTCCGATACCGTAGCATCTGCCTGACGTCCCGCCCTGTGGCTGCATAGATACGCGACTCAGGGATGTTATTGCTCTTTTCCCTGCCCTTTAATGCGCGATGGCAGCATTACCGCTCAGACTGCGGTACCGAGCGCGCGCTCTTCGTCAGGGGATGTTGTTGTGTGAAACAGCACGCAAAGTGGGGGAGGAAGAATACGTATGGGCTGATACACTCAATTCTTACTCCTCTGTTGAGTGAATCCGTAATGAAAACGAACGGCAAAGGCCCTGCACTACTGCGACTGAATAACCAGAAACGGGTGATGACTCAGCTGCGTAAACTGCGCGTCACGTCGCGTCAGGATCTGGCGGAAACGCTGACCCTCAGCAAAAACACCGTCTCATTAATCATTGATGATCTGCTTGAGCGGGATCTGATAGAGGAACTGGGGCCGGTCAGCGTGGCGGCCGCTGGGCGGCCTAAAATCGGGATTACATTGCGGCCGGAAAAACTCAAAAGCGCGGGCGTCATGGTGGAACGCAATGTTATTCACTGGCGGGTCTGCGACTACTTTTCTCAGCTGCTGGCTGAAGCGACGCTGCGCACCGATACCAGTAACCCGACGCGACTGCTGGCTGAGCTGGCCATGCTGTGCCGGGAACTAATCGAGCGTTATCCCGATTTGCTCGGCATTGGCATTGGCTTCCCCGGCATTGTGGATCCCCGGCGCGGCTGGATGCATCTTTCAACGCATCTCGACTGGCAGGATGTTGATCTGCTGAGCGCCCTGCGTAAGCACGTCCGTCTGCCCATCCGCATTATGAACAATGTCAAAGCCGCTGCGCTACTGGCTGTAGAGCAGCGTGGATTATCTGTGGAGAGCGGTCACTTTTATCTGCGCATTTCAGAGGGGATCGGCGGCGCACTGGTACAGCATGGAGAAGTGTTCACCGGGCACTGCTGGACAGCGGGAGAGGCGGGCCATGTGGTTGTCCAGCCCGATGGCCCGCGTTGCAGTTGCGGCCGCCGGGGATGCCTGGAAGCCCTGGTCAGCCAGCCTGCGGTTAAACAGCAGCTTGCGCAGCGTCAGCCAGGCCTGAGCTGGCAGAACCGTGACAGCGCACCGCGTGTGGTGGATGAGGTAATGGCGCAGGCGGGTGGCTATCTGGGCACAGTACTGAGTCAGATCATGCTGTTGCTCAATCCCGCCACCATCATCATTGATTGTCCGTGGAACGCCAGTGAGCGCTTTTGCAAAGCGGTGCGCGACACCACCCATGGCAACGCGCTGGCCTTTACCGCCGCGCATACCCAGCTGCATTTTCCGGAAAACCGGATTGATTCGGCCAATGGGCTGGCGCTGGCGGTGCTGGAGCAGAGTGAGCAGCGCGTAGGGTGAGCGTGCCCCCGCTGCCTGCCCTCGTTTTATGATCGCGTCTCACCCACCGGTGCGCTTATCCGTTCGCCCGCTTCATGCGGGTCGATATTAAACTTCTCCAGCACGCACGCGTGAATTTTCTCCAGCGGCACCCCAGCCGTTTCCGGCAGATATCGGAAAGTGAAGAAGTACATAGCCAGTGAAAACAGCGCGAACAGTAACAGCGGGAAGCCACCGTGGAAAATCTCAAGCAGGAAAGCGTTGCTGTTCAGGATCGGGAATGTGGTGCTGATGACAAAATTCGCCATCGACATGGCACAAATGGAGATGCCGACACAAATTGATCGGATCTCTGTCGGAAACAACTCGCCCAGTACGGTCCAGACAATCTGTCCCCAGGTCATACCAAAGAAAACCATATAGGCAAACAGACCCACCACCGCCAGCAAGCCGGGTAAATGGTAATAGAAAGCGATAAAGGTGTAGGCAAGGAAAACAGCAGACGTGATCGCCCCCAGCAGCAGCAGCTTACGACGCCCGACTTTATCAATCAGCGCCATCCCTATCAGCACCCCAGCGAACTGACACACAGACAGCCAGAAGGTCTGGAGCAGCGCCGAATCGGTGCTGCCGGAAACATTTTTCAGCAACGTTGGACCGAAATACTGAATCACATTGATGCCGCTAATCTGATTGCCTACCGCCAGGCCAATACCGATGATGAGCAACGGCAGCGTGGTTTTGTTCAGGCGGAATCGGGATTTATGGCGGGTCGCCGCTTCATCAGAGAAAGAGCGTTTAATCTCATTGAAAACGCTGCGGGCATGGGCCGGGTCAGAAATCTTGCTCAGCGTATCCAGCGCCTCTTTGTCTTTGCCTTTCAGAACGTTCCAGCGTGGTGACTCCGGTATAAAAGCAATGAAAAAGATAAACAACGCACAGGGCACCAGCGCGGTTGCCAGAATATAGCGCCAGCCTATCTCTACCATCGCCTCGGGCAGCATCGATTTATTAATGAAGTAGTTGGTCAGCAGTACCACCGATTGCCCACCCACGCAGCAGACCGCATAGAGCGCGCTGGTGCGACCACGAAACTTCGACGGTGAAAGCTCCGCCAGATAGATCGGCGAGATCACTGAAGCCAGCCCAATCGCTAATCCGCCGAGAATACGAAAGGCGACAAACGTGAAAAAGTTATGGGCGATGGCGGTACCCACCACCGAAACAGTAAACAGCAGCGCCGTGATAGCGAGCGATTTTTTGCGGCCAAATTTGTCGCTCAGCTTTGGCGCAATAAAGCAGCCAACCAGACTGCCTAACAGGATGTTTGACACTGCCCAGCCGGTTTCTGCCGGGGTAAGCTGGAAATAGTCACTGAGCGGCTCAATGGCGCCAGAGATAATCGACGAGTCATAGCCCATCAGCAGGCCACCAAAAGCGGCGACAGTGCAACAGAGCATGACATATTTCATGTTGTAACGTTTTTGCCGGGTTTCCATTTTTCAGGCTCCTTTTCTCTACTGCCTGAGCCGTATCGGTTCAGAAAGAGGAGGCGTGATTGTCAGAGGTTCAGGAACTGCAGCGATCAGATACCAATGAAATATATTTTCTAAATGGAATAATTTGGATTAATTTTTTCGAAAGTGTGAAGCAGGTTGGAAAAAATGACAGAATTGCTGAGGCAGCTATTAATAAAAATGCTTATTAATCAGAATTATAATTATATAAACAGGATTAAAATGGGTGGCCCATTAACGTTAAAAGTCTTACGACATAAGATACATCACCTGAAGCGTCCTGCATCAGCCGAAAGAATTTCACACCAGCATTGCGACTGACCTGCTGATTTATAAGCATTTGAACACAGCCCGATTTACCGTCCACGTTGATCGCCTCAGCTGGTCCGGACAGCCTCAGATTCAAGATCGATTCGCCGCGATGAAATATAATTTCCATCCAGACGCTTTTATGAAAAACCCAACGTTGTTTATTCTGGTCTGCCGTTAAAGCAGGTTTTCGCCAAAATGCTGACGATACTCTTTCGGCGTGGTGTCGTAGCTTTTGCGGAAGACTGAATAGAAGTATTGCAGCGAAGGATAGCCGCACATCTGTGAGATCTCATTGATGTTAATCGACGAAGAAGCAAGCAACTCGCGCGCTTTTTCCAGTTTTTCGCGGTGGATCATCGCATGGAGGGTGTCGCCGGTCTCATCCCGAAAACGTTTTTCCAGGTTAGAGCGCGACAGCCCGACCGCATCCAGCACCTGCTCCACTTTAATCCCCTTACAGGCATTGAAGCGGATGTAGTGCATCGCCTGAATCACCGCGGGATCGCGCAGCGAACGGAAGTCGGTAGAGCGCCGAGCGATAACTTTTACTGGCGGTACCAGTATGCGTTGAAGCGGCAGGAACGGCTTATCCAGCAGCCGATGCAGCAATTTGGCTGCCTGATAGCCCATCTGTCGCGATCCCTGTGCCACCGAAGAGAGCGCCACGCGCGACAGATAGCGGGTCAGTTCCTCATTATCAATTCCGATCACCGTAAGCTTCTCCGGAACCGGTATTTTCAGGTGTTCGCACGCCTGCAACACATGTCGCGCCCGCGAATCAGTGACGGCAATAATGCCGCTTTGCGGCGGCAGCGTCTGCAGCCAGTCAGCAAGCCGGTTCTGAGCGTGCTGCCAGTTTTCCGGCGCGGTTTCTATGCCCTGATAGACCACGCCCTGATAGCGTTCACGTCCCACCAACTGGCGGAACGCCAGTTCCCGCTCCTGCGCCCAGCGCTTGCCGCTGGAGGTCGGTAAACCATAAAAGGCAAAGCGGTTGATGCCCTTCTCTTTCAGATGCAGAAAGGCTTTCTCCACCAGCGCGGCGTTGTCAGTGGCAATGTAATGCACCGGAGGATAATCGTCCTGCCGGTGGTAAGAGCCGCCGACGCCAACAATTGGTACAGAGACATTCGACAGCAGGGTTTCGATGGAGCGATCGTCGTAATCAGCAATCACCCCATCGCCCAGCCATTCACGGATGTTGTCGATGCGGCAGCGGAAATCTTCTTCGATGAAGATATCCCAGTCAGTCTGCGACGCCTGCAGATACTCTCCGACGCCCTCCACAACCTGACGGTCGTACACTTTGTTGGCGTTAAACAACAGCGTAATGCGATAGCGTTTATCATGCATGGTGGCGCGTTCCCTTTAATCCTCAGCGCATTGCATACCACGGCTGAAAGGGGCAAAAAAATTGTTTTCGCCACAATGTGATCGCCCGCGCGATTACACCCGACGCCGCGTTGCGGTATCCATCCATACAGCCAGCAGCAGAATCGCGCCTTTGACGATGTACTGCCAGAAGGTCGGCACATCCATCATACTCATGCCGTTATCCAGCGAGGCCATGATAAAGGCTCCCATTACCGCACCCGCCACTGAACCTACGCCGCCCGCCAGACTGGTGCCGCCAATCACGCAGGCGGCGATAGCATCCAGTTCCGCAATGTTACCCGCCGACGGCGAGCCTGCGCCCAGCCGTGAACTGAGGATCAGCCCGGCAATCGCCACCATCACGCCATTGATGGCAAACACTGCCAGTTTGGTGCGCGCCACGTTAATGCCAGACAGACGGGCAGCATCAATGTTGCCGCCGATGGCGTAGATACGACGGCCAAATGCGGTGCGGGTGGCCATAAACATGCCCGCCAGCAACAGGACTGCCAGCAGTAAAACCGGGGTGGGCACGCCGCGATAATCGTTGAGTAACCAGATAGCACCCAGCACTAAGATCGCAGTGATCGCCTGACGCCCTACTGTACCGCTGGCTGCGCCTTGCGCCAGCCCGAGCTGCTGACGACGCAGCCGCAGCCGCCACTGCCACAGCATAAACAGCACCAGACCGGCAAAGCCAAAGCCGAAGCCGACGCCGCCCGGCAGATAACTCTGACCAATCTGCGACATGCCCGGCGTAATCGGCGCAACCGTAGTGCCATCGGTAATCCCGACCAGAATGCCGCGGAAAGCCAGCATCCCCGCCAGCGTCACGATAAACGAAGGCACTTTACGGTAGGCCACCCACCAGCCATTCCAGGTGCCAAGCAGTAGCCCCATCACCAGCGTCACCACGATGGTCAGCGGCAGCGGCCAACCGAGCCAGACATCAAATATTGCCGCTGCGCCGCCCAGCAGCCCCATCATAGAGCCCACCGACAGGTCGATCTCCGCAGAGATAATAACGAACACCATACCGACCGCCAGAATACCGGTGATAGCGGTCTGGCGCAGCAGGTTGGAGACATTACGCGCACTGAGCCACGCGCCATCGGTGGTCCAGGTAAAGAACAGCGCGATCATTACAATCGCGCCCAGCATTACCAGAACCTGCAGATTGGACAGTGAGAACCTGACCGGTGACGGTTTGCCCGGCGTGCCGGAAAGGCGGCTTTGAGTCGTTTCACTTTTAAGCATATTGTTCACTCCGCAGGGCAGCTTCCATCACCTGCTCCTGAGTCAGGTTATCGTTAATCAAATCAGCTTTGATCTGCCCTTCATGCATCACCAGCACCCGATCGCTCAGGCCCAGCACTTCCGGCAGCTCAGATGAAATCACAATCACCGCGATACCCTGCTGAACCAGCGCATTGATCAGCAGGTAGATCTCCTGGCGTGCGCCCACATCAATGCCGCGTGTGGGTTCATCCAGGATCAGGATTTTTGGATTGAGCAGCAGGCACTTCGCCAGAATCGCTTTCTGCTGGTTACCGCCGCTTAACCGGCCAATCGGCAGGTCCGATGAGGAAGTTTTGACTCGCAGCCGGCTGATAGCGTCGTTAATCGCCCGCTGCTCCAGCGCTTCATCCAGCGTCGAGAGCCGGTGGCTGAACTGGTCCAGCGCCGCCAGGGTAATATTTTTGCCCACCGCCATCAGCGGCACGATGCCATCCTTTTTGCGATCTTCCGGCACCATGGCGATGCCGTGCGCAATAGCGGCGCGGCAATCGGTGATACTGACCGGTTGGCCATTGATCCAGATATCACCCTGCCAGCGCCCCGGCCAGACGCCAAACAGACACTGCACCATTTCGGTTCTGCCCGCCCCCACCAGCCCGGCGATGCCGAGGATTTCACCGCGTCTGAGCGTGAACGAAACATTATTAACGCGGCGGATGTGGCGGTTGATCGGATGCCAGGCCGTGAGGTTCTCGACCTTTAATATCACATCGCCAATCTGATGAGGTGCGTGGGGATACAGCGCGGTCAGCTCACGTCCAACCATCAGGGTGATAATGTCATCTTCGCTCAGACCGGCTGCCGGATGGGTAGCGATATGCTGGCCGTCACGAATCACGCAGATCGTGTCAGAGATCGCCTTAACCTCATTCAGCTTGTGCGAGATATAGATGCAGGCGATACCGTGTTCACGCAGATTACGGATGATGCCAAGCAGCACATCCGTCTCCTGCTCCGTCAGAGACGAGGTCGGCTCATCCAGAATCAGCAGCCGGACCTGTTTGTTAAGGGCGCGGGCGATCTCTACCAGTTGCTGCTGGCCCAGCCCTAACTCACCTACACGGGTCGCGGGAGAGACGTTCAGCCCGACCCGCACCAGCAGTTGCTGGCAGCGCAGGGTCATGGTTTCGTCATCTACGATGCCGAAACGGCTCAGTTCGGCACCGAGGAAAATGTTCTCCATTACCGTGAGTTGCCGCACCAGCGCCAGCTCCTGATGAATAATCACAATGCCTTTACGCTCGGTATCGCGAATGGTCTGCGCTTGAATGTCGTCGCCAGAGAAGTGAATCTGCCCTTCAAAATCGCCGTGCGGATAGAGTCCACACAGGATTTTCATCAGCGTCGATTTGCCTGAGCCATTCTCACCGCACAGCGACATCACTTCGCCCGCCTCAAGTTGCAGGCTGACATCATTCAGCGCCTTCACCGCACCGAAACGCTTGGTGATGTTTTTCATTTCCAGCAGCATCGATTGTTCTCCCTCACGCTACGCGCGGTCAGAGTTCGCTCTGTTTGTGGAAACCGTCTTTCACCACGGTGCTTTCAATATTGTCTTTGTTGACCGGAATAGGCTTCAGGAGCCGTGACGGCACCGCTTTCAGGCCATTGTTAAGCGTGCTGTTACTGGCGGGTGTTTTGCCATCGCCCAGCTCGACGGCAATGTTCGCCGCTTCGGTGGCGAGCGCGGTGATCGGTTTGTAAACCGTCATCGTCTGGGTGCCCGCTTTGATACGCTTAATCGCGGCTAAATCAGCATCCTGACCGGAGATCGCTACTTTTCCTGCCAGCCCCTGCGCGCTCAGGGCCTGAATCGCGCCGCCTGCAGTGGCATCGTTAGAGGCCACCACTGCATCAATATGGTTGCCATTAGCAGTCAGCGCGTTTTCCATAATTTTCAGCGCATTTTCCGGCAGCCAGGCATCGACCCACTGATCGCCAACAATTTTAATGCTGCCGTTATCAATAGACGGTTTTAAAACTTTCATCTGTCCGGCGCGAAACAGACGGGCATTATTATCTACAGGTGATCCGCCCATTAGAAAATAGTTGCCCTTGGGCACCTGTTTCACCATGCTTTCAGCCTGCAATTCGCCCACTTTTTCATTATCAAAAGAGATGTAAAAATCGATATCAGCATTATTTATCATTCGGTCATAGGCCAGGACTTTAATGCCTTCCCGTTTCGCTTCAGCGACAACATTACTCAATACCTGACCGTTATAGGGAATAATCACCAGCACATCGACACCGCGGTTGATCATATTTTCAATCTGCGACATCTGGGTTTCTTCGTTGCCGTTCGCTGACTGAACAAACACCTTCGCGCCCAGCGTCTCAGCGTGTTTAACGAAAATATCGCGGTCTTTCTGCCAGCGCTCAAGGCGCAAATCGTCAATCGCCATGCCGATCTTCACTTCTTTTGCCACGCTGGTCTGGCTGAACAGCGTGAGCGCCGCACAGATGGCTAACAGTGCATGTTTCATTTTCATTGTGATCATCCTCTGAAGGGTGAGGCTATTGTCGTTTCAGGCCTATGAACCTGGCGGATGGATTGTTGTTCTTATTTTCCTGCCACAGCAATTACTGATTTTTATCCGGCCATTACGTTTTTTGGTTTATTTCATTTTTTATGAGCGCGATCGAGGTTTCATCTTTTTCGGATAAGAGAATGACAATGATAAACCGACAGGTAAATAGCATTATTTTGCGAGCCAGCACACAAATAATAATTATCTGACACCCGTAATGAAATATCGTAATTGAGCTGAGGTAACAGCCAATATCAAATATTGCTTCAACGCAGACCATCCGGGTACTGATGCTAAGGAGCAAACCATGCACGCTTATTTCGATCAGATCGATCGGGTTCGTTTTGAAGGCACCCAGTCGACGCATCCTCTCGCTTTCCGCCACTACAATCCCGATGAGGTAATCCTCGGCAAGACCATGGCGGAGCATCTGCGCTTTGCCGCCTGTTACTGGCACACCTTCTGCTGGAACGGCGCGGATATGTTTGGTGTCGGCGCCTTTGATCGTCCGTGGCAGAAAAGCGGAGATGCGCTGCAGCAGGCAAAACTGAAAGCGGATGTCGCCTTTGAGTTTTTCCATAAACTGAATGTGCCGTGGTACTGCTTCCATGACGTTGATGTCTCACCAGAAGGTGATTCGCTGCGCAGCTATAAAGAAAACTTTGCCGCCATGACCGATAAACTGCTGGAGAAACAGCAGGAGACCGGCGTAAAGCTGCTGTGGGGCACGGCCAACTGCTTTACTCATCCGCGCTACGGTGCCGGTGCTGCAACCCATCCCGATCCTGAGGTCTTTGCCTGGGCCGCGTCACAGGTCTGCAGCGCCATGCAGGCCACCAAAACCCTGGGCGGGGAAAACTATGTGCTGTGGGGCGGACGCGAAGGCTATGAAACCCTGCTGAATACCGATCTGCGCCAGGAGCGCGAGCAGATTGGCCGCTTTATGCAGATGGTGGTCGAGCATAAACATAAAATTGGCTTCCAGGGGACGCTGCTGATTGAACCGAAACCGCAGGAGCCGACCAAACATCAGTATGACTACGATGTCGCCACGGTTTATGGCTTCCTGAAACAGTTCGGACTGGAAAAAGAAATTAAGGTTAACGTTGAAGCGAACCACGCCACGCTGGCCGGCCACTCTTTTCATCATGAAATTGCTACCGCCATTGCGCTGGGTATTTTTGGTTCGGTGGATGCCAACCGCGGCGATCCGCAGTGCGGCTGGGATACCGATCAGTTCCCGGTCAGCGTGGAAGAGAATGCGCTGGTGATGTACGAAATCCTTAAAGCGGGTGGCTTTACCACCGGCGGCTTAAACTTTGATGCCAAAGTACGTCGTCAGAGCACCGATAAATATGATCTCTTCTACGGTCATATTGGCGCAATGGATACGATGGCGCTGGCGCTGAAAGTGGCGGCTCGCATGATCAGCGACGGTGAACTTGATAAGCGCGTGGCACAGCGCTACAGCGGCTGGAATGGTGAGTTCGGTCAGCAAATATTGAACGGTGAGTTTTCACTGGAGGCACTGGCGGCGCATGCTCAGCAGCAGCAGCTTAATCCGAAGCATCAGAGCGGACGTCAGGAGCAGCTGGAAAATCTGGTGAATCACTACCTGTTTGATTTCTAACCCTTCAGGAGCAGAGCATGTTTATCGGGATCGATTTAGGCACCTCTGGCGTGAAAGTGGTGCTGATGGATGCACAAGGCAACGTGGTGGCGACAGAGACGGCACCGCTGCAGGTTTCGCGTCCGCAGCCATTGTGGAGCGAGCAGGATCCCGAAAGCTGGTGGCAGGCGCTGGATTCGGTCATGCAGGCGCTGAGCGCGCAGCAGAACCTGCGCGCGGTGCAGGCTATCGGGCTGAGCGGACAGATGCATGGTGCGACGCTGCTCGACAGCGCTAACCAGGTATTACGTCCGGCCATGCTCTGGAATGATGGGCGCAGTGAGGCGCAGTGTCGTGAGCTGGAGCAGAAGGTGCCGGATTCGCGGGCGATCACCGGCAACCTGATGATGGCCGGCTTCACGGCCCCCAAGCTGCTGTGGGTGCAGCAACATGAACCGGCCATCTTCCGTCAGGTTGCTCACGTGCTGTTGCCCAAGGATTACCTGCGCTGGCGAATGAGCGGCGACTTTGCCACCGATATGTCAGATGCCGCAGGCACGATGTGGCTGGATGTGGCGCAACGTGACTGGAGCGATGTGATGCTGCGCGCCTGCGATCTCAGCCGTAATCAGATGCCGCAACTCTATGAAGGCAATGCCCTGACCGGCACTTTACATGCCGAACTGGCCAGCCGCTGGCAGATGAACGCGGTACCGCTGGCGGCGGGCGGGGGCGACAATGCTGCGGGTGCAATTGGCGTCGGTATGACCAAACCGGGCCAGGGAATGCTGTCGCTGGGCACCTCTGGCGTCTACTTTGTGGTGAGCGACGGCTATCTCAGTAACCCTCAGCGCGCGGTACACAGCTTCTGCCATGCGTTACCGCAGCGCTGGCATCTGATGTCGGTGATGCTCAGCGCGGCTTCCTGTCTGGACTGGGCAGCGACGCTAACCGGTTGCAGGGATGTTCCTGAACTGCTGGCTGAGGCGGAGCGCGCACGCGATGAGGTGCCCGGACTGTGGTTTCTGCCCTACCTTTCCGGTGAACGCACGCCGCATAACAACCCCAATGCCAGAGGCGCATTCTTTGGTTTTACCCACCAGCATGGCCGTCCCGAGCTGGCACGATCGGTGCTGGAAGGCGTGGGATTTGCCCTTGCGCAGGGCATGGATGCGCTGCATGACTGTGGCGTTCAGCCAGAGAGTATTATGTTGATTGGCGGCGGCGCACGCAGTGCGCTGTGGCGTCAGATGCTGGCGGACATCAGTGGCCAGACGCTGGATTACTGCCACGGCGGGGAAGTTGGCCCGGCACTGGGTGCCGCAAGGCTGGCGCAGCAGGCACGGGATGCACCGGTCACCATCCCGACCCCGGCGCTGGTGCAGCGACATCAACCGGATTCGGGCAAGATGGCGCATTATCAGTCGCGTCGGGAGACCTTTGCGATTCTGTATCAACAGCTTCTGCCACTGATGAAGTAAATCAGCGAGGACAGTTCTGGATTTAAAGAGCCTGTTAACGCCCCCCTGGCATTGAATGCCAGGGGGGTCGTTAATGCAGAAAAGGTGATCGTAAACCTTGTTACTGACCCGGAATGGCTGGGATATCACTTACCCAGCCACACTATCACAGCAGCATCAGCCAATGGCGCCCAGCGTATCATCCTGACCCTGTTTCTTCGGCAGCAGGAACAACGTCGCCGCAATATCCAGCAGATAAATCAGTGCCAGCAGGGTAATCGCCGCCGTGAATGAGAACTGGCTCGCCAGCAGACCAATCACCACCGGACCAAAGCCGCCCACCCCGCGGCCAAGGTTGAACAGGACGTTTTGCGCAGTGGCACGCACCTGCGGCGGGAAGGTATCGGAAATCAGCGCGCCGTAGCCGCCAATCATGCCGTTAACAAACATCCCCATGATCGCGCCGGTAAACAGCATGATATTCGGGTCGCGCAGCTGAGCATAAACCACCACCATCACCACAGCGCCGAACTGATAGAGCAGGAAGATTTTCCAGCGCGCAAATCGGTCAGCCAGCACGCCAAACAGCCAGATGCCAAAGGTCATCCCGACCACGGTCACCGCAGTCCAGAGGCCCGACTTCGTCAGGCTGAAACCAAAGCTGGAAGAGAGGTAGCTCGGCATCCAGATCATCAGCCCGTAGTAACCAAAATTCTGTACTGAACAGAGAATAAAAATACCGAGGCTGGCTTTGGCGGTGGCGCGATCGCGCACCAGCAGCTTCAGGCGCGCCGGAAAAGAGAGAGACGGCACATGTTTAACCTGCCTTTGATAGGCCTCCGGTTCTCCCATGCCGCGACGAATGGCAAACGAGACCAGCGCCGGTAATAATCCGACCAGGAACATGCCGCGCCAGCCGATGATATTAAGCAGCGGTGGCGTGATAAAGGCTGCCATCAGCACCCCCAGCTGCCAGCCGATACCGACCCACGCCGATGCGCGATTGCGCTTCTCAACAGGCCAGGCTTCAGCAATCAGTGCCATACCGATACCAAATTCGCCCCCCAATCCGACACCCGCTAGCGTTCGCCAGGCGAGCAGATCCCAGTAGCCCTGCGCCACCGCGCACAGGCCGGTAAAGATCGAGAAGACCAGAATCGTGACGGTAAGCATGCGGATACGACCATAACGGTCGCTGAGGTGACCGAAGACAATGCCACCGATAACCGCGCCAATCAGCGTCCAGGTCACCAGCGATCCCGCCTGTGAGGGATCGAGCGCCAGCGAAACGCTGATAGCCGGCAGCATAAAGCCGAGTATCAGCAGGTCAAATCCATCCATGGCATAACCGCTGACCGCAGCCAGCATCGCTTTGCCTGGTGTTACACCCGGCTTAGCGTGGGGAGAAGGGGACATCGTTGCGCACCTCAGAGAGAAAAGTGCCGCAATTATAAAGAGAGTTCAGGATGTGACCAATTGAAAAGGCTAAACCCTGCACCGATCAGCCGCAGGGTTCAGTTTTTCACGAAGGGCGGTTGCTGCCGTCGTCGCCTGACAGTAATTCATCAAGCCGGTCACCGCCAATGTGACGAAAATCCTGACCTTTGACGAAATAGAAGATGATTTCGCAGATGTTCTGGCAACGATCGCCGATGCGCTCAATGGCACGCGCACAGAACAGCGCCGTCAGCACACTGGGAATGGTGCGCGGATCCTCCATCATGTAAGTCATCAGCTGACGCACAATGCCTTCGTACTCTTTATCCACCTTTTTATCTTCCCGGTAGATGGTGATCGCTTCAGTGAGATCCATGCGTGCAAAGGCGTCCAGCACGTCATGCAGCATCTGCACGGTGTGACGACCCAGCGACTCAAGGCTCACCAGCAGCGGAAGATGCTGCTGGCCAAACTTCTCCAGCGCCGTGCGGCTGATCTTCTCCGCCACGTCGCCAATGCGTTCCAGCTCGGAAATAGTTTTGATGATTGCCATTACCAGGCGCAAATCGATCGCGGTTGGCTGACGTTTGGCGATGATACGCACGCAGGCTTCATCAATCTCCACCTCCATCATATTGACCTTCTGGTCGCCGTCGATTACCCGCTGCGCCAGTTCGCCATCCAGATTATGCATCGCGGTAATCGCATCGGTTAGCTGCTGCTCGACCATGCCGCCCATGATCATCACCTGGGTGCGAATATGCTCCAGCTCGGCATTGAACTGACCGGAGATGTGCTTATTCAGATTCAGATTATCCATGTCGATCTCCTGTCGTATCAGCCGTAGCGGCCAGTAATGTAGTCTTCGGTTTGCTTCTGCGCGGGCTTGGTGAACAGCATGTCGGTGTCGCTGAACTCAATCAATTCGCCCAGATACATGAAAGCCGTATGGTCAGAACAGCGTGCAGCTTGCTGCATGTTGTGCGTCACGATCACCACGGTGTAATCCTGTTTCAGCTCGGTGATCAGCTCCTCAATACGGCCAGTGGAGATGGGATCAAGTGCGGAGCATGGCTCATCCAGCAGTAATACTTCCGGCCGAATCGCGATACCGCGGGCAATGCACAGTCGCTGCTGCTGGCCGCCGGAGAGACTGTAACCGCTCTGATGCAGCTTGTCTTTGGTTTCATTCCACAGCGCCGCTTTGGTCAGCGCCCACTGTACGCGCTCATCCATATCGGCACGCGACAGCTTTTCAAACAGGCGAACGCCAAAGGCGATGTTGTCATAGATCGACATCGGGAACGGCGTAGGCTTCTGAAATACCATGCCAACGCGGGCGCGCAGCAGCGCGATATCCTGCTGTGTCGCCAGAATGTTTTCGCCATCCAGCAGAATGTCTCCTTCGGCCCGTTGCTCAGGATAGAGTGAGTACATTTTATTGAAGGTACGCAGCAGGGTCGACTTACCACAGCCCGATGGCCCAATAAACGCGGTCACCTGATTCTTAGCGATATCCAGATTAATGTTCTTCAGCGCATGAAACTTGCCGTAATAGAAGTTCAGATTACGGACCTGAATTTTATCGGCTGATGCCGTCGCGATACTCATCATTCATCTCTCTTATACGGTGCCGCACAGGGCCGCGCCGGAAGTTAACCGTGTTTACCTTTGGCGAAGATCACCCGCGCCACAATATTCAGCAGCAGCACACAGAGGGTAATAATCAGCACGCCTGCCCAGGCCAGGCTCTGCCATTCGGCGAACGGGCTCATAGCGAACTTAAAGATGGTGACTGGCAGATTCGCCAGCGGCTGCATCATATCGGTGCTCCAGAACTGGTTCGACAGCGCCGTAAACAGCAGCGGTGCCGTTTCCCCTGCGATGCGGGCAATCGCCAGCAGCACGCCGGTGATGATGCCGGATACCGACGCTTTCAGGGTGATGGCCGAGATCATTTTCCATTTGGGCGTGCCGAGCGCATAGGCCGCTTCACGCATGCTGTCTGGCACCAGACGCAGCATATTTTCGGTGGTACGAATCACAATCGGCACCTGCAACAGCGCCAGCGCAATCACCCCGGCCCAGCCGGAGAAGTGCTGCATCTGCGACACCACCAGGGTGTAGACGAACAAGCCGACCACAATGGAGGGTGCCGACAGCAGAATGTCGTTAATAAAGCGGATCACTTCTGACAGGGCCGATTTACGTCCATATTCCGCCAGATAGATGCCTGCCATGATGCCCAGCGGTGTGCCGAAAAAAGTAGACCAGAAAATCAGCAATCCACTACCGGCCAGAGCGTTAGCCAGCCCGCCACCTGCAGTATTGGGTGGTGGCGTTGATTCGGTAAACAGGGACCAGGAGAGTCCATCTACGCCGCGCGATACGGTGGTGAACAGGATCCACACCAGCCAGAACAGGCCAAACGCCATGGTCAGCAGCGACAGCGTCAACGCAATCTTATTTTTGGTGCTGCGCCAGGACTGCATTTTACGGCGTGATGCGTCCAGTTCGGCGCGCGCCTGAATTTCAATTGTGGTCATGAGCGCGCTCCTTCACTTTTCGCCAGCCGCATAATCATCAGCTTTGAAATTGCCAGCACGATAAAGGTAATCACAAACAGGATCAGTCCCAGTTCCATCAGCGCGGCGACATGCACGCCCGATTCCGCTTCGGCAAACTCATTGGCCAGCGCCGAGGTAATGCTGTTACCCGGCATAAACAGCGACGGGCTGTCGAGCTGGTAGGTGTTACCGATAATAAAGGTCACTGCCATGGTCTCACCCAGTGCACGACCCAGTCCCAGCATCACGCCGCCAATCACGCCATTTTTGGTAAAGGGCAGGACAATGCGCCAGATCACTTCCCACGTGGTGCAGCCGATGCCGTAGGCTGACTCTTTCATCATCACCGGGGTCTGCTCAAAGACGTCACGCATCACCGAGGCGATGTAAGGGATGATCATGATCGCCAGAATCACTCCCGCTGCAAGGATACCAATACCGAAAGCGGGGCCGGAGAAAAGCTCGCCGATAATCGGAATGCCCGACATCACGTCGTTAACCGGCGTCTGAAAATATTCGGCAAACAGCGGCGCGAAAACAAACAGGCCCCACATGCCATAAACGATACTCGGGATAGCGGCCAGCAGCTCAATGGCGGTGCCCAGCGGGCGACGCAACCAGCCTGGCGCGAGTTCAGTCAGGAACAGCGCGATACCAAAACTCACCGGCACGGCGATAATCAGGGCGATGATGGAGGTCACAAGGGTGCCATAGATCGGTACCAGTGCGCCGAATTGTTCGTTAGGCGCATCCCAGGTTTTGGTCCACAAAAAGGCGAAACCAAACTTCTGGATGCTGGGCCACGAGGAGATGATCAGGGAGACAATAATGCCGCCCATCAGTAACAGAACAATCAGCGCAGCCAGCCTGACCAGCGCGCCAAAAATCCTGTCACCTTGTTTACCTGGGGCTTTGAATGCCGGCTTCGTTGCAGCCATAGAAGTCTCAGTCTTCAGAAGTTATCAGGGCGGCATGACGCCGCCCGTTGGGTCAGACCAGACTGCTGTCCGGTCAGGGTCGATCAATTACTGATAAAGCGCTTTACCAGAACTGTCTTTGATGTTGGCTTTCCAGGCGGCGCGAATCTGTTCAGTCACGCTCTCTGGCAGCGCAGCATAGTCCAGCGCGGTGGCGGTTTTGCTGCCGCTTTTATAAGCCCAGTCGAAGAACTTCAGCACTTCAGCGCCTTTGGCCGCATTCGCCTGATCTTTGTAGATCAGAATGAAGGTGGTTGAGGAGATTGGCCAGGCACCCGCGCCCTTCTGGAAGGTCAGATCCTGTGCGAATGATTTACTCCAGTCAGCGCCTTTAGCGGCATTGCTGAAGCTGGTTTCGCTCGGCGCGACCGCTTTGCCATCGGCATCGATCAGTTTCGTGTAGGTCAGGTTGTTCTGTTTGGCATAGGCGTATTCCACATAGCCGATTGAACCCGGCAGACGCTGAACAAATGCGGCGACACCGTCGTTACCTTTACCGCCCAGACCCACCGGCCAGTTTACGGTGTTACCTTTACCAATTTTGCTGTTCCACTCCGGGTTCACTTTTGCCAGATAGCTGGTAAAGACGAACGAGGTGCCTGAACCGTCGGCGCGACGCACCACGTTGATGTTGGTCTCTGGTAGTTTTACGCCTGGGTTAAGTTTGGCGATCGCCGGATCATTCCACTTTTTGATGGTGCCGAGATAGATATCACCCACGGTTTTGCCATCCAGTGTCAGCTGGCCTGACTTGATACCCGGCAGGTTAACCGCCAGTACCACGCCACCGATCACAGTAGGGAACTGGAACAGGCCATTTTTCTGCAGATCTTCATTTTTCATTGGCGCATCGGACGCACCGAAATCAACGGTCTTGGCAATGATCTGTTTAACGCCGCCAGATGAACCGATGCCCTGGTAGTTAACTTTGCTACCGGTGGCTTGCTGATATTCTGCTGCCCACTTGGCATAAACCGGCGCCGGGAACGTCCCGCCTGCACCGGTGAGATCGGTGGCCGCAAAAGCAGATACCGCGCTTACGGCGAAAGTGGTGGCGAGGATTCGGGCTACGGTGCTACGCATCAGTGTCATGTTCCCTCCGGGGGAGAAAAGTCAGGCTCAGGGCCGTTTTAGTAAGAGTCTGTGATTGCTGCAGGAGGGAAAATAGGACAGTTTGATGACAGTGAAATGTACGAAATATGACAGTTATATGACAGAGGGCCAGAATGAAGTGGGCCCGCGACGGGGCCCACCGGGTTATTCCACGGTCACCGATTTTGCCAGGTTACGAGGCTGATCGACGTCAGTGCCTTTGATCAGGGCGACGTGATAGGAGAGTAACTGCAACGGCACGGTGTAGAAGATGGGCGCAATCACCTCTTCAACGTGCGGCAACGGGATAATCTTCATCCCGTCACAGTCACTGAAGCCCGCATCCTGATCGGCAAACACATAGAGCAGACCACCGCGTGCGCGCACCTCTTCGATGTTGGATTTGAGCTTCTCCAGCAATTCGTTGTTAGGTGCGACCACGATCACCGGCATGTCAGCATCAATCAGCGCCAGCGGGCCATGTTTTAGCTCACCTGCGGCATAGGCTTCCGCATGAATGTAGGAGATCTCCTTGAGCTTCAGCGCCCCTTCCATGGCAATGGGGTATTGATCGCCACGACCGAGGAACAGCGCATGATGCTTGTCAGAGAAGCCTTCTGCCAGATTCTCAATCAGCTTATCCTGCGCCAGCATCTGCTCAATCCGGTTAGGCAATGCCTGCAGGGCATGAACAATCTCATGCTCAGTGTCGGCAGACATTCCTTTAAGACGGCCCAGTTTCGCCACCAGCATCAGCAGCACCGCTAACTGGGTGGTGAACGCTTTGGTGGAGGCGACGCCGATTTCGGTGCCCGCTTTGGTCATCAGCGCCAGGTCAGATTCCCGCACCAGTGACGAACCGGCCACGTTGCAGACTGCCAGCGACCCCAGATAACCCAGCTCTTTTGAGAGGCGCAGCGCCGCCAGGGTATCTGCCGTTTCACCCGATTGCGACAGGGTAATCAGCAGGCTGTTTTTGCGAACGGCTGATTTGCGATAGCGGAACTCTGAGGCGATCTCCACATCACAGGGCAGGTTTGCCAGTGACTCAAACCAATAGCGTGACACCATGCCGGAGTTGTAGGAGGTGCCGCAGGCGATAATCTGGATATGCTCAACCTGACTCAGCAGCGCTTCAGCGCCCGCGCCCAGTTCGCTGAGATCAACCTGCCCCTGGCTAAACCGACCACTCAGGGTGCTTTTCAGCGCCATCGGCTGTTCGTAGATCTCTTTCTGCATATAGTGACGGTAAATGCCTTTGTCACCGGCATCATATTGCACGTTCGACTCGATTTCGGCACGTGTCACGGTATTGCCTTCACGATCAATCACTGTGACATCACGACGACTGATTTCGGCAATATCACCCTCTTCCAGATAGATGAACCGGCGGGTCACTGGCAGCAGGGCCAGCTGATCCGAGGCGATAAAGTTTTCGCCTACACCACGGCCAATCACCAGCGGGCTGCCGGAACGGGCCGCCACCAGCAATGAGGGATCGCGGCTGTCCATGATCACCATGCCATAGGCACCGCGTAGCTGCGGAATCACACGCAGCACCACTTCACGCAGTGAACCGCCCTGCTTCTGCTCCCAGTGAATTAGATGCGCCACCACTTCGGTGTCGGTTTCAGAGGCAAAGACGTAGCCGCGTTCGATCAGTTCAGCGCGCAGCGGCTCATGGTTTTCAATGATGCCGTTGTGCACGATGATGATATGCTCTGAGACATGCGGATGCGCATTCGCTTCTGACGGCTCACCATGGGTTGCCCAGCGCGTGTGCGCGATGCCGGTGCCACCGATCAGCGGCTGCTGTTCAGCGGCTTCCGCCAGTTTCTGCACTTTCCCTAAACGCCGCAGGCGCGTGACGTGCCCCTGACGATCGACCACGGCCAGACCGGCCGAATCATATCCGCGATATTCAAGACGACGCAGACCTTCCAGCAGAATCTCTGCGATATCGCGTTGCGCTACTGCACCAACAATTCCACACATAATGATGTTTTCCTGACTACATGGCTTTTCGCCACTTCTGTTGTCATGCGACCTGATATCCGGCTTTGCCGGTTCCCCGAGCCTTGTAGAGAGTGGGGATTATAGTTTTGGCACTGCACTGCATCGGCCCGCATAAAGCGGGCCGTTTAAAAATTTATTTTTTCTTCATCGGACGCTGCCAGTCCGCTTTGTGATTCTGCTCTTTACGGTTATAGACCAGACCCGCCTGGGTTACATCTTTCATGATGGTGGTGCCTGCCGCAATGGTGGTGCCTGCCGCGACGCTGACCGGAGCCACCAGCTGGGTATCTGAGCCTACAAATACGTCATCGCCAATCACGGTTTTGAATTTGTTCGCGCCATCATAGTTGCAGGTGATAGTGCCTGCACCGATGTTCACGTTGTCGCCAATCTCCGCATCGCCAAGATAGGAGAGGTGACCCGCTTTCGATCCCCTGCCCAGACGCGCTTTCTTCATTTCAACGAAGTTGCCCACGTGGGCAGCGTGGGCCAGTTCGCTGCCTGGACGCAGACGGGCAAAAGGCCCAACGGTACAGGCGGTGGCGAGATGTGCATCCTCGATCACCGACCAGGGGCTGATTTCACAGTCATCGCCAATCACGCTGTTTTTGATGATGCAGCCCGCGCCGATTTTGACGCGCGCGCCCAGCGTGACCTGGCCTTCAATAATGACATTGGTGTCGATTTCAACATCCCGCCCATGCGTCAGCGTCCCGCGCAGGTCAAAACGGGCCGGATCGCGCAGCATCACGCCTGCCAACAGCAGTTTTTCTGCCTGTTCAGCCTGGTAAGTGCGCTCTAATGTTGCCAGCTGCAGCCGGTTATTCACCCCATCGGTTTCACTAGTACGTGCCGGATGGACCGCGTTGATCAGCCGACCGTCCTTATGTGCCAACGCGATGATATCGGTGATGTAATACTCACCCTGAGCATTATTGTTGGTGAGCTGGGCCAGCCAGCGTTTTAAATCGCCGCCGTTGGCGATCAGAATGCCGGTGTTGATCTCTTTAATAGTGAGCTGCGCCGGGCTGGCATCTTTCTGTTCGATAATGCCGGTGATGGTGTCGTTCTCACGCACAATGCGGCCATAGCCGGTAGGATCATCCAGTACCACGGTAAGTAAGCCAATACCGCCCTGGGGTTTTGCTTCGCGCAGACGCTGTAATGTCGCCTGCGAGATCAGTGGCACGTCCCCGTAAAGCATCATGATATCTTCATCATCTGCGAAGGCGGGAGCAGCCTGCTGCATGGCGTGGCCGGTGCCGAGCTGCTCGGCCTGCAGCACCCAGTTAAGTGTGCTGTCAGTGAGGGTCGCTTTCAGACGATCGCCGCCATGACCATACACCAGATGCACCTGCTGTGCACCCAGCCCTTTGGCTGCATCAATAACGTGCTGAACCATCGGTTTGCCTGCCAGCATATGCAGAACTTTAGGCAGATCGGAATACATACGGGTGCCCTTGCCAGCGGCAAGAACCACCACACTCATCGCACTGTTAGACATAACTATCCTGAGTGAATTTTTTACGAGTGAAAGTAAAACGGTTTGGGGTTGAGATTACTACATTTTTCTCAGGTCGAAATTAGGCGGACGGGAAGATCGGGCGCTGCAGACAAAAAAAATGCCAGCCCGAGGGCTGGCATTTCGTGACACATAAAGCTGGATTACATCGCTTTTTTGGTCAGTTCGATCACGCGCAGTTTAGCAATGGCTTTCGCCAGCTCGGCAGAGGCCTGAGCATAATCCACGTCGCCGTGGCTGCTGTTCATGTGCTCTTCTGCTTTGCGTTTTGCTTCCAGAGCACGCGCTTCGTCCAGATCGGTACCACGGATAGCGGTATCGGCCAGAACGGTGCTGCTGCCCGGTTGCACTTCCAGCACACCACCAGAGAGGTAGATATACTCCTCTTCGCCGTGCTGTTTCACGATACGGATCATTCCAGGCTTAATGGCAGTCAGCAACGGCGCATGGCCAGGGAAAATCCCCAGTTCACCTTCGCTACCTGACACCTGAATTTTCTGTACCAGACCAGAGAACAACTGCTCCTCTGCGCTGACCACATCCAGGTGATAAGTCATAGCCATAATCTTCCTCCCGGGAAACCGTTATTACAGTTTCTTCGCTTTTTCCACGGCTTCTTCGATGGCGCCAACCATGTAGAAGGCCTGCTCTGGCAGGTGGTCAAACTCACCTTCCATGATGCCTTTAAAGCCACGGATAGTGTCTTTCAGCGTCACGTATTTGCCCGGTGAACCGGTGAATACTTCCGCCACGAAGAACGGCTGAGACAGGAAGCGCTGAATCTTACGCGCACGTGCCACCAGCAGTTTGTCTTCTTCAGACAGCTCATCCATACCGAGGATGGCGATGATGTCTTTCAGTTCCTGATAACGCTGCAGCAGTGACTGAACGCCACGTGCAACATCATAGTGCTCCTGACCGACAACCAGCGGATCCAGCTGACGGCTGGTAGAGTCCAGCGGGTCAACGGCCGGGTAGATACCCAGAGAGGCGATCTGACGGCTCAGCGTTACCGTTGAGTCTAAGTGCGCAAAGGTAGTTGCTGGTGACGGGTCAGTCAGGTCATCCGCAGGGACGTAAACGGCCTGTACGGAGGTGATTGAACCGGTCTTGGTGGAGGTAATACGCTCCTGCAACACACCCATCTCTTCTGCCAGCGTTGGCTGGTAACCTACCGCAGATGGCATACGACCCAGCAGTGCAGAAACTTCTGTACCGGCCAGGGTATAACGGTAGATGTTATCGATGAACAGCAGAACGTCACGGCCTTCATCACGGAATTTTTCCGCCATGGTCAGACCGGTCAGTGCGACGCGCAGACGGTTACCCGGCGGCTCGTTCATCTGGCCATAGACCAGTGCAACTTTATCGATAACGTTAGAGTCAGTCATTTCGTGGTAGAAGTCGTTACCCTCACGAGTACGTTCACCCACACCGGCAAACACGGAGTAACCTGAGTGTTCAGCCGCGATGTTACGGATCAGTTCCATCATGTTGACGGTTTTACCTACACCTGCACCACCGAACAGACCGACTTTACCGCCTTTAGCAAACGGACACATCAGGTCGATAACCTTGATGCCGGTTTCCAGCAGTTCCTGCGAGTTAGACTGATCTTCATAAGAAGGGGCTGCGCGGTGAATAGAGGCGATCTCTACTGCGCTGCCATCTTCTTCTTTCAGCTCGCCTTTCATATCGATTGGCTCGCCGAGAACGTTCATGATACGGCCCAGGGTCGCTTTACCGACGGGTACCTGAATCGGTTTCTGCAGGTCGTTGACGCTCAGACCCCGCTTCAGGCCGTCAGACGTACCCATTGCGATGGTACGTACTACGCCGCCGCCGAGCTGCTGCTGAACTTCCAGCACCAGACGCGCATCACCATTCATAACCTCGAGGGCGCTGTACACTTGCGGTACCGCGTCCTGAGGGAATTCGACGTCAACAACGGCGCCGATAATCTGGACAATCTTTCCAGTTGCCATCTTGAATCCTCTACCTAATTCCAAACCTGGTTAAACCGCGGAGGCTCCACCGACAATCTCGGTAAGTTCCTGGGTGATGCTGGCCTGACGAGCTTTGTTGTACACCAACTGCAGCTCTTTGATCAGATTTCCGCCGTTATCGGTTGCGGCTTTCATCGCCACCATACGTGCGGCCTGCTCACTGGCCAGATTTTCCACCACACCCTGATAAACCTGCGATTCGACATAACGACGCAGCAGGGTATCCAGCAGCGCTTTCGGATCGGGTTCATACAGGTAATCCCAGGTCTTCGCCTTCATCTCTTCTTCACCTTCCGCTGGCGGTAACGGCAGCAGTTGGGTGATGGTCGGAGTCTGAGACATGGTGTTATTGAATTTGTTATTGACGATCATCAGCTTGTCGATGCGGCCTTCATCATAAGCCTGCAACATCACTTTTACCGGGCCAATCAGATCAGACAGAGCAGGTTTATCGCCCATGCCGCTGACTTGCGCCACAATGTTGCCACCCACAGCATTAAAGAATGACGCCCCTTTCGAACCGATAATCGACAGATCGCTCTGCACGCCTTTATCGGACCAGGACTTCATATCCGCCAGTAACTTTTTGAACAGGTTAATGTTCAAACCACCACAAAGCCCGCGGTCAGTTGAAACGACCAGGTAGCCGACGCGCTTCACGTCGCGCTCTTCCAGGTAAGGGTGCTTGTATTCCAGATTACCCAACGCAAGGTGACCAATCACTTTGCGCATGGTGTCTGCATACGGACGGCTGGCCGCCATGCGTTCCTGCGTTTTACGCATCTTGGAGGCGGCGACCATTTCCATCGCTTTGGTGATCTTCTGCGTGTTTTTCACGCTTCCAATCTTGCTTCGTATCTCTTTTGCGCCGGCCATTAGCTTCTCCTCAAAGCCTTGCGGCCTGCCTTTTCAGACAAGCCGCCAGACATTACCAGGACTGGGTTGCTTTAAACGTCTCGACCAGGCCTTTCAGCTTGGCTTCGATATCGTTATTAAAGTTACCCGACTGGTTGATTTCAGCCATCAGCTCAGCGTGGTCGCGATCGGCGAAGGCCAGCAGTGCAGCTTCGAAGCTGCCAATTTTTGCCAGTTCAACGTCGTTCAGATAGCCACGCTCTGCAGCGAACAGAACCAGACCCTGCTGCGCAACAGACATCGGCGCATACTGTTTCTGCTTCAGCAGCTCGGTCACTTTCTGACCGTGGCTCAGCTGTTTGCGGGTTGCATCGTCCAGATCAGAGGCGAACTGCGAGAATGCCGCCAGTTCACGATACTGTGCCAGCGCGGTACGAATACCACCGGACAGTTTCTTGATGATCTTGGTCTGTGCAGCACCACCTACGCGGGATACCGAAATACCTGGGTTAACGGCCGGACGAATACCGGAGTTGAACAGGTTCGATTCCAGGAAGATCTGACCATCAGTAATCGAGATTACGTTGGTCGGAACGAACGCAGAAACGTCGCCCGCCTGGGTTTCGATGATCGGCAGCGCGGTCAGTGAACCGGTTTTACCTGTCACTGCGCCATTGGTGAAACGCTCTACATAATCAGCGCTTACGCGTGATGCACGTTCCAGCAGACGGGAGTGGAGATAGAACACGTCGCCAGGGAAAGCTTCACGGCCTGGTGGGCGGCGCAGCAGCAGAGAAATCTGACGGTACGCGACAGCCTGCTTAGAAAGGTCATCGTATACGATCAGTGCATCTTCACCGCGGTCACGGAAGTATTCGCCCATCGCACAGCCTGCGTACGGAGAGAGATACTGCAGTGCAGCAGATTCAGAAGCAGACGCCACAACAACGATGGTGTTCTGCAGTGCGCCATGCTCTTCCAGCTTACGAACCACGTTAGAAATGGTTGAGGCTTTCTGACCAATCGCAACGTAGACACACTTGATGCCTGAGTCGCGCTGGTTGATGATCGCATCGATCGCCATTGCGGTTTTACCGGTCTGACGGTCACCGATGATCAGCTCACGCTGGCCACGGCCGATTGGAATCATCGCATCGACCGACTTATAACCGGTCTGAACTGGCTGGTCGACTGACTGACGGTCGATAACGCCAGGTGCAATGACTTCAACCGGTGAGAAACCGTCGTTGTCGATTGCGCCTTTACCGTCGATAGGAGCACCCAGGGTGTTCACGACGCGGCCCAGCAGGCCACGGCCTACCGGTACTTCAAGAATACGGCCAGTACACTTAACCTTCATGCCTTCGGCGAGGTCAGCGTAAGGACCCATCACCACTGCACCAACCGAGTCACGCTCGAGGTTCAGGGCGATAGCGTAACGGTTGCCCGGCAGGGCAATCATCTCACCCTGCATAACATCGGCCAGGCCGTGTACGCGGATGATACCGTCACTTACAGAAACAATCGTACCTTCGTTGTGAGCTTCACTCACGACATTGAACTGAGCAATGCGCTGCTTGATCAGTTCGCTGATTTCGGTGGAATTCAGTTGCATATGCTCCAGTCCCCTTAAGACTGCAAGACGTCAGCCAGACGGTCAAGACGGCCGCGTACGCTGCCATCAATAACCAGATCACCCGAACGGATGATCACGCCTGCCATCACAGACTTATCAATTTTGCAATTCAGCTTAACTTTGCGTGACAGACGTTTTTCCATCGCGGCGCTGATTTTATTCAGCTGGTCGTCACTCAGCGTACTGGCGGAGATAACATCAACTTCAGCGGTGGCTTCATGAGCGTCACGCAGTTCGATGTATTGGGCCAGTACAGCCGGAAGCGCTGTCAAACGTCCGTTTTCCGCCATCACCTTAATCAGGTTCTGCGCGGGTTCATCCAGTTGATCACCACAGACTGCGTTAAACGACGCTGCCAGCGCTTCAGGGGCTAACGCACCTGAGAGAAGATCAGCCATCTGTTCATTGCGAGCCACTTCTGCGGCAAACGCCAGCATCTGTTGCCAGCGTTCTATACTTTGATGCTCAACAGCAAAGTCAAAAGCTGCTTTGGCGTAGGGGCGAGCTACAGTAATCAGATCAGACATCAGCCCCTCCCTCCTTACAGTTCAGCGACCAGTTTATCAACGATGTCGCTGTTAGCAGCTTCATCCACGGAGCGTTCGATGATCTTCTCGGCGCCAGCCATAGCCAGCAACGCAACCTGCTTACGCAGTTCTTCACGCGCACGTTTGCGTTCGGCGTCAATTTCGGCCTGCGCTTGTGTCACGATGCGATTACGTTCGTTTTCAGCTTCGGTTTTCGCTTCGTCCAGAATCTGCGCGCGACGCTTGTTCGCTTGCTCGATAATGACCTGTGCGTCTTCTTTGGCTTTTTTCAGCTGGTCGGTCGCATTAGCCTGCGCGAGATCCAAATCTTTCTTGGCACGTTCAGCAGAAGCAAGGCCTTCAGCAATTTCTTTCTGGCGCTTTTCGATAGCAGCCATAAGCGGCGGCCATACGTACTTCATGCAGAACGCGACAAACAGGATGAACGCGATAGCCTGGCCGAGGATTGTTGCATTAATGTTCACAGCACAATGCCTCTAGATTGAGTATTTAACTTTTCTGCCGTTATCGCTGTGATAAGCGGCAGAATCCGTTCACCCCTGCACATTGTGCGCTGAGTGAACACAGGGCTTTAGGCGACAGCAAACATCACGTACAGACCCAGACCAACAGCGATCATCGGGATTGCATCCACCAGACCCATTACAACAAAGAACTGCGTACGCAGCAGAGGAATCAGGTCAGGCTGACGAGCAGCGCCTTCCAGGAATTTTCCTCCGAGGATGCCGATACCGATCGCAGCACCGATTGCCGCCAGGCCCATCATCACAGCGGCAGCCATGTACAGCAGATCCATATTCAGGTTTTCCATGACAGTCTCCAGTTTGTTTCAGTTAAATGCTCCCTTCATCTTCCGGGCTTCAGCGGTGTGCGCTGCAACCCGGAATCAAGAGGGAAAGTAGTGTTGAGAAAAAAATCAATGCTCTTCAGATGCCATCGACAGATAGACAATCGTGAGGACCATGAAAATGAAAGCCTGTAGCGAAATGATCAGGATGTGGAAAATGGCCCACGGCACATTCAGCACCCACTGCGACCACCACGGCAACAGACCGGCAATAAGGATAAAGATCAGTTCACCCGCATACATGTTACCGAACAGTCGTAAACCCAGTGATACAGGCTTAGACAGCAGGCTCACACCTTCCAGAATCAGGTTGACCGGGATGAAGATCGGGTGATTAAAAGGCTGCAGCGTCAGCTCTTTAGTGAAGCCGCCAATGCCTTTCATTTTGATGCTGTAGAACAGAATCAAAATAAATACGCCCAACGCCATAGATAGCGTGATGTTCACGTCTGCAGACGGTACGACGCGCAGCGCCGGTAACCCCAATACGTGCTCGCCAATATAGGGCAGCAAGTCGATTGGCAGCAGATCCATGAAGTTCATCAGGAAGACCCAGACAAAAATTGTCAGAGCCAGCGGGGCGATAAGTTTGCTCTTACCGTGATACATGTCGCGCACGTTACTATCAACGAAACCGACAACCAGCTCGATAGCCGCCTGCATTTTCCCTGGCACACCGCTGGTGGCAGATTTCGCCACGCTACGGAACAACACCAGGAAGATAACTCCCAGCACCAGAGAGAAAAACATGGAATCGATATTTAATACCCAGAACGTCGCGGGAGCGTCGTGCGGATTCACTAACTCGAAGGTACGCAGGTCCAACTGAAGATGAGTCAGGTGGTGACCAATGTACTCTTGCGGAGTAGAGATTTCTCCTGCAGCCATGATGCCTCTTACCCTTTGTTGTTAATTACCGCCGGTGCCAGCATTTGTACCACCAGCACCGATAACCAGGTTATTCCGACCGGCCAGAAGACCGCCCCGAATAGACCCAACGCCACAATGAGCAAAATGATGGTCGCAAACACTTTGGCTATTTCACCCAAAGCGAAGCTCCACGCGACTCGCCCCGAAGCGGGGGGTTGCCCCTGCAGGCGCCAGGCTAAAAACAAAAACAATACGTTTGGCAGCCAGGCTGCCGCTCCGCCAGCAAGAGCAGAGACACCCCAGGTGACATCTTTAACAGCAAAGAGTGCGCCGATGATGACTATCGTCACCAGCTGAATCATCAGCACCGTTCGGGCGAATTTCACACTGTAAAGAGACACTGACATGACGCTGATACTCTCCTGCCCCGTCAGGGGTATGTCGCGTGTCGTATAAGACTGCCTTTGTGCAGTTGAGTCAAGCAGCAAAAGCCGTGCAAATTATACGGGCCGCACCTGCGATTTCAATCGGTAAGTAGCGAAAAGGTGAACAATTATTTAAATTTCTTTCCGGAGGGCTATTTTTCCAAAGATTGCCCTGCGGTGATTCACCCTAATCTGACTGAAAATTCTCTGGCTTCTTGCTTTTAAAGCGTGCTTTAGATCACATAACTAGCGTTCGCGCTTTACTGAGTTTTATCAGCGCTCTATTTAAGAACATTCTTAACAGATAATTTTTATCGTAAAATCAGTAAATTAAAATTATAAAAATGTTTATGCAAGCCTGATTTTAAAGAAAACACGCTATTGACATCTAACAGTGCTTGAGAATCGTGAAATTGATATTACGCACGCAAAGTTATTACCACGATATATTTTCCGGCGTGACTAGTTTTATTCCGCGCCCCGGCTATACAAGTGATATTTCTGATAAACAAATGTGAATTAAACGTTAAATGTAACAGGGCTTTTCGGATAATTTCCGTCGGCTTTTTTAACTTTCTGTACGCCAGCGCATAATCAAAATATTTTATTGATCGCGCATCATCTGCACTTTTTTCATCCTCACCCTGCAGAAAATGACTCGCTGATAAGGGCTAAATCCCAGGAAATCGAAAGTCTACTGGCGACGAATAATGACCAGATGACGATCTCCTTCCAGCTGCGGAACCTGCAGCTTTATCACTGCATCAGCGAGATAGCCTGCCGGTAACTCAGCGATTTCATCGTCCGGACGCACACCCTTAAGCGCGAAGAAGCGCCCTTCTCTTCCCGGCAGATGATGACACCAGTTCACCATGTCGGTCATCGAGGCAAATGCACGACTGATCACGCCATCAAAGGGCGGCTCAGCCGGGAACGCTTCAACCCGACTCTGCACCGGAGTAATGTTAGTGAGTCCTAACTCATGCTGAACCTGGCGCAGGAAACGCACCCGCTTGCCCAGGCTGTCGAGCAATGTAAAGTGCGCATCAGGCATCACGATAGCCAGTGGAATGCCTGGCAGGCCAGGTCCGGTTCCCACATCAATGAAACGTGGGCCTTTCAGATGCGGCGCCACCACGATGCTGTCGAGGATATGGCGTACCAGCATCTGCTGCGGATCGCGCACTGATGTCAGATTGTAGGCTTTGTTCCACTTATCCAGCAGGCCGACATAGGCAACCAGTTGCTGTTTTTGTTGATCGGAGAGGGAAATACCGGCTGCCTGTAGCAGCGACGTGAGTGTGTTGATCACAGCATAAGTCCATTCAGCGGGGGCGAGTCGCCTCGCCCCGTTTCAGATCAGGCGCTTTTGCGCAGCAGACCCTGTTTTTTCAGATAGATAAGGAGAATTGAGATGGCCGCCGGCGTAATGCCAGAGATACGTGTCGCCTGACCAATCGAACTCGGTTTGTGATCGTTCAGCTTGGCAATCACCTCGTTAGACAGGCCGTTGACCTGGCGATAGTCGAGCTCCACCGGTAACAGTGTGTTCTCGTTACGCAGTTGCCGATCGATCTCTTCCTGCTGACGCGCGATATAACCTTCATATTTGACCTGAATCTCAACCTGCTCAGCGGCCTGCTCATCAGCCAGTGCCGGACCAAAAGCATCCAGCGTCATCAGCTTCAGATAGGTCAGCTCAGGACGGCGCAGCAGATCTTCACCGCTCGCTTCTTTAGTCAGTGGCGCACTGAGTACCGTATTCACTTCCGTCACGTGTTCTGATTTCGGATGGACCCAGATATCGCGCAGGCGCTGACGCTCCTGTTCAATCGCTTCCAGCTTCTGATTGAAACGCGCCCAGCGCGCATCATCCACCAGACCCAGTTCACGACCGGTTTCGGTCAGACGCAGATCGGCATTGTCTTCGCGCAGCATCAGACGGTATTCAGCACGGGAGGTAAACATCCGGTACGGCTCTTTGGTACCGAGCGTGCAGAGGTCATCAACCAGTACGCCCAGATAAGCCTGGTCACGACGTGGTGCCCAGCCCTCTTTGTCCGCAGACTGACGGGCGGCATTCAGACCCGCCAGCATCCCCTGCGCAGCAGCTTCTTCATAGCCGGTTGTGCCGTTGATCTGGCCGGCAAAGTACAGGCCGTGAATAAATTTACTCTCCAGCGTCGGTTTAAGATCGCGCGGATCGAAGAAGTCATACTCGATGGCATAGCCCGGACGCACGATTTTCGCATTCTCCATGCCCTGCATGGAACGGACGATCTGAATCTGCACATCAAATGGCAGGCTGGTTGAGATACCATTTGGGTAGATCTCATTGCTGGTCAGCCCTTCCGGCTCCAGGAAGATCTGATGCGAGTTACGATCGGCAAAGCGCATCACTTTGTCTTCGATCGACGGGCAGTAGCGTGGCCCGATCCCCTCGATGATCCCGGCGTACATCGGGCTGCGATCCAGATTATTGCGGATCACCTCATGGGTTTTCTCATTGGTGTGAGTGATCCAGCACGGGACCTGCTGCGGATGCTGAGACGCATTGCCCATAAACGAGAACACCGGCATCGGGTTATCGCCGTGCTGCGGGCTGAGTACTGAAAAATCGATGGTGCGCGCATCGATACGCGGTGGCGTACCGGTCTTGAGGCGGTTTACCCGCAGCGGCAGCGCACGCAGTCGTTTTGCCAGCGGAATGGACGGAGGATCACCTGCGCGACCGCCACTGTAATTATCCAGACCGATATGAATTTTGCCGTCAAGGAAAGTGCCGACGGTGAGGACGACGGTTTTCGCGCGGAACTTCAGTCCCATCTGAGTGACTGCACCCACCACACGATCGTTTTCCACGATAAGATCGTCGACCGCCTGCTGGAAGATCATCAGATTGGGCTGGTTCTCCAGTGCCGTACGCACTGCCTGCCGATAGAGCACGCGATCCGCCTGAGCACGGGTCGCCCGCACTGCCGGACCTTTGCTGGCGTTTAGTATCCTAAACTGGATACCCGCCTGGTCAATCGCACTGGCCATCAAACCACCCAGGGCATCCACTTCCTTCACCAAATGTCCTTTGCCAATCCCACCAATCGCCGGGTTACAGGACATTTGTCCAAGCGTATCAATGTTATGGGTGAGTAACAGGGTTTGCTGACCCATTCGGGCTGCCGCCATTGCGGCTTCGGTGCCCGCATGACCACCACCAATTACGATGACGTCAAAAGGATCCTGATAAAACATGAAGTGGTACCTCGGTTGATGAACTTGCAGGATCGTCGTCCTGGGGCGTGGATTCTACTCAAATTCCGTCTGGGGTGAAAGCCGCGGGATCGTCCGGTTTTAAAAGAAAGGATCTTAGATCTGTATATGATCTTTCTGTTAGATCTCTTATTAGGATCCCGCTTTTCTGTGGATATGTGCCAGAAGCACAGCAGAAACAACAGGATGAAGAGGATCACTACCTGTTAGTGATCGGTGATCCTGATCCGTATAAGCTGGGATCAAAATGCCATGTTATCCACAGCTCAAAAATCATTCTACGGTTGTTCTTTGGATAACTACCGGTTATACGCAGTAAAAGAGGGTAGTTATCCACAAAATAAACGAGAGGAAAAGGATAAAATCAGCATCTTCCACTGGGGATCGTCACTATTTCGCGATCCCCAGCCCCCGTCAGATCGCCTTTTTCCAGCTTTCCAGCCAGGCTTCAGCGGGATCTTCAGGTATCTCATGCTCCAGCACGTCAATCTCCAGACGATCGCCGATCTGACGGGCACCCTGAGTAATTAGCAGCGCTTCAATCTGGCGGATCGCACCACAAAAGAGATCATATTCATGATTGCCCAGTCCAATGGCACCAAACCGGACCTGAGAGAGATCGGGCTGGCTTTCACTGATCGCCTCGAACAGCGGCAGCAGATTGTCGGGAATATCGCCAGCACCGTGGGTTGAGCAGACCACCAGCCAGATACCCTCTTGTGGCACTTCTTCCAACTCCGGGCCATGCAGCATCTGCGTTGAGAAGCCCGCTTCCTGTAATTTTTCTTCCAGATGTTCAGCCACATACTCTGCGCTACCCAGAGTACTGCCACTGATTAAGGTAATATCGGCCATCTTGCTCTCCCGGACATTAAGGCGAGCATTGTACGCTGTGATCAAGCGGTGATCCACCTGTGGACAACAGGGTTAATAGATTAAGAGAAGCGAACGCAGCCGTTGTCAGCCGCCACATTCGTCAGGGATAAGATTATGCACAAGGTGGAGAGGGATCAGGGCTTGATAGTACGCATGATTGGGTTTTGCAGCGAGATCAGCGTTTCCGTCGACTGAATTTCATCTATGGTCTGGATCTTATTGATCAGCACCTGTTGCAGGGCATCAATGGACCGGCACATCACCTTGATAAAGATGCTGTAGTGGCCAGTGGTGTACCAGGCTTCAACCACTTCATCCAGCGCATCCAGTTTGCTTAGCGCCGCCGGATAGTCACGCGCGCTCTTAAGGATAATCCCGATAAAACAGCAGACATCAAATCCCAGCTGGCGCGGATCGATATCAACCCGGGTGCCCAGGATAATGCCCGCCTGCTTCATCTTTTCCACGCGCACATGAATAGTGCCCGGGCTGACATTAAACTGTTTTGCCAGCTCGGCGTAAGCGGTGCGCGCATTATCCAGCAGGGCATTCAGAATGCCGCGATCCAGGTTATCGAGCTGCAGATGTTCGGCCATGGCCATCCTCGTTATTGGTCTGCTTGAGTAAACAAGGGAGAATGTGCAGCAAAATAGCGGTTCAGGCAACTACCGGCAGCGGCGGGCGCGGCTGCCGGTTCACTTAGCGTTTGCGCCAGACGGTGACCTGCGCCAGCGTATGCTGGAATTTGCGGGCCGTTTCGCGGATTACAAACGGTTTATCCTGCGCTTCATCCACCAGGTCGAAATCGGCCGCCAGCAGACGCTGCAGTGCCTGCAGCGTCGTCAGGGCCTCACCATTTTCACGCACGCCGCCCAGCCAGTTCTCTTTCGGCGTGAAATCCTCCAGCCAGGTATAGGGCGATGAGAGCAGCAGAATGCCGCCCTGGCGCAGCATTGGCGTGATATCACGCAGGAAGCGCGCGGGCTGACGCAGGCGATCGATCAGATTGGATGCGAGCACCAGGTCGTAACGGGCGGGCTGCGGCTTAAGGTTACAGGCGTCCCCCTGAACAAACTGAATACGCTGCGCCAGGTCGCTTTCCAGCGCGAAATCTTTCAGGCGAACCTGGCGATACTCCACCAGGTCACCTTCCTGTGGCAGCAGATAACGGAAGTCTTCGCCGCTGGCTAGCTGCAGCGCCACATCAATGAAGCGCGCCGAATAGTCCATCCCGGTGACCCGTTCAAAGTGGCGAGCCAGTTCAAAACTGGCGCGTCCGGTGGCACAACCGATATCCAGGGCATCGCCACGGGCAGTCGTGTAGTTCAGCGCCAGATTCACCAGACTCTCGGCATAGTTATCCACGCCGAAATAGCGTGGGCCATACTGGAAGTCGAGGTATTGCGATACCATCGCATCAGATTCATAGGGGTTCAGCGCCATGGTCTCCTGATGATCGGAAACCACATAGCGGAAACCGGCATGCTGGAAGAAATGGCGGCGGAACGCATAGCGTGCCGATTTCAGCGCTTCGTTGCCGGTCGATATCCAGCTGCCACCTTTGATCAGCGAATGTTTGCCATCAAAGGTCGGGGTTGAGAAATCATCGTAAAGTGGGTGAACGTTGAAGCCTTCAAAGCCGTTGGTCGGCGTGGTCGTCCACTGCCAGACGTTACCGACGATATCGAAGAACTCGCCCTGGGCGAACAGATCGACTGGCGAAGAGGAAGCCCAGTACGCCAGGTTAATGTTGCCCGGTGCCCGATCCCAATCTGGCTGATCGCCTGCGACCTGTTCGCGCAGCTGAACCCACTCCGCTTCGCAGGGGAGCTGAACGCTCATACCAGTCTGATCCGCTTTCCAGCGGCAGAAGGCCGCTGCTTCCAGCTGATTGACCTCGGCAGGCCAATCCCACGGCATCGCGACTTCTTCACACATCAGACGCAGTTTAAGCTGATCGGGCATCGCAGGTATGCCGACCCAGAAGGTGGGCATCTCCGCTTTGGCAAACTGACACCAGCCCCAGCCTTCGTCATCCCACCAACGAGCGTCCTGATAACCCCCCGCCTCAACGAACGCAAAAAATTCAGCGTTGCTGACCAGCATTTTGCTCGCCTGGAACGGCTGTAGTGCAATCTGCTGGCGGCCATATTCATTATCCCAGCCGTAAGTATCGTCGGTTTTACCCAGCGTGACCGTGCCGCCGGGCATCGGCAGCAGGGTATTGGCCGGAACAGCCCGGCGCTGGTGGCGTGCCATCGGGCAGACCGGCCACGCGGCCTGCGGTCTGACCCACTCAACCGGTAACTGACGGATCAGCACGCTGGAGGTTTCCAGATGAATACGCTCATGCTCAATGCCCATCAGGATCACCCAGGCCGGACTCTCCCAGGTGACAGGCAGAGTCAGCGGCAGGGTCTGGATCAGATCGCTGACCAGTGCTTTAACGCGCGCACGATATGCACGGACTTCTTCGATGGTCGGCCACTCATAGTGACTGTCGTTAAGATCATCCCAGCTCATTTCATCTACACCAATCGCCATCATCGCTTCGATACGATCGTCCAGACGCGCGTCGATAAGGCGTCCGGCCATCAGCTTATTAATGTAAAAGGTGGCGGTGTGGCCAAAATAGAAGATTAACGGATGGCGCAGCGGAATGGCTTTGGTAAACCAGGCCTTTGAATCGGTCAGACAGGTAAACAGACTTTCATACTGTTCCCATGTTTGTTGGAAATAGGCCAGCAACTCGGCACGTTTTTGTTCAATGTTCTGGCCGGAGAGCCGTAGCGTTCGCGTCGGCGCAGGCAGATCGTGGTGAGGTTGAGCAAGCGTCACAGGAAGCTCCAGATTGCTGAGTAAGTAAAAGAGTAATTTACTATAGCAAAGAAGCTTTTCTGTCAGATGACTTAACGGCGCCAGTGGCGCAGCAGGCGGCTTTTCATACCGGTATCGAAGCGCCAGATATGGTCGAAGATGCGCAGAATGCCTGGTTTCCCATGTGCCGACATAGCCACAGCGTGAAAACGTTGCTGATTATGTCGCTGACGCGTTTTAATGGCCCCGATCACCTCTTCCGGCAGACGCTGGGCAATAAAATCGGAGACGATTACCGCATCGGCTTCCTGCCACAGCGCGCCTTCCATCCGGGTGACAACGGAAGAGAGGCAAGCTGCCAAATCGGTGCCGCCGCGAAAGCGCTGACTAAGAAAGCGAATCGCCTGTTCCAGCCCATCATCACCAGTCAGTTCATAGCCAATCACCTCATGAGCAAACAGCATGATGTAGCAGCGACGGCGATCGGCCAGCGCGACCTTCAGCAGTGCCAGACAAAACGCTTTGGCGCAGCGCTCATTGAAGCCCCCCATCGAACCAGAGGTATCGACACAGACGATAAAAGGCCCACGCGGCTGCTCTTCATGCTGCTGGTGGCTGGCCGGACGCATCGTCACCTTTTCATGCCAGGCATCGCCCTGCAGCTTATAGGTCAGTAGCCGTTTCTCTACCAGCCGCCGGTAAAATTCCAGCTCCAGTTCGCTGATGCTCAGCGCGGCTAACTCCGGCGGCAGCAGGCGCAGTACGTCATCGCTCTGGCGAATGCCGCTGACCTCTTCCGGCACCGCCGCAGGTTCCTGCACCAGGTGGTGAAAAGCCTCCATGGGGGTATCCTGCGATGGTACCGATTTTGCCTCGCGGCTGCGGCCCAGCTGCTGCGCCAGCTTCAGCAGCTCCGGTTGCTGCGCCAGAAAGTCGCCATATTGCAGCATCAGCTGATAGTCGCCAGGCTGCAGTGACGCTTTGCTCATGTCCCACAGCCGACCCGCGGCGGCTTCATCGTCGTCGCCGAGAATCGGTGCCAGCTGACCGCTCAGCGCCATGCGCTGCTGCAGTTCCGCCAGCAGGCGTTCGCGCTGCTGCTCCAGCAATTGCTGATTCAGCGTCAGGGTCTGTAAGGTCAGACTCAGCCGCCAGCGCTGTAAAAAAAGCTGGTGTTGCGCACTGCTGAGATGGTTGATATCGGTGTGCAGCAGCAGTCGGTTAGCTTCATCAAGAAAGGGGGATGGCAGGCTTTCAAGCGCCTGAAGCGTTGCATTCAGCTGGTGGCTGAATTCACGATCGCTAAGGAGTTGTACCCGCTGAAATAGCTGAAACTCTTCTGCCAGCGTGGCCGGAACCGGTGTGGCTTTGAGGTCAGCATTAATCTCCGCTCGCCAGCGTGGCACGTCACGCAGCAGTGCCTTTTTTAAGCCGGGAAATTTTTCAAAAAACAGCGCCAGCTGTGGGGACGCCAGCAGGGCAATAATCAGCTCTTCAATCAGTTCGGTTTCACCCACTGAGAGCAGCGTGCTGAGCGTCTCCAGTGAGATCATTTACGCGCCTGTTTCAGCTGTTCCGCCACATCCTGCAAGCTGGTTTCAACCCGTGCCAGCCAGTCATCACTGATAAACAGACAGCGCTGATGCTGGCTGAACAGATGGCGCTGAGACCGAAGTTCACTCTCCAGTGCATCCAGCGCGTCGGTAATCTCACCAGGCAGCGGCTCACTGTTGCTGACGCCCGACAGTGTCAGACGCGACGATTGCAGGCTGACATCACGGATAGCCAGGCAGTGCTGCGCATCCACCTGTAAATCCAGGCTCTGCGCAAAGCCAATCCCATTGAGTTTACCGCGAACTTCGTCCCCTTTTTGCAGCCACTGACTCAGCGCATCACGCGCAATCACCAGATGGGTCACCTGCATGTCATGCAGCATCAGCGGCTTTTGTAGCATCAGCGTCAGTTGATCATCGGTGAAGCTTTCCGGCAGATCGTAATGGGGTTTGCGGCTGAACATGCCGCTGTGTTTTTCCAGGGTTATCGCCTGAGCGATGCTCTGCTGTTGCTGCAGGACCATGCGACGCGCTTTTATCTGATGCAGTTTCAACAGCATCGGCTGCTGCTGAAAGGCATGCTGCGTCATCAGCTGATCGATTTCCCGCTCCAGCAACTGCATGGACGCGACGTCGTGCCAGAGACAGTCTTTCAGCAGGATCAGGTCTATTGGCGCGATGGCGCTGCGACCGCTGTAAAAGGCGCTGGCCTGCAGCAGATGAATGGCTTTCTTCCAGCGACGATCGGAAATATAGGGTGCGTCAGGCTGGCTCTCCAGCTGCTGACGCAGCTGATAAATCAGCTCAAACACCGCATCGGGCAGGCTGACCTGACTGATGCCGAGCTGCCACTGCGCATACTCTTCGTCACTGATACGCAGGGACTCCGCAACCGGATTGGTGTGCTCATCCTGCTGGTGGGTCAGCATGCTGCGAAAGTTCTGCTTCTCATGTACGTTATCCAGCCACAGGCGGATTAGCATCCGGTCATAGAGCGCTTCGAGGCCACTTTCCACTTCCGGCAGTTCATTAGAGGCGGTCACCAGCAGCCGCATCGGGATGGTTTCTTCGCTGTCGCCATTGCGGAAGCGGCGTTCGTTGATAGCGGTCAGCAGAGTATTCAGAATCGCCGGGCCGGCTTTCCAGATCTCATCCAGAAAAACAATTTCCGCGTCGGGCAGGTAACCTTTGGTGAGGCGCTGATAGCGTCCTTCATCCTTCAGCGCCTGGATGGATAACGGGCCAAACACCTCTTCCGGTGTGGAGAAACGGGTCATCAGATATTCAAAGGCACGGGCGTGCTGAAAGGCATATTTGAGGCGGCGGGCGATCAGGCTCTTGGCGATGCCGGGCGGTCCGAGCAGGAACACGCTTTCACCACTCAGCGCCGCCAGCAGACAAAGGCGAATGGCATGATGTCGCTCATACAATCCTTTTTCTAACGCATTGCTAAGGCGAGAAATTCTTTCTGCCAAAAGATGGGGTTGAGCCATAATCACTTCAATGTCCTTACGATCGTCGGGCCGCCGCGCTTAAGCAAGCGCCTTACTCTATAGATCATCATGCGTGAAAGCGTTGATAGCTGTCAGCTTTTTTGTTTCAGAAGTTTTGCCTGTATTAAAAGCAGTCCTAAATGAGGCTTTATCGCCTGAAACGACGCCGTTAACCGGACAGAGAGGCGAAGCGGGTATAGGAATTTTCGGCAATACGTGCATACTGTGCGCTTTTTGATGGCCTGAGCGAGGGGTTTTTGTGCCTCTTAGACTCCAACAAAAGATAACTCTATGAGCTCGGATAATAAGCAGTCACTTCGCGGATTAACGCTGGCCGCTATTGGTGTTGTTTACGGGGATATCGGCACCAGTCCGCTGTATACCTTGCGTGAATGTCTCTCCGGACAGTTTGGCTTCGGCGTTGAGCGGGAAGCGGTATTTGGCTTTCTGTCGCTGATTTTCTGGCTGCTGGTGCTGGTGGTATCACTGAAGTACATCAGTTATGTGATGCGCGCCGACAATGCCGGTGAAGGCGGTATACTGACATTGATGTCTCTGGCGGGCCGTCATACCGGTGCGCGTGCCACGGCAGTGCTGGTGATCATGGGCCTGATTGGCGGCAGCTTTTTCTATGGAGAGGTGGTGATCACGCCGGCCATTTCTGTGATGTCAGCCATTGAAGGCCTGGAGATTGCTGCGCCGTCGCTGGATCCCTTTATTGTGCCCATGTCGATTGCAGTGCTGACGCTGCTGTTTGCGATTCAGAAACATGGCACCGGCATGGTGGGAAAACTCTTTGCACCGGTGATGATGGTGTGGTTCCTGGTGCTGGCGATCCTTGGGTTCAGCAGCATTATGAAAAACCCGGAAGTGCTGCATGCGCTGAATCCCGCCTATGCGGTCGAGTTCTTCCTGCACTATAAATCTGTCTCGTTCTTCGCGCTTGGTGCAGTGGTGCTGGCGATTACCGGGGTTGAAGCACTTTATGCCGATATGGGGCACTTCGGTAAAGTGCCTATTCGACTGGCATGGTTCTCGGTAGTGCTGCCGTCGCTGGTGCTGAACTACTTTGGTCAGGGTGCGCTGTTACTCAGCGATCCCAAAGCGATTAAAAACCCCTTCTTTCTGCTGGCACCGGACTGGGCGCTGATCCCGATGCTGATTCTGGCGACGCTGGCCACGGTCATCGCCTCGCAGGCGGTTATCTCCGGCGTCTTCTCGCTGACACGTCAGGCGGTGCGACTGGGTTATCTGCCGGGGATGCGCATCATCCACACCTCTGAGCGCGAATCGGGCCAGATTTATATCCCGATGATCAACTGGGTGCTCTATTTCGCCGTGCTGATTGTGATTATCAGCTTTGAGCACTCAAGCAATCTGGCCGCAGCCTACGGTATTGCGGTGACCGGCACCATGGTGCTGACCGCGATCCTCTCCTGTACCGTCGCGATTAAAAACTGGCACTGGCATAAGCTGGCGGTCGGCGTCATCCTGGTGCTGATGCTCTGTATCGACGTGCCGCTGTTTACCGCCAATCTGGTGAAAATCTTCTCTGGTGGCTGGCTGCCGCTCAGTCTCGGCCTGGTCATGTTTATTATTATGACGACGTGGAAAAGCGAACGTTTCCGCCTGTTGCGCCGCCTGCATGAGCATGGTAATTCCCTGGAGGCGATGATCGTGTCCCTGGAGAAATCGCCGCCAGTTCGCGTACCAGGCACGGCGGTCTATATGTCGCGTGCGCTGAATGTGATTCCGTTTGCGATGCTGCATAACCTTAAACATAACAAAGTCTTGCATGAGCGAGTGGTGCTGCTGACATTGCGGACTGAAGATGCCCCTTACGTGCACAACGTGCGGCGCGTCACTATTGAGCAGTTGTCGCCCACCTTCTGGCGAGTGGTGGCCAGCTATGGCTGGCGCGAAACGCCAAACGTTGAGGAGATTTTCCACCGCTGCGGGCTGGAAGGGCTGAATTGCCGCATGATGGAGACCTCGTTCTTTATGTCGCATGAGTCGCTGATCATCGGCAAACGGCCATGGTATCTGCGTCTGCGTGGCAAACTCTTCCTGGCACTGCAGCGTAATGCGCTTCGTGCGCCAGACCAGTTTGAGATCCCGCCAAACCGCGTCATTGAGCTGGGCACCCAGGTCGAGATTTGATCCACAGCGCCCGCCTTACGGGGTGGGTGCTGACCAGCGCAGCGTGACGCACAACCCGCAGCCGGGTTGCTGGCTGAAGGTGATCTGCATCCCGTGCAACTGGGCGATATTGCGAACTATCGATAATCCCAGCCCGCTACCGCTCTTCTCCTGACCCGGCGGTCGCCAGAAACGCTCACCAAGCCGTTGCAAATCGGCTCCACTCAGACCCTCGCCGTTATCCTCCACCGACAGGCTATTCGCCTGCAATCGTACATCGACTTCGCTGCCCGCTGGCGTATAGCGAATGGCATTATCCAGCAGATTCCGTACCAGCAGTGACAGTAACAGCGGATGCCCCTGAATCTGTGGATCGGCGTCAGCGTGCAGTCGCAGCGTGACACCCGTTTTATCCGCCAGCGGCAGCTGTGCAGCCAGCGTCTCCTGCACCGTGCGTTTCAGAGCCACTGTTTCGAAGGCGCTTCGCGCATCATCAGCTTCAACGCGTGAGAGCGTCAGCAGCTGATCCACCAGCCGCGTTGCGCGGGCGATTCCGACATCCAGTTGCTGCAGCGCATGGGTTCGCATCACTTCATCATCTGCAGTCAGCTGAATGACCTCGCTTTGTACCTGCAGCGCGGCCAGTGGACTGCGCAGCTCATGAGCGGCATCAGAGGTAAAGCGCCGTTCACGCTGCATCATGGCGCTGATGCGGCTGAACAGACCATTGAGGGCGACCATCAGCGGTTGTACCTCTTTCGGCACGCGGTCTGCCTGCAGCGGCGTATCGTCATCGGGCGCGCGCTGCGCCAGTTGCTGCGCCAGCGTCTTCAGCGATCGCAGTTCAGACCAGACCAGACCGATCAGCAGCAGCAACATAAAGGGCAGCGCGATCAACCACGGCAACACGCTGGCTTTCATCAGGTCCCGCGTCATGTCGTCGCGGTATTCCGACTCCTGACCCACCACTACCCGAAACTGCTTATCGGGCGTAGTCAGCCAGACAAAACGCCAGCGATCGTCATCATTGGTGAGCTGTCCCTCATGAAATCCCTGATAGTCCGCCTCAAACGGCAGATAGCGACCATTATCGCCATCATTCATCACCTGCCTGCCGTCACGCGTGAAGACAGCAAAGGCCAGGGCATCGTCATCCTGATCGCCGCGATGGTGACGGAGCATCTCTTTGGTTTTGGGCAGCGTGGTCTTGTCCAGCGATGAGAAATCCAGCGTCAGTAGACGCTTGGCCAGCAGCATCTGCTGAGTATCAAACAGCTCATCAAGGGTTTCACGGGTCTGATGCCAGGCACTCAGGCTGGCACTGGTCCAGCAGAGGCCAAGCAGCAGCACGAAACCGATACCCAGCCGCAGAAACAGGCTCATTGATCGCATTCAGTCGCTCCCAGGGTATAACCGACGCCGTGCAGCGTGCGGATAAACGCGCTGCCCAGCTTTTTACGCAGATGATGGATATGCACTTCTACCGCATTGCTCGAGACGTCGGCGTCCCAGCTGTAGAGCTTCTCCTCCAGCTGGTTGCGCGTCAGCACCCGGCCCGGGTTTCGCATAAACAGTTCCAGTAGCGCCAGTTCACGGCTTTTCAGCGCAATCGCCTCGCCATCGCGCATCACACTATGGCTGCCGGGGATCAGCACCACGTTACCGTGACGGAGTTCGGGCTGCAGCTGGCCGTGACGACGACGAATCAGCGCCTGCAAGCGAGCGGCTACTTCGGTTAAGGCAAAGGGTTTACACAGATAGTCGTCGGCTCCCAGTTGCAGACCTTCGACCCGCTGATCCAGCGCATCGCGTGCAGTCAGTATCAGTACCGGCACATCTTTTCCCTGCTGTCGCCACTGCCGCAGAATATCGAGTCCATCACGCTCAGGCAGAGAGAGATCCAGGATCACCGCATCCCAGGGCGCGGCCTCCAGCGCGTTAAAGCCCGCCTCACCAGAGGTAAACCAGTCAACACTGAAGCCCAGTTTACTCAGCCCCGCTTTGATACCGTCGCCAATTAAGCGGTCGTCTTCAATCAGTAAAATACGCATCACGTCTCCCTGTTCCGATAGCGCTTTATACGAAGCAACGTCCTCCCTGTACAGTTGATTTCGGCGAAAGTAGCTTATTTTTAACCCTTAAGAAGCTGTTAAGAACTCTATGTTCAACTGGGCTCATTCAAACCGAAAACACCACTAAAAAAGGGGTACACCATGAAAAAGCACACTGCAATTCTGGCCGTCGTTATGCTGGCTTCCGCCCCGGTTTTCGCTGCACAGCAGGGCGGATTTGTTGATCCCAGTGCGCCAGCCGCACAGACGCAGGCAGCACCCGGACAGGGCGGCTTCCAGACCGATCACACCAGTGTAGTGACCGTGAAGCAGGCTGAAGAGATGAAAGATGACAGTTGGATCACCGTGCGCGGCAAGCTGGAGAAACAGATCGGTAAGGAAGATTATCTGTTCCGCGATCAGACCGGCACCATGAAAGTCGAAATCGACCACAAGCACTGGAACGGCCAGACGATCTCACCCAAAGATAATGTAGAGCTGACAGGTGAACTGGATAAAGATTTCAACAGCATTGAGATGGACGTTAAGCAGGTTAAAAAACTGCCTTAATCTTTTTCTCTTGGCATGGTTTGACGGCCCTGCACTGAGCGGGGGCATCTGACCGCAATTGATTAGCTCAGGGCGCAGGGAACACGGTCAAAAGAGAGACGTGTCCCGCGCCATGGACAAAAGCGTCAGAAGCGTTTTTGAACAACCAAAGCGTTGGCCCGGCAACGGGCGCATCTTAGGAATGAGATGCGTCATGGCGTAGGTCGAGCGGTCATGGATGACCGTTTTTGTGTCTTTCCGAACTGACCGTGCTACCAGTACAAGCCCCGTCTCGCTGCTGACCGAAACAGACATGACCAACAGTATCGCGCTGCATTCGCGGCCATTTTTTCAATCTATTCCTCGCTTTAATACAAATTTCATCCCGCGTAAGCGAAACGTTTCGATAGCGATCACAGATTTCTTATTTCCCGGTTGAGTTGATGACGGCTTTTCATACACTCCTGACAGCGAAACGTTTCGCTATGGAGTGAAAAGATGAAAAAAGGTCGCCTGTTAAACGCTGAACTCTCTCATGTGATTGCCCGCCTGGGACATACGGATACGCTGACGATTGCCGATGCAGGTTTGCCGATTCCGGCTGGACCGCAACGTATCGACTTAGCGCTTACGCCGGGTACGCCCGATTTTATGCAGGTGGTTAATGCTGTCGCACTGGAGATGCAAGTTGAGAGCGCCCTGATCGCGGAAGAGATAAAGCAGCATAATCCGCAACTTCATCGCTCGCTTGTCGCCGTGCTCGAAGCCTTGCAACAGCACCAGGGGAATATCATTACCATCAGCTACACCAGTCATGAACAATTTAAACAACAAACGCAGCGTAGTCAGGCGGTCATTCGCAGCGGAGAGTGCTCTCCGTTTGCTAATATCATCCTCAGCGCCGGTGTGACCTTCTGAGGCCTCTATGCAACCTTTATTGCAACTCGACGGCATTGAAAAATCCTTTCCAGGTGTGAAAGCACTCAAGGGGGCGTCGCTGAATGTCCGGGCAGGACGCGTGATGGCGCTGGTGGGCGAGAACGGCGCAGGCAAGTCCACGATGATGAAAGTGCTGACCGGAATCTATCAATATGATGCCGGTACGCTGCGCTGGCTTGGCAAAGAGACCCGTTTCAGTGGGCCGAAAACGTCTCAGGAAGCGGGTATTGGCATCATTCATCAGGAACTGAACCTGATCCCTCAATTAACCGTGGCGGAGAATATTTTTCTTGGTCGCGAATATGTCAGCCGTTTTGGCCGTATCCAGTGGCAGCGTATGTATGCCGAAGCGGATGCGCTGCTTAAACGACTTAATCTGCGCTTCAACAGCCACAAGCTGGTGGGGGATTTGTCGATTGGCGACCAGCAAATGGTCGAAATCGCCAAAGTTCTGAGCTTTAAGTCGCAGGTGATCATCATGGATGAGCCGACCGATGCGCTGACCGATACCGAAACGCTGTCGCTTTTCCGTGTGATCAACGAACTGAAAGCGCAGGGCTGCGGCATCGTCTATATCTCGCATCGCATGAAAGAGATCTTTGAGATCTGCGATGACGTCACGGTGTTTCGCGACGGGCAGTTTATTGCTGAACATCCTGTCAGCGAACTGACGGAAGAGAGCCTGATCGAGATGATGGTGGGACGCAAACTGGAAGATCAATATCCGCATCTTGATCAGGCGCCTGGCAACGTGCGGCTGAAAGTTGAGAACGTCAGCGGACCGGGTGTGGATAACGTCAGCTTCACTCTGCGCAAAGGTGAAATCCTTGGCGTTTCCGGCTTAATGGGCGCGGGCCGTACCGAACTGATGAAGGTGCTTTACGGCGCATTGCCGCGTCGCGAAGGCACCTTGTGGCTCAATGACCGGGAAGTGGTAACGCGTTCACCGCAGGATGGCCTGGCTAACGGCATCGTCTATATCTCCGAAGATCGTAAGCGCGATGGCCTGGTGTTGGGCATGTCTGTGAAAGAGAACATGTCACTGACAGCGTTACGCTATTTCAGTCATGGCAGCGGCACGCTGAAACACGCGGCAGAGCAGCTGGCGGTAGGCGATTTTATCCGGTTGTTCAACGTTAAAACGCCTTCAATGGAGCAGCCAATTGGACTGCTTTCAGGCGGAAACCAGCAGAAAGTGGCGATTGCCCGCGGTCTGATGACCCGGCCCAATGTGCTGATTCTGGACGAGCCAACGCGCGGTGTGGATGTCGGCGCGAAGAAAGAGATCTATCAGCTGATTAACCAGTTTAAGGCCGAAGGGCTGAGCATCATCCTGGTCTCCTCGGAAATGCCGGAAGTGCTGGGCATGAGTGACCGGATTCTGGTGATGCATGAAGGCCGTATCAGCGGCGAATTTACCCGAGAAGAAGCCACTCAGGAGAGCCTGATGGCTGCCGCCGTAGGCAAGCAACACAGCGAGGATTTAGTGGTATGACAACCCAAACTTTACCGGCCAGCCGTCGCTGGTTTAGCAAAAGCTGGCTACTGGAACAGAAGTCGCTGATTGCGCTGATGGTACTGATCGCCGTAGTGGCCAGCCAAAGCCCAAACTTCTTTACCGTGGCGAACCTGTTCAACATTCTGCAGCAGACCTCGGTTAATGCCATTATGGCGGTCGGGATGACACTGGTGATCCTGACTTCGGGTATCGATCTCTCTGTAGGATCGCTGCTGGCTCTGACTGGCGCGGTAGGTGCATCGCTGGTGGGCATGGAGGTGAATGCTCTGGTCGCGGTGGCGGCTTCGCTGGCGCTGGGAGCGGCAATCGGTGCCCTGACTGGCACCATTGTGGCTCGCGGCAAGGTGCAGGCGTTTATTGCTACGCTGGTCATGATGCTACTGCTGCGTGGTGTCACCATGGTCTATACCGACGGCAGCCCGGTTAACACCGGCTTCAATGCTAATGCCGATCTGCTGGGCTGGTTTGGTATCGGTCGCCCGCTGGGTATTCCTGCGCCGGTATGGCTGATGGCGCTGGTCTTTGTTGCCGCCTGGTACATGCTGCAGCACACCCGCCTGGGTCGCTATATCTATGCGCTTGGCGGTAATGAAGCGGCAACGCGTCTCTCTGGCATCAATGTGAATCGCGTCAAAATCATCGTCTATTCACTGAGTGGCATGCTGGCTGCACTGGCAGGCACCATTGAAGTGGCGCGCCTCTCCTCAGCACAGCCGACAGCGGGCACCGGTTATGAGCTGGATGCGATTGCCGCGGTAGTACTAGGTGGAACCAGTCTGGCGGGCGGTAAAGGCCGTATTTTCGGCACGCTGATTGGCGCGCTGATCCTCGGCTTCCTGAATAACGGCCTGAACCTGATGGGCGTCTCTTCGTACTACCAGATGATCGTTAAAGCGGTAGTAATCCTGCTGGCGGTGCTGGTAGATAATAAAAGCAGTAAATAACTCTGACCTTACACAGGATGACATGATGAAAAAGTTAACCGCACTGGCCATTATCCTTGGCGCAACACTCAGTACCAGCGCCATGGCAAAAGATACCATCGCGCTGGTGGTTTCAACCCTGAACAACCCTTTCTTTGTTTCGCTGAAAGAAGGTGCACAGAAGGAAGCGGATAAGCTGGGCTACAACCTGGTGGTGCTGGATTCACAGAACAATCCGGCCAAAGAGCTGGCGAACGTGCAGGATCTGACGGTTCGCGGTACCAAACTGCTGCTGATCAACCCAACCGATTCTGATGCAGTGGGCAATGCCGTGAAGATGGCTAACCAGGCGAACATTCCGGTTATCACGCTGGATCGCGTCGCGGCACAGGGCACCGTTGTCAGCCATGTCGCTTCCGATAACCGTTTCGGCGGTAAAATGGCCGGTGACTTCATCGCCAAAAAAGTGGGCGAAAACGCCAAAATTATTGAACTGCAGGGTATTGCCGGGACGTCTGCCGCCCGTGAACGTGGTGAAGGCTTCAAACAGGCTGCTGATGCGCATAAATTCCAGATCCTGGCCAGCCAGCCAGCCGACTTTGACCGTACCAAAGGTCTGAACGTCATGCAGAATTTGCTGCAGGCCCATCCTGACGTTCAGGCTGTATTCGCTCAGAACGACGAAATGGCGTTGGGTGCACTGCGCGCGCTGCAGACTGCCGGAAAAACCGGTGTGATCGTTGTTGGTTTTGACGGCACTGCTGATGGCGTTAAAGCCGTAGAAGGTGGCAAACTGTCCGCGACCGTGGCACAGATGCCAGACAAAATTGGCATGATCGGCGTCGATACCGCTGATAAAGTGCTGAAGGGTGAAAAAGTGAAGGCGATTAACCCAGTCGACCTGAAACTGGTCGCTCAATAACTCAAAGAAAAGCAGGGCACTGCGCCACCCTCCCGGTGGCGCACTTATTCCGGAACTCCCCTAATGAGCAAAAACGCAAAACTGGCCGTTCTTGGCAGCATTAACGCTGACCACATCCTTAATCTGGCGCACTTCCCTCGTCCCGGTGAAACGGTGATCGGGCAGAATTATCAGATTGCGTTTGGCGGTAAAGGTGCGAATCAGGCTGTAGCCGCCGGTCGTGCTGGTGCCGATATCGCATTTATCGCCTGTGTGGGTGCTGACGACATTGGCGAACGTATTCGTCAGCAGCTGGCCCAGGACAATATTGATACCACGCCGGTCGAGGTGGTCGAGGGCGAGTCGACAGGTGTGGCGATGATCTTTGTCAACGGTGACGGTGAGAACAATATTGGCATTTACTCCGGTGCAAACGCGGCGTTAACGCCCGCTTGTGTAACGCGTCATCAGCAGGTTATTGCCGATGCCGATGCACTATTAATGCAGCTGGAATCGCCGCTGGATAGCGTACTGGCCGCCGCGATGCTTGCCCGACAGCATCAGACGCAGGTTATTCTCAATCCGGCACCTGCCACCCGTCTTTCAGATGAACTGCTGGCATTGATCGACATTATTACCCCGAATGAGACCGAAGCAGAGAGTCTGACCGGCATTGCAGTCAACAACGATGAAGATGCTGCTCGCGCTGCGGCAGCGCTACATGCGAAAGGCATTGGCACGGTACTGATCACTTTGGGTCGCCGCGGGGTCTGGCTGAGCGAGCAAGGTGAAGGTCAGCGTATTGCTGGCTTTAGTGTTAAAGCTATCGACACCATCGCGGCGGGCGACACCTTCAACGGTGCCTTTATTACCGCGCGACTGGCGCATAAAGCAATGTATGAGGCGGTGCGATTTGCCCATGCCGCCGCCGCTATCGCCGTTACCCGATCGGGTGCGCAGCCCTCCGTGCCGTGGCGCGCGGAGATCGATGAATTTTTGCAACAGCAGGGCTAAGCGCTTGAGCACCATGAAAGATGTCGCTCGCCTGGCGGGTGTTTCTACCTCCACTGTTTCGCACGTTATCAATAACAACCGCTTTGTTAGCAAAGGCGTGCGGGAAAAAGTTGAGCAGGCCATCCGCCATCTGAACTATGCCCCTTCTGCGCTGGCTCGCAGTCTGAAAATCAATCAGACGCACACAATCGGTATGCTGCTGACCACCAGTAGTAACCCGTTTTATGCCGAAGTGGTACGTGGGGTAGAGGAGAGCTGCTATCAGCGTGGCTACAGTCTGGTTCTCTGTAACACGGCAGGTAATGAGGAGCGGATGAACCGTAGCCTGGAAACGCTGATGCAGAAGCGCGTCGATGGTTTATTGATCATGTGTACCGAAAGTCACCTGCCTTCGGCAGACATTCTGAATCGCTATCCCTCTATACCTGCAGTCATGATGGACTGGGCGCCGTTTGAAGGCCGTGGTGACATTATTCAGGATAATGCGCTGTTGGGTGGAGAGCTGGCTACTCAGCATCTTATCGACAGCGGTTATACTCGTATCGCCTGTATCGCCGGTCCACAGGATAAAACCCCGGCGCGCATGCGCCTGGAAGGTTATCGCAACGCCATGACAAAGAACGGCCTGGAGATTTTGCCCGGCTATGTGGTGAATGGTGACTTTGAATTTCAGGGGGGCTACAACGGGATGGTCGAACTGCTGGCGCTGGATACGCCACCGGAAGCGGTATTCACCAGCAACGATGCCATGGCGGTCGGCGTTTATCACGCACTCTATCAGGCTGGCATGCAGGTTCCGCAGCAGATGGCGGTAATGGGATATGACGATATTGAACTGGCGCGCTATCTCACTCCGCCACTGAGTACCATCCATCAGCCTAAAGATGCGCTGGGTGAACTGGCGATAGACACTTTACTCCATCGTCTCAGCGATCCTGACGCCAGCCAGCAAACGCTGGTGCTGACGCCGGAACTGGTGGTACGTGGATCAGTTTAGCGCTTTCTCTTCTTGTCACGATTACTGATCAGATTACGTCCATCCCCGTTTTTCAGCAGCATAAAGGTGAGCGCTGAAAGCACAGTCACCACCCCCATGGTCAGAAACGTGGCGTGGAACTGCGAAATGGTGCTGGTTTCAAACTCCTGATAGAAGCGCAGTACCGCAGCGCTGACGGCCACACCAAAACTGATCGCTAACTGTTGTGTCACTGCCAGCACGCTGTTACCGCCGCTGGCATTATCATCATTCAGATCGGCCAGAGTAATCGTGTTCATGGCGGTAAACTGCGTAGACATGGCCATGCCGAGAATAAACAGCGGAAGTAACAGTACGACGATGCTTTCAGCGGGTGACTGCAGAGAGAAGCTCGCAATCAGGATGCCAATAATGACAGTAATGCCGACCAGCAGGCGGCGGTAACCCAGCCAGCGCAACAACTGTGTCACTGTCGACTTCGCCAGTATCGAACCCATGGCGATGGGCGCCATCATGCAGCCTGCGATAATTGCTGAATAGCCAAAACCAACCTGCAACATGAGAGGCATCAAAAAGGGCACACATCCGGTGCCGAGACGTGACGCAATATTGCCGCCGATGCCAACTGCAAAAGTCCGGGTTTTAAACATCGGCAGACTGATCAGCGGTGAAGGGTGATTTCTGGCATGCACTATATAGAGAAGTAATAGCACGATCCCGCTGAGTAATATCCCGCCAGCCAGCCAGGCAGAAACAATTCGCTCACCGAACAGCTCAATTCCAATCGAGATCATCACCAGTCCAGCCCCGAATAATAAGAAGCCGAAAAAGTCGAAACGGCGCTTGGGTGTGGTGAAGTCCGGCATATATTTGCGTGCATAAACAATACCGAGAATGCCTATCGGGATATTAATCAGGAAGATCCAGTGCCAGGTAGCGTAGGTCACCAATACCCCGCCGAGCATCGGGCCCAGTATCGGGCCAACTAATCCCGGCATGGTGACAAAGTTGAGTACCGGAAGCAGTTCACTACGCGGGTAGGCGCGTAACAGCGCCAGTCGCGCAACCGGCATCATCATTGCACCACCAACGCCCTGTACGATGCGCGACATGACCAGCACCGAAAGCGTAGGTGAAAGTGCACAAGCCAGTGAGCCGAGGGTAAAAAGCGAAACCGCAATGATAAAGACCTTGCGCGTGCCAAAGCGATCGGCCAGCCAGCCGCTGACGGGAATCAGCATAGCGACAGTCAGGGTGTAACTGATGACGGCGGATTGCATGGCTAAAGGAGAACGGTCGAGGCTGGTGGCGATAGCGGGTAGTGCAGTATTCAGTATGGTGGCGTCAAGTGACTGCATGAAAAAGGCCATAGCAGCTATCCATGGCAAACCAGCCATGCTGCGCGCGGATTTTATCATTGAGTGTCCTTCCTGGGGTTATCCTGCGAGAAGAAGCAAAATAATAGCACCAGCAATCAGCAACGGCAGGTCTCTTTGCAACGTTTCATCGCCGTTTTTGTGCGTTATTCCGTCATTAAATGTCTCTTTTTAAGCCATTCGTTTAAAAAAGATGCGCTCAGTAAATTAATTCAAAGAAACACTTGTCAGCCTCCGAGAACGCCCTATAATGCGCCTCCATCAACACGGCACACCGGCAACGGGAAACGGGTTGAGAGGCGCAGGAGACTGGGCCG
>Ga0209067_10000083_pt1 | contig 60789 bp, 49 predicted proteins | sample ColStrG_CSR_2013_FD_187199 | JGI IMG/M metagenome (GOLD analysis project Ga0209067, IMG submission 187199) | Freshwater sediment microbial communities in response to fracking from Pennsylvania, USA - Cold Stream Run_MetaG_CSR_2013 (SPAdes)... | ecosystem: Environmental > Aquatic > Freshwater >...
CTGCAACAGGAACTGCGCCGTACCGACAACCTGCTTTCGAACCTCCTGCTGCTCACCCGCTTCACCGGTATCCGCATTGGCGAGTGCATCCGCCTGCCTCTGGACTGCCTACGCCAGGTTGGGCCGGATCAGTGGGCGCTCCACGTCCCCCTCGGCAAGTTGCATACCGAACGCCTCGTTCCCGTCGATGCCGAGGTTCGCGGCATCATTCAACGCATTCTGGCCTTGCGCCCTCTGGCCCGGCCGGAACTCTTGGCCCGATCGGAAGGCTTCCTGTTACCTCATGGTGGCCCGTGGGGCGCGTATCACCGCCTCTTTGAAACCTTGGCTGATGCCGCCACGCGAGCTGGTTGCTCGGCTCCTGTCACCCCTCACCGTCTTAGACACACCTATGCCTCAGAGATGCTCCGTCTCGGGGTCGGTCTTCCTGCCCTCATGCAACTGCTGGGTCACAATGACATCGCCATGACCATGCGCTATCTCCAGGTCACCCAACAGGATCTGCAGCGCGAGTTCCATCGCGCACGCCAGAACGCGCTGCACTGCCTGCCCCCGCTTTCTCTTCCCGAGCACACCCGCGCTGTCGGCCTTCCCGCCATCCAGCAGGCACTGGCGGCTGCCCGCCACCTTCTGGAGATGCACCGTCGCTGCTTAACCGATGAAAAGGCCCGGCGCCAGTTCCAACGGTTCGATCGGCGCCTCCGCGCCGTCGCGGATCAGCTCGCGCAAATCACCACAGCCGAAAAATGAGGAAAGATTGGCCGGTCAATCTCGGAATTTCCACCGGCGTCAGAAGTTGAAGCGCAGCCCCAATTGGACGAGTCGTTGGTCACGGGCGGCCGTGGCTCCACTCGGAGGCGGCGCGATTATGTTCGCAACGGCATCGACCTGGGCAGTAGTGTTCAGGTTCGTCACGTTTAACGTGTTCGTAACATTGGTCGACTCGGCGATGAACTCAAGGCTCTTTCGCTCGCTCAAGGGGAACAATCGCGAGTAGTGGGCATTCAGTTCGAACACCGCCGGCCCGCGAACGGTGTTGCGGCCGACAAAAAGGGGGCGCTGGTACGCTGCCGATTCTGAGGTGTCGCCATTCAGGATTCGATTGCTGCCGATATTGAAGATGTCGCCGCTCGACCCGACCAGGCCGATCGATAAGCGGTTCAGATTCAGCAGATACCTCGCCAGTTTGCCTCTTGCGTGGAACTCGGGCATGAAGACGCCTGTCAGATTGAAGACGTGGCGGCGATCGGTCAGGGAGTTGCCACGGTCTCGCCGCCGGTCCGACGGATCCGACAGAGTAACGGTATTGCCGCTGTCGATGTTGTTCTGTTCAGGCGCATCGTCGATCGCGTGCGACCAGGTGTACGTCGCAAAGAGCTCATAGCCGTGCGCGAAGCGCCTCTCCAGGGTGAGGTTCAGTCCGTTGTAGTTCGAGCTCCCAACCGATTCCGCGGAGAGAATGTTGGCGAAACCGGGGTAGACCCGCGCGGTGCTGCTGAAAATTGGCCGGCCATCCGCGAGGAAGCCGCCGGAGGGGACCAGATTGATATTGCGGTAGACGGGCAGGTGGGTTCCCTTGGTGTACAGGTACGAACCGGTCGCTACGAAGCCGCCACCGATTTCCTGGCTAATCGAAATGTTCGTGCTGTAGGAGTACAGTGTCGCGAAATTGGGGGAAATCGTCGTGATGTCGCCGGGCGGGGCGTTGAACCCCGTCGGTGCTGACGGCAGCACGTTCGGAAACGCTGGTGCGTACGGGACGCCAGGTATCGCGGTGAGGGTAAAAAACGCGGGTGAGCCGTTGTTCAGAATGGCGCGGCGGTACTGGTCGGTCTGCGGTGGATCGTAGAGGACTCCTGTGCTCGCTCGAATGACCGTCCGCTCATCGACGCCAAAACCGTATGCCAAGCCCAATCGCGGGGCGACGTTGTTCGTGTCCGTCCTGAAGTGCTGCGAGAACGGGAATGGCGAGTTCTTGTTGGCATCCGGCATCTTGTAGCTGTCGTAGCGGAAACCGTAGACGATCGTGAGGTTCCTCAGCGGTTTCCAACTATCCTGCGCGAAGAAACCGTTGAACAGCGAGTTGTAATCCATCGACGGGTTACCCAACGTCTGGCCGAAGACTGCATAAGCGAAAGGATTGGTGCCATTGGCTGCCGCGAGATAGCTGGCAATCGTTGGAAACGCGTAGAGGGCACCCGTGGCCTGGACCTGGGTATCGCGAATCCATCGGGTGCTGAATCCAACCTTCAGAGCGTGGGTATTGAGATCGTAACTGAACGTGTCGGCGATTTCAGGTGTGGTCTCTTTGTAGACCAACCCAACACCCGTCGGCCCACCGAAGTTCGCCACGCCCAGAATCGTGATGCTCGGGCCGCTGCCGCTACCCGAAAACCGGTCGTTCTCCTGCCCCCGGTAGGCCACTTGGCCGCGCAGTTCGTTGACGGCGTGCGGCGAGATCGTGGAAACGACTTGGACAGCCCCCACATGTGACCGGTCAACGAAGCTGTAGCTCTGCGAGGTGAGGTACTGCCCGCCGACGGCCGACGTGTTGTTATATGGGGAATCGTTGGAATGGTGCATGTACCGAATCGAGATCCGGTTGCGCGAATTCAGCAGCCAATCGGCCTTTGCCATGTAGAAGTAGACATCCTGGTGGAAGGGGATAGCGTTCGCGTAGCTCGCAGGGAGGCCGAGTTGCGCGATAACAGCAGCCGGGACCGTCACCGGCGCCGGTAGATCTCGGTTCACGTGCTCAACGGCCCCGAAGAAGAAGAGTTTGTTGCGGACGATCCGGCCGCCACCGTCGGCGGAGTACGAATCCACGTTGACATCGGGAGTTGGCCGGCTCGCCGACAGCAATTTCGGGCGCGCGCTGAACGGCGTGCGTCGAAAAATGAAACCGCCCTCACCGTGGTAATCGTTCGTGCCGGACTTCGTGATCGTGTTGAACACCGTACCCACGGTGTTGCCGAATTCCGGCGCGAAGCCGTTTGATACCTGCTGGACCTCTTGCACGTACGTGTTGGAGATCGGGATCAAGCGGATCCCGGCCCGATCACTTTCCGTGTCGTTGCCGCCGTCGATTTCGTAGTTGATGCGCCCATTGAATCCGTTTGCGTCGATCTTGCGTGGAACCCCAAATTCGGTGTTCGCAATGCCGCTCACGTTCGGCTGGAAGAGTATGAAGTTGTAGGGGTTGCGCGAAACCAGAGGCAGATTGCGAGTGGCGCTGCTGTCGAGCGTGATTCCAAGGTTCGTTCTGTCCGGATCGGTGAGAATTCCGGCTGCCGTCACTTCCACCTGCATAGTGGATCCGGCAATCTGCATGGGCAGGTTGACGGTGACCGTCGCCCCAGCGTTCACTTCAATTCCAGACCGCGTTAGAGTGGCAAACCCTATTGCCTGGACCTCCAGTTCGTAGGTACCGAGTGGCAACAGGTTGAATCGGTACAGGCCGGAATCCCCGGTGCTACCCGCTTGGCGGAAGCCAGTGCCGAGGTTCGTGATTTTTACGATGGCGTTTGGGATTGCAGATCCAGCGGGGTCAGTCACCGTGCCTGAGATTTCGCCGTTCATGGCAGCGGCCTGTCCAAAGCAATGCGGCGCTCCTGCCATCAGAGTCACCGCCAGCATGGTGAAAACTCGAAGCTTAGGGTCCATTTCGTTCTCCTCCTTGGGTCGGTCTCTGCCTGAGCGTTCGCGATGCGAGGTTATTGATCTGTTGATGATGAAAAACGCAGCCCGAGTTCGGCGGGGCCAGCTTGGGCGGTGCGGTCCAGTCCCAAACCGCCGGAAGAACTCGTCGCCTGTTGCCTGCCACCCATGACACGGTTATAGCTCGCCCGGATTATTGCGCCAAAAAACTGCCTGCGCTGTCACGAATTCACGAACGGGAAAAACCAGTCCAACAGCTTAAGTACAGTGCGAAGTTGTACATACCGTGGGTCAGCGCTGCCGCTGCGGTCGAGGAATAGCGCATTCGAATCCAGCCATACAGGCAGCCGGTCGCCAACGCACATCCGAGTTGCAGACCGGTTATGCCCGGCGTTGCCATGTGGGCAAGCGAGAACACTCCCGCGGAAGCGACGATGGAAAGCGTCGCCGCGCAGGACCGGGAAAGGCGTCGTGCGAGCCACAAGGCTACGTTCAACAGGTATCCCCTGAAGATCACCTCCTCTGATATAGGACCGAGCGCTATCGCCAGCACCGCCCTATTCCAGCCGGCCTCGGCACCGATAGGCTGATTTGAGAGTTTGGCGACTTCCACAATGGCTCCCCCGGCGACGAGACCTGCCACTATGCACACTGCAACAGCATTTCGCCCGACCCGATTCCATAGGACGAATTCAAGCCCAAGACTCCTTAACTTGCCTAGAGAAACGTACGCGATGAAGAAGAATCCGCAGGCCTCGATCACGCCGGCAACCTCTCTTTTGGGCAAGTCGGATCCGAGCGCCTTCAGCGCGGGCACCAAAAGCAACCAGAACAGGAGTTCTCTCCAGTAGGTGCTGGCCCCTGAGCTGACCTTCGCGCCGGTGGAGTTCTGCGCCCGCATTTTCCTCTATACCTCCCTTTTTGGAGCAATTGCATCCACCCAGCAAAATCGATACTTGCCTAGCCTCGCGCGACTTCAGCCGGAACCCGCCGGCCGCCACTCCCAACGGGGAAAGGCCAAGGAGTGCACTTCTTCAGGCGGTCGCTCGGGGCACCGGGTGATATCGAGGCACACTAGACGGGGGAGAGCGTGACGCGGAGCGGCAACGTGGCGCGGCTTCGCAACGCCACAGAGCGGCGGGCATTGGAGCAAGCCAAACGTGTCCCGTGGCCGCGTTTGGCCAAGGCCGCCGACGAGTACACCGAGTGGCACGTCTTCACGTTGTGGGTGCGTGCCACAGTCGATGCGGCCAACACCGTGCCCGTTGTAGTTCGCGCGGAGATCGATCTTCGCGCGCCTAGCGTGCTCAGGGCTCTGCAGCCGAAGGTGAAATACGCGATTAACCGCGGCGACCGCCCCGGGGCCGTGGCCTGGGAGGACCTCACTTGTTGGGCGGAGATGAACGTCTTCCTCTCCGCCAAGCGTGAGGGCTGGCTAGATGCTCTCCGGCACTTCTCTGCCATGTCCCTACGTTCGATGAAGGCGTGGTCACAATGGGAACGGATGGACGCGGTGTGGCGCTGTTCAGCACCTCGCCAACTCCCGACGCCTCAGGAGTGGGACCGCATGGTAGCCGCGGTGACTCGACTCTCAAATCCCGGTAGCGCAGCACAGCGCGCCCTTGACGTGGTGCACAGCCTGGACGAATCAGATTGGGACAGGCTCCGAGTCGGCTTCTTCCAACTCAACGCATTCTGCCAGTGGATGGACCTGATGCTGGCTGTCCAAAATCGAAGACCCGATCGGCTCTCGCGGGAACTATTGAGCCGGTATCCCGGTTTCAGCCTCGCCGACCGCAGAATCGCGCCCAAGGATGCCGTCCGATGCCTCAAGAGTTGGGTGCTCAGCCACGGCCTCCCTGGGGCCAAGGATGCCGGCGTTTCTGCCGCATTGACGTTCCATCTACGATATCACCCGGAATACGCAGCGACTCGCAGCTATTCTCAATTCTCTAGGCGCATGTGGGCAAATGGTTCGCTGAAGGAATTGCCGTCGTTCGACGACTGGAAGCACGGGGCCGATGCCTATTCTGATGCGGACTGACCGGCGCTCTGGCTGATCTCGTTCGCGGGATCGCCTGCTGGTTCGCGGTCTGCGGTCTCATCCCTCGCGCGAGCTTTACGCCGGTGCTGCCGTTGACGGCCCACGCCATCGAGAATCTCCCGCACGTTCTTCCGGAACTTCGCCGATTCCGCGCAGGGATATCCAAGGTCCACGAGATAAATCTGCGTTTCACGAGGCAGGCCCTCGAAAGGTATCCCGTCCGCGTGTTCCCGCAAGAAATGGCCCAGGTCGCGCTCTGTGACCCGGCGATCCTTGGTTTCGAGCAGTCCCTTCTCTTTCCAGCGGCGCACTTGTCGCGGCGTCACCTGAAGGAGCGCTGCCAACTGATCGACGGTGAACACAGCGAATCCAGACACTTCATGCACCTGATAGTCAAGCCTGGCAAGCTTTGCGTGCACCGACTTCACCGTGTGGCCAGTGCGGGCTGCGACGGATTCGATTGTCGCATCGGCGCCCAATGCGCCCAACAACGCTGTGATCTGAGCCTCGGTCCACCGCTTTGCAGTTCGGCTGGCAGGCGTTTTTCGTGGTTGTCCTGTGGGCAACCCCAGTTTTGACATGCGATGTTCGACCGCCTTTCGAAGAGTGTCCGACCTCGCCACCCCGTCAACAAGACCGAGCTCTTGCAGCTTTCGACACATGATCTGCTTCGCCTTGGTCGGCCCCCATTTCTCGCAAAGCTCGGTCAATGTGCGGTCCGCCTCGGGAGTCCATTCGTGATTTGCCGAGCCCTTCGGACGGCCAGGCTGACCCGGGGCAAGTCGCGGCGTCAATAACGGGTCCAGTTCCGAAGCCAGACTTCCCTTCTTCTTGCGTTGCCGTGCTTGCTGGATCCCTTCAGACGCCGAAGGGTGGGCTGTGTCCTTCTGAATAGTACTGGAAATTACAGAACCTGGTTCTACCATCCCCATTTCTCTCTGGCTTCAAGCTGCGCTGAGTGCTTGGGCAGCAATTTGCCCCTATATACATAGCCGTCTTGGAGCCTGTTTTATGACCGAAAACAAAGTCCGGTTATAATCATTTCCGAGTGGCGTGAATCCCGGGGCTGATCGCTGAAGGCGATCGCCGGGACCGGACGATTTCCGCAGGGTACGGAATTGTGAGTGACCTTTCCTCAGACGCGGCTCAGGATCTTCGGAACGCGCTCGAACGAAATCTCGACTGGATCAGGACTTACATTGCCCCGGAAGGGGGGACGCAAGACATTCAGTCGTACGTCAACTGGATCTACGATCGTTTGAAAGACAAGATTCCAACGGTCGCGGACCCATCCGAGCTGGATCGCCTTGTAAAGAAGGAAGTACGGAGCCTGTTTGCCCGCGAGTCGCCGAATGGCGCCAGGAAGGCGCTTTTCGGGGACGTCGCGCAATTGGCAGATCCATCGGCTCTCGGTTTCGAGCGCGCAATCGAACAATCGGAAGAAGTCCGCGTGTGCCTGGAGCACCTCAAACAGGAGGCTCGTGAACTCATCATGGAAGCCTTTACGCTGACAGATGAGGACCTGTCCAGGAAGGATATTCGGGACCGGTTGGCGGCACGTCTTGGCATCAGTCGGAACACATTGGACCAGCGCATATCACGGGCGCTTCGGCGAATCCGAGCGCGAATGCGCCACAGGCCCGGTTGGAACAGGCGTTGATTACGCCTTTGGTGAAGGATGAAGGATTCTAAGCCGATGCACGAGATCACAGACGCGGACTTCCGAGAGTTCGTGAAGACCGTCCAGAACATGGCACTTCGTGCCTACCCGAATCCTGACAGGGTCAACTGTCCTGGCTCGGAGGTTCTCCGCGACGTAGCACGTCAGTCGCGGCCCGCGGCGCATCCCGCATTTCGATCGCATATCGTGGAGTGTTCTCCATGCATTGCCGAGATGCTGGCAGAACGAACTCGAGTCCAAGCTCGACAACAGGCTCGCCGACGGATGCTCCTAGCGGTGGCGGCCGGCGTGTGCATCGTCGCGCTGCTCTCCGGCCTGTGGTTATCGCATCGGGCAGCGCCGACTGCCCGCGACCAACTTGCGAGCCTGCGGGATATTCCAGAGATCCCGATTGATTTGAGACCGTACTCGCCAACGCGATCGGATTCAGGGCAAAACCCCAAACCTCCGATTGCGGCTCCCAGGCGCCGTGTGAAACTGAAGCTCTTTCTGGCGCCAGGAGCCCCTCTGGGTTCGTACGAAATCCGGGTCTTGACGAACGATTTGCGGACCATGCGGAGCCAGCAGGCCGCTGCAGTCCTCAACGAAGGGGTGACATCCATCCTCGTTGCTGTCGATTTGGCCGACCTGCCGACGGGCACCTATATGCTGGTTCTCCGCCCGGCACGCGACGGCGAGGAGTGGCAGACTTACCCGCTGACCCTGCGACGTTCACTCTAAGGACACCTGCTGCGGGTGGCGTGTTCTCTTTCGCATCCGCTTCCACACACCCGGATCCGCCCTTAGCGGCACGACGGAACCGCTAGCCAAGTTCACGAATCCTCCGTGGTAAGAAAGCGATTCGCAGCGAAACAGTCTGCTCAACAGGGCCAAAGCGTGTTGTGCCAGGGCCTGGTTGATGAACGGATGTTGGCGCTCCAGGGCATCGGCCGCGCTACAGCTTGGCTGAGCGTCGTCGTCGAGCGCAGGATCGATGATCTCTCCAAACAGTTCCGAGACGGTTCGGAGGCGCGCCGCTTTGCGCCGATTCACGCGGTTGAGCGGTTGCCCGAGAACAAACTGGCCGCTATCGGCATTGTTCCCGAGGTCGAGCCAGTACAACGTTCCACACCAGTTGCTCGTCAGCGCCTGGTGAATCGTCGCCCGTGCCCGTCGTGTGTCCACGCAGCCGATCACCAGATCGATGTCGTTGGCAATGCCGTGGCCCTTTGAAACGTGATTAGGGACGGCCTCCCATTTGAGGCCCCAGAACAGGTTTAGCCGGTTGACCAGGACCACAGCTTTGAACAGTCCAATTTCGTTTTCCGAAAACGGCTGGCGAACACAGTTGGTCGGCGAGATTCTATCCCCGTCAATGACCGTGACCGCCAGTCCTGACGGGTGGCCCGATGCCACCAAGGCCTGGTGGAGATGCGGTAGCCCGCCGATGATCGCGCTCCCGGTACCACCGCATCCGATCACCGCGACCTTGACAGTCCGACGCAGAAGATGCGGGACGATGGTATGCATTCATCCCTCCCGCACACCCACGAAAGATCGCAGCGACTCTCCGCTATTGATGAGGAACTCGACCGGGAACTCGCCCTCGCTCCCGGTCAAGTCGCGCCACATTCCCAGAAAGCCCTCCGGATGCGTCGTGAGTTGCGCACCCAGAGCCGCGTGTGTGAATGCGCTTTCGAAGAAGGCGTTTTCCCACGGTCTCCGCGCTGCCAAGCGCAGATTCCCCGGTACTCGCATGCTTCCCTGACAGACCCGCCCACCTTGGCGATCGCAGTTCCAATAGGGGGCGACCATGAGCGTGGTGTCGGGCCGCGGACGCCGGTCCTCGGCTAACGCTCGTACCGACAACTCGGAACCGCAGACCTTGAACACGAGCGGTGGCTGCGGAAACACTTTGCCGCTCAGCGTTCGTCCGTCGCTGGAACCGCCGTAGAACATCACTCGGTTTTGCTGTCTGGTCCACCAGACCAGCATTTCCGGTGTATAGACCAAAACGTTGGGCGGAAGGATTTCGCACTGAGTCGTCCGGCCCAGCGCTTTCGCCAGTTGCTTCAGAAAATCGATTGTGAGTGGCTGACCGGCATCCAAGTACGGCGCACCGCCGTCTGGTGACGGCTTTGCATCGTGCACGGTTGCGAATGCCTCCTGGCCGTCCGAGTACACCAGGACCGCCTTGGAAAGACTGAAGTTTCGGTTAGAACCGAAGTGCGTGCTCTTGGTCATGATCGTCTTTCTTCCCGGCTGAGCGCCTGCCAGCCGGGGACCAGATTGAGGACGCGCCGTGCAGCCGCCAGAATATCCAGCGCGCCGCCAAGACAGCCAAAGGCCTGCAAGGTGCTCTCCGGATCGGTTCCATTAAACGGGACCAACGGCCAGGGCTCCGGCGTAAGCTCCAGCATCGTCTGCCGCTCGGCATCGAAGGAGGCTTCGATGGCGTCACCGGCCCGGTAGATCGCAAGCAGAACCGGAACAGGAGGATTGCAGTCGCAGAATACCTCGCGAACAGCGTCCGGAATCGGCGGAAGGTGAACGCCGCTCGCCACAGTCTGGAGTTCGAGAGCCGCATATAAAAGCCGCGCAACGGGATCATTCGGCGCCAAGCCGGACAGCAGCGACTTGAGTTGCCTCGGTCCTAGCGGCCGAGCCTTCATACATGCCGGAAGAATGGATCCCCGGTCCGGCAGGACCGACAACGCATCGGCGTCTTCCGTCGGATCGTAGTTTTCTTCGAGGAACGAGATGTGCTCCTCCGCGTCGCGGTCGTCATAAATGCGAAAACAGCCTCCTATACTGTGTAAGAACAATCGCGCGAAGGTGGCCGGCAGGCGCGGATGCGCCTTCTCACACAGCGCCAGGGCGGTTCCGAGATTCACGAACCCGCAGGAGTGCGCTTCGACGTATAGAAACATCTGGGAGCCGTCCGGCTCATCCTCGGATTCGCACCATTCATGCGGGTCCGTGGACAGCGTGACAGAGATCTCGAAGGCGCCGTCGATTTCCTCTTCGCCGTGTTCGCGAATGAAGCGGTCCAGCGTCCGCTGCAGAAACCTGCCGGGCTCCTCGTTGGACCGTTTCCAATCGGCAGGGTTCGCGATGCCGAGTTCGACAAGAACGGAGGCAAAACGCGCCGCGGCTGCATCGCTGCCGAATGAACAGTGGTGAAGCGGGACCTGGTCGAGGCGGGGGACATCCAGGCTGTGCCCCCGGGCAATCAGCCAGGGTGGACAAGCCCGGACGGTGCCGTGATTAGGGACCGGCGTCGGCCGGAGGTGCCATGTTGTAGCGCCGCCGACAGAATTTGGCAGGATTGCCGGAACTGCGGACATGTCTTGAACTCCCGAACGATCTCGCTCGTTTTGTCGGTGCGCCCGTCGATCACCCGGCGCAACTCCTCCAGCACACGCCTTTTGCTCATCCCTTGGTGCCGATCGCTTTCGTAAAGTGATAGACGAGCTTGTTGCCGACGGCCTCCGGCCCCGTCACACTCGCGGTTGCGATTTCAGGATACGTCGCTGAGAAAGCCGTCCGGACTTCGTCTATGCTGAGTGCTTTATTGGGATCTGGTAGTCGCAAATTGTCGTAGCGGAATTCTCTGTCCATGGTTTCGATGGTCATGGTCTGAACCTCCCCCCCTGTAGGTTGACAAGATTATTGACAATTCGTGCCACGATTCATGTCAAAACATGCCAAGATTCGTGGCAAAATCCTATGCGGGCGGGCCTCCGGCGAATCAGCGAGACCGTCTCGCCTTAAGATCTGCGAGCACCGCCTGCGAAACGCGGAAGCTGGTTTTCTGAAACTCAGCGATGGCCGAGTCGCTGAAGGAGGCAGCAGACGTTTGTGCGACGGTCATTTCTTCTGGCTGTCGGGTTCATCGATGAAGAAGGTTGATTCCCGTATGCGTTGCAGGCCAGTTCTCATTCTCGGCCGATACGCAAATTGACGCCTCAGCTTTGTGCCGCGGCTGCCCTCTTGCTCTTTCGCCGGAATCGACGGAACAGGGAGCCGGCCCCCTGCTTGCCGAACGCGATCTTGCCGGGGATGCTCAGTTGGATCTCGGTCCCTGCGCCGAGCACCGTCGACACGTCCAGCTTTCCTCCTATGCGCTCGGCGCGCTCGCGCATTCCTGGGATGCCGTAATGACAGGAGCGTCCCTCGTTCAAGATGGCCGGGGCAGTACCTTTGCCGTCATCACGGATGCGCACCCTCAGAGTGTCCCCGTACACGATCTCGGCTTCGATGGCCTTCGCTTCGGCATGCTTGAAGGCATTGCGCAGGGCCTCCACCGCGATCCGATAGACGTCGTCGCGCAGAATCGGGTGGAGATCCCGCGACGACCCTTGCACCCTGACATCGAATGTTGCGGCGCCTGCCGCGGCCATCTGGTCTCCCGCCTCCCGCAGGGCTCGCGCGAGATCGTTTTTCGCAATCGTGGACGAGCGCATGCCCTGGATCGCCGCCCGGCCTTCGTCGATCGCGATCGAGGAGTTGGCAATCGCTTGTTGGAGGGTTTCGAGGGCCTTTTCGGGGCGCCGGGAAAACATGTTGTAGGCGGCTTGCATCTGGATCAGCGCGGCCTGAGTTGTCTGCAGCAGTGTATCGTGCAACTCGCGGGCAACGCGCATGCGCTCATCCACCCGGCCGTCCAGCTTCGCGTTGAACTCGCGCGCGATCTGGTACAGCCGAAGCCGGTAAACGCCCCAGGTGGCGGCCAGAAACATGGCACATACGAGTGCGCGGAACCAATTCGTCTGGTAGTAGTGCGGCTGGAGCGTGAAATGAATGGCGGCTCCCCCCCGATTCCACACTCCGAAGCTGTTCGCCGCAATCACGCGGAAGGAATACGGACCGGGTGCCATGTTCGTATAGTGAGCGGTACGGCGCGTACCCGCATCCACCCAGTCCTTCTCGTAAGGTTCGAGCCGGTACTGGAAGCGCTGCTTTTCCGGGGCGGAGAGACTCAGTGCGGTAAACCGGAAATCCAGCGTGTTGTGTCCCGGCGGGATCGAAGCCCGGCCGTCACGTCCAATGCTCAGTTGATTTGCCGACGCCTCCTCCAACACAACCGGCGGAGGAACAGGATTGCCGGCGGCGGGGTCGATCGCCACGATGCCCCGGCTATTGGGAAACCACAACTCGCCGCCGTGCGTCAGGCACACTCCAAACCCGGCCAGTGTAGTGCTCTTCATACCTTCCGGCCTTCCGTAGGACACCAGGAAAATGGACGAAATTTTCCCGTCGCCAAAATCGTTGAGGTCACTGATGCCGACGCGGTAGATGCCCCGCTCGTTCATGAGCCAGAGGTTGCCCTTGCCATCAGCCCGGCTGACCTGGTGCCCGGTTAGTTCCCTGGATCGAATCGGCTGGAACTTTCCATCACGGAACCGGCACAGTGGTCCGCCGCTTGTGGAAACCCAGAGGGTTCCGCTCGAATCCTGTGACATCCCCGTCACAATGTGAGCAGGCAGGCCTTGGCGTCCATCGTAGACAACCTTCTTGCCACCACGAACGTACTGCAGCCCAAGCCGTAGCTGGTTCGCCAGCCATAAGCCGCCGTTGCGGTCTTCAAGAACGTTGAGCACGTCCGGGTCCGCCAACTCCAGGCGTGCTTCACGGAAACGGTACAGCCGGCGTGTCCGCTGCTCGGTTTCCTGAATGATCCAAAGTTCGCCCTCCCGATCCTGGTGAATCTGGGTAACCATTCTGTCTTGAATCGGAAAGCGGGTCAGCACGCCCGATCGGAAGCGCCACAGGCCGCCCGTCCCGCCGAACCACAAGTCGCCGTCTTTTGTCTGCTCTATCGCCCAAATCTCGGGCAAGCCCGGCAAAACCCGAAACCGTTTCCCTTCGAACCAGGAGAGCGGATTTCCGGCCACCCAGATCCGTCCGTCCCGATCTTGATAAACAGCGTGAACGCTGGAGGGGTTTGGCAGGCCGTCCTCCTCGCCATAGACTTTCAAGGGGGCTCGCCGGAAGCGAAATAGCCCGCTGCCGCGCGTTCCCACCCAACGATTACCTTCGCGATCCACCAGGAGACTCAACACCCTGGGCAGATCGCCGGCGCCGGCGGGCGGCGATAGAGATTCCACCGGACCCGGCGTTCCGTCCACAACCCGTACGAGGCCATCCGGGGTGAGCAGCAGCAACTCGCCGTCCGTGTCGATCGTCATGCTGAGAACGCCGCTCTTGGGATCATCGATTCGATCCAGACTCTGTACGGGTCTTGCGCCCGTCCATTGGCGTTCTCGCGAACGTGGCAGCGCAACCTGCGTGAACCTTCCCTGGTAATAGCGCGTCAGGCGATCCTCATCCGGAACGGCAAGCCAGATGCTTCCGTCACGAGTTTCCTGCACGAGAAAGGCGCCTGAGAAAGACGCAGTCGACCCGTCAGCCCCGAACCGAACCACGTCCGGTCCAGATCGGAACCAAATGCTTCGGTCCCGAGCCTGAAGCAGGAACTCGCGAACCGGTCTTCCCCGATAACTCGTGCAAGGCGCGAGCTTGCCTCCGGAAATGCGCCCGATTCCGTTCAGTGTGTTGATCCAAAGGGAGCCGTCGGCATCCTCACGGATCGAACGGATATTTCTGGCCGGCAGGCCGTCCCGCTCCGTGTACGCAGTCGAAACGCCGTTGTTCAGGCCTACGAGTCCGCTATTGCCGGTGCCCAGCCACAACACTCCGGAACGACTCGAGTAAAGAGACAGGATCTGGCCGCTTGCAAGGCCCGCAATGTCATCCGCGGAAAAGAGTTTGAACTCCATGCCATCGAATCGGACGAGACCTTCGTTCGTCCCCAGCCAGAGATAGCCCTGGTGGTCTTGCGCCATGTTATAAATCCAGTTCGACGGAAGACCCTGCTCGATCTGCCAAATGGTGGCGACATACCGCGCCTGAGCGGATACTGCTTGCGCGCTAACCAGATTGGCCAGCAGAACTGCGCCCATCACGGCAAGCTCTCGCGTGCCGAGCAGGGGGTGTGTGGCTCGCCGAAACCGCAGTTCTCTCATGTTCTTTGAAACGCGCCTGGCCACAGGTTCGGCGGTTCTCGGCTCCATTGTAGCGACTATGACCGACGCCAGTCTGTCATCGAGCTGCGGCGCCGGCTCCATGAAGCGTCATACATCATGGCCCAACGCGAAAATCGACCTCGTGGCGTGCGCAGGCCTGAGGTTGGACCTTCCGAAATTGCTGGGCCGAAAAGGTGATTTGGTCTCGAAGAGCGGGACTTAATTAAACCGCTGATCCGAGCCGCTGTGCTTGAAGAGGGTGAGTCGAGGAGTTGCCGCGCCGGCCGTCAGTTGCCTCCGAACTTCAGCTCCATCGATGAGGATTGCTGTCGGCCGTCGCCAGTGGATCGTGATGGTCGTTGGCTTCAAAACATCAGCTTCAGCGCCAGTTGCGCCGAGCGTGGGCCGCCGATTTGGTACAGCGGATTGAGTCCGCCGGTCTGGCCGCCGGCGCCGAGCGAAGCTCCGAGCATCTGGGTGGCCTGGCCGAACAGAGGCGAGGTCATGTAGTTGGTCGGCGGGCCGAAATTGGGGTGGTTGAGGAGGTTGAAGAAATCGGCGCGGGCCTGCAGCGACAGGCGCTCGCGGAGATGGAATTGACGGCGCAGGGTGAGATCGACCTCCGTCGCGCCGAAGCCGTTGAGAACGTTGCGGCCGAGGTTGCCCTGGACTGCGCCCGTGGGGACCGTGAATGCGGCTTTGCTGATCCGCTTGCCGCCGGCGACGTTGGGGTCGGAGATCCATACCGGCACGCCGGAAACGAGGTTGGGACGCTGCACGCTGTTGGCTCCCGACAAGGGCGTGCCGGTGAAGGGGTTCTGTCCGGTGACCACATTCACCGGAGGGGCTGTGCGAGCGTAGACTATCGAATCCGTCGACCAGTTTCCGAAAATCGACTTCCAGATTCCGCCGCTTGGCGCCGGAATGTTGTAGGAAACTGCGCCTGAGAACGTGTGCCGGATATCGTAGTCGGACGATCCACGCTCCCGAGATGACGCCGGGGTGCCCGGGGGAACATGCAGGTAGTAGGCGTCCGAGGAAACATTGTCGATCGAATGCGCCCAGGTATAAGAGAGCAGAGTCTGGAGACCGTGCGCGAAACGGTGGCGAAATTGGGCTTGTAGGGCCTGATAGCTGGAGTCCGCCCCATTCCTCATCAGATCAAACTCTCCTGTGAAGTCGGGATTCGGCGCGCTGTAAATATCCTGCCGCATCAGCTTTCGGCCCGCTGCACCGAGATAGGTCACTGTAATGACATCGTTCTTTCCCAGAGTCCTCTCTACCGCTGCGTTCCATTGGTATGTTCTCGGCAATACGTGGTTCGGATCCACCACCGCGAGGTACGAAACAGGGGGAGACGTGGTAAAAGGAGTCGGCGCGGCAGCCGCAGCGCTCAACGGGAACGAGGTATTGAAAACAAACTTGACTTGATCGTAGGGGAATGCGCCCGTCGCATCCGCCACCGCGGAATATCCCAGGTCATAAAAGATACCAACGCCGGCCCTCAGGACCAGCTTCGGCAGCGCCTGCCAGGCCAGGCCGAGCCGCGGAGCGAAATCGTCCTTTTGCGGATGCCACAAGGACGTGCCCGGGGGGGCCAGTTTCATCGTTGCAAAATTATCCACTCCCGTCACCGTAAACGGAAGAGTGCCATTGGGCGATGACGGTGCAGAATTGTACTCCCAGCGCAGGCCATAGGTGATGGCCAATGCGCGGGCAGGCTTCCAGGTGTCCTGGACGAACAGGCTCCAGTTGGAGAAGACCAACTGAACGTCGGCGGTTCTCGAAACTATGATTGCCTCGGGCATCGTGTTGGCAAGAACGTTTGACAAGGAAAGGAAGGCATCTTCCACCTGGTAGGGTACGAGACCGGTTTTCGGACGGAGACGGCGGTAATCAAGCCCGAACTTTACTTGATGCGCGCCAATGATGCGGGAAGCATTGTCACCGATGTTGATCTGTTGCTGTAGATTGTCTCCCTGCTTGCCCGTGATAAATCGAAGTCCATAGGGACTGGAGTCGCCGAAAAAAACAAAGTTAGCGCTCTTCGGAGAAGAACCCGAGGGATATAGCACGGAGTCCGGAGGAGTCGTTGCCCCCCCGAAATTATCGAGCGTATAGAAGCTGTTCGCCCAGCTTCGGCTGTAATTGAAGCGGAACTCATTGATCAACCGCGGGGTGAGCGCCTGGTTGCTCCCGATGGTCAGGCTCTGGGTCCGGTAGTCTAAATCCTGAACGTTGCTATAGTTCGACTCAAAACCGCCGGCGGCACGTTGATCGACGCTGCTTGGAGCATCACTGTACCTTCCGAAGATAGTCACTCTTGGAGACAACAGATAATCGAACCGGATTCCGAACGAATTCAGCGTGGACGGATCGGAGTAGCTGGCGGAAAATGCGGCCGTTCCGTTGCCCAGGTCCGGACCGTTGGGCAATGGGAAAGCGTTCAGCAGCGGCTGGACGGCGGCGGGCGCATTCTGGCGCGTGGCCAGCGAGGGCACGTATGTGTTCGCGACCTGAGGCTGCCGCACCCTCAACCCTTCGTAAGAGCCGAAGAAGAAGAGCTTGTCCTTTTTGATCGGCCCACCCAGCACGCCGCCAAAATCGTTCTGCCGCAGTTCGGGCCTTGCAAGATCGTTGCGGTTGGCGAACCAATCGTTGGCATCCAGCTTGTCATTGCGGAGGTATTCGAACGCAGTGCCATGGAACGCGTTCGTGCCGGACTTGGTGACCACCGATATTTGAGCGCCCGGGGTACGCCCATATTCCGGTGCAAACGTCGAGGTTTGAATCCGAAACTCTTCGAGGGCATCCAGCGACACCAGATTGCTGGTCCCTCCAAATGCACTGGTTGCCGGAAGCTGACCGGCGCCGCCCTGGCCCAACAAGTTGCCGCTCCCAGAAGTTCCCAGGTTGGCGCTCACTCCATCCACCATGAAGTAATTTGCATCCGGCCGCTGGCCGTTTACACTGAACTGGCCTTGGTCGTAATGATTGGCCGGTGTCAGCACCACTCCCGGCGCAAGTTCGATGAGCGAACTGAAGCTGCGTCCGTTGAGGGGCATATTTTCCACGAAGCGGTTACCGATTACCGAGCTCACGGATGCATCGGAGGCGTTGAGCAACGGCGCACTTCCTTCTACCGTGATCGTTTCCGTGGTGCTGCCGATCGTCAGCTCGAAATCGAGCCGGGCGCGCTGATCCACTTCGAGCATTACTCTATTCTGATGGATCGTTTTGAAACCGTTCGCTTCAATGGCGATATCATAAGCGCCGGGCAACAGCGAAGATACGGTATACCAACCGTCCTGGTTTGAGGAGACGGCGCGGCGTGCGCCTGTCGGAGCACTCTGCACGACCACTCGCGCGCCGACCACTGCCAGGCCCGACGGGTCGTTGATGAAACCCGAGATCTCCGCATTCTGCGCCGTGGCGGGCGCAGCGGCGAGCAGCGCAATGACCAGCGGCTTCGCGATAACTGCCAGGGCACCTCGGGGCCCGAACGGCGCGGGTTGGTGGTCGGGCACGGAAACACCTTTCCCGCGAAGCCGAACTCTGCGCATACCGAATTATATGCCAGGGGCCAGCAGTTTGTATCCCGCTTTCGAGGGATTGCCCACCATGAAGATCGCGTCAAGAGCAGGCATGACGAACCGGGACATTGGCTGCACCCGTATTTTGCCATTTCGATTTCCCCTGCATTAGGGTTTCGCATTCGGGCGAGTCCGGCGATCCTGGAACAGTGATTTGAAATTTGCAGACGGCAAATTCTTGTTATGGAAAACAGCATCGACAAATCTGACATAAAGATCAATCCGGAAGCGGTAGTTTCCGTTCATGAGGGTGGTGTAGTAATTCTCGACAATAGCAAAGGGCGGTTGTACAGCTCCGGCCCCGCGGGCGCATACATCTGGCGATGCATCGAGCGGCGCCTCTCGCTTGAGGCTATTGCCGAGGGACTCCACGCCGATTTTCAGGTCGGACTCGCGACGGCCCGGGAACATACGTTGCGGTTTATGGAGCAACTCCAAGGAAACGGTCTGATCGAGCGGAGGGCGGCGTGACGAACCGAGCGCATTATAGCTGGCTGATCTTCCGAGCGCTGTGGGAGCTTGCTCGTTACGAGGCGATCATTGCACTGCGCGGCTTCGGCTTTATTCAGCAGCAGTTGAAGCGGCAATCTCCAGTGACGCAGGCGGCCCAGCCGGAACTGGAGCAGGCGATCTGCAACGCTGTCTTGCTGGCCACGTGTCTGTACTGGAAGCCGGTCCTATGTCTGCAGAGATCGGTCTGCGCCGTCCGGCTACTAAGGACAAATGGCATCGCCGCCAAACTTGTGATTGGCTATCGTCCTGCGCCGTTTTTCTCGCACGCCTGGGTTGAAGTAGACGGCCGGGTTGTGAATAGCTCGCCGGGTTATAAGAAGCGCTTGCGCGTGCTTTGCACAGTGTAGGGGATTATCGAATGCCTGACTCACAAGTTCAATCGATACTCCTCAATCAGCCGGGCAATGCGGCAGAGCGAGCTGAAATGCTCCATTGGGATGGCCGGCTGGACAATCGCGACGACCTGCTTCTGCGGTTGCGGGACTCGCTGCGGGGCGAAACCAGCAACGCGGCGCTCGCCCGAACGGCCTACGAGCGTTGGGGGACCAGCGGTCTGGTTCACCTGATCGGCGATTGGAGCGTCGTTATTCACGACCGGCCCAACGGCACGATCGTCCTCGCGAGCGACTTCGCAGGCGTGCGCCCACTTTACTATCACGTAAAACTCGGACAGGTCCTCTGGTCGAGTTCTTTACAGTCTCTCGTGGAAGCGACGGAGATCGACGAGCTTGACGAACAATACGTGGCGGGATTTCTGATGTTCGGTGGATGCCCGAACCACACGCCATATAAAGGCATCTATTCCGTCCCTCCCGCCCACGCGATATGTGTGTCAGCGAGGGAGACGACGATTCGCCGGTTCTGGGCGTTGCCGATCGGCGATGTCATCCAATACCGGAGCGAACGTCGCTACGAGGAGCAGCTTCGCGCGCTGTTTCGCGAGGCGGTGGCGGTCCGGCTGCAGACGGATTCTCCAGTGCTTGCCGAACTCAGCGGAGGTCTCGATTCTTCGTCCGTGGTCTGCATGGCGAATCACCTGATGCGAAGCGGAGCTGCCCTCACTTCGCATCTCGTCGGCATCAGCTACCTCTGGCAGAACTCGCTTGACGAGCCGTTCGTCCGCGAGGTCCAATCTTTCTGCGGCATTGAGGGAAACCATATTTCGACACACGATGATCCGCTAATCAGCGAAACGCAGGCAGGCAATGCAATGCCAGAAGGCTTTGCGCCCTTGCGCACGCGGGTCGCGGCCGTAGCGCGCCGCGTGGGTGCCAAGGTCTTCCTTACAGGGATGAACGGCGACCTGATGATGGGAAACTGGTTCGACGATAGCCTTCAGGTGGCCGCCTCTCTTCGCCGTTTCCGCATGGGCCGGGCCTGTCGAGACGCGCTCGCTTGGAGCAAGATTCTAGGGCTTCCCATCTATTCGATTCTCTGGAGGGCATTTCGAGCGGCTCTGCCACCCGCCTTGGCGCCCGCTGCGATCTACACGACGCCAGACGGTTCGTACATGCCGAAAAGTGCCGAGACATCCCTTCTCCCCACCCTTTGTAACCGGACGGGCCTTTCCGAACCAGGGGGCTTTTTTTCGAATGGCTGGATGCAGGCACCGCCGGAGCGCCGGAAGTATTTCCAGGCTCTCTCAACGATGCTGGAACTGCGCTCGCTGCAACCGCCCGAGCCGTTGCAGCACCTCGACTATACTCACCCGTTCGCTCACCGGCCCTTGGTCGAGTTTCTCATGACCGTGCCGGCGGATGTGCTCTGCCGGCCGGGTGAGCCGCGGAAATTGATGCGCCGCGCGCTGTCGGACCTCTGGCCGCCCAAACTGCGGAAGCGGCGGTCCAAGGGCTTGTTCGACGCTCCGTGGTTGGAAGCGCTGCGGCCCATCGCCCGCCACCTCTGCAAGGCGCCGCAATTGGAGGTAGTGGAACGAGGATTTGTGGACTGTACCAGTGTCCTCTCGCGCCTGGAGCGCTTTTCGGCCGGGCTCGACTGTAACGAGCCTCAATTGCGGCAGATCATCCTGCTCGAATTGTGGCTACGCAATCACGGGCAGAGCCAACCGTCTGCGGCCCAGTTCCAGGCGGCATAAACAAGCGATTTGTCGGATCAAACTAGAAAGGAGGTGAATAGAATGCAGAAACAATACGAGAGTCCCGAACTGACGCTGATCGGCGAGGCGGATGAAGTGGTTCTGGGCGTAGGTGGCAGCTTCAATGACTTCAACAGCATTACTGCGCCGGATTTCGAATTCGAGCAGGACTAATCCGTTGCGTCATCAACAGGACCGTGGGGTAGGCTTCAGCCTGCGCGCCGATTTCAATCGACGCAAGGGGCGGGTCGAATCCGATCGGCCAAAAAGCCGCCCCACGAGCTGTATCGGTACGAGATAATTGTGCGTACGTGGAGAGAGCGCGCAAACAGCACAGGCCAGAGGCCTGCTTTACAAAGAGAAGCTCCATTATTGCGCTTGGTATCCTCCTGGTGTGCTGCCCTTGCGCCTCCGCCTTAAACCCGTCTCTCGACGTCAATCAATATGCGCACAGCGCGTGGACAGTCCGCGAAGGTTTTTTCAAAGGCATCATTTTCTCCATCGCTCAGACGCCGAACGGCTATCTCTGGCTTGGCACCGAATTCGGCCTGGTTCGCTTCGATGGGGTCCGAACGGTTCCATGGCAACCGCCACCGGGTGAGAATCTCCCTGACAGCTCTATTCAAAGCCTGCTCGCCGCGCGCGATGGACGTCTTTGGATTGGCACTCGTGAGGGGCTTGCAAGTTTGAAGGACGGCAAGCTGACTCACTACCCGGAGCTTACGGGACAGAACGTTGGCGTGCTCTTTGAGGATAGTGAAGGAACAGTATGGGCCGGCGGCTCTGGGACTCCCACCGGCAGACTCTGCGCGATTCAAGGTGGCGGCGTTCATTGCGACGGAGAGGAAGGCGGTTTCGGCAGGGCGGTTACCAGTTTATACGAGGATACGCGGGGTAATGTCTGGGCAGGAGCGGAGATCGGGCTCTGGCGATGGAAGCCTCGCCCTCCGAGACTCTATCCGGCGCCGCATCCGGTTCAATCTCTCATAGAGGGCGAAAACGGCGCACCCCTGATCGCCACGCAAAGCGCCATCGGACAGTTTGTCGATGGGAAGGCCGAGGTGTATCAACCTTCAGACGTTGGACGGCAGTTCAAGCCCACGAGGCTGCTCCGCGATCGTAATGGCAGTCTGTGGATCGGAACTCAGGACCGGGGCCTCCTGCACGTGCACCAGGGGCGGGCGGATCTGTTTTCGCAGTCCGACGGTCTCTCAGGCAAATTCATCCAAAGTCTTTTCGAGGATCGTGAAGGCAATATTTGGGTCGCCACCCTTGGTGGCCTCGACCGCTTTCGCGACTTCGCCGTCGCTACGATTTCTGCCAGGCAAGGCTTGTCCAGTGCCAACGTTTTTTCGGTTCTGGCGGCCAGGGACGGCAGCATCTGGTTTGGCACTCTTGATGGTTTGAACCGATGGAAGGACGGTCAAGTCACGATATATCGGAAACGCGACGGATTGCCGGATGATGATGTGCAATCCCTCTTCCAGGATGATTTAGGGCGAATTTGGATCTCCACGCCTCATGGAGACGCCTGGCTCGAGAATGGCCGGTTCGTTCCCATAAGCGCCGCGCCCTTAGGAGGCGTGCAAACCATCGCCGAGGACAGTGCCAGGAATATTTGGCTCAGCCACATTACTCTCGGTCTTTCCCTTTTGTTGGGGGGACGTCTGGTCGATCCAATCCCCTGGGCCAGGCTGGGTCGTAAGGATTTCGCTCTTACTCTAGTCCCCGATCTTTTGCGTGGTGGTCTGTGGCTTGGATTTTCTCAGGGTGGCGTAGCGTACTTCAAAGACGGTGAGCTCCGAGCATCGTACGGAGGCGCGGAAGGATTGGGCAAGGGTCGTGTCACAAGTCTTCAACTCGATCGGGACGGGACACTCTGGGCAGCGACCCAGGGTGGGCTAAGCCGTGTGAAAAGCGGTCTGGTTGCCACGCTTACTAGCAGGAACGGATTGCCCTGCGATACCACTCATTGGGTGATGGAGGACGACAACCAGGCTTTCTGGCTGTACATGGCCTGCGGCTTGGTGCGCATTGCCCGTCCCGAGTTGGATGCCTGGATCGCCGATCCGAAAAGGACGATCCAGGCCAAGATCTTCGACAGTTCGGATGGAGTGACGAGCCATGCGATCTCAAGCGCTGAAACCCCGCGTGTCGCCAAATCCGCTGATGGCAGAATATGGTTCCTGGCCTTTGAAGGCGTCAGCGTTATCGATCCGCGTCACATCCCGATGAACAAACTCCCGCCGCCGGTGCACATCGAGCAAATCACCGCCGATCGCAAAACTCGTTGGCAAAACTTGTCGGGCGCGGCGGCGTCGAACCTGCGACTACCGGCGCTTAGTCGCGACCTGCAGATCGACTACACGGCTCTCAGCCTCGTCGCGCCGGAGAAGATCCGTTTTCGCATCAAGTTGGAAGGCCATGATCCCGACTGGAAGGACGCCGGCAATGAACGGAAGGCGTTCTATAACGATCTTCCTCCACGCCAGTACCGCTTCCGCGTAATGGCCTCCAACAACAGCGGCGTCTGGAACGAGACCGGCGACACGCTGGAGTTCTCCATCGCGCCGGCGTACTATCAGACCGCGTGGTTCTACGCGTCGTGCGTGGCGGCCTTTCTGGCCATGCTTTGGGGGCTGTACCGGCTGCGGCTCTATCAGATCCGGCGGGAGTTCAACGCGCAGTTGGACGGGCGCGTGGAGGAGCGGATGCGTGTGGCACGGGAGCTACACGATACCCTCCTGCAGAGCTTCCAGGCTTCAGTGATCCTGATGCAGGCCGCGCGAAACATTTTCGAGCGTCGTCCGGAAAAGGCCGTGCAAAGCCTTGATAAAGCCATTACCACGGCCGCGGGGGCGGTCGCCGAGGGGCGCAGCGCGATCCAGGACTTGCGCGTGCATCCGGCCGGCGAAGCCGATCTCCCGCAACTGTTCACGGCGGCGGGCCAGGAGCTGGCGCACACCGGGGAGGCGCCGGGGAATCCACCGGCGTTCGCCGTGACGGTGGAAGGGGAGCGACAGAATCTGAAGCCACTGCTGCAGGATGAGGTCTACCGGATCACGCGGGAATTGCTGCGGAACGCGTACCGCCACGCCCAGGCCGGCCGGATCGAGGTGGAGATTCGCTACGAGAGCCGTCATTTACGCGTGCACGTCCGCGACGACGGCAAAGGGATCGACGCCGAAATCCTCAAGGCCGGCGGGCGCACCGGACACTTTGGGCTGCCGGGGATGCGGGAACGTGCGAATCAATTCGGCGGCAAGCTGGAGTTCTGGAGCGAAGCGGGGGCCGGCACCGAAGCGGTGCTGACCGTGCCGGCCGCAGCCGCGTATGCAAACTCCAACCGTGGTGTCTTTTCGTTCCTCCGGAGAAAGCTGTGGATCCATGAACGCTGAAACGAAGACGATCCGAATCCTCACGGTCGACGACCATGCGCTGCTGCGCACGGGCATCGCATCGTTGGTTGAGTTCGAACCGGACATGGAGATGGTCGCGCAGGCTTCGACGGGGCGCGAGGGCATCGAGCAGTTCCGGCGGCACCAGCCGGATATCACCCTCATGGATCTGCAGATGCCCGACATCAGCGGCATCGAGGCGATCATCGCCATCCGCAGTGAATTCCCCAATGCCCGGATAATCGTTTTCACTACGTACGCTGGCGACGTCCAGGTGGTGCGCGCGCTCAAAGCTGGCGCGCGCGGTTATCTGTTGAAGGGGAACGTACATACGGATCTGCTGGAGACTATACGCGCTGTACATCGAGGACAAAAACGGATTCCGCCTGAGGTCGCGGCCGAGTTGGCCATGCATACCGCCGAGGACCAGTTGACCGCGCGCGAACTGGAGGTTTTGAAACTGATCGCGCAGGGGAACGCGAACAAGGAGATCGCCGCCCAGCTTTCGATTCGAGAGGATACCGTAAAAAGCCACGTCGGCAACATTCTCGAGAAGCTGGGAGCGAACGACCGCACGCACGCCGTCACCATCGGGCTCCAGCGCGGAATCATCGAACTGTAATCCCCCAAAAGTGGGGGATGGCGTCCACGCTTTGTAATCTTTCAAAACCGTTGCCATTTCCGTAAGCTGAAATCGGGATACATGTGCAACGGCTGTTCTCCACGTTCGCGGGCGGTGCGCCGGGCGCCGGAATTTTGATTCAGCGCTTGCTGGTTGGCACTGCGCTGGTCTACTGCGCGGTCGCGAAACCCGGTTACAGCGTTGAGGCGCCGCAAGTAATCGGAGCGCTGGCCGGCATCCTCCTCATCGCCGGCTTTTGGACGCCCGTCGCCGGAGTATTGGCCGGGTGCGCCGAAGCGTGGGTGGCCTTCTCGTCGCCGGCCCATGTTTGGAATTGCGCCATATTGGCGGTGTTCGCCGTAACCCTGGCGCTGATCGGGCCCGGCGCGTGGTCCATTGACGCCCGGCTTTACGGCAGGAAGCATTACGTTCCTCCCGAACTTTAGTTACGCTCCGGAACCCGGAGACTTAGTCTCCCCTGAAAGTGGTATTGGCGCCTTGAACCATCCAACCACTTCCGTCCCCAACTAAATGAGGTTTTCAGCGGGGAGAAGAAGCGGCAGAATCAGTCATCGAGGTAAAACGAGATGGCAACCGCAGCAGTGATCGACTTCGGGTCTTTTTCGAGCCCTTTTCGTGGCGAGCCGGTTCAGCCAGAGTTGGTATCGCGGATCGAACCGGGCGAGTTCGTGACGTCCGAGTGCGACCAGTGTTCGAACGGATTCGAGGGAATCGTCGGGGCAAGCGCCGCGCTGCGCGCCGTCCTGGATCAAGTTCGCCTGGTCGCGGCCACCGATGCCACGGTGCTCATTGGCGGCGAGACCGGTACCGGCAAGGAACTCATCGCTCGCGCCATCCACATGAACAGCGACCGGCGCAAGCGCCCCTTCGTGAAGGTTAACTGCGCGTCAATCCCGGCCGAGCTGCTCGAAAGCGAGCTTTTCGGCCATGAAAGAGGATCGTTCACGGGAGCGATCGCGCAGCGCATTGGCCGCTTCGAGGCGGCGCACGGCGGCACGCTATTCCTCGATGAGATCGGCGAATTGCCCCTGCACCTCCAATCCAAGTTACTGCGCGCGGTTCAGGAGCAGGAGTTTGAGCGCGTAGGCGGCAGCCGGACCATCCAAGTGGACGTGCGGATCGTCGCCGCCACCAATCGGGACCTGAAGGCAATGGTGGAGGAGAACAAGTTCCGGGCGGACCTGTACTACCGGCTGGCGGTCTTTCCAGTGAATGTTCCTCCCTTGCGTGAACGGCGCGAGGACATCCCGATGCTTGCCCGCTACTTCGTCCAGAAGCATGCGAAGCGCATGGGCCGGAACATCGAGAGCATTCCGACGCATGCGATGGAGGCGCTCACGATTTACGACTGGCCGGGCAATATTCGCGAACTGCAGAACGCGATCGAGCGGTCGGTGGTTCTGAGCAACGGGCCTGAGCTCCACGTTGCCTTGCCGGAGTTTGATGGCAAGTCCGCCCCTGTGGCGCTGCACGTCCGGGCTTCGAATGTGACCGAGCTGTCGGAGCGCGCGCGCATAGTGCAGGTGTTAAAGGAAACCAAGGGAATGGTCGGAGGACCGGACGGGGCAGCCGCCCGGCTCGGTTTGAAGCGGACGACCCTGCAATCACGCATGCGGAAATACAACATCGCTCGCCTGTTTCAGTGAGCGATTGGCGCACGACCGAGGTAATCCATGGCGCTTTGCCACATCAATTTACATATGAGTTCAGTACATGCCGGCCGGGCGGGTTACGGTGACACTTCCTGGCCCGGTGACGAAACTCCGGGAGTTTCAACTAGCGTACCGCCGCCAGTGCCGGCCAACCCGCACGCTTCGATGGACCGCATCGGTTCGCGCAAACGGGCGTACTGCGCTGGATTTGTCGGTGGGCACTGTGGCATCTGCCTACGCCAGATGCCGAATCCCGGCATCCGCCCGGTGGGAACGAGCCCATACAGATCGAATCCGAGCATTGTGCTCTGCAATCGATCAGAATGCTAACTGCTGAAAATCGACTTAAGAGGTGATTCATATGGAACCGTTTAACGGGGCGAATAAGATGGTTGGACAATGGATGAGAGTGGAGCACTATCGACTGCACTGTGCGGAGGGCTGGCCAGATAGTCCTTACAAGAAAGCAGTGCTCGCAGCCATTCGTTCCACAATGGAAAACCTGAAGACAGCATCACCCGCGCTGATCGAATCACAGCAGTGCATGGTGTGTGCATCGAGGAAGACCAACTCGGTCGTGCTAATGTTTCCCTCAGTACGACAAGCCTCTCTCTCGATCCAGCGCCTGGCGGCATAAGGCTGATAACTGCCCCCCACAGCTCGATTTGTCATACGCTGCAAAATCATGTGCCGATAACTGGCAGGCAAAGGCTATGTTTACGAATCACTTGATTTCTTCCAGTGAGGTAAGAACGCATGAGTACGCAGTAGAGGGCCTCGACGCAAGGGTCACCGTCATTCCCGACGGTCTGGCCGTGATCGTTCGCTAGATCGAGCCGCGTGAAAGGCTCAACACAAAAGGAGAGAAGTGCCATGAACGGAACGAGGAGGCGCAAGTTTTTCAAAACCTGCGCAGGAGCCGCGAGCGACGGCTTCGTGCGGGGTTTTGCGATTCTAAGTGCGTTTCAATTTGCCGGCGCAGTGGTTCACGCGCTCGGCGTTCCCATGCCAGGCGTGGTCATTGGGTTGTTATTGTTTACCGCTTCACTGCTTCTGGGGTGGATCAAATTCGAGTGGGTCGAATCCACCTCGAGTCTCCTGCTCAAGCACATGTTGCTTTTCTTCGTTCCAATGACTGTGTTGACCATGCGGCTAGCTCCCTACCTCAAGGCGCACTGGGCGGCGCTGTCCGTCAGCGTTGTGGCAAGCACCCTGGCCGTAATGCTGACAACTGGACTGGTGGCTGAGTTTTTGCTGCATAAAGAAGGCAAGGCCGCCGAATGAATACCTTCACTGCATTCCCTGTCTTCGGTGTGACCTCTACCGTGATGTTCTATGCGACGGGACTGTTGCTGCAGAAGAAGTTGAGTTGGGCTCATCCGCTGATCACAACCTGCGCCGGATTGATGTTGACGATACAACTGCTGCACATTCCGCTGGAGAACTACGCAATCGGCGGAGACATGATCACCTATCTGCTGGGACCGGCCGTGGTCGCGCTGGGCGTTCCGGTGTATAAGAACGGGAAAAGACTGAGCAAGGCAGCGGTTCCGCTATCCGTGGCCGTAGGCGTGGGTTCGGCCGTGGGCATGGTTACTGCGGGAGTCTGCGCTGCATGGATGGGCGCCTCGAAAGAACTAATCGCGAGCGCGGTGCCAAAGTCGGTGACCACTCCGATCGCAATGGAGATTGCCCGCGAGTTGCACGGCTTTCCGGAGATTGCAATGGCCATGGCGCTGCTGGCCGGCATTATCGGAACTCTGGTAGGACCGGAGATTCTGCGCTTTTGCGGAGTGAAGCATCACCTGGCAATGGGCGCGGCGATGGGAACATCCGCACACGGGTTTGGCACCGCACGCATGTTGAAAGAGCACGACCTGCAGGGCTCGGCGTCCTCCTTGGCCATGGCCGTTGCGGGCATGATGGTTTCCGTGATGGCCATGGCGGTCCCCTGGATTCTCCGGCACGTTCCGTTTCATGTGCACGCAATTCTAGGAAACTGATCGTCGCCATTGAGTTTGTAGTTAACGACCTCGTAAGTCCCAGAAACCGGGATTTTCTCGCCTGGGGCAAACTCCCTGGACGCATTCGCAGTCTCGTGTTTCTCCCGGGCGTGGAGCCCGGCCATCTGCCGTTGGGCGTCGCCTCTCGGCACTTGCCGACTGCCACGCGGCACGCGCTTTGGCGCGTGCCGACTACCGTCTCGCTCGAGGTTCTTACTTGAGTCGCCTGGCTTCGATCACCCGTTACAACTCAGGTGACTGAGAGACGCAAAGCCTGTCTTTTCCGGTCGAACCTTCGATACGCAGGTTCAAGCCGCGATGCACAACCGGGGTGTTTGGTCCTTCTCTGGCCTTCACGCCGACGGCGTCTGCACTGAGCAGCGTTTGGAGCCGCAATTGCTAGTCGTTTACCGTGCGCGGAGGTTTCTGCTCGCACAGTTGGAGTCAATTATGAAATTCCTTTTGCCGTACGACAAGAAGAAGGTCCCGGTCGAAATCGACGACAACAACCTGGTTGCAACGCTGACCTCGAGAGTGGAAACCTACCGCCCTGGCAAGTCGCAGGAGCAGTTGGTGGAGGCGTCGCTGGACCACCCGATTGGCAGCTCGGGTCTCGAGGACCTTGTTCGCGGAAAGAAGAACATCGTCATCATCAGCTCCGACCACACCCGGCCGGTGCCTTCAAAGATCATCACGCCCATCCTGCTGCGACGCATTCGCTCAGCGCAGCCGGACGCCAACATCAAGATCCTGGTCGCGACGGGCTTTCATCGCCCTTCCACTCACGAGGAGTTAGTCGAGAAGTACGGACAGGAAATCGTGGATCATGAGCAGATCGTGATGCACGTTTCCACGGATGACGCAGCGATGAAAAAGATCGGCACGCTTCCATCCGGAGGCGAGTGCATCGTTAACCGAATCGCTGCCGACGCGGACCTGGTCCTGTCGCAGGGTTTCATTGAGCCGCATTTGTTCGCCGGGTTCTCCGGCGGCAGAAAATCCGTGCTGCCCGGAATTGCTTCGTATAAGACCATCATGGCGAACCACTGCAGCGAGTTCATCAATTCCCCGACCACGCGCCCCGGCATTCTTCAGAACAATCCGATCCATCAAGACATGTTGTACGCAGCGAAAACGGCCGGCCTGCGGTTCATCGTCAACGTGATTCTGAATGGCGACAGGGAGATCATCGCTTCTTTTGCGGGGGACTTGGAGGCGGCGCATGCGAAGGGCTGCGAATTTCTCACTTCGCTCGCCTCCGTGGAGAAGGTTCCTTGCGACATTACGGTCGTCACCAATGGCGGGTATCCACTCGATCAGAACATCTACCAGGCGGTGAAGGGCCTCACCTCCGCCGAAGCCGCCAACAAGGTGGGCGGGGTCATCATCATGGTGGCCGGTCTGTCGGACGGCAGCGGCGGCGAAGGCTTTTACAACAACCTGGCACAGTGCAAAACCCCGAAGGAACACCTGGATCGGGTCTCACACGTTGACCGCAGGCATACCGTCGCTGACCAGTGGGAATCCCAGGTACTCGCACGCATCCTGAACCAACATCACGTGATTATAGTTTCCGACTTGATTCAGCCTGAAATCGTAACCGGCATGCATATGGAACATGCCAAGACATTTGACGAGGCATTGCGACGCGCGTATGAAATGCAGGGCAATACAGCCAAAGTGTCAGTGATCCCCGACGGGCTGGCAGTCATTGTCCGTTAATCATCGGAGAGTTCGGAGAGAAAGGGAAGTCAACATGGCAAGACAGAAGAATGAAGTAGCTGCACCTTCGCAAATTGGCCGTCGTCCGTGGATGAACCGCCGCGGCTTCTTCAACGCCGCCTTGGCCGCCACCGCTACAGCGGTGACCGCGCGGCAACTCGCCGCGGACGAGAGGCCCCAGCGGGCTGCGATTGGTACGTCGTCTTCGAGGAGCAAAAACGAATTCAAGCCGGGAGATAGAGTGCCCGTCTCCGCTGTCTACGATGTGACCCACGATAAGGTCGACGGCGGCGATCACGCCCTCCCCCATCAGGTCTCGGCGATCGCGGGCACGAAATTCCCGTCGTGCCGGGTGTGTGGAGCAGGGGTGAAGTTTCGACTTCGCCCAGCGGCTGAACGTGTGGAGTCGAACGGCCATTTCAAGCTGTAACAGAGGATGCCTATCGTGGCGGTTAGAATACTTTGTTGTCCGCTTCCGGCGCTTGTCGTCTTAACTCTCGGTGCGCAAGTCATCTCCGCACAGAGCACAGGCAGCGGCGCGAGTTTAGGCCCAGCGCTACCCGAACAAATCGAGCTTCCGTCGAATCCAATTACGCAATGGACGGCCGACCACGGCCTCCGGTTTTTCGGCTGGGCGAACGGCGGCTATACGTGGTCATCAACCGGAACGGGACTGCTCCAAGTCGAACCCCGCGCCAACCGGTTCGGCGACGCTTGGCTGCTCAATCAGGGTGCCTTCGTCCTAGAGCGGACACTCAAGCCCGAGGGCTGGTCATGGGGTTTCCGCTCGGAGTTTTACATGGGCGCGGATGCGGCGCTGCTGCACCCCATCAACGGTTTCGGACCTTCGGACAATCCACGATTTAGCACCGACTTCCGTCAAGCGTACGTTTCTCTTCATGCTCCGTTCCTGACGGATGGGGGAGTCGATTTCAAGTTCGGCCGACAATACGTGCCGCTTGGCTATGAGACCACGATGGCTCCTTACCGCGCGATGTACTCGCAGTCCTACGCCTGGATTTACTCAGAGAACGGCGCGACAACGGGAGCGACCGCGACAATTCACGTCAATCCAAGGCTTGACGTCATCGGAGGAGTGACGCTTGGAGTCAACTCACTCTTCAATTTCCGCGGGCGCGCACCCTGCTACATCGCCCGTGGCCTCTATTGGCTTGGGCCCGGCAGCCGGACAAAGCTGGTGGGGACATTCTATACCGGTCCGCAGCCCATTGCGGCCGCGAAAGGCCATATCGGGAAGTGGCAGACCGAGGTGGAGTTACAACTCATCCACAATGTGAACCGCCGGCTGACGTTGGTATCGGAGACAAACCTCGGCTGGGACACCCGGGACCCCGCTAACAACCTGCGTACCTCCAAATGGTTTGGCACCTATGGAATGGGAATCATTCATGTTCATCGGCTGTTGGACGTGAACTCGCGCGCGGAATTATTCGACGATATCGATGGGTCACGCATCGGGCAGCGTGCGGACTATGGCGAGATAGCGATGGGTCTCAACTTCATGCCTGCGCGGTCCGTTAACTTCCGTCCCGAGATTCGTTGGGACGTCGCGGGCAGTCCTGTGTTTGGTCCGACAACCGCATCGCATCTCCAGAGCCATCAGTGGACTTATGCGGTCGAGATGCTCATCAAGTTTTAGATGCATAACAGCTCTGCAACCATCTATTTGTCCAGGCACTGCAAGACGGCATGGAATGTGGAAGGCCGCCTACAGGGTACGATTGATCTGCCGTTGGCCGAAATCGGCATCAAGCAGGCAATCGCGAACGTCGCTGCGATTCGGAATCTCGGTGTGCGCCGCATCGTGTGCAGCACCGCCCGTCGAGCCTACGAAACGGCGCGACTGTATGCAGATTCACTGGGATTGCCGATTCACAATACGCCGGGATTGTGCGAGTTGGACCACGGAAAGTGGGAAGGAAGGAAGACGGAGGTACTGCTACTCGATCCGGACTCGGGGTACGCGGATTGGTTATCGGACCCAGGGTGCATTGGAATACCGGGCGGTAGCGAAACCGTACCGGCTGCACAGCAACGTGTTGAAGAGGCGGTACGAGACGCCGCGTCATCGTTCCGCGGCGAGTCGGTTCTGATCGTTGGGCACAAACACATCAATGCTCTACTGCTGTGCGCGTTGTCGAAGGAGCCGCTAACGAGCTTCGGGAGTCACATCATCGAGGACGCGCTGCCGCACCTGCTTGCCACTGATGCCATTGAAGGACTTTGTTCGGGCAGCAAGCGAGAACCGACATGGACAGGTGAATTCATCGATCGCGGCTCGAATTGAGAGGCTACGCCTTTAGGATACGAGCCGACCGAAACCGATTGGTGCCGAAATCGCCTTGTAGTCGTTCTTGGCGAGATGTGACGCGCGGCGCAGCGCGATCCAGAACTTGCGCGCCCAACCGGCCGGGGGAGGCGATCTCGCAGAACGGGCTCAGGGAAATCCACCGGTCTTCCGCCTTACGATGGAAGGGGAGCGGCGGGATCTGGAGCCGCTGCTCCAGGACGAGGTCTACCAGATCGCCCGGGAATTGCTGCGCAACGCGTTCCGCCACGCTCAGGCGGGCAGGATCGCGGTGGAGATCCGGTACGAGAGCCGCCACTTCCGACTGCACACCGCGACGACGGAAAAGTGATCGACCCCGAAATCCTCAAGGCCGGCGGGCACACCGGACACTGGGGGCTGCTGGGCATCCGGGAGCGCGCGAATCGATTCGGCGGCAAACTGGCGTTCTGGAGCGAGGCGGGGGCCGCCGCCCGCCTCGGGCTGAAGCGGACGACACTCCAATCACGCATGCGGAAATACAATATCGCTCGCCTGTTTCAGTGATCCAGTCGCCGAACCACGACCGCTCGGTCAATAAGTAGCCGCTGACCCGCACAAATCTGAGGATTTTGCCACGAACAGCGGCGAAAACATAGGATGGTGCCAGGAATCGTGGCGAGAATTGTCAGGATTCCTGGCAAACAGCCCGCCAAACCATTCAGAATAGATGAGCTTGTTGTCGTCTAATTTGTCAACCTACACCCCCCCTCTTCTTGTTTCTTTCTCTTTCCTCGATTGGTTAGGCAGAATCGATGCATTTCTCGATTGGCTCGTGGCATGCCGGTGTCATGGGAGCGGTTGACCAAGCGGCCCGCCGCCGGCGACTGCGCGCTTGTCCACGGAACGGTGCGTTTCTCGGCACTTTAACGCCGAACACCACAACTTCCGGATCGCCTGATCGCGGAGTAGTCCGGGCGAACATATTTCCGGGATGCGACGTTTGTGGGTAGCCATTCCAGCAAACTGTGGGGACCAGGCCAGGCGGGCTGCGTTTGGAACACCCGGCACGCCAGTATTGTCCGGAACGAAACTAGCGGCGGACAGCCGGCGAACGACCAGTCAGTCTATCTTGGCCAAACTGCACATCGGGTTTGATCTCTTCCCGTGCCGTGCTCAGCCAGGAACTAGCTGAATCCAAATGCGCCACGGCAGTAGAACGTCTGTCTTCGAATGGCGTTAGGATCAGGTGTTCGGAGCAGAGTGTGCGGAAATGACCAAAATGCGAAATCGACAAAATCCATGAGCGGCTTTCATCACGACGAACTTGCTGACGTCAACTTAATTACCGACAACCTTCGGGATCGGTATAAGGATCAATTCTCGATCTTGAAGGAGTTGGTCCAGAACGCGGATGACGCCAGCGCGCGCAACCTCCGGTTTGGTCTGGTCCCGGGGGACGCTGGAAATGCGCATCCCCTGCTTCGCGGGCCAGGTTTGGTCGCCGTAAACGACGGTCCCTTCACCGACTCGGACTTTCAAGCCATTTGCAGCTTTGGCCTGAACAGCAAAGCCGGCGACCTGGGTGCCATCGGCAAGTATGGTTTGGGGATGAAAAGCGTCTTTCACTTAGGCGAGGCGTTCTTCTTCATCGCAGAGTCGGAGCCGCGAACCTACAAGGAACTGCTGACTCCTTGGGGCGGGATTCGGTCGGACTGGGACTTCCCGGAGGGACAGTGGTCCAGGGAACTCCCCGGTTTGCGTCGTAACTGGCTGCGAGCCGTCCGGTGGGCGGGTGACACAGCGGCTTTCATACTTTACGTACCCCTTCGCCGGAAGGACCATCTCCAGTTGCCAGACGGCCGCACCGCTGGGGCAATCATCGAGAACTATCCGGGTGATGACCATGGCTTGTTCACGCTCCTGAGCAGCGAGAATACGTGGGTAAGGCTGACGGCTCTTCTTCCTCTGTTGAGAGATCTCATCTCCATCCAGTTGTACGTTCCGGGCGACGACGGCAGCCCGCTGCGCGTCCACTCCTGTGAGATGGACCAAGGGTCTATTCGGCCTCTGCGCGAACACCGACCCGGGGACTCCCAGTTGCGGGCCGCGATCGCCACGCGTGGACAACAGGTGTTGTCGGCAGGATGGCAGCGTTTCCGCTCCACCGAAACACTGGACCGCCTCCGTGCGGCGCCGGCTTGGCCGGCTAGTTGGATCAGGGACGGTTTGCAGGAACGCCGCGTGCCGGATAAAGCGCAGGCGCACGCAGCGGCCGTCTTCATGCGAGACACTGTGCCTGGCAAGTTGACGATTCGGTGGGCAGTGTTTTTGCCCGTCGATGAGCACGAGGAGTGCGTTCCGATCGACCCAAGGATGGGCGGCTACAGCCTGACCTTGCATGGCCATTTTTTCGCGGACGCCGGGCGGAACGGGCTGTACGGGTTGGACGACTCCGGCGACGCGTCCCCTTTCGCCAACCACGAAGCGCGTATTCGCCGGGAGTGGAACGTTGCGTTGGCCGAGGAGGCCACGCTGGATCTCGTCCTGCCCGCGCTTCGCTCTTTTTGCGAGACACTCAAGATGGCCGAGGATCGTGTCGCCGCGCTGAGTGGTGCTCTCAGAAGCTCGAAGACATGGACGAAATGGAAATCGAGCGTCGCCGCTAACCACAAATGGCTTCGATTGGTAACGCCGGAAGGATTCCGCTGGGCGCTGATCTCCGATGAGCGGACACTGCCCTTGCCTGCAGCGCCGGAGCAGGATCCTGGCCGACCATGGCGGGTCTTTCCGAGGTTGGCATGTCTGGGCAATCACGTAGTCCTGTTCGACCCGTTAGCCGATAACCTGGTGGCCCGTGATCGAGACCTCGGATCGTGGGAGGAAGATGAAGCCGTCGAACTGATCGCGAGCACCGATGCCGCGCGGACATTCAATTCCTCGGTGGACGCCGATTACGCCGCAGGCTTCCTAAAGCAACTGACGGTTGTCAACTCGGATGCCGTGCAGCGCGCACTGATTGCGTTGCTCCGCAGGGGCGTGGAGGCGGTCGGCTTGGAGCGCCTGCGGGGCATGGCAGCGAGCGTGTCGTGCATCGCCGAACTGATCCAGCGCGTGCGCAAACTGCGGATCACGTGGCGCAACTCGAATGTGGCAGAGCTTCTCATCCGGCAAGAGACGGAAGCGCTCGCATGGCCGAGAGAACTGGATGCCGGCGACGCCTCCACCGAAGCCGACATCGGCACGCTCGGAGATCTCCTGACGGCGCTCTCCAGCCACACTGGCGACGCGGACGCGTGCCGCCTATACGCCCAGGATCTGCTCGACCGGGCGGCGGTCGAGACTCGGCGCGCGCTGCTGAGACGTGCCGGTCACTTGGCGATCCTGAGTGCGTTTGAGTGCCTGACTGAACAGCGGACGTCGGTAAGCGCAGAGTTCATGGTCGAGTGCTGGCAGCGGCGGACGCTTTTCCGCGCGGGCCAGGGGACCACAGACCGAGAGAGGGCTGAGTTGGGGCGGCTGCTCCAGGCCGTGCTCCCAAAAGAGACGATCCTCGTCGTGAACAAGGAACTCGCAGCGCTGGTCCTGGGTGCGGAAGAAGCCGAGCGGATACCGCCGTGCAACGCCAAGGGCGCTCTGGCTTCCTTGGGCCACTGCTCGCGTGAGTTGGGTGGCACGGCGGCGCGCCGCGAGTTGCTGCGCTCATTAAGGCTTCCCGACCAAGATGCGCAGACGCTCCGAGGGATGCGATTTCTGCTACATGGTAAGCCCGTGGGCTTCCACCACAGTGACCAGCTTTGGACGGGCCGGGGCAATAGCCGCGGCGCTTGGCGCAAGCTGTGGGAGGCCGTTAACCCTGAGGAGTTCCGGTGGACGGTTATCGATCCAAGCCTAGCGGACTTGGTGACACCCGCCGATCAGGACGCATTGAATCTACACGACATCGAGCCAGAGCACGTAGTCAAGCTCGTTGCCGAACGCGGTGCCCCCGCCGCCCTGGACCTGAACGAAGCCGAGTTTGACGCAGTATTGGGGTATGCGCAGTGGGAAGAAGGGACATGGAAGAGCCTGCCGGCGCACTTAACCACTCAAGGGGAGCGCGCTCGAATAGACGAAACGACGTATCTCGCCAAGCCAGGTGTCTCGTTGGCACCGGAGCTTCTATCGGGCGCCACGATTGTTGAGCAGAGCCCGAAGCCCGAAGTTCGTGACCATCAATTGAGATGGATTCCAGAGCTTGATCTGCGCGCAGCCATAGCTCTCGCGCTCAAGACAAAGCAGCCAGATGTCTGGGGCAAACAGGTTCTCGATTGGTTCGCCGCGCTAAAGGGAGAGCAGGCAGGCATGGTCCCGGGACTGTACACGACTCCCTGGCTCCGGCTGCGCTCGGGCTGCGTATTGACTCCAGACAAGCTCATCGTGCTGCGTGATGCAGAAACTGAAATCGCGGACCTTGCGGCATTATCGAAGTGCTACGCCACCCCTTCGATGCTCGCGGAAGAACTGTGCACGCATTCGGCCCTAAACCTCATGCGCAACCGCGAAGCAAGTTTCAATGCCCTTTACTCCATGCTCCGCAACGAGTCTGGCGCGGCACTCGGCACCATTGAAATCCATACTGGGTCCGTTCGGTCCAGCGCCGAGATGATGCAGTTTTGTCCAGATGATTCCAAGCGCGGCTGGCGGCTGATCGCTCGTCTGTGCGCGACCTACGGCGATGAGGAAGGGCAGCGCGCCTTTCACGCAATTGCGAAACCGCTGCCTGGCGATCGATTGAAACAGATTCTGGCCTGGCTGGCCGAGCGTGCCGGTTCCGACGACCTCTTCATCGCTTACCTCTCTGCCTTTCCCGCGGTTCTACCTCACGCAAGTAACCTCCGTGGAATGAAGCTGCGGACCGCGGCCGGGACCTGGAAGATGGCTCAGATGATCTGTGTTGATGTCCCCGGTGCCGACAGGGGATCGGTGCTCTGCAAAGAACACAGGCAGGCTTTGGGAGAAGTGGTAAGCAGAACCCATTCCTACCCGAACAATCTTGTTGCGCACGCGCCAGACTTTCTAACCATCGACCAGATCCTCGAGTTTTTCAAAGCGTGGGCATCTAGAAGTAGCGGTATCCGCGCACAGACAGGAGCCCTGTTGGCCTTGATTGGTGGAAACACGCGATTGAAGGACAGCGCGTCCGCGATGTTAGCCCCTCATACGCAGGAGTGGGCGTTGAGTCAAATGCCGCATATCCCGTCGTATCCCGTCCATCTCTTGGCGGAACAGATTACCGAGATAAACTGCAATTCCATAACGGGCGATGCGCTTCGCGTTCCGGTCGAGGGAAAGCCCACGACTCTGCTGTCGGGCCAGCCACACCCATACAAAGAGAATGCGTACGCCTGTTTTCGAAGAATAGACCCGAGTGGGCTCTCTACTAGCGACCTCAGCGCGATTCTGCGAACGACCGCTGAGGAGTTGATTCGCTACGTTTGTCGGCGCGGAGTCGTGAGCCTCAGCGCATTGTGGTCCCAACTCGATCAAACCGAGCAGTTACATTTGGAGACGGCCGAGAAGCTGATACTCGAGTATTTGCCCTTCTATCTCGGGCAGGTCCGACCCAGGGGTGTACCAGCCTTGACGGCGCAGCTTCGCAAGATCGAAGATCTCAGGCGCCTTCGCATCGAATATTCCGACGACCCGTCCAAGGCCAGCGAATACCAGGCCCAACGGCTCGCACTGGGCAGACTGCTGAAAGAGAACGTTGCGGTTCAGAGTGCGGTTCTGGAGGGCCTGCGCGCGCGGTTGCGCGACCTGGAGTACCAGGGATCGAGCATTGCCTTCGAGCTATTCCAGAACGCTGACGATGCATGCGTCCAGGCCCGCGAGATGCGGACGACACACACCGGAAGCCGCTTCGTCGTCCTAGTCGAGGAGGAAGCGTTGTCCTTTCTGCATTGGGGACGGCCTATCAATGACGTCGGACCCACAGGCTTCGACGGCCGTGGACGCGGGTACCACCGCGACCTTGAACGGATGCTCACCCTGGCTGGCTCGGACAAGCAGGAACCGCTGGAGGCGGGCCACTTGGTGACAGGTAAGTTTGGCCTGGGCTTTAAGAGCGTATTGCTCGCGTGCGACAGACCGGAAGTGGCTAGCGCCGGGCTGGAGTTCGAAATTCGCGCAGGGGTGCTTCCGCATGCGCTGGAGGCCAGCCGGGCAGCGCACTTGCGCGCACTGCTGCAACACTGGTCCGGGCCGGAGGTGGTTCCGGGCACAATACTCCGGCTTCCCGGCGCGCAAGATCGAACCGCGGTCCTGGAGGACTTTCGTCGGAATGCCGGATGTCTGTGCGCTTTCTCATCGTCAATCCGAGAAATCTCGATTGAGGATGCGAGCCGGCCCCATAAGGCCGTTTGGGAAGGGCGCAAGGTCGCGGGCAAAGCTTCATTAGAAGTCGGAATGCTGCAATTTGGCGCAGAAGCCATGAATGTGCTCCGCATCCAAATGGATGAAGCAGTCGCACTGTTCGGGCTAGGACCAGACGGCGTTGTTGATCTTCCGAAAGATACTCCCGCCGTCTGGGTGACGTGCCCCACAAGGGAGCCCCAGCACTTCGGATTCGCCGTGTGCGGAAGGTTCAATGTTGATCCCGGACGCGCCCGCCTGTCGAATAACGCCGAAAACGGAGAACTGGCTGCCAGGATTGGGACACTCCTTGGCCAACGGCTCCTCGAACTCCGTCTCGCCCAGTGGGACACAGTTCGACGTGACCTCGAACTGCGGCAAGGAGCCATTGAATACGATTTTTGGGCGTCGCTATGGAGGCTCTTCCAGCGGACGGTCGGGCAGCCCGACTCCGCCGTCGCCGCAATCCTGAAGCCCATGTTCATCGTGGCCATGAAGGCCGTGGCTGGCGAACTCGCCGTCGTTCCCAATGGCCTATCCGTCAGCGCCCAGGCGCTGACCACCGGCCCCAAGTTGACGCATAAGCTGGTAGGCGCGCTCAGCGTGGACGGCGCGGTGGAACCGCTGTTTGGCTGGGCGGAATGGAAGAGCCGGCAATATGCCCCGGATGCGGTGATCTCGGCCGCTGCGTCCGAAGGTCTCAAGAAACTTGGTTTCGACCGTCTGGCCTCGATCGGCATGGCCTCTATCGGATCCTGGTTGGACGGGAAGACGGTCTCCCCGGACGATGCTGCGGCCCTCGGTGGCGTCTTGCGCGCGCTGCCTAAGAGAGAAGACCGCTCGCAGGAAGTCACGGACGACCTCAGGCGGGCAGAGCAGGCGCTAGAGAACGTGCAATTCCGCTCTGCGGGCAGAACCAGCGAGCGCGCACGAGACCTATTGGCTCCGGGCGGCGAGGATGAAGAAGTCCGCCGGGAGGCGTTCGCCCCGGAGAACCGGCGCCTTGCGCCAGAATACGGTGAAGCTGCACGCGAGTTCTTCCGCTTCTGCCGCAGAAAGATGGCTATAAACGCCCCTGAGATGGCGCAGTGGGTTAGGCAAGCCGCAGATCGTCATGACCGCCGCGCCGCACTGACCTACCTCGTCCGGGGCGACCTGGGTCTCCAGGTGCAGCGGCAGCTCACGGCGCTCGGTAGGGACGGCACGTGGCTTGCCGAACTCTCCGAGGACGAGCTTCCGGAAGAACTGCGGAGCGACCTGCTGACGCCGGCCGTACAGGTGCGCGCACCTTCACCGGTTGTGGTGAGAGTGGCCGATCCGCGCCCCGCGTTGGAGCGGATCGAGCGATGGTGGCAGCGCAATGCCGAGACGCAAATAGCCGAGTACAACCGGCGCGTGTATCCGAACGGTAGGGCTCCACGACTGAAAGCGCCGTGGGAAGACGATTTCGACCGAAGCGAATGGCTCATCCTGTTCGCGCGCGCCGCTTTCTTCCGTGCTGGAAGAGCGACAGATGGGCAGCACCGCGGTTTCATCGAGATGTCCCAACGACACGGCTTCTGGTTGGTATACTCCGCGGAAGATCCCAAGAGCAGGGCTGACGAGTGGATGGGCGTTTTGGAGCAGTTCTGCGACGATCAGGTGGACACCGACACATGGGAGCACTGGATGCGTTTCTTCCCTCACCTCTATAAGCTCTCGCGTGGGCTTGAGGATTTCGCCGAGCTGTTTCTGCGCCTAAACGATGAGAGGGAGAACTACGACCTGAACCTCGTTTTGACCTCCAGAGCGGATTCCGGCCAGTCCGGAGGAGGAATTAGCGCGCCACCGCCAAGCCTGGGCATCGGAGCTTGTTTCGTTGTCCGCGAACTACTCCGATTCGGAAAGCTGGATAGCCGGTCAGCCCACAGGCACGCCTTCGTTCCGTCACGCGGTGTCCGGGAGTTGCTGATCCGCTTGGGGCTTCGGGTGGACAATATCGCGGACGTCGCGATCTCCGGACAGATCTACGATGAGCTCGCCCGATATCTTGGCCATGACCGGGCCACCTTCTCCAGGGCCTTCGATATCCCGTTCCAGATCATCGCCGCGAACTCCGACCTCGAGAAGAGCTTCATCTGGGAAGGCACAACTGGAGCAGGAGCTTAAGATGGATGCTATGAGACAGCCCGAGTGGGCAGCGGGCACGCCGGTTGTTCATGCTCGATTCGGTTTGGGCGAAGTTGAAATCGATCGCGGAGCTACGGTCCTGGTCCGCTTCGGCACTCAATACAAGAGTTGTGAGCCCTCGACTCTCGAACCGCGCCAGAGTCCGCGGGAGGCCATCGAAGCACGGGTGTGGAGCGAACCCATCGAAGTCATCACCAAAGCACAGGCGAGCGCTATCACATCGTTGAATGATTCCTGGGGAGTCTTCTCGCGATCACGGATCGCCCTACTGCCGCACCAGCTCTGGGTCTGCCACCGTGTCCTGCGCCGATGGCCGATCCGCTGGCTGATTGCCGACGATGTGGGCTTGGGCAAAACCATTGAGGCTGGTCTCATCCTCTGGCCGTTGCTGTCGAAACGAATCGTGGAAAGGCTGCTCGTGCTCTGTCCCGCGAAACTTGTCGAGCAGTGGCAGGAACGCCTGCGGGACATGTTCGACATCCGGCTGCACAGATATCTCCCCGAACTGGACACCGCGCGCTCGGACTTCTTTAATAGCCATTCGCAAGTGGTCGCCTCCCTGCACACCCTACGCACCGACTGTAATGGCAGGCACGACAGGTTGCTCTCCGCCGGGCGGTGGGACCTAGTCATCGTTGACGAAGCGCACCACCTCAACGCCGACGAAAAAAGCGGGAAAACGCTCGGATATGAACTCCTCGAGCAGCTCATGGAGCACGACCGCGTGGAATCGTGCCTGTTCTTCACAGGAACGCCACACCGCGGAAAACAGTACGGCTTCTGGTCGTTACTCCGCCTATTGCGGGAGGATCTATTCGATCCGGACCGCCCAGACCGCGAGCAGTACGACCATCTTGCCGAAGTGCTCATCCGCAACAACAAGCAGACCGTCACCGACATGCAGGGCGCGAAGCTGTTCAAACCCATTGAACAGCATCCAGAGACGTACAGCTATAGCCCCGAGGAGGAGTTCTTTTACCGGACGCTGACCGACTTCATAGAGACCGGGCGGGCATACGCCTCATCGTTGTCCTTGCAGGGAGGGCAGCAGGTAATCTTGGTGCTTATTGCGATGCAGAAGCTGGCGTCAAGTTCAGTAGCTGCTATCCGCCGAGCGATCGAACGACGCCTGGAGAGGCTACGAAAGGGAAGCGCGGCGTGCACCGAAAAGCCGGCCACGGGCGCCCTCACTGCCGTAGATGCGGAGCTGCTGGACGAGCAGCAACCCGCCGTCGAGCACGTCGCATCTGTGCCCGATCTGGAGGTGGCCCTGATGCGGAACGAGATTCGCCATCTCGAACAGCTGCTCGAGGCGGCGAGGGCCGTTGTGCGAGAAACGAAGATTGAGCGCTTGATCGACATCGTGGAGCAGCGCTTTCCGCAGGACCATGTGCTCTTCTTCACCGAATACAAAGCTACTCAGGCGGCAGTTATGTCGGCTTTGCAGAAGAAGTATGGAGACGGCTGCGTCTCGTTCATCAACGGAGACGAGCAGATAGATGATGTTGTAAGCCAAGCCGGGAAGATCCAGCAACACAGGGAACCGCGCACGGCCGCCGCGGATGCGTTCAACTCGGGCCGGGTGCGGTTTCTAGTTTCAACCGAAGCGGGCGGCGAGGGCATCGATCTTCAGCACCGTTGTCATTCGCTGATCCATGTTGACCTGCCGTGGAATCCGATGCGGCTACACCAGCGAGTCGGCCGTTTAAACCGCTATGGCCAGCACCATCCAGTCCAAGTCGTCACACTTCGGAATCCGGATACCGTCGAAAGCCGGATCTGGGACAAGTTGAACGAAAAGTTGCAGACGATAATGCTTGCTCTTGGAAGTGCGATGGATGAGCCCGAGGATCTGCTCCAATTAGTGTTAGGGATGGCAGGCGGCGCGGTCTTCCAAGAACTCTTCGCCGAGGGGTCTCGGGTCAAACGCGAGCAGGTCGGCGACTGGTTCGACAGCAAAGCGGGGACGTTTGGCGGACAGGGCGCGATCGAAGCGGTTAAGGCGCTCGTTGGGCACGCAGCCAAATTCGATTACCAAGGGCTAGGAGACATCCCGAAAACGGACCTCCCGGCACTCACGGGCTTCTTCGAGAATGCCCTGCGCAGGAACAACCGCAAGCCGATGTGGAAGGACGGCAAGCTCTCGTTCGTCACGCCGGACGCCTGGACCTCGGACAGAGGTGTCAGGAAGAAGTATGAGAATCTCGTGTTCTCGCGTTCCGGACAAGGGGCAGATGTGATTGGCGTCGGACACCGTGCGTTCGATCAGGCTATCCGACAAGCTCTGGAATCACCGGTGAGCATAGCCCCGATACGTGAACTGCCCCTTCCGACGATAGTCTTTCAAATCTCCGATCAGGTCACTGAGCACGCTGGTGCCCTCCAAACCTCGGCCGTGGCAATCATGGTTGACGTTGCTGCAAAACATTGCCAGATTTTAAGAGACCTTGAGCTTCTGGAGTCTCTGAATCAGCTCAGCATCGCTAGGAGCGAACCCCGGGCGGCCCCGGCAGAGGTTGGCCAGGCGTTAGAATTAGCCGAGTCGAATCTCCAAAGCCGAATGCAGGAACTCCATTTGCCATTTGTGGAGCCCGCTGCCCGGGTACAGGTTGTCCTGTGGCCCGCATAGTCTAGCCGCCCGTCGCTAAAGTCCCCGCCGAAGTAATCTCTGCGTTGACCCTCTATGCTGAACATGAAATCCCCTATGCGGGCGTGTTATCGATTAATCCAGCCTTTTCTATGATCCGGGCAATCATCTCGGAGTCAAGCGCACCGCTCGGCTCGCCGCGGGTCTCAAGGAGGGTGCCGAAGTCACCACATCCTGCGCTCCAAGGACGAATTCCGGCGCCTAGGGTACCGTGACCACATCCTCTAGAGCGCCGCAGGATCGCAGACGATAAGTACATCGCACCTTTGGTCCCCAGGGCCGCCTTGACGCCATACTCGTGGATGCCATGAGGTGGTGCCCACGAAGTCCGCCTGTGGGAGGCGTTGCGTCCGCTCCGAGTGTATCGTCGGGAGTCCGGAAGGAATCCACATGAGCAAGAACTCGAGAAATCGCCAGTTCTGAGAATCACTGTTGGGAGTGGCGGAACCCCGATCCCGCAGACACGCCGGTAAACAACTCGGGATTCAATCGCCTGTTGCCGAGCAAGTCGACGGAGCGCCTTCGGCCGGCACACTCACCCGGTCGGCTTCTGCCGTTTCCGCCTGCGCGTCGAATAGGCTGCGGCACTCGCTGGCGAGCGCCGTCTTGCTCCCGAAGAGCGGCTTCCCGTCCTTGAACTCCGGAGTCTGGCTGGGCGCAGGAGAGGCAACTATCGCCTTGGCCCCGCTCCCTTTCTTCTTTTCGTCGAGATGTTTCTTGTTCTCAGCTTCGACTGCCTTCACGGCAGCGGCGTGCTGTGTCCTCAACTCTTCCAGGTTCGATCCGGTCTTAACGACCGATTCCGTGAAGATCGCGAGTTGCCCCGGCAACTCCCGGTCCAATTCTTCAGCGCTGCCGGTAATAGAGAGAGGCGTAGTCAGCGCCTGGTTCTGATCGGACTCGGTGTTCAACTTCCTGGGGATCACGTTCACCCGCAGCACTCCATCGCCGACATCCGAAACCGTAATCATGACGACCCGCTGTTTCAGCAGCGGCACCAATTCCGTGAACATCTTCGTTTCTCCTTCATTCTTCGATTAGTGGAAATTCCGCCACGCGCACCTCTGGCTAGGGTGCGGCAAGAAGAGGTTGGTAGTCGAGGTCGCGAGGCGCCGGTCAGAGGGACGACGCTATTTCCAAGGCTCGGTCGAGCTGAGGATCCCGCGATGCGTCGTTTCCCTGGGCCACGTAAACATCCGGTTCGATGCCAGTACCTTCAACGAGCCGGCGCGCGGGTGTATACCAAGCCCGGCCCGGAATTCTCACGAAGAAATCGTTCCCGACCGTTTTCGAATCACTGCAGATTACCTGGCCGGCTGTCCTGGCGCCCACGATCGGAGCCAGATGTTCATCGGCCGCGAACCCTGCAACACGCTCACCGGCGCCGGTGGTTGCCTCATCGACCAGAAGCACCGTTCTGCCGTGAAATGGGTACGCACCAAGACCCTCGGTTGAAACCCGGACCGACGGGTCGGAGAGACCGTACTTCAACGCAAGCCAAGGCAGGCCAGCTTTCCCCGCCGGAATCCAGCCAAATGTCTTGAGCGAATCCATAGACGCGCGTTCGGCTCCCTGGCGGGTCACGCTGTATCCAATTGTCCGGCGATCAGGAGTGAGATACCCGGCGAGCCGCAGGAATGCGAGGCCGCCGCTCTCATTTCCCCGAAGATCCACAATCAATCGCTTGCATTCGGCGAGGCCGCCGACGGCTTGCGCTATCTGGTTGGCGATTTCGACGCCGACCGCACCGGGGAACTTCGTTACTTTGAGCCAGCCCGTGTCATTGTTGAGCTTCGAATACAGGACGTCGCCTTCCTCAGAGGCGCGGGTCAGCGCCGGAGCGCACTCATTCGGCTGGCAGTACCGGAAGTGAGAGGCCAGGCGGCTTGTGTGAGTCTTCCGCCTGCTCTTGTGGAAGAATCCCAGATCGCGGCCCTTGACCGACAACAGGTCGCCGGCTTGGCGAACCAGGCCGTCCATCCGTTGCTCAAACTCGTCTGCTTCGATGCCGTTCAGCAGAGCGCCCCGATGTTCGCTGACAGCCGCCCGCCAGCGATCGCGCGGGAATTCGGGATCCCAGATCCGTTCTTCAACGACCTTCGATACCCGCTGGATAATGGCCTCCCGCTGCTTCGTGGTCAAAGCCACAGGGACAGAAACCGCAGGTCCCGCCAGAGTACTCATAGCCTGCCTCCTCGCTCCATAGTTTCCTCTCCATTGCCTACCAACTGGAACCCTGCCCACAACGGCATCCCGGTGTTCCCATACGTATGAATGGCATCGCGCTTCGCCTGCTCCAAGGCCGTGCCGGCGTCGGATCCTCGACCCAAATAGCCGTAGAACTGGCCCATCAGGTACGCACTGAACGTGTCGTCGATGGTCCACAGCGTCGCGACCACGCTCTTTGCTCCCGCGAACATGAAGGATCGAACCAGACTTGCGTTGGCGAAGGAACTTTCAAAGACCGGCCTGCCGGTATTGCATCCGGATAAAACCACGAGCCGTGCCCTGAGCCGGAGATGGGCGATCTCGCGCGCCTGAAGAAGTCCATCCTCGGTGGAACCGGGACCATCCGCGAGGATCAGTGCAGTTCGGTCAGGGCGTTCCTTGTCCACTGCTACGTGAACAGCGAAATGCAACACCTCATAAGACGACAGCACCTCCGACTTCAATCGCTGCTCGGTAGCTGCGCGGTCCAGCAGCAGTGTACTGCCGGGAAGGACAGAAGCGGCGTCCATCAACTCTCTTCGCGAGCCCGGCAACGCACCAAACGCCGGCGTGCCCTCGGCGTCGAACAACCCGGCTTGCAGCCCCTCGCCGAGGCCGCGAGTCAGAGCAACCAGTGCCCCAACCATGCCAGCGCCTTGTCCGTAGCGGACGGCGCCGATGCCCAATAGGCCTTTCTCCACGTGCTGTTCACGTCGCGAACGAAGCTCATACAGAATTGTTGCGGATGGCGAAAGCGTGACGAAGTATGTTTCGGCAAGGTAGTGCCCATCAGGCGCTAGTAAAGCGTCAAAAGGAAGAGCCTGCAACGCACCATTCCCGACGACGATCAAGCGCCTCTGAGGCCAGGTCCACACAGGCCCCAGCAGGATCTCCCCGAGTCGTTGTCCGGCGATCTTATTCCTGCCGGGCGTGTCGATGCTGGCGAGGTAGTCCGCGATCAACGCCTCAACCTCCTCCTGCGGGGGCAGTCGGAATGTCGTGATCGAATTCCGGCCAATTGCCAGCAGGATCGAATATGGCTGATCGAGCGCGTACTCCAAGAGCAACTCATCCGGCCGAAGGGTGCGCTGCAACTCGGGAAGTCCCACAATCACTCCGTCCGCCCCGCCCGCGATCCCGTCTGAATCACGGATCACAATCCCGCGCTTCTCGGCTTCCCAAATCGCCGATAGGATCTCACTGCGGCGCGCCGTCTGCTGCTCGTGCAACAACGACGCCTGCAGAACACTGACCCGCTTTGCTGCCGGTGGGGTCAATTCCATGGCCCAGCGGTCGCGCTCGGAATGCCAGCGCAGCGATTCGGCAATCCCGCGCGCATAAACCTGCTCGATAGCCTTGAATGCCGCCTCGGAATCGTTCTGCTGCAGGGCCAGGCGGGCCTGTCCCGAATAGACTGAGCTCATGGAAGCGAGGAGAAAATCCTTCTCCTCGAACGGTGTCACGTTGCTTATCAGATGGTCAACGACGTTGCCGGCGAGCCTGTAATTCCGTTCGGCCGCGAGCATATTGCCGCGCCTTGACTCCACGTCCGCCGCGGTCGCCAATAGGCGCGGCAGATGAAACGCGTCCTGCCCGGCTACGCTGTTTTGGATGCTCTCCCTAACGAGCCGTTCGGCGTCGGTCAACGAGCCTCCGTGGTCCACCGAGAGTGAGGCAAGCTTGGATGCCGCTTCGGCATCGAGACGGCGCAGATGCTGCTGCTCCGACAACCGCGATGCCCCTTCAAAACACGCACGAGCTTGGGTTTCGTCGCCGCGCTTCTTCGCCAGATCCCCCAAGACAACCAACACCCTGGCCTCTCGCACCTTCATGTGGTCGCGCCGGGCGTCGGTCAGAGCCTCACCAAGAATGCGTTCCCCCTCTGCAGTCCGGCCCAGTGCGATCAGCGCGCGGGCTCTACCCAGGTATGCTGTGAACGGGAATCCGGCATCCGGAGTCTCCCTTGCCAAATTCAATGCGCCGTCGAAGAACACCATCGCGTCTTTGGGATGTCCGAATTCGGCGAACCCTTCTCCGAAGGCCGCCCGGAGCCTGATGATATATGCCGTGTCGCCGTGGAGTTCCGCAGCCATGTAGGATGCGGCTACCATTCGAGCGCCCCGATAGATTTCGCCCTTGTAGAAGGCGATTGTGCCCAACTCGGCCTGCGCGCGGTTTTCCCACACACCGTCCCGTAGGCGCGCAGCCACTGCGGCGACCTCGGTCCAAACCGCCTCCGAAGATTTTGGATCGATCTGGAAATCGATGTCGCCCTTCGCCACCAGGCAGAACAGCCGAAGCGGCAGATCCGACTGGGCAACCGGCGAAGTCAGGATATCGGCCAGGTATTCCGAAGCCTCCGGCAAGGACCGCGATTCGATTTCGCCGCGAAGCCAGCCGATGTGGGCGTACAAGGCGTTTCGCTGATCGCCCTGGGCCGCGAATAACGTCTCCGCTTCGCGAAACAGGGGTGCCGCGGCATGCCAGTTGTGTAGGAACGCAAGGCGGGACGCCTCCGCCAGGATCTGCGGCGCGGTGGTCGGTCGCTTCCTAACCTGTTGCTGAGGGGCGCGCGCGGACGGCGGCAAGAACGCGCCTACTGCCAATACCACGGCGAGCACAGACCAACGGAAGTGATTCTTGGGCCCCTCAACCCGGCGACTGCTGCGGTACCGCATATTCCGTTCCTACCTGGACAGATGCGATTTTGCAATCGGGGCCGGACAGAACAGCGGCTGTAGAACGTGGCACCTGAGCGTCAGGAGCGGCCCGTCGTTCTCTTCTATATAGAACAAATGCCTGCCCCGCTGCAAATAAGCCCACTGTGCTGAAGAGTACTATGACACGGCCACGCCGGCTATGTGCGTCGCCACGGGGCCAAGCGGCAACCTGAAGCTCTCAAGCTGTATCGGCTTGAACCCTGCTTCTACGATCGCCTCACCGGTGTCCCGTGCGGGGTCACAACCATCCACCATGCAACGCCAGAACGGCCGGACCATCTGCTGGAATCTCCGCAACGACGTCGTCCGGTCGGCGCCGACGTGCTCCAGAAACACCAGTTGGCCTCCGGGCTTCAGCACACGCTTAATCTCCTGAAGTGCCCTGGCTTGATCCCGGACAGAACATAAGACCGCCGTTGCTACCACGACATCCGCGGACCCGTCCGCCAAATCCATCGATTCAGCATGGTTCTGTCGGACGTCAGCCTCGACCCCGGCTGCCTTTCCAGCGCGGCGCAAGTGCGGGTGCATGAACGGGTTCGGCTCAACGCCGATCCACTGCACGCCGTGAGGGTAATACCGGAGATTCGTGCCGGTTCCTGGCCCTATTTCAACGATGGTCCCGTCGAGGCTGCCGAGCAAATCCCGCTTCCGATCGGCGAGCAAGCGGTCGTACCTCTCAGCAACATGGTACATCGCCCAGGCAAACCAGCGTCTCGAGAGTCCTGCCGACATCACGCCGACTTCGCAGTTGCCCCCAGAGAGGCGCGCAGCATCCATCTGCCAACAGCGTACCTCTGGTTTGACCATGCCTGTCAAGCCCGATGCGTTGCCATGCTGGCCGATTACCGCGTTGATCGGGAAGTGCCGCGAGTCTGGGACTGACGGCCCGTGTGCCGTGTGGTTTCGGTGACCGCCGCATCGAGTCGTGCCCCCAACGCGTCGAAACCAACTTTGGGGCCCTGCCACTGCAGTTCGTCCACTTCATCAAACAGCGCGATGTCGGTCCGGAGAGTTGCAAGCGTTCGGAACAGCAGTGCGCGGTCCCGCTCGTTCGAAAGCGTGTGCGCAAGGGTGCTGGCGTTGGCGGCGTTAACCCGCCATTCGCGCCAGTCGGTCGGGATGGATTCGAGGTGAGCGAACCTGGCGAGAACAGATGCCGACGACTTGGCTCCCCAGCCTGGTAACCCGGGGTAGCCATCTGCCGCGTCGCCGACCAGTGCCAGGTAATCAGGAATCGAGGCCGGCGAGACCCCGAATTTGCTGACGATCGCTGCCTCATCGAGCGTAACGTGCGTTCGACGATTCAGTTGGACGACTCGAGTGCCGCGCACGCATTGGGCCAGATCCTTATCGGGGGTACAGATAATCACGCGTTGGACTCGCGCATCCTGAGCCGCAATTGCCGCCGCGGCGGCGAGTGCGTCATCCGCCTCGAACTCCACCATGGGCCAGACCACCACCCCGGTCGCCGCGAGCACTTCTTCGAGTAGCTCAAACTGGGCCAGGAGGTCCGGTTCGATCCCTTGGCCGGTCTTGTACCCTGGCCAAAGCTCATTACGGAAGGACTCGATGACGTGATCAGTCGCGACGGCAACATGCGTGGCGCCGCCTCGAATCATGCCCAGAACGGACCTAAGGACGCCTCGCGCCGCGGCGACCTCGCAACCGTTGTGATCCCGCGCGGATGGCAAGGCGTAGTAGTGGCGGAACAACTCGTACGTGCCGTCGACCAGATGGACGTCCAGGGTGCAACTCCATCACAACCTTACCGGATCTGCGGCACTTCCATCAACCGCGCGGGATCTGATGGGTTCGGACGTGGACAACCCGCTTCAATCGGCATCCCGCTGCGTCCTGCATGCCAACTTCCCTTCCTAATCCGTTGAACCGATGCTTCAGACTGATAAGGCGGCTTCTCGGTCAGGCTCACTGTGGCGAATGGACCGAATCATGCACGCGCGGCTTCGGCGCTCACCGCGATGATCCCGCCTCCTGGTTCGTTCGGTTGCTCGCCGCCACGACCTGGGCTGTAATCGCGTTTCAACCAACGCCTCAGGCCATCGAGGCCGGGAAGGAGCGTACGCTCAGCTCTTCTGCGCGAACCGCCAAATCTCCTCCTGGTTGCATTCAACCTGCGATCGAGCTTCGTCAGAGCTGATCCCCCATAGCCCGGCAATCACTTCTATCGCGTCGATGACATCCGACGGCCTCAGAGCACGGTTTTGATACTTAGCAAAAGGCCCGTCAGTTTCGAGGACGACACGGCTTCTCGGCATCGCCGCGACACGTTGCGCGCCGCTGGTGCTGCGAAGTTGCGCGGGACCAACTGAATACCAGCAACCAAGTCGTTTGGCCGCATCGAGTTCTGATTTGGTACCGGTGAACCAATGAAGAATGGCTAGACCGCATCCAGGAGATTTCTCCAACGTTTCCAGAACCTCTGTTGCGGCTCCGCGGCTGTGAATCGTCAACACCTTCCCGCCAGCCTCCTTGCACCCGGTAAGAATGCGCTGAAAGATCTTCAACTGGATTTGACGGTGATCCCGATACTGGCTAGAACCATCGAGACCAATCTCTCCGACATAGGGCGCCTTCGGCAACAACGACTCCCAGAACGAGATTTCGGCTCCCCGGACGTGCGCGAGCTCGGGGTGTAGTCCGAGTGCGACTTCGACGTTGCGGAAGTTGCTAAGCCGTTGCTTCGTGCCGGTCCACGCCTTAGGTGTCGTGGTGACCGCTAAGACCCAAACATTGTCTTGGGCTGCGACTCGGGCGATCTGGACTGGGTCCGGATACAGGTCCACGTGGCAGTGCATATCTGCGATCACGTGAGCGCCTTCGCGATAAAGCTGTCGACTTCCTTTAACCCGCGCGCAAACACGTCACTGAGCTGGGATCTCAGGGTCAAATCCAAAGGCAGCGGTCCAGATCGCCTCATCCATTTTGCGGGATTCGAGAGCATATTGCGACAAGCGAGCCTGACCGCCAAAACGTCTTCGAGATCGTCGACGCCGGTGAGTTCAGGAAATCGATAGTCGCTTGAATCCAAGAACCCTGCCGCGGCGAACGCGGCCCGCCTGATTAGACAGGGCAGGCATCGTCCGCACTGCTGCGACTTTCTCTTCCATTTGCCACATGAGACGGTCGAGGGCGCTAGTGTTTGAAACACAGCCGGACTCTTGCATTCGCTGATCATTTCTCCCTTGGTCTTTAATTGATAAGGATTGATGATTCGAACCGCTATGCCGACTCCCTTCAACATAGTGTCGACACCAGCAATGAAGTGGGGGTGCGTGGTTCGCGTGCTTAGACTCCCCAGCCGGCGTGCAGTCAACGGTACATTCAACGAGATGAAGCCGTTCTCAGGAAGGTACAGCTCAGTCGGCCCCTTGCCTGACTCTTCGCGAAGAGTCGAGGCAATCAATACCCCTAGGGACAGGAACAGAAAAGACCGCGCTCGCATTGATGTTTCATTTGCATGATCCCAACGGGGATCAGGATTCGCTGGAAAGTGCCTGTTGCCTTGTATCTTCAGCTCACGAACCAGCGCCGCTTGCTTTTCGGCGTCCTTTGGGTATGCGCAGCTGACGAGATACGGGGTTCGTCCATCTGCGATGAGATCCAATGCCCCAATGAAGCTGTCCAGCCCGCCCGAAAATAGGCAGACCGAATCACAACCCGCATCCTTCCATACCATCTTCTTCTGGCTCGGAATGGCCGCTCCTCGACTAGAGAATTGCATGCGCCATAAATCCCCAGTAAGAAAGCGTAACGTGTCGACGACCAGATCGGACATTCTCTGCCACGGCTCGGGTTCAAGCAGTTCGACGGTCAGCTCGATTTCGCGAGTCCAGCCATCAGCAGCATCAGTGCGTTTGACGAACGAATCCGCCGCTACGACGCTAAGGGCGAACGAGAGAAAGTCCCACGCAGTCGTAGTCGGCAGACGATGGAGTTGTCGGCATTCATCAATGACTGGATGACCTATACCGGCCAGTTGGTCGTTGCCGCTGCCATAGAGGACAACCGGCAAGAAGCCTTCTTTTCGCACCCTCTTGGCGCGAGTCGGGGATGGTGTGCAATACAGCCGAGTCATTCAACGTAATCCTCAAACGTCCGAAGGACGACGGAGAAAAGCGTGCGGACAATCTTCTGGAAGGTGACCTGTTTGAAATTCTTCAGACTCGCCGAAAGTTCGGGGCGGCCTTCTTTATCGACAACGACACGAATCAATTCTCGGAGTTCCATCTCCCTGCTGATCAGCACTACCGGATCGGTTGCTTTGTCAAAAGCGTCACCCGATTCCGCAACGACCTTTAGATAAACTTCCTCTTCCGTATACTTGATGAGGAGATCCTCCAGCATCTCAACGGAGATGTTGTCGGGATCGAATTCCGGCTGATCGCTAAGAACAGCACTCAAGGCTTCGTCGAGCGCAGCACGAATGGCTTCATCGTCCGTTGTTCCGGGAGGGCAAAGCGCATTGACAATCCTCTCAATGACTGTATCTGTCGGATGGCCTGCCAGTGCCGAAACATCAAAACCAACGATCTTCTCGCCAGTGCCACCCTGTGCCAAGTCGGCGATGAGGCCGGCGAGATTTCCGCCAGCCGAAATCGCTGGAGCAAATCTCCTGGTGCCCGTTGCTGCTCCACCTAACCCTGAAGTGACGAATTTCCCGAGCGCACTTCGGCCGACGTGAGGATCGCCTCCTGAAACGAACCTACCGAGCGTTGTTCGGAAGCCCCGAAAGCGCTGAGGGTCGGGCACAGGTCCAGGACCCTGATTGTCAATGTCCGCCCACGGCGGAACAAGCGGCGTGCCGCCTGGCGAACCGCTGCTTGATGCGGATGTACCCACGGACTAACGACCTCCTCGTGGCCCAACAGGTGGTTTGTTGCCGTAGGCCACAACCTTCTTGTGGGTCGGAATCTTAGTCACCCAAGGTTCGTCTTTAAGTAGGGCTGGCATCCAAGCGCCTGCACTCCCGTCTGGAAGAGATGCTAAATATTCAGCGAGCCGCGGAGCCGCGGTCTTCAAAGATCGCTTCGCCAACAGCAAGGCTCCGTGAAATCCCCTCGGAGTTTTGACCCAATCAGGGGCCTTACGAAGCTCGGTAATAATCTGATCCATTACCGGTATGTGATCCTCGTCTTGAAGACCGTCGATAACGCTCTGTGCCGCGGCGGAGTGGGAACTGGTCACTTTCAGAAGGACTTCAACTGCCTCTGCAGCCTTCGCGGAAAGACCCGCGGTCCGATAAGCGAGTGCTACGCTATCGCGGCTCAGGTAAACAGCCGGTCGCAAGTCCAGTCCCGTGAGGTCTGGCGGAAGGGCCGACCAACGGAACAAGAACTCGGCATGCTTGGCTGCCTCCTTTGGACAAGCGGATTTGAATTTATCAACATCGTCTCGGCACGATTCAAGATCCTTAAGAATTTTCGGCTTCCCGTCTGCTGCATCGTTTATCTCCCGGTAAAACCACTGCACGGTATCGCTGTCGGTACACCGTTCAAGAACAGCAATCTTCGCGAGCAACACTTCGTCGATAGTCATTCCTCGTTGCGCCGCAATTCGAGCTCGCAATGAAATGGTATTGAGCAGGCGCTTCACTATCCGCGGGTTTCCGGCGACCTCCTTAGAGGTGGCGAGTAGCGGAGCTAGTCTTTCAGCGAGTTCGAGCTTTGGCCCGAAGTCTGTTGCCTTCAGAGCACCAAGAATCTTCTCTCGTGACGGATAGTCTTGGCGCCATCCATTCTCAAGGGCATTTGCCAATAAACTACGCAATTCTGTCCGCGCCGATTCTTCAGCGCCGCTTCGCAGGGCAAACAGCATGGTCATGTAGGCTCGCACCTCTGCTACACCGAGCCGAGGAACGCGAACAGGTACCTGAACTAGCTTGTCCAGGTAGTTTGTAACGAGAAGGGGGTCCTCGAGATCCTTGAAATGCTTCTTAATGGAATGCCGGATCATGTCCTCGTCTGCCGCGATAATGAACGCGGTCTTCGGCATGAAAAGGAATAGCCGCATTGCCTCAAGGGTCTGGATTGCATGGTCCGGCAAACAGCGATCCAAGTTGTCGATGAAGACCACTACGGTCCGCTTGATGTGCTTCTCCAGCAGTTCCGAGAATTCCTTGCGGAACGCCATGATTTCTTCGGGTGGTGACTTGTCTTCCGGCGGCTTCAAAAGCCCTTTGGTTCCCTCTTTGACCTTCTTTAGCGCTTCTTTTCCGAGTTTGAGGTCCTCCGCGCCAGCGCTCCCTCCCACGAGGTGATCATAAGCGTCCATTATTCCCGTGACGATGCCCGGAGGTACACCAAACGCGATGGTCGCGCCGATTTCTGCTGCCTTGCCCAAAGCGCGAACGGTATTCACCCGCTTTCCGAGACTCGCTATCTTCTCGAGGACAGTCTGATCGTCTTTGGCTACTGTCTTTAGGCAGGTGGCAATTGTCTCAAGGAGGGCGGCCCTTGCGTCATCAAAATCCTGAAAAAGCCAGGCGTCGAATTTAACGAATAGATAGCTGTCCTGATCCTTTTCCTTTTTGCCATCGAGTAGGCGCTGTTGGATTAGTGTCAGCAGGGAGGATTTGCCTGTCCCCCATCCACCGAAAACGCCGATGGAAATTGGAAGTAGGTGCTCCTCTTTGAGGAGCTCAGCAACAAGGACCGCCAATTCTGTGAAATTCAGGTAATCAACTTCAGATTCGACATCCGCCCACATCGCAGTCGCTCCAGGCTCAGCATACGTTCAATCACGCCTCGGCACGGCGCGAATTCGCAAACCCGGCACAAACCGGTCGGTCGGTCGCGCGAAAACGTACGATAGGTCACAATTGTCCCATAAGGCAGCGCCGCGCGCGACCCTGAAAGAGAGAGGCTAAGAGCGCAGCCTGTCAAACTCGAGCGACCATTGCGCACCGCGCCAGCAGTGGCCTTGACCCGCGAGGATGAACGCCCAACCGGCGCATTACCGTGAGCGTCCTCGGATTCAGTTGCATCGGCTTGCGCATGCTGTCACGTCAACCTGACATGCTGGCCCCGACGGAGTTGGGCTCCCAGAATGGACCGACCTGACTGGAGCGCCAGTCGCAGCTTTGCATTGTCCGGTTCGCGCCTTCCGAGCGTGTTGCCATCGCCCGCCAGTCCCATCCGTAGGTCGTGATCCTCCGGCAAATGTGCCACCAGTTCCTCCCAGTCTGGGACGGCAATCGTCATATAAAGCTTGCAGAACTCGCCAGGAATGCCATCAGGAGTGTCCACTATCAGAGAATCCTGACTATTCCGCCGTAGAGAGATTGTGTTCAGCCGGCCCTTCATGCACCGGAGGCCCCGCGTATCCATGAAGTATTTGAGCAGGCCCTTCAACTTCTCGACCCTGTTCTCTGCAGCTACCTGCCTGGTCTGCAGCCGCTCTATCTCGACCTTCGCATTGCGTGCCTCGCCTTCTTGCGCCTTGATGTAGTTCGCAATGTTGTCAACTTTTGCGCCGAACGCTTCACAGTAGTCCAGCAGCGCCTGGCGCAGGTCGTCGGAGATTTCGCCATTGTTGCCCGGTGCCTCGTCAGCGGCCGAGTCCATCAACAGCGAGAGCGTTTCGTCCAATTGGAACAGAGACATCTCTGAGGCGAGAGTCTCCGAGAGTGGCAGTTGTGGTTGAGCCGCCATACAGATTTCCTCCATCATGTTTTGAAAAAGGCGCGCACCAGGACGGTGGCGCGGTGAGCCCTGTTCGGTCAGAAGCCGAACGTCAGTTGCTGGTCATTGTCCGCAGCCCGCCGACTGGGCCGGCGAAACGGCGAAGCTATCACTGGAAGTTCGATCACATTCGAGATTGGCGGAGGGACGGCGAACGCTTCCGCTTCGAGCGGAGGAGCATCTGAAGTGAGATCGTCGATAGCCTCCGCTGGTGGGTCCTTGCGCTCCTTTTGAAGGGAGCGCCAGACGGCCGCGGCCCTTTCGCCAATGCCTTTTTCCGTCACCAATTCGCGAGCTAGCGAGGTCAGTACATCATCATCCTGGTCCATTGACGAAAGACCATGGCTCGCGAACTTGCCTTCAAGAGCCAACGACACCAGCATCTTCTTGCCCATCAGCCGCAGGCAGCGCTCCTGGGCGGTGCCTGCGTAGGTCATGTACGCTACCCGGACTGGCCTTTTCTGGCCGATTCGCCAACTGCGCCGACTCGCCTGCCGCAGTACGTGCGTCGAGTAGCCGGATTCGTAGAAGAAGATGCTGGGAGTCTCCAGAAGGTCTAAGTTACGTGGAATCTGGAAGCGCGTGGCGGGAGTGCTCCGCCCGGTCATTGCCCATTTCTTTTCTTGAAACCAGTTTGTTGTCCATCGACCTCTACTGTGACGGAAGCCGGACGCCCTCGCATCTGGATCACATTAATTCCCGCACTTCTTCTAGCGTGCGAACCTTGGCAAAATGGCTTGTTGGCTGGTCTGCCGCATCTGCATAAGGCCACCCGATTCCGAATTTCGTAGACCGTGCCGTCGGCCGACACCACAGGAACACCTCCACGGACCCAATTGGGCCGCTTACGTGTCTGGCTGTGTCTTCGATCAGCCCGAGTGAAGGTTCGAACATCGGCTCTAGCGGTTTGCTCGTTTCGCGATCCCAGGCTACCAACCGCCCGCCGGGGCAATGGCCCGCTTCGTGTTCTACTAGCCGCCGGGCTTCCGGTTTGTCTGTGAGCGGCTGTCCAACAGATTCGAACACGTGCGAGTGCGTGAGCACGCTGGCGGCTTCAGTCGCGCCCGCGGGACTGACTGTCCCGTGTCCTCAAGTGAAACAAAGGTATTTCACTGTCGAGAGACACTCGCAAAAGTGTCGATTCTAAATGGGCTACTCAAACTGGGCCAGAGACGCCCATTTTGGAACGTGTAGCCCTTGGATGCCATCTTCGCGCCCGAAACGGATTCGGACCAAGCCTTCGCCCGGAAACGCCGGAGACAGAGACCGTTCCGCGATTCCAGATACTATCAGAATCTGAGTTAGTGGCAACTAGCATTGTTCGCGTTCGGAATAGCGAGGAACGTAATCGTGGCCGGCGGGAACGTGAGACGACCGGAAGCCGTGGCGATACCAGTCAACCGCGGCATCGCATCGTCCTCTCCCAGCTTCAGTTCGCTCCCGTTCAGTTGCATACTCGTCGCATCCAGACCCGGGGCCGTCAAAGTATACCGCTCTGCCGCCATGGCAAGGTCAACCGATTGGGACGCAGATGGGTCTGTATTGATCGCCAGCAGCGCTACCCCTCCAGGCTGTCCGCGCAGGCAGTGGGAGTAGAGGTGCAAGTTTGATTTGGTCGAAAGACCCGGATCCAGGACCGTCGTTCCCATGAATTTGTGCCAGAACAAAGCCGCCCAATAGTTCGGCCGCGGCATCAGGGTATTGTCATCGAGCAAGCCGTAGTCGCTGGACGCGAGCGTGTTGTGCATATGCACCTGGACGCCCCGTTTGGACATCCGCCCGAGCTGATCGAGATAGCGAAAGCTATCGAGAAACGTCGAGGCCCAGGGATTCCCCCCGCAAGCTGCGTCCGCTGTTTCGGTGAGCCAGAGCGGTTTACCCGGCTCGAACGTATCGCGGAGGCCCGCATAAAAGGCCTCGATTCGGTCTGCGCGGGAGAGGAAATCCTCTGAAAGAGCTGCCTCGGCGCTTGTCTGCGATGCGGGCCCCATGGAGGCGCAACGCTTCGACGTCGCCCCGTAAGAGTGATAGGAGAATCCATCGAACTGGGGTCCGGTGGTTTTCAGAATGTCTTCAGACTTGATAATGCTCCCGGCGAGCCCGATGGGAGCGAGCGGAATTCCTTCTCCGACGCCGCCGGGCCCAAGGACGAGCATATCGGGTGCAGCCTTCTTCACGAAAGGAAGGAAGACGGAAACATCGCGCCCAAACGCCGCTGCATCGTAGCCTTTCGGGGCGCCACCCATCTCTGCATAGGTAGGTTCGTTCATGTATTCGGCGGCGGCAATGCTGCCACCAACGGATTTCGTGTAAGCAAGAAGTTGGCGTGCCTGGTCCGGAGTCCAGACGCCGGCGGGATTTCTGGTTCCCGGGCTTGTGGCGAAGGATGTGACGAGTTTCGCATCCACGGCGCGAGCAAAATCGATGACTCCCTTCCATTGCCGGCGGGTCAACACTCCGCCGAAGCCCTTTGGAGGCGTCTTTGGTGCGGGCTGATCGGAATTCTGGAAGTAGGCAGTGTTTGCCCACGTTCCGCTAACTCTTACATAGGCCGGTCCCAGGGCCGCCGCAAGCTTGCGCAAGCGCGGGTTGGTGAGGTCAATCGGAGGGCGCTGTTGGTACAACCCCGGGTCCATACCCGCCGGGACGGCCGCTGCAGCCTTGTTGGACTGGGTGACGGAAGACTGCGCCTTGAGAAGAACGTCGATATCCTTGTAAGGCTTCCAAAATCTTCCACCAATGACTTCGACCATCTCGACGTTGTACGACTGGAACCGCTCATCGACGGTGCCGATTTTCCGCATGCCTGCAGCATCGATACGTCCCGGTGATCCAGGTCCGGGAGCCTTAGTGCATGCCGTAATTCCGAGCGCGACGAGGGCCACGCTTGCAGGGAGCGTTTTTCGGTTCATAGCTTTCCCTTCCCACTCAGACGAACTCATGCGGCATGCGATCCGTCGCAAAAAGGTTTATTCGCGGACCGGCCGCATCGGCACAGAGTCATCCGGTTTCGGACCTCATAGGTTTCGCCATCAACAGAAACAACCGGAATACCCCCCCGCACCCAGATCGGGCCTCTGACCTTTTTAGCCGTGTCCTCGATCAACCCAAGGGAAGGTTCGAATTTCGGTTCGATGGCTTCACCCGTTGCTCGATCCCACACCACTAACCGGCCGGAGGGGCAATGCCCGGCCTCGTGCTCGACGAGTTTTCGAGTTTCAGGGGTATCCGCTTGTTGGACAAGGTTCCACACCTGGCCTTTCGGGTCACAAAACCTTGCAAAGGCGCACAGATTCTCAACGTCGGTGAGGAGCATGGTTGGCCCCTCGATCGTCTGCGCACGGTCGCTGTAGGGTGTGCGGCTGGCTGTTTCGGCGCCGTCGAACGAGACCTTCTTGTGAGTGCCGTCGCAAAACGGTTTGTTTCCAGACTGACCGCAGCGGCAGAGAGCATATTGTTGTGTCGCTGGATAAGTTTTCCCCTCCCTGTAGTCCAGAGATTCGCCCGCGGCATTCGTTTCGATCCACTGTTCCCCGAGCGGTACGCCACCGCTCACGAGGTAAGGGCCATCCTTTGTCACTTCGATCTTCCCGTCTTGGTGTTCTTTCTTTTTCATCGTCAATTCCTTATTCGTTGGTCAGTATCCCACCGTGAAGCGCTGACGGAGATGACGCGGGCGCTCCAGTTCGTCGATCATGGCAACCGCAAAATCTTGCACCGAAATCGCGCTGTGGCCGGCGAAGTCGACTAAGAGCTGGTCTCCCCCTAATCGGAACTTTCCGGTGCGTTCACCAGGTTTCATCTCAGCTGATGGCGCAAGAAATGTCCATTCAAGATCGGGTTCTTTTCGTAACTGGTCCAGCGCATCGATGGTCGCCAATGAACCGGGCCTCACCCACTCGGGCAGGGCGGGATCGTCCACCACACGCACTCCGGCCTTGACTTCCAGGCCGCCGGCCCCGCCCACCCAGAGGACTCGCTTGATGCCCGCCTTCTTGGCGGCCTCAATGATAGACCTTGTCCCACGGACCTGGTCGTCATAGAGATTTGGGTTCTTCCATCCGGGATTGAAAGCACTCATCAGCGCGTCGTTGCCCTCGATTAATCCTGCAAGAGAAGCGGTGTCGTAGACGTCGCCTGTTCTTGGGATGAGTCCGTCACGTTTGTCGAGCTTCCCCGGATCGCGCACGATTGCAGTGACCCTGTGGCCCCGGTCGAGGGCTTCCTTAAGCAGTGCTGAGCCTACGAAGCCGGTCGCTCCCAACAGAACTACTTTCATGTCGCTTCCTCAACCTACTGAGACTGACAACATTGAGATCGATCCGCCGTCGACGCCTTCGACAGGGAAGGTGATGTTTTCCCGCGGTTGCCGCGTTGCGATCACATAGAGCAGCGGCAGGTAGTGGTCTGGCGTCGGAATGGAAAGCATCGCCGCCTTGCCGAGCTTTTCATAGGCGACCAGTGGCTTGAAATCACCGGCGAGCATCATCTGTCTTGCCTCCAGCTCGAACTTGACCGCCCAATCATATGGCTCAGGCATGTGCCGGCCCCAGGCATACGTGTGCAGATTGTGGACCAGGTTTCCGCTGCCGACGATCAGGATGCCCTCGTCCCGAAGCGGCGCAAGTTGTTTTCCGAGCTCGAAATGGAAGGA
>Ga0209067_10000084_pt1 | contig 60761 bp, 46 predicted proteins | sample ColStrG_CSR_2013_FD_187199 | JGI IMG/M metagenome (GOLD analysis project Ga0209067, IMG submission 187199) | Freshwater sediment microbial communities in response to fracking from Pennsylvania, USA - Cold Stream Run_MetaG_CSR_2013 (SPAdes)... | ecosystem: Environmental > Aquatic > Freshwater >...
ATCAAAGTCGATATAACCGCGCCAGCCTGCCCGCTATCACTACAGCAATGAGATCATGCCGCAGGGGCTTAACGGCCAGGATCGTCTGCGGCCAGGCGATCAGGCGCAGAGCTGGTCATTCACTATGCCACGGCTGAAAGGCAGCCCGGTAAAGGGCAGCTTTACGTTGATTCAGGGAGAGGCAGGCTGGCGCGGTTATATCGACTTTGATGGCAAAGCCCGGCGGATGGTCAATCAGATCAACTGGCTCTCTACCCGGCAGGTGCAATTTAGCGTGGATAGCTGGATGGGGCCGTTCCAGCCGGTGGTCACGCTGCAACAGCAGGCACTCAAGGGTTATATCGAGGTGGGCAACGTGCGTTATCCCACCAGCGGTCAACGTCTGACACAGCCGCCTGCGGGCATCGCGCCCGTGCTGCCCTCGCCAGAACAGGTACAGCAAAATCTGCTGGGTGGTGAGGCGGCGCTGTGGGCGGAAAACATCAACAGCCAGATTATTGATACCAAATTGTGGCCACGTGCCTTTGTGGTGGCTGAGCGGTTATGGTCGGCACCGAATGTCACCAACACCGACTCCCTGTATTCGCGGCTGGCGGCGATGGATAGCTGGAGCAGCATATCGGTTGGTACGCTGCAACATGCGCAGACAGAGCAGCAAATGATGCGGCTGGCCGATGGTCACGATATCGCCCCACTACGGGTTCTGGCCGAGGTGCTGGAACCGGCGCAATACTACACGCGCCAGCATCTCAAGTATCAGGCGGGCCACTACGACTACCATGAACCCTTAAACCGGCTGGCAGATGTGCTGCCCGCTGAGAGTGAAGCGGTACGCCAGCTGCAACAGCAGGTCGCCGTATTGATCGCCAATCGTAAAAATCCGGCTGCCGCCTCTGCGGTTCGCGCCCCGCTGCAGCGCTGGCAGGACAACACCATCGCGGTGCTGCCGATGATTAACGCCAGCGCAACGCTGAAGCCGCTGGCACACAGCGTACAGCAGATTGAGGTACTGACCGCCATGGGCATCGCGCTGGTTAATGCTTACGGACGCAATCAGGCGTTTGGTGCCAGCGAAGTGGCGAAGATGCAGGCGACACTGGATGCCGCCACCGAGGTACAGGATGAAACGGTGATTGCGCTGGTCAGGCCGCTGGAGACGCTGTTGCGTGCTTTTCAGTAACCGCGGCGTCAGGCCGGGCCGCTGACCGAGTGGCGGCGTACCAGCGTCGGGCTGAACATGTGGGTCACTTCCGGCAGCGGCAGATCGTTGGCCAGCGCCAGTGCCAGCTGGGCCGCCTGCTGTGCCATGGTGACAATCGGATAGCGGACGGTGGTAAGGCGCGGTCGCACATAACGCGAAACCAGCACATCGTCGAAGCCGATCAACGACATCTCTTCCGGCACGCGGACGCCGTTATCGCTCAGCACCGCCAGTGCCCCTGCCGCCATTGAGTCGTTGTAGCAGGCGACGGCGGTAAAACTCCTGCCGCGACCCAATAGTTCCGTCATCGCCTGCTCACCGCCTACTTCATCCGGTTCACCCCAGGTGACCAGCCGATCGCTGCACGGCAAGCCGTGTTCTTTCAGCGCATCGTAGTAACCCTGCAGGCGATCTTCGGCGTCGGAAATGGTGTGAGTCGAGCAGATAAAGGCAATATTCTGATGGCCAAGCTGGATCAGATGACGGGTCGCCAGCCAGGCACCATAGCGATCGTCAAGCGCGATGCAGCGCTTTTCAAAGCCTTTTATCAGTCGGTTCAGCAGTACCATACCCGGCACCTGCTTCATCAGCACTTCCAGTTCTGCGTCGGGGATTTTCTTGGCGTGAACCACCAGCGCTGCGCAGCGGTGACGCATCAGCTGTTCAATCGCCTGTCGCTCTTTTTGCTCATTATGGTAACCGTTACCAATCAGTAAAAAGTTCCCGGTGTTGCCTGCCACCTCATCCACGGCTTTAACCATTGCGCCAAAAAAGGGATCGGAGACGTCACCGACAATCAGCCCGAGCGTTTCGGTTGATTGCTGGGCCAGCGCGCGTGCATTGGCATTTGGGTGATACTGAAGCTGCTCCATCGCCTGGCCTACGGCCTGTCGGGAGCTGTCGCTGGCTTTGGGAGAATTATTGATTACACGGGAGACTGTGGCGACAGAAACGCCAGCCAGTCGCGCAACATCCTTTATGGTAGCCATGCGTTGACCTGCTTGGGGGAAAACGTTTACACATCGCATCAGTGTTACGGAAAAGGGCGGACACATCAACCCGGCAGAATGTCAGCGTCGTCGCAAAAGGGGCAAAATCGGACCCGCAGGCACATCTTCTGCTGAGACGTCGCACCATGTTATGCTCAATCTCCCATCAGGCTACCGTGAAAAACAACGATGAAAACCAAAGTGCCACATCTGGCGCACTGGGGCGCCTTTACCGCCGTCACTGAAAACGATCGCCTGATTGGCTGCGAACCTTTCTTCGCCGATGCCGATCCGTCGCCGATGATCCACACCATTCCCGAACTGGTCTATTCCGATAAACGCATTCGCCAGCCAATGGTGCGGCGCTCGTGGCTGAAGTCACGCGAGAAGAGCGACCGTACGCTGCGTGGCCGGGAAGATTTTGTTGAAGTCGACTGGGAAACCGCGCTGGATCTGATCGCGGAGGAGAATCGCCGCATTCGCGAGCGCTATGGTGCGTCGGGCATTTTCAACGGCTCTTACGGCTGGTCATCGGCCGGTCGCGTCAATCATGCCCGCACGCTGGTTCGTCGCTTCTACTTTCAGGGCGGCGGCGGCGTTGATCAACAGGGTAACTACAGCTGGGGCGCTGCGCAGTTCTTCCTGCCCTATGTGATTGGCACCTATATGCCGCTGACCGGGCGCGTTACCGAATGGCCGCAGGTGGTGGATCATGCAGAAATTTTTGTCGCCTTTGGTGGTCTGGCGCTGAAAAACGCCCAGGTCGCCTCGGGTGGTGCAGGGCAGCACAGCCTGAAACCGGCGTTAATGCAGCTGGCGGCAAAAGGTACGCCGGTGATCAACATCAGCCCGATGCGCGATGACTGTCCGGAATTTGTTAACGCCGAGTGGATCCCAATACGCCCTAATACCGATGTGGCGCTGATGCTGGCGCTGGGTCATGAGATTACCCAGCGTGGCGCGGTTGACGAAGCGTTTCTCGCCAGCCATTGCACCGGCTGGCCGCAGCTGCGCGCCTATCTGCTGGGCGAGACGGACGGCGTGGCGAAAACGGCCGGCTGGGCCAGTCGCATTACCGGTATCCCGGCCGATCGCATTGTGCAGCTGGCGCAGCAACTTACCGGTAAGCGCAGTTTTATCACCTGTTCCTATTCCGTTCAGCGCGCCCATCGCGGTGAACAGCCTTACTGGATGATGATTGCGCTGTCGTCGATGCTCGGTCAGCCTGGCCTGCCTGGCGCGGGCTTCTCCTTTGGTCACGGTTCGATGAACAGCGTCGGCAACCCACGCCAGGAGGGACCAGCCCCGATGATGAGCACCGGCCCCAATCCTGCCGGGCTGTCGATTCCGGTGGCGCGGATCAGCGATATGCTGCTCAATCCCGGCCAGCCTTACCGCTTCCAGGGCGAAACTCTGCACTATCCCGACATTCATATGGTGCACTGGGCGGGCGGCAATCCTTTTCACCATCACCAGCAGCTGAACCGGCTGGTGGAGGGCTGGCAACGCCCCGATACGGTCGTGGTGCAGGATATCGTCTGGACGCCCGCCGCGCAGATGGCGGACATTGTGCTGCCCGCCACCACCACGCTGGAGCGCAATGACATCGGCGGCTCCTCACGTGATCGCTTTGTGCTGGCGATGCATCAGGCGATTAAACCGCAGCATCAGGCGCGCAATGACTTTGATATCTTTGCCGATCTCGCAGAGCGCCTGGGCTACCGTGATACCTTCACCGAAGGGCGCAACGAGATGCAGTGGATTGCGCACCTCTATCAGCAGTGCGCGGCCGCACACCAGCGCAAAGGCATCGACTTCCCTGAATTTGAGGCGTTCTGGCAGCGCGGTTTTGTAGAAATCCCCGAAGGTGGCAAGCCCTATCAGTTTATGGATGATTTCCGTGCCGATCCACAGGCGAATCCAATCAACACCGCCAGCGGCAAAATCGAGCTCTTCAGTCAGACCATTGCGGATTACCAGCTGGACGATTTCGCCGGCCATCCGGAATGGCGTGAACCGCAGGAGTGGCTCGGTTCGTCGGTCAGCCGCGATTATCCGTTGCATATGATCTCGATTCAGCCGTCCGACCGTTTACACAGCCAGCTGGATGCCACCAACACGGTGCAGGGCAATAAAACTGCCGGACACGAAACCCTTTACATGCATTCGCACGATGCGGCAGCGCGCGGGCTGGTGGAGGGCGACGAGATTGAGGTAAGCAACGCGCGCGGCGTGATGCTGGCGGGCGTGCGGATCACGGAGGGCGTGACGCAGGGCGTGGTGATTATCGCCACCGGCGCCTGGTTTGATCCCGGCTTCGGCAGGGTGTGGCAGCCACATGATCGCGCGGGTAACCCCAACGTGCTGACGCTCGACATCGGGACCTCGTCACTGACGCAGGGGCCAAACGCCATGAGTTGCCTGGTGGAAATCAAAAAACATCAGGATTGCACAATAGCGTAAGGATCTCATGGCTGGTTACATTTTGCCGGTAACTGTTGCGTTTGAGTGATGGCAGCCGATCAATCCCCCTTGCTACAGTCAGGGTCCCAGAGGTATTGATGGGTGAACATCAATAAATTTTTTTGATTACACCAACCTGCGCAGATGCGCAGGTTTTTTTTGCCCAAAATTTGCTGCCGATAACGAACTGATACACAGTTTTCCTGTTATACGGCCAGCGCTTTCTTTATAACTGCTGGCACTTACCCCTTTCTCTTTATTTTGCGCAGCGGAATGCCATGCCCCGGATTAAAAAACTACTGGGAAAAGACCAGATAAAAGCGCCGTTTAACCCTTTTCGTTTTCGGCTGATCTGCCTGGGTGTCATGACCTGTCTGGTGGTGTTGCTGGCGCGCGTAGCGGACCTGCAGTTCCTGAATCAGCCGATGCTGGAGCATGAAGCAGATCAGCGATCGCTGCGTACGGTGACACTGCCCACCAGCCGCGGAACCTTGCTGGATCGTAACGGTGAAGCGCTGGCGCTTAGCGTGCCTTCGCGCGACGTCATCGCCGATCCGCAGCGCGTGCTGGAGAGCAACCCGGATTTTACCAGTGTTAAATGGACCTACCTTGCTGCGGCGCTTAACACCCGTTCCGAAGAGCTGGCCGCACAGATCACCGCCAACCCGAAACGTCGCTTCCTCTATCTGGGGCGTAAAGTCGAACTGGGCATCGCCAAAGACATTAAAGAGCTGAAGCTGAAAGGCATCAGCGAAGTCTATGACGACAGCCGTTTCTATCCGATGAGCGAAGCCTCTGCGCCGCTGATCGGCATCGTGGGGGCGGATAACGTCGGTCTGAACGGACTGGAAAAAGGCTTTGATAAAGTGTTGCAGGGCGAGCCGGGCAAAGAGGTCTATCGTCAGGATGCGGCGGGCAATATCATCGCGATGATCAACTACCAGCCGCCGACGCAGCCGCCGACGGTGCAGCTCAGCATCGACAAATATGACCAGTACACGCTCTACAGCAAACTGCGTGATGGCGTGCTGATTAACAAGGCGGATTCGGGTGCCGCCGTGCTGGTGAAGATCGACACCGGCGAGATTCTGGCAATGGCCTCCTATCCGTCGTTTAACCCCAACAACTATGAAGGGGCCACTCCGGCGCAGATGCGTAACTCTGCCATCAATGACAGTTATGAACCGGGATCAACCGTCAAGCCGTTAGTGGTGATGGAAGCGCTGGAGCGCCACCTGGTGCGCCCGGACTCGGTGATCGACACCACGCCTTACAGCGTTAACGGCCACCTGATCCGCGACGTCGGCCACTGGCCGCGCCTGACCATGACCGGCATTTTGCAAAAATCGAGCGACATCGGGGTATCACACCTCGCACTGGCGATGCCCGCCGAAGCGCTGGTGAATACTTATCATGCGTTCGGCCTGGGCAAACCGACCGGATTAGGGCTGACTGGCGAAAGCGTCGGTTACTTTCCGTTGCACCGCACCCGCTGGGCCGATATTGAGCGGGCCACTTTCTCCTTTGGCTATGGCCTGCGAGTGACGCCACTGCAGATTGCCCGCGAATACGCCACGCTCGGCTCTTATGGCATTTACCGTCCGCTGTCGATCACCCGCGTCACGCCACCGGTCATGGGACGGCAGGTGGCTAATCCGGAAACGGTGAAAGAAGTGGTGCATATGCTGGAGAGCGATGTCCTGCCGGGCGGAACCGGGCTGAAAGCAGCTGTACCGGGCTACCGTCTGGCGACCAAAACCGGTACGGCTGAAAAAATGGGCGCCAGCGGCAAATATGATGGCGGGTACGTCAACTATACCGCTGGTCTTGCTCCAGCCAGCCATCCTGAAGTAGCACTGGTGGTTATGATCAACCATCCGACGGCGGGCGATCACTTTGGTGGCTCGGTTGCCGCACCGGTATTCGGTAATATCATGGGGCCGGTACTGAAACACATGAACATTGCGCCGGATGCCATCTATACCAAACCTCCGGCCAATCCTTCGGTTAAATCCTAGAAAAATCAGAGTGTAAGCGAGGTGTGAAAGAGATTCACAACTCGTTACACTTACCGTAATTTGGTTGCGTTTTCCCGCTTTTTTCGCGAGGTCAATCAGTGCGAGGATAGCTGCCCCAGAGGGATTAATAAGTGTGATAGCAACACCGCTTCGGCAGTGAGAATCCTGTTATTACACCAATCCACGCAGATGCGTGGTGTTCTTTTGCCTGGCTAACCCTGGCATTCCCACTGTAAAAACAGTCGCTAAATCATCATTGTTCTTAACGAAATCCTGACAGTTTACCAATAGAAAGGCGTGCCGCCTTTCACCGATAATGGCCGCCGTGAAGCCTGGCGGTTTTTTGCTCGCCGCAATGGGTTTTCACTGCCGCATTCCGCACGTTCCGGGATTTCTTTTTTTGCTTATCTGAAGAGTTTGACGATGACTCACCTTTCTCGCCCGGCGCGTACTTTTGGGCTTAAATGGCTGCTCCTGTTACTGGTGGCCACGATTATCGCTGGCATTATCTGGCGTCTGCTGTCGGCGGGTCACGGGCCGGGCGAGGGGATGCCGCCGGGCAAGCCCGGTACGCCTGGCTCGATGGGTGGAGGGGCGACGCTGGTACACAGCGGTGTCGCCAGCACGGCGGATGTGCCGGTATGGCTGAATGCGCTCGGCACGGTGATCCCCAACGCCAGCGTGACGGTGACCAGCCGGGTTGATGGCCAGTTGGAACAGGTTTTCTTTACCGAGGGTCAGAAGGTCAGTGCCGGGCACTTGCTGGCGCAGATCGATCCGCGCAGCTATCAGGCGACGCTGAACCAGTATCAGGGCGAACTCAGCGAAAATCAGGCGCTGCTGAAAAGCGCCGAGCTGACGCTGGCGCGCTACCGCAAACTGGCGGCGCAGGATGCGCTGGCGCGCCAGGATCTGGACAGCCAGATTGCCACCGTCGGGCAGTATCGCGGTGCCGTCGCCGCCGATCAGGCACAGATCGCCAGTGCGAAGCTGAGCATTGAATATGCCCGCATCACGGCACCGATCAGTGGACGCGTCGGCCTGCGGCAGGTCGATCCCGGTAACATGGTACAAACCTCTGACAGCACTGGTCTGGTGACTATTACTCAGATGCAGCCCGCCGCCGTGACCTTCAGCGTGCCACAAAGCGAAATCCCGACCCTGGTCAGCGTACTGCATCAGGGGAAGAGCCTGCCCGCCACGCTGTTTGATCAGGAAAACCAGCATCAGATCGGCAGTGGCGAAGTGAAGTTCATCAGCAACCAGATCGACACCGCCACCGGCACCGTGGCGCTGAAAGCGGTGTTTGCCAACCAGGATGAGTCACTGTTTGCTAACCAGTTTGTCAATCTGCGGCTGCAAACCCAGGTGCTGAAAGGCGCGACGGTGATCCCGGTGCAGGCGCTGCAGTTGAGCAGCGACGGCAGCTTTGTGTTCGTGATCAATCAGGACCACAGCGTCACGCGCAAAGCCGTCACCACCGGCCCCGCTTTCGGTGACGATCAGCAGGCGATCCTCAGCGGCGTGTCGCCGGGCGATCGACTGGTCACCGAAGGGATCGATCGTCTGACCAGCGGCAGCAAAGTGTCGCTGGCGGATGAGACGCCCGCTACCGGTGCTGTGTCGAAATGAATCCATCACGCCTGTTTATTCTGCGTCCGGTCGCCACCATTCTGCTGATGGTCGGTGTGCTGATCGCGGGCATCTTTGCTTATAAATTCCTGTCGACCTCGGCGCTGCCGCAGGTCGACTATCCGACTATTCAGGTCACCACGCTTTATCCCGGCGCCAGTCCGGATGTGATGGCGTCGTCAGTCACGTCGCCGCTGGAGCGGCAGTTAGGGCAGATGGCGGGGCTGAGCCAGATGAGCTCCACCAGCGCCAGCGGCTCGTCGATTATTACTCTGAAGTTTAGCCTCGATCTGTCGCTGGATGTCGCCGAGCAGGAGGTGCAGGCGGCGATCAATGCGGCGAATAACCTGCTGCCCGACGACCTGCCTAATCCGCCGACCTATAAAAAGGTCAACCCGGCGGACAGCGCGGTGGTGACGCTGGCGGCCAGTTCCGACACTCTGCCGCTGACTGGGGTGCAGGATCTGGTGAATACCCGGGTGGCGCTGAAGCTGTCGCAGATTTCGGGTGTCGGCATGGTGACACTGGCGGGCGGTCATCAGCCAGCAATCCGGGTGCAGATGAATCCTCAGGCTCTGGCGGCGCATCATCTGACGCTGGAGGCGGTGAATACGCTGATTGGCAACAGCAACGTCAATGGCTCCAAAGGCGGCTTTGACGGTAAATATCATTCAGTGACCATTGACGCCAACGACCAGCTGCGCACTGCTGAAGAGTACGGCAACCTGATCCTCAGCTATGAGAATGGTGCTGCGCTGCGCCTGAAAGATATCGCTCATATCGAACAGGGTCCGGAAAACAGCTTCCAGTCGGCATGGGCCAATAACCAGCCGGCGATTGTGATCAGCGTGCAGCGCCAGCCGGGGGCTAACGTGATCCAGGTGGTAGACAACATTAAGGCGCAACTCCCTGCGCTGCAGGCGGCACTGCCGGATGGCGTGAAGATGACGATTCTCTCCGATCGTACTCAGACCATTCGCGCCTCGATCAGCGATGTACAGTTTGAGCTGATGCTGTCGATTGCGCTGGTAGTGATGGTGACCTTCCTGTTCCTGCGCAATGTCGCGGCAACGCTGATTCCCAGCGTGGCGGTACCGCTGTCACTGGTCGGCACCTTTGGTGTGATGTATCTGGCCGGTTTCAGCCTTAACAACCTGTCGCTGATGGCGCTGACTATCGCTACCGGCTTTGTGATTGATGACGCCATCGTGGTGGTGGAAAACATTTCACGACGGCTGGAGCAGGGCGAGTCACCGATGGAGGCGGCGCTGAAAGGCTCACAGCAGATTGGTTTCACCATTATCTCACTGACCTTTTCGCTGATTGCAGTGCTGATCCCGCTGCTGTTTATGGGCGATGTGGTCGGGCGACTCTTCCGGGAGTTCGCGATTACCCTGGCGGTGGCGATTCTGGTATCAATGTTAGTGTCACTGACCCTGACGCCGATGCTGTGCGCTTATCTGCTGCGTCACATTCCGCCAGAGCAGCAGTCGGTGTTTGCCCGCAAGGGCGGCGAGCTGTTTGACAATCTGGTACGCGGCTATGATCGGCTGCTGACCGTGGTGCTGAACCATCAGAAGCTGACGCTGCTGGTGGCGCTGGCGACCTTCGGCCTGACGGCGCTGCTCTATCTGGTGGTGCCAAAAGGTTTCTTCCCGACCCAGGATACCGGGCTGATTCAGGGCATTACCGTTGCTTCACAGGATGTCTCGTTCAAGGCCATGGCAACGCGGCAGCAGGCGCTCTCTAAGCTGATCCTGAAAAACCCGGCGGTGGAGAGCGTGTCATCGACTATCGGTATCGATGGCACGAATACCAGCCTCAACAGCGGGCGGTTGCAGATAAACCTTAAGCCGTTTGCCTCGCGTGATGTGAAGGCGGATGAGGTGATTAAACAATTGCAACAGGCAACGGCCGACGTGGCGGGTATCCGGCTCTATCTCCAGCCGGCGCAGGATCTCACCGTCAACGATCAGGTGTCGCCGAGTCAGTATCAGTTCACACTCGACGATGCTGACAGTGAAAATCTGGTCAGCGCTTCACCGAAACTGGTCGCGGCGTTGCAGCAGCGGCCCGAGTTTAATGGTGTGGTGAGTAATCTGCAGGATCAGGGGCGTGTCTCTTACGTTGAACTGAATCGCGACAAGGCAGCGCGCTTCGGTATCACCGCGTCGGACGTGGATACCGCACTTTATAACGCTTTTGGTCAGCGTCTGGTGTCGACCATTTTTACCCAATCGAATCAGTATCGGGTCGTACTGGAAGTGGCACCGGCCTATCAGCAGGGCCCGGCGTCGTTTGATGAGGTTTATTTGCAGCCGTCCTCCAGCAGCAGTTCGTCGTCGTCATCCACCAGCACGGCTTCATCAACCTCCACATCCTCATCAACGTCAGCATCCACCTCATCCTCTGACACCACCACCACCAGCAGCGGGATGGTGAAACTCACTGCTATCGCCACTATTCATCAGCGCACCGGCTCGCTGATGCACATGCGGCTGAACCAGTTCCCGGCGGTAATGATCTCTTTCAACCTTAATCCGGGCTATTCGCTGGAGGATGGACAGCGGGCGATAGCGGAGGTGCGGCAGCAACTGCATCTGCCGGAGAGTACCACCCTGCGTTATCAGGGAGAAACCTCGGCGTTTCAGAGCGCCACCGGCAATACCCTGTGGCTGATACTGGCAGCGCTGATCACCATGTATGTGGTGCTCGGCATCCTTTACGAAAGCTTTATTCATCCGGTCACTATTCTCTCTACGCTGCCTTCCGCGGCGGTGGGCGCGCTGCTGACGCTGCTGCTGGCGGGCACCGAATTCAGCCTGATTGCGCTGATTGGGGTGATCCTGCTGATCGGCATCGTGAAAAAGAACGCCATTATGATGATCGACTTCGCGCTGGAGGCGGAGCAGCAACAGCACCTCAGCGCGCGAGACGCGATTCATCAGGCCTGCCTGCTGCGTTTCCGGCCGATTCTGATGACGACGATGGCGGCACTGCTCGGTGCGTTACCGCTGATGCTGGCTTCCGGCTCGGGCGCAGAGTTGCGACAGCCGCTGGGGTTGGTGATTGTCGGCGGGCTGATTGTCAGTCAGGTGCTGACGCTCTTCTCCACGCCGGTGATCTACCTCTGGTTTGATGCGCTGGCACAGCGCGGCAATGCCTGGGTGAAACGTCGCCAGCATCAGGCCCGGAGCGGACAATGAATCTGACCCGGTTGTTTATCTTTCGTCCGGTGGCGACGCTGTTGCTGACGCTGGCAATCCTGCTGCTCGGCGCGCTGGGCTACCGGCTGTTGCCGGTGGCACCCCTGCCGCAGGTCGATTTCCCGACCATTATGGTCAGCGCTAGCCTGGCCGGAGCCAGCCCGGAAACGATGGCGGCGACGGTCGCCACCCCACTGGAACGGTCGCTGGGGCAGATTGCCGGTATCAGCGAGATGACCTCCAGCAGTTCGCAGGGCTCCAGCAGCATCATCCTGCAGTTTGAGCTGGACCGCGATATCAACGGCGCGGCGCGCGACGTGCAGGCGGCGATTAACGCGGCGCGCAGCTTACTGCCGAGCGCGATGGCGTCGCTGCCGACCTATCGCAAAGCCAACCCTTCAGATGCGCCGATTGTGATGCTGGCGCTGACCTCTGCCACCCGCACGCCAGGTGAGCTCTACGATCTGGCGGAGAGCAAAATCGAACAGGCGATGGGGCAGGTGCAGGGCGTGGGCGAAGTGTCGCTGATGGGCAGCGCCTTACCGGCGGTGCGGATTGATCTGCAACCGCTGAAGCTGATCCACTATGGCATCTCGCTGGAGACGGTACGCGCCGCCGTTGCCAACAGCACCACCAATCTGCCCAAAGGGATCTTACAGGGCAGTGACCAGTCGTGGCTGGTGGACAGTAATGGTCAACTGGAGAAGGCCGCCAGTTATCGCGATCTGATCGTCACTTATCAGCAGGGCAATGCGGTGCGGCTGCGCGACGTCGCCACGGTCTATGACTCGGTAGAAGATCGCTATCAGGCGGGATTTCTTAATGCCACGCCTGCGGTCATGATCGGCATCAAACGTCAGGCGGGTGCCAACATGCTGGAAACCATCGACGCGATAAAAGCGCAGTTGCCGTTGCTGGAAAAAAGTCTTCCTGCTGATAGCCAGCTGAAAGTGGTGGTTGATCGTTCGCCTGGCGTGCGTGCCTCGCTGTATGACACCGAAGAGACGCTGCTGATTGCGGTGCTGCTGGTGATTGCGGTGGTATTTATTTTCCTGCGCAATCTGCAGGCGGTGATCATTCCGGCGCTGGCCTTGCCGGTGTCGCTAATCGGCACCTGTGCGGTGATGTACCTGCTCGGTTACAGTCTGGATAACCTGTCGCTGATGGCGCTGATTATCTCCACTGGCTTCGTGGTGGATGATGCAATTGTGGTGCTGGAGAACATCACCCGTCATATTGAGCGCGGGCTGAGCCCGCTGCGGGCGGCTCTGCGCGGGGCGCAGGAGGTGAGCTTCACCGTGCTGTCGATGACCGTGTCACTGATCGCCGTGTTCATCCCGATCCTGCTGATGGGCAGCATTGTCGGGCGGCTGTTCCGCGAATTCGCCGTGACGCTCACCGTGTCGCTACTGATCTCGCTGTTTGTCTCGCTGAGCCTCACGCCGATGCTCTGCGCGCGCCTGCTGAAACCGAAACCGCCCGTCAGCCAGCGGCCGCATCCGCTCTATCAGTATATTGAAAACCAGCTGAATCGCCTGCTGGCTGCTTACGGGCGCGGGCTGGAGTGGGTGATGCGCCACCAGAAACTGACACTACTCAGCCTGTTGCTGACCGTTTTGCTGAATGTTTTTCTCTTCACCGTGGTGCAGAAGGGCTTTTTTCCCAATCAGGATACCGGGCTGCTGATGGGCGCGCTGCGCGCAGATCAGAACATTTCGTTTCAGGCGATGAAGCCGAAAATGCTGATGTTCACGCAGATCATTCAGGAAGATCCGGCGGTAGAGAGCGTGATGTCGTCGATGGGCAGCGGGATGTTTGGCTCCCGCAACAGCGCCAACTTCTTTGTGCGGCTTAAGGAGTTTAGCCAGCGCGATGCCACCGCCACCGAAGTGGCAAACCGGCTGACGCGTAAAACCAGTCACATCGCCGGGGCGCAGATGTTCCTGATGGCGGCGCAGGATCTGCACATTGGCGGACGCAGCGCTAACGCGACATACCAGTACAGCCTGCAGGCGGACGATCTTGAGCTGCTGCGAGTCTGGACGCCGAAAGTGCAGGCGGCGCTGGCGGCGATCCCCCAGCTTAACAGCGTGGACTCCGACTCGCAGACCGGCGGTCAGGAGGTGGAACTGACAATTGACCGTGACCGCGCTACGCGGCTTGGCGTCGACGTTGAAATGCTGGATACGCTGCTGAACAATGCGTTTAGCCAGCGGCAGATCGCCACGCTCTATCACACCCTGAATCAGTATCACGTGGTGATGTCACTGCAGGATAGCGACACCGCCAATCCGGAGACGCTGCAGCAGCTCTACGTGATTAACGACAGCGGTGACCGTGTGCCGCTTTCCGCCTTTACCCGCTTCAGCGGTGGCAACGCGCCGCTGTCGGTGGCGCATCAGGCACAGTCCGCCACCAGCACGGTAGCATTCAATCTCAATGAGGGTGTCTCGCTGGAACAGGCGCAGTTACTGATCAAACAGGCGATGGCGAAGCTGGGCCTGCCGTCAACCATTCATGCCGGTTTTGCTGGCACCGCTGCCGCTTTTTCACAGCTTACCGCGACCATGCCGTGGCTGATTCTGGCAGCGCTGGCAGCGGTCTATATCGTGCTAGGCGTGCTCTATGAGAGCTACATCCATCCGTTGACGATCCTCTCGACCCTGCCGTCGGCGGGAGTAGGGGCGATGTTACTGCTGCTGCTGACCAACACGCAACTCACGGTGATCGCGCTGATTGGTATCATCCTGCTGATCGGCATCGTGAAAAAGAATGCCATCATGATGATCGATTTCGCCATCGACGCAGAGCGGCAGCAGGGCATGTCGCCGCAGCAGGCGATCACCCAGGCGTGCCTGATGCGCTTTCGGCCCATCATGATGACCACGCTGGCTGCTTTTTTCGGCGCGTTGCCGCTGGCGCTGGGCAGCGGCGGTGATGCCGACCTGCGCAGCCCACTCGGGATCGCTATTGCGGGCGGACTGGCGCTCAGCCAGCTGCTGACGCTGTTTACCACGCCGGTTGTTTATCTTTGGCTCGATCGTCTGGGCCGTGCCACTCAACGTCAATGGCGTCGTCTGCGCCATGCGGAATCCTGATTCATGAAACCTGTTATCCCGTTTGTTGTGATGCTGCTGCTGGGCGGCTGTAGCGTCGGTCCCGACTATCAGCGCCCGGCGGTGGCGATGCCGATTCACTATAAAGAGGCCAGAGGCTGGCAGCAGGCGACACCGCTTGATGATCAGCGCAAAGGCGAATGGTGGGCGATTTATCACGATGCCACGCTGAGCGGGCTGCTGAGTCAGGTCAGTGTGTCGAATCAGAACGTGGCGAATTATGCCGCGCTGTACCGGCAGGCGCAGGCATTGGCGGCAGAGTCACGTGCGGCGCTGTTTCCCTCGCTGGGCTATGACGGCAGCATAACGCGCAGCGGCAGCCCTGCCACTGATAGCAGCGTGCGTACCACCAGCAGCAGCCATCAGGCGTCGCTGAGTGCCAGCTGGGAGCTGGATTTATGGGGCAAACTGCGGCGCACGCTGGAGGAGAACCGCGCCAGTGCTTCGGCCAGCGCGGCCGAACTGGCCAATATCACCCTGAGCGCCCAGTCTGAGCTTGCTCAGGACTATTTCCAGTTGCGCATCATGGATCAGAAAATCGCGCTCTATCAGCAGAGCGTTGACGCCTATCAGCGCTACCTGAAAGTGATTAATAGCCAGTATCAGGCGGGCACCGCGTCGCGCGCGACCCTGGCTCAGGCACAGCTGCAGCTGGAGAGTGCCAGTGCCTCGGCGCAGGATTATCAGTGGCAGCGCGCGCAGATGGAGCACGCCATTGCGCTGCTGGTGGGTAAAGCCCCCGCCGAATTCAGTCTGAGCGCCGCGCCGCTGACGGCCACGCTGCCCGCTATGCCGGCGGGCCTGCCAGGTCAGCTATTACAGCGACGTCCCGACATCGCTTACGCTGAACGTAATATGGCCGCCGCCAATGCCGCGGTGGGTGTGGCGGTAGCCGGTTACTATCCCGACCTGACCCTGAGTGCCAGTGGTGGCACCAGCTCCTCGGTGCTGCATTCGCTGTTCTCGCTGCCGAACCGGGTCTGGTCGCTGGGGCCGGAGCTGAGCGGCACGCTACTGGACTTTGGTGCGACCTCCGCACAGGTCGATCAGGCGCGCGCCAGCTGGGATGCCAGCGTCGCCAGCTATCGTCAGACGGTGCTGACCGCGATGCAGGAGGTGGAAGATCAGCTGGTGGAGCTGAACACCCTACAGGGCGAGATCGCTGCGCAGCAGCGTGCGACTGAGGCGGCGCAGACTTCCGCGCGGGTGACACGGATGCAGTATGAGGCGGGCATGATTACCTATCTGGATGTGGCAACCACTGAAAACAGCAGTCTGAGTGCGCAGCAGAGTTTGCTGACGCTGCAGAGCACGCAGTGGGTCAGCAGCGTGGCACTGATTGCGGCGCTGGGCGGTGGCTGGCAGGCCCCCTGAAGGAGGAGCCGGTTGCCGATAATTCTGTTGTCGAACCGCATCAAATCCTGCATCGTGAGGGGCTATTTTTCACGATGCTAAGGAGCCGGCATGATTTTCACATTATTACGCCTGGTATTTCGCCTGTTATGGCGGGTCGAACTGCGTGGCGACGTCGCCGAACTGCATAAGCAGAAGGTATTGATCACGCCGAACCATATGTCATTTCTCGACGGCATGTTGCTGGCGCTTTTTTTGCCTGTTAAGCCGGTGTTTGCCGTCTATTCGACCATCAGCGAAAGCTGGTTTATGCGTCTGGTTAAACCCTTTATCGACTTTGTGCCGCTGGATCCGACGCGGCCCATGGCGCTGAAGCAGTTGGTCAGGCTGATCGACAGTGGCCGCCCGGTGGTGATCTTCCCGGAAGGACGGATCACCGTCACCGGATCGCTGATGAAGATCTACAGCGGGGCGGGTTTTGTCGCGGCGCGTTCGGGCGCTAACGTGGTGCCGATGCGGATTGAAGGCGCAGAGTTCACGCCGTTTGGACGTCTGGCCGGTGTGTTTAAACGTCGCCTGTTCCCGCGCATTACCCTGACCATTCTGCCTGCCACCCGCATTCCCATGCCGGAGGCGAAACGGGCGCGCGATCGGCGCGTGCTGGCTGGTGAGCATCTGCATCACGTGATGATGGAAGCGCGCATGGCGGTGCGTCCGCGTGAAACCCTGTTTGAGGCGTTTCTGGCGGCGCGTACTCGTTATGGCGCGTTTAAGCGCTGCATCGAAGATGTGAATTTTAAACCCGACAGCTACAACGGCCTGCTGAAGAAGTCGCTGGGCGTAGGCCGTATTCTGGAGCGCTACAGCCAGCCGCGTGAAGTGGTAGGGCTGCTATTACCCAATACCACCGTCACGGCGGCGGCGATTTTCGGCGCATCACTGCGCGGCCGCGTTCCGGCGATGCTCAACTACACCGCAGGCGTTAACGGCATGCGGGCGGCGCTGACCGCCGCGCAGATCAAAACCGTCTTCACGTCGCGGCAGTTCCTGGACAAAGGCAATCTGTGGCATCTGCCGCAGGGGCTTGACGACGTGCAGTGGATCTATCTGGAAGACCTGAAAGATACGGTGACGGGAAAGGACAAGCTGTGGATTATCGCGCATCTGCTGATGCCGCATCGCGCGCAGCTGCTCCAGCAGCCGGAAGACGCCGCGATGGTGCTGTTTACCTCCGGCTCTGAAGGCAATCCCAAAGGTGTGGTGCACTCGCATAAAAGCCTGCTGGCGAACGTCGAACAGATCCGCACCATAGCGGACTTCACCCCGCGCGACCGCTTTATGTCGGCGCTGCCGCTATTCCATGCGTTTGGTCTGACCGTCGGGCTGTTTACGCCGCTGATGACCGGCGCTCAGGTCTTCCTCTATCCCAGCCCGCTGCACTATCGCATCGTGCCGGAGTTGGTTTACGACCGTAACTGCACCGTGCTGTTTGGCACCTCAACCTTCCTGGGTAACTACGCACGCTTTGCCGCGCCCTATGATTTCGCCCGCCTGCGCTATGTCGTTGCCGGTGCGGAGAAGCTTCAGGAGAACACCCGTCAGCTTTATATTGATAAGTATGGCATTCGCATTCTCGAAGGCTACGGCGTCACCGAGTGCGCGCCGGTCGTGGCAATCAACGTGCCGATGGCGGCGAAGGCACATACCGTAGGACGCATTCTGCCGGGCATGGATTCGCGGCTGATGTCGATGCCGGGCATTGAGCAGGGCGGACGGCTGCAGCTGCGTGGACCGAACGTGATGAAAGGCTATCTGCGGGTTGAGAACCCTGGCGTGCTGGAAGCGCCGGTCGCCGACGATGGCGAAGGCAATCAGGAAGCGGGCTGGTATGACACCGGTGATATTGTCAGCTTCGATGAGGGCGGTTTCTGCCAGATTCAGGGGCGTGCCAAACGCTTTGCGAAGATTGCCGGTGAGATGGTGTCGCTGGAGATCGTTGAGCAGATCGCCCTGAAGGCGTCGCCGGACAAACACCATGCCGCTTCGCTGCGCCCGGATGGTCAGCGCGGTGAAGCGCTGGTGCTGTTCACCACCGATAACGAACTGGCGCGCGACCGACTGCAGAAAGCGGCCCGTGAGCTGGGTGCGCCAGAACTGGCACTGCCGCGTGATATCCGGGTGATGAAGGCGTTGCCGCAGCTGGGCAGCGGTAAACCCGATTACGTGACGCTGAAAAAAATGGCGGAAGAGGAGCAGGCATGAGCCTTGATCGTAATGCACCGTTGATGTCACGCGGCATGATCGCCGTGATTATCGCCCAGTTCTTTTCGGCCTTCGGCGATAACGCGCTGCTGTTTGCCACGCTGGCCGTGCTGAAAAGTCAGTACTATCCCGAGTGGAGTCAGCCGGTGCTGCAGATGCTATTTGTCGCGGCCTACATTCTGCTGGCGCCCTTTGTCGGGCAGGTGGCGGACAGCATGGCGAAAGGGCGGGTGATGATGCTCGCCAACAGCCTGAAGCTGCTGGGCGCACTGGTGATCTGCTTCGGCTTTAATCCCTTCCTGGGTTATACCCTGGTGGGTGCGGGCGCAGCGGCCTACTCTCCAGCGAAGTATGGCATCCTCGGTGAAATTACCCACGGCGAGAAGCTGGTAAAAGCTAACGGGCTGATGGAGGCATCGACCATCGCCGCCATTCTGCTCGGCTCGGTGGCGGGCGGTATGCTGGCTGACTGGCATCTGCTGGCGGCGTTGGGGATCTGTGCGCTGACCTACGGCATCGCGGTGGTGGCTAACCTGTTCATCCCAAAACTGCAGGCGGCACGTCCTGGTCAGAGCTGGCAGTTCGGCGTGATGGTACGCCGCTTTTTCAGCGCCGCCACGCTGCTGTGGCGCGACGCAGAGACGCGCTTCTCGCTGCTCGGCACCAGCCTGTTCTGGGGCGCAGGCGTGACGCTGCGTTTCCTGCTGGTGCTGTGGGTGCCGGTGGCGCTGGGCATCAGTGACAACACAACCCCCACCACCCTTAATGCCATGGTCGCGATCGGGATTGTGATGGGGGCCGCGGCGGCCGCGAAGCTGGTGACGCTGGAGACGGTGCGTCGCTGTATGCCCGCCGGTGTGCTGATTGGCGTGATGGTCGTGGTCTTTGCGTTGCAGCATTCCTTGTTGAATGCGTATCTGGTGCTGATGCTGATTGGTGCGCTGGGGGGGTTCTTTGTCGTGCCGCTGAATGCGTTGTTGCAGGCGCGGGGCAAAGAGAGCGTCGGGTCAGGCAATGCGATTGCGGTGCAGAACCTGGGTGAGAACAGCGCCATGCTGATCATGCTGGGGTTCTATACGCTGGCGATCAAGGCGGGTGCGCCTGCGGTGGCGACCGGCGTCGGTTTTGGCGTGCTGTTTGCGCTGGCAATAGCGCTGTTGTGGCTGTGGCGACCGGCTAAACGTTAAGCGATTCACCGCCTCTCTTCGGCATTAGCGGAGAGAGGCGGTGAGAACCCACTTAGCGACGAAGGGCAATCGCTTCGATTTCGATCTTCACATCTTTTGGCAGACGAGCCACCTCGACACAGGAACGCGCCGGAAAGTGAGCCTTATGCTCCGTGAAAAACGCTTCATAGGTCGCGTTGACCGTGGCGAAATCATTTAAGTCCTTCACGAACACCGTGGTCTTTACGATGTCACCGACCTTCAGGCCCGCCGCTTCCACAATCGCCTTCACATTTTCCAGTGACTGACGCGACTGTGCGGCAACGTCATCCGCCACCTGGCCGGTCGCCGGATCGACCGGAATCTGACCCGAGGTGATGATCATGCTGCCCAGATCGACTCCCTGAACATAGGGACCGATAGCGGCAGGGGCTTTTTCAGTACTGATTTCACGAGACATCATTGCTCCTTTGATTATGTCGTCAGGCGGCGATGCCGCCAGTGCTGCCCATTATAAGATCGGGCAGGGCGATTACCAGTGACCCAGCACCACATGGCGAGCGAACTCTTTTTCGCAATATTTGCACTTCAGATGTACATCGTCGGCGCGCTGCTTAACGGCAAAGCTGGAGAAGACCGGCTCGCTGCGGCTGATGCAATTGCTGTTGGGGCAGGTCAGCACCCGTTCAACGTGATCCGGCAGTGTTGGGGCGATCTTTGCCACCACTTCATAGTCGTCGATGCGATTAACCGTAGCATGGGGCGCATAGACCGCCAGCTGATTCACCTGGTCGTCAGTGAGAAAGGTGTTCTCAATTTTGATCAGATCTTTGCGGCCCATCTCCCCCGAGGGCAGATTCAGGCCAATGGTAATGCGCTGATCGGTTTCAGTCAGCCGGAACAGGGAGAGCAATTTAAAACCGATCTGCGCCGGAATATGGTCGATGACCGTGCCGCGTTTGATCGCTTCGACCTGCAATTTGTTGTCTTGCGTCATGGGGGAATCTCCTTACAGGGCGAGTTCGCTGTTTAAAACCAGTGCCAGCAGAGCCTGGCGCGCATAGATGCCGTTACCTGCCTGCTGAAAATACCAGGCGTATGGGGTTTTATCGACATCGGTGGTGATCTCGTCGATGCGCGGCAGTGGGTGCAGCACTTTCATGTTGTCGCGCGCCGTATTGAGATCGGCAGCGCGCAGAATGAACTGCGCTTTGACGTTGGCATATTCTGACGGATCGAGCCGCTCTTTCTGCACCCGCGTCATGTAGAGGATATCGAGCTGCGGCATCACCTCTTCAAAGCTGTCGTGACGTGACCAGGCGATATTCTTCTCATCCAGCATGTCGGTGATATAAGCCGGCATCGCCAGCGCATCGGGCGCGATAAAGAAGAAGCGGTTGCCATCAAATTTCGCCAGCGCCTGCGTCAGCGAGTGCACGGTTCGGCCATACTTCAGGTCGCCGACCATCGCCACATTCAGCTGATTAAGACGACTTTGCGTCTCCTGAATAGTGAAGAGATCGAGCAGCGTCTGGGTCGGATGTTGGTTCGCGCCGTCACCGGCGTTGAGAATCGGGATGCCGCCGGAGAACCCGGTCGCCAGTCTCGCGGCGCCTTCCTGCGGGTGACGCATCACGATCGCATCAACGTAGGTGCTGATCACTGAAAGGGTGTCGGCCAGAGTCTCGCCTTTTTTGCCCAGCGAAGTATTACTGCCGTCAGCAAAGCCCACCACTGACGCGCCAAGGCGATGGATCGCGGTTTCAAACGAGAGGCGAGTCCGTGTCGACGCCTCAAAGAAGCAGCTGGCGATAACCTTGTGCTTCAGCAGTTCCGGCTGCGGGCAGGCTTTAAGTTTTGCGGCGGTGTGCAGCGCCAGTTCCAGCTCTTCACGACTGAGGTCGTTGATTGAAATAATGTGCTTGCGATATAGCGGGTTAGCCATAGCTGTCTCCTCTGCGCGGCCGGATTGCGGACAAAAAAAAGCCCCTGCTTAAGGGGCTTTTTTATGATCGGGTCGATGACCGAAAGAAACAGCAGCACCGCCTGCGGTCAGGCGTGATTGAGCATCAAATTGTCCGCTGTGCTGTAGCATATTTCCTCCGGCAAATTGGGCCGCATTATACCCGTTCGCGGTAGTGCAGCAAGAGGAAAACGTTTGCGGCTGCTTTGACGATAAGCGCCCGGCAGTGGTCGGGCGGACAAACAGCCCGGCACCAGCGAACGCTGTTGAGTGAGATCGGTTCAACGAGACCCGTCACTCAGCGCTGGCCCAGCGTGGCCACCATCACCGCTTTGATCGTGTGCATGCGGTTCTCCGCCTGGTCGAACACAATGCTGTGCGGCGACTCAAACACCTCGTTGCTTACCTCCATACCGTTGGGCAGATCGTACTGTTCTGCCATCTGCTGGCCCAGTGTGGTCTGGTCGTCGTGGAAGGCGGGCAGGCAGTGCAGGAATTTAACCTGCGGGTTGCCGGTCAGATCGAGCATCGCCCGGTTGACCTGATAGTCACGCAGCAGGGCAATACGCTCAGCCCACACTGCTTTGTCTTCGCCCATCGACACCCAGACATCGGTGTAGATAAAGTCAGCGCCTTTCACGCCGTCGGCAATATTTTCAGTGAGGGTGATTTCCCCGCCGGTCTGCTGCGCGGCGTCACGGCAATGTGTCACCAGTTCTTCCTCTGGCCAGCAGCTCTTTGGTGCCACCAGACGCAGATCCAGCCCTGCCATTGCCGCGGCTTCCAGCATGGTGTTACCCATGTTGTTGCGTGCATCGCCGACGTAGACCAGCGTCATCTCGCTGAGTTTTTTGCCTGGCAGATGCTCCTGCATAGTCAGCAGATCGGCCAGCAGTTGAGTGGGATGAAACTCAGTGGTCAGGCCGTTCCACACCGGTACACCGGCATGTTCCGCCAGCGTTTCCACCAGTTCCTGGCCGTAACCGCGATACTGAATGCCATCGTACATTCGGCCCAGCACTCGTGCTGTGTCGCGCATCGACTCTTTATGGCCGATCTGACTGCCACTCGGGCCAAGATAAGTGACGTTCGCACCCTGATCATAAGCGGCAACTTCGAAAGAGCATCGGGTACGGGTCGAGTCTTTTTCGAAGATGAGCGCAATGTTTTTACCTTTCAGATACTGTACTTCGCTGGCGCTCTTTTTGGCCTGTTTTAATTCAGCAGAAAGGGTGAGCAGGTGATTAATTTCGGCGGGGGTAAAATCCAGAAGCCTGAGGAAATGACGCTGATAAAGCTGACTCATACAACACTCCGGTAATCATTAAAATGAATTAAAATTCAATTTAACCGTATGAATATGCATTTTCAAGTGTGGGGGCTAATAAACTTTTTGTTTTGTGTAGTGGCGCGACAGGCAGTGTGGGAAAATAATTGTTTATTGCCGAACTCAGAGAGGACATCGTCATGGCATATGAAGCATTACTGGAAGAGCAGCAGGAAGAGACACGGCAGATTATCGAAGAGCTGCTGGAGGATGGCAGCGATCCTGAAGCGCTCTATACCATTGAGCACCATCTCTCATGCAATAATTTTGATTCACTGGAAAAAGCCGCTGTTGATGCGTTCAAGCTGGGTTATGAAGTCACCGAGCCGGAAGAGCTGGAGCTGGAAGATGGCACCACCGTCATGTGCGTCGACATCATCAGTGAATCCGCGCTGAAGTCTGAACTGATCGATGTGCAGGTTGAGCAACTGGTGAACCTGATTGGTAAATACAACGTGGATTATGACGGCTGGGGCACCTACTTTGAAGACCCCGATGCCGAAGATGAAGATGATGAAGATGCCATCGACGAAGAAGATGATGGCATTCGCCACTAAGTAGCCGGGGCGGAGAGTTCTCCGCCTGTCACCTCAGCCACTTATTTTGACATCATGAACTACGCACCATTACTTGAACCGATCTATCAGTTTCTGCGCTGCCGCACGCCACAAGCCTGGATTGATGAGGCGCGCAAGCCGGAAAATCTGACTCTTCTGTTAACCGATCATCTGGTATGCGAGCTGAAAGCCGCTCAGACTGCGGTGTGGTTGATCCGCAAATATGTTGCTGACAAACCCAGCGGCGACGCCATTCTGGCATGGCTGAAACCCTATGAAGATTTTATCTTCCGCGAAGATGGCGACAGCGACTTTATCAACGCCCATAAGAACCTGACGAAACGTATCATCATGCGCAATGCGATGCCGTGGGCGGATGAACTGGTGGAGAAGATGGTGCTGCTGATTAAAGAGGAGCTGCATCATTTCTATCAGGTGTGGGAGATTATGCAGTCGCGCGGGTTGGTCTATCAGAAGATCACCTCCAGCCGCTATGCCAAATCGCTGCTGCGCGAAGTCACGACTCATGAGCCGGAAACGCTGGTAGATAAGCTGATTTGTGGCGCTTACATTGAGGCGCGCTCCTGTGAGCGTTTCGCCAGTCTGGCGCCCTATCTTGATGATGAACTGGCGAAGTTCTATCTGTCGCTGCTGCGCTCCGAGGCGCGGCATTATCAGGACTATCTGACTCTGGCAGCGCAGATTTCCACCAAAGATATCGCGCCACGGGTGCAGGCGATTGGGATAACAGAAGGGCGGTTAATCAGCGAACCCGACAGCGAATTACGCTTTCACAGCGGCATACCGGCATTTTGATAATAGTCAACACGGCCGCTCTTCTGGCGGTCGTTACTGTTTTAAATTGAATCGGGTTGATATAGTTAATAACAAAAAGACAAACGTTAATTATCAATTTAATACGTATTAGTTACTTTTGCGGGATATTATTTGAGTCATCCCTCACAGAATGTTTTTTCTCTTCTTTTTTTCTCTGAGGGATAAGTATAGTAGCCGTTGCCAAACCAGGGTTGTTATTATTTTAAGCAAAACCTGATTCATAATTCCTCTTTGCCAGAGAGGAATTATGAATCAGGTTTTTTTTTGCTCTGTCCACCGATGGGAAGAGGCCAGCCACCTTATTCCTGACGGTCAGTTTTATTAACAAGTATTTAATGGAAGGGGTAATAAAATGAGGGAAAAGATCTATATTCTGTTATTTATTCCACTGCTTTTACCGCCGCCTCTGGCATGGGCTGACTATTCCGACGCATTTTCACGTTCTGACAATGCTTTCCTGCACGATGCGCAGTTAGAGCTGAAGCTGCGTAATCACTGGAAGTATCTCAAAGAAAATGAAGCGCAGCCTAAAGCCGTTCATAACGCCTGGGGACAAGCAGCAAGCCTGAATTTTCGTTCCGGTTATCTGTGGGACTGGCTGGGTTTCGATGCAACCTACATCCGTGCGATTAGGCTCGGGGCCAGCGATAACTTTGCATCACGCGGCCTGCTTTATGACAGCGGCGGCAACCGGAAAAAAGCTGACGCTCACGGCTTTAGCAAGTTTGGTCAGCACTATCTGAAAATGAAGCTGGGTGACGAACAGGCTGGAATCGAGGTGAAAGCGGGCTGGCAGGAGTTAAAAAACGTCGGCGTTCTGACCACCACTGATCGCCTTTCACGAAACAGTTACTCAGGCTATAGCGGCTCGTTGAACGGGGAGAACGTACGGCTGGATTTAGCTTACGTGACCAAAACGCTTCGCCACGACTCGCCGGATAGGCTTGCCCTGCAAACCCAGGACCAACGGACAATTGCTGCGGTTTATACGGGCGCACTGAGCTATAAAGGTGACCGTGGACGGCTCGCCTACGCATTTGGCGAGGCGAAAGCCTATCAGCAGCGTCACGTTATCGAAGCGAATTACTCCCTCTCTCCGCACTGGCGTTTGTCCTCTCAAATCTATGGCAGTCAGGGGCTGGAAAATTATAAAAGCATGGCCGCCAGCAAAAGATCATTCGATGATCATGCGTGGCACTATGTTGGCGAAGCAGACTGGATTAACAACGGATGGACACAAAAATTCGCTGCTGCCTGGACCTCGGCGCCCAAACAGAATGCGGTGGGATATTATGCGCGCCCGCTGACAAAAAATAGTCGCGGGCGTTTTAACTCACTTACCTCTGCCGGAAAAGATTATACCCGTGATAAAGAACTGGCGCTGGTGTCGCAGACTGAGTTTGAAATTGCAAAAGGTATTTTTAGCGGATTTCAGATCAACTATGGACAGTTTAATTACCGAAATAAGCCTATACGTTCGGGAGAAATTGCGCTCATAAACCGCTTTATCGAACCCCATCCCGCCCTGAAAAATCTGTCGGTTTTTACGCTATTTGGTTATGGCTGGTCATACAAGAATAATAAAGAAACGCCGCTTTTTAATGCGCAGGGAAATGCTATGCGCTCTCCCTCTCTTTCGGCCGAGATCGCATTTGAGTATAAATTAAATCTGTTCAAATAAGGAAAATAGGATGAAGAGAATCTTGAAAGTGTTGGTGATTTTTGTCGTGATAGGGACGGGTGCAGTTGAAGCTTTCGCTGCCGATGTAACTCTGTTTGTTACGCGGCATGGTAAAACGATGTTTAACACGGTTCAGCGCGTGCAGGGATGGGCAGATACGCCGCTAACGCCAGCGGGCATGGAGGTGGCGGAAAAGCTGGGACGCGGCCTGCAGACAGTGCCCTTTATCGCCGTCTGGTCCAGCGATGCTGGCAGAGCGAGACAAACCGCGCAGCTGGTCATGCACGAATGGAAAACACCGCTACCGTTAAACGAACTCACAGGGCTGCGGGAAGTTGGCTTTGGACTGTATGAGGGCGATTTGGATAAGAATATGTGGGACGCCGCCGCCAGGCAGGCCAGTTTTGCATCCGCTACGGCGCTAATGAAGGCATTTGCCGAAGGTAAAATTCATATCGACCGGATGATAGACGCTATCCGCAAGGCGGAAGCGTCTGGCACATCGTCACTTGAAGGCATTAAATCAACAGGGATGGCCGAAAGCTATCAGCAGGTGGCGAAGCGAATGGTGGAGAGCCTGACCCAAATAGCGCAGCAGGCCCGGCAGAAGGGCGGCGGTAACGTTTTGGTCGTCACGCACGGCATGGCGATTACAGCGCTATTGCAAGCGCTTGGCGATACGTCGTTAAACCAGCCGCTGCACAATGCTAGCGTGACACTGCTGCGTTACACTGATAGCGGAGAGTTCGTGATTGAGTCCATCAACGACATGCGTTACGTCGAGCGAGGCTTATAGCGATCTCAACATACGCACTTCACAGTCTGTATGGCCTGTGCAGCCTAGTGGGCTGTCGATCAGCTCAAAGCCCAGGGACTCATAAAGTTTGATGGCGCGCGTCAGGCTGCTGGTGGTTTCCAGATAGCAGCGGCGGAAGCCACGCTGGCGCGCATGTTCCATCGCTCTTAACGCCAGTTCGCGCGCCACACCGAAGCCGCGCACGTCTGGCAGAAAATACATTTTTTGTAGCTCGCAGATATCGGGTGCGCTACAGGCGAGTGGGGCAACGCCGCCGCCGCCCGACACTTTACCCTGATGCTCCACAATCCAGTAAGCGCTGTGCTCGGCGCTGTACAATTCAAACAGGTGGTCGAGCTGCGGATCGGATACGGTGTATCCCTTATCAGCCGTCAGGCCAAACTCCGCCGAAACGTCGCGGATGACCTGGGCGATATGCGGATTATCGGCGGCAGTAATCGGCCGCACGATGAGTGAGAGTTGGGTTTCAGAGGTCATGGCAAAATAGCGTGGTTAAAATCGGTTAGACATTCACCAGAAATAGCATTATCGTCGGGCAAAAGCAATTTTGGTTGTGACGCATGGATGCTGACGGCAATGTTTTTCCTTAGCTTTAAAATCATCAAAGGGATTTTTCCTTTATTTATTTTTTTAGGGTTTATTAATATCTGGGACTAACTGAAATGGATCGGGCAGCTGGATATTTTCCGCAGATCATTAATAATTTTCAGGCGTAGTAGCGGTTTGTAGCGGTATTAATCACATCACTAATATTTTTTAGCGTTTTTTGCATGACGCTACTGATTTCCTCGGCGTTATCATCCCTCTTTTAATAGGCAGAGTAGTAAAAAAACAGGCTAAAGATAAAGTACAACGGAGGATGCTGTACCGCGACAGCATCGGCAGCAGTACTGACAGCGCTCACGCTACTGTCCACTGAGAAAACCCTTTCAATAGGGTAACCTGACTCCCTGTGCCACTCTCTTTGGTGTTTATCGGCTTTTAAACTATCGCTTTAACCGACAACGCCAGCGTCACCATCGCGAACTTATCAGCCGGCGTAAGCTTACCTATATGACGGTCAGGTCTGACAGGCAAGCGTAAATAGGCCTTACGGCTAGCAGAGACGGAAATACATGCCGTTTTCATCCATCCTGTTTTTACCTTATTTTCGCGCATTCTTGCGGGCGTCTCTTTTTTGCCGCTCATTTTTTGCTGCAGGCTGATGTTTATTTTTTCGGGTCGTGATTTTGCTTCAATATGTCGTGATAATGATAATGCAGTTCTTGCTCTCCTGGCGGGCATTGCTCTCGCTCATCACTAATCAAACCAAAGCGCGCTTCGGTATTAAGCCGGTGGCTTTTTCGCCAGCGCTGGTCATTGCCATTTCTATCCTGTTTTCCTTTCAGCTTATACAGATTAATCAGCGCTCGATTGAAATCGTCGGCATGGCTTCCTGGCATCAACAGGCCTTTGGTTTTAAAGCGGAAAGTTTAACTGCCTATTCTTTCCCCAGGCTATCCGGGGCGTGAGCAAAGTATTGGGCGCAGAACGCATGATTGAAGGGAACAGGGCTTTTTTAACGGCGAAACGTATCTGATTTACCCAAAACGCTCTGGTGCGTTAAGGGAAACAGCCTTAAAAAAACAATGCCTTTACCTGGCAGACCGACGAAAAAGCCAACGCATAACTTGTCAACATGAGCCAGTACTGTCTGCTGGCGAAAAGCGATCAGGTCAGACCCTGGGCCACGCTTGTCACGTTATTGCCCTCGTCGTAGCCTTAAACGGCCAGGTCTTTGCCATTAAAAAACCCCGCGCCGAAGCGCAGGGTTTTCTCAGAGCAGAGCGATCGGTTAATCAGAGCGCTGCAATCACTGCCCGCTGTTCAATCAGTTTTGCTTTTGATTGTTGCAGTTCTGTCACGCGTTCGCGTTCTTTTGCTACCACCGCTTCCGGCGCACGCGAAACAAAGCCTTCGTTCGCCAGCTTGGTCTCGATCTTCTCGATTTCCACATCCAGCTTAACCAGCTCTTTCGCCAGACGCTCCAGCTCGGCGGTTTTATCCACCAGATCCGCCATCGGGATCAGCAGCTCTGCGCCTTCAACCAGTTTGGTCACCGACACCGGGCCTTTCTCACCCGCAGGCAGAATGGTCAGGCTTTCCAGACGCGCCAGGCGCGACAAGAAGTTGCGGTTGGCTTCAACGCGACGCAGCGCCGCAGGGGAGCAATCACGCAGCAACACATCCAGCGGTTTACTCAGCGCGATGTTCATCTCGGCACGAATATTACGCACCGCCACGATCGCCTGCTTCATCCACTCAATGTCCGCTTTCGCTTCGGCATCTTCTTTCGCCGCATCGTAGTGCGGGAAAGGCTGCAGCATAATCGTGTCGTCGCTGATATTTTTCAGCCCCTTCACGCGCTGCCAGATGGTTTCAGTGATAAACGGAATGATCGGATGCGCCAGACGCAGCAGCGCTTCCAGCACCTGAACCAGCGTATGACGCGTACCACGCAGTTCAGATTCAGTGCCACTGTTCATCACAGGCTTGGTCAGTTCAAGATACCAGTCGCAGAACTGGTTCCAGGTGAAGTCATAAAGCAGGTTAGCCGCGATATCGAAACGGTAGCTATCCAGCGCTTCACGGTACGCTTTCACCGTGGTGTTAAACTCGGTCAGGATCCAGCGATCCGCCAGCGACAGCGTCAGGTCGCCGCCATTCTGTCCGCAATCCTGATCTTCGGTGTTCATCAGCACAAAGCGGCTGGCGTTCCACAGCTTGTTACAGAAGTTGCGATACCCTTCCAGGCGCTTCATATCCCAGTTGATGTCGCGACCGGTTGAAGCCAGCGCCGCCAGGGTGAAACGCAGCGCATCAGTGCCCGATGGCTCGATGCCGTCCGGGAACTGCTTCTCGGTACGTTTGCGAATCTTCTCAGCCAGCTGTGGCTGCATCATGTTGCCGGTGCGTTTTTCCAGCAGCGCTTCCAGCGAAATACCGTCGACCATATCCAGCGGGTCAATCACGTTGCCTTTGGATTTCGACATCTTCTGACCCTCTTCATCGCGGATCAGACCCGTCATGTAGACGGTTTTAAACGGCACCTGCGGTTTGCCGTTTTCATCTTTGATGAAGTGCATGGTCAGCATGATCATGCGGGCAATCCAGAAGAAGATGATGTCGAAGCCGCTGACCAGCACGCTGGTCGGATGGAAGGTGCGCAGCGCTTCGGTGTTTTCCGGCCAGCCCAGGGTGGAGAAGGTCCACAGACCTGACGAGAACCAGGTATCCAGCACGTCATCATCCTGACGCAGCGCCACATCGGCGGCCAGGTTGTTCTCGGCACGAACCTCGTCTTCAGTGCGGCCCACGTAGACGTTACCGTTGTTGTCATACCACGCCGGGATGCGGTGACCCCACCAGAGCTGACGTGAAATACACCAGTCCTGAATATCACGCATCCAGGAGAAGTACATGTTTTCATACTGCTTCGGCACGAACTGGATGTCGCCGTTCTCAACGGCTTCAACCGCCACTTTCGCCAGCGGCGCGGTACGTACATACCACTGGTCAGTCAGCATTGGCTCGATGACCACGCCGCCACGGTCGCCGTAAGGCACGGTCAGGTCGTGCGGTTTAATCTCTTCAAGCAGGCCCAGCGCATCGACAGCGGCGACAATCGCTTTACGCGCCGCGAAGCGTTCCATGTGCTGGAAAGCGGCTGGGATCTCATCGGAACAGGCATCGCTGGCTTCGCCGTTGGTGTCATACACCTGGGCACGGTCGCGGATATCACCGTCGAAGGTCAGGATGTTGATCATTGGCAGCTTGTGACGACGACCGACTTCATAGTCGTTGAAGTCATGCGCCGGAGTAATCTTGACGCAGCCGGTGCCTTTTTCCATGTCGGCGTGTTCATCGCCCACGATGGGGATCAGACGCTCTACCAGCGGCAGCATCACAAATTTGCCGATTAGATCTTTATAACGTGGATCTTCCGGGTTAACGGCGATGCCGGTATCACCCAGCAGGGTTTCCGGACGGGTGGTGGCAACGACCAGGTAATCTTTACCGTCGGCAGTTTTTGCGCCGTCAGTCAGCGGATAACGGATATGCCACATTGAGCCTTTGCTCTCGCGGTTTTCCACTTCCAGGTCGGAGATGGCGGTGCGAAGCTTAGGATCCCAGTTCACCAGGCGTTTGCCACGGTAGATCAGGTTCTCTTTATAGAGGCGAACGAACACCTCTTTAACGGCATTGGAGAGACCCTCGTCCATGGTAAAGCGCTCGCGCTCCCAGTCGACGGAATTGCCCAGACAACGCATCTGGCGGGTAATGTTGCCGCCAGATTCTGCTTTCCACTGCCAGATTTTGTCGATGAACGCATCGCGGCCATAGTCCTGGCGCGTTTTGCCCTCTTCAGCCGCAATCTTGCGCTCAACTACCATCTGCGTGGCGATGCCCGCGTGGTCAGTACCGGCCTGCCACAGGGTATTTTTCCCCTGCATGCGCTGGTAACGGATCATGGTATCCATGATGGTTTGCTGGAAGGCGTGACCCATGTGCAAGCTACCGGTGACGTTCGGCGGCGGGATCATGATGCAAAAGCTTTCCTGGCGGGTGTCGCCATTCGGTTTGAAGTAGCCCTGCTTTTCCCAATGCTCGTAAAGCGGCTGCTCGATATCTTGCGGGTTATATGTCTTTTCCATTTCTGCTATGTCGTTTGCGGCTGTGGTGGCGCTGCCGTATTCAATTGGAATCCAACGCTGCGATACGCTTTGTAGCGGTCGCGCGCCAGTTGTTTGAGAGCGTCCTCGTAAGGAACGAAGTCTATCACTTCATGGAAAGCAGTGGCAAAATCTGCGAAGTGGGGCAGCAGGCTAATCAGCAGGTCACGTTGGGAACTGCCGCGACGCTGTGGCCAGGCCAGCTCGACCGGCGCACCGTAGCGCGGGCCTTCGCCCGCCAGGTTGTGCGGCACGAAGGCGTTTGCCGGTCGTTGCCACAGCGCTTCGTCGAGACGAATGGCTTGCTGTTCATCTTCGCAGGCAATCAATACCCGCTTTCCGGCCCGCCAGCGTGTTTCCGCCAGATTGCACACCAGCGCTTCAATGGCGCTAAGGCCATCGCTCGGGGCATCGGTTTCCAGCACGTAGAAGGTTGCGTTTTTCATCGGTTTGCTCATCAGAAGATCAAGGGCGGAATCAGATCCGCCCCTGTTGTCAGAAAAGAGGGCGCTTAGTCGTCGCCGTTCAATCCTGCCCGATTCAACAGAAACTGCGATAGCATCGGCACCGGACGTCCGGTGGCGCCTTTGGCCTTGCCGGAGCGCCAGGCGGTACCCGCAATATCCAGGTGCGCCCAGTTATATTTGCGGGCAAAGCGTGCCAGGAAGCAGGCAGCGGTAATCGCGCCGCCCGGACGGCCACCAATGTTTGCCATATCGGCAAAGTTGGACTCCAGCTGATCCTGGAACTCATCCGCCATCGGCAGACGCCAGGCGCGATCGCCTGACTGTTCCGATGCGCTGATCAGCTCATGCGCCAGCGGATTGTGGTTCGACAGCAGGCCGCTGATGTGATGACCCAGCGCAATGACGCAGGCACCGGTCAGCGTCGCCACGTCAATCACCACTTCCGGATCGAAACGTTCGACATAGGTCAGTGCATCGCACAGGACCAGGCGGCCTTCAGCATCGGTGTTCAGTACTTCAACCGTCTGGCCAGACATGGTGGTCAGCACGTCGCCCGGACGCATCGAGCGGCCATCTGGCATGTTTTCACAGCCGGCCAGCACGCCAACTACGTTCAGCGGCAGATTTAGCTCAGCCACCATACGCATCACGCCATAGACAGCGGCCGCGCCGCACATGTCATACTTCATTTCGTCCATGCTGTCGGCAGGCTTGATGGAGATGCCGCCGGAGTCAAAGGTCAGCCCTTTACCCACCAGCACAATCGGGCGCGCATCAGCATCCGGATTGCCTTTGTATTCGATCACTGACATCAGCGATTCGTTTTGCGATCCTGCACCGACAGCGAGATAGGCGTTCATGCCCAGCTCTTTCATCTGCTGTTCGCCGATCACCCGGGTGGTCACATTTTTACCGAACGCATCAGCCAGCTGTCGCGCCTGTGACGCCAGATAGGCGGCATTACAGATATTAGGTGGCATGTTGCCGAGATCTTTAGCCGCTTTCATACCGGCGGCAACCGCTAATCCATGCTGGATCGCCCGTTCGCCGCTGGTCAGTTCACGGCGGGTCGGCACGTTAAAGACCAGCTTACGCAGCGGACGACGCGGCTCCGCTTTGTTGCTCTTGAGCTGGTCAAAGTTGTAGAGCGCCTCTTTTGAGGTCTCCACCGCCTGACGCACTTTCCAGTAGGTGTTACGGCCTTTGACATGCAGCTCAGTCAGGAAGCAGACCGCTTCCATTGAGCCGGTGTCGTTCAGCGTATTAATGGTTTTCTGAATGACCTGCTTGTACTGGCGTTCATCCAGCTCACGCTCTTTACCGCAGCCAATCAGCAGAATTCGCTCAGACAGGATATTTGGCACATGATGCAGCAGCAGTGTCTGGCCCACTTTCCCTTCCAGTTCGCCGCGGCGCAGCAGGGCGCTGATGTAGCCATCGCTGATTTTATCCAGCTGTTCGGCAATCGGTGACAGACGACGCGGTTCGAAAACGCCAACGACAATGCAGGCGCTGCGCTGTTTTTCCGGGCTTCCGCTTTTTACACTGAACTCCATGCACTCTCCTGAATCTTAAAGACAACGGCCGCGGCTGCCGCTAGAATGTAGCGCGCTAATGACCCATTTATTCATTGTCGCAGCATGACATTCTGCCGCTGGAGGTCATAATGAATCAGGGTGACAAGATGTTGTTTTTTCACCACCCGGACGCGTTTTTCATACAATTTTAGCTACGGCAACGGCCATTGATGAAGAAAAATGGCTGATAAGCGTTGAAACTAGCGATTTTCCTGCAAAAAGACAAGTTTTCACAGGCGTACTAAGCGTGATCATCATTAGATATCTGGTTCGGGAAACGCTCAAAAGCCAGCTGGCTATCCTGTTTATTCTGCTTCTCATCTTCTTTTGTCAGAAGTTAGTCAGGATCCTGGGAGCCGCGGTGGATGGCGAAGTGCCGACAAACCTCGTTCTGACCTTGTTAGGACTCGGTGTGCCTCAAATGGCACAACTTATACTGCCCTTAAGTCTGTTTCTGGCGATCCTGATGACGCTGGGGCGGCTCTACACGGAAAGTGAAATTACGGTGATGCACGCCTGCGGCCTGAGTAAGGCCGTACTGGTTAAAGCAGCGATGGTACTGATGCTGTTTACCTCGGTGGTGGCGGCTGTGAACGTCATCTGGCTGGGGCCGTGGTCATCCCGTTATCAGGATGAAGTCACGCAAAACGCCAAAGCGAATCCGGGGGCGGCGGCGATGGCCGCCGGCCAGTTCCAGACCTCCAGTGACGGCAGTGCCGTGCTATTTGTTGAGGATGTGAAGGGCAACCAGTTTGGTAACGTGTTCCTGGCGCAGTTACGGCCAAAAGGTAACGCGCGGCCTTCAGTCGTACTGGCTGACAGTGGTCACATGGAGCAGCATAAAGATGGCTCGCAGGTGGTGACGCTGGATAAAGGCACCCGCTTTGAGGGCACGGCACTGCTGCGTGATTTCCGTATCACCGACTTCACCAACTATCAGGCAATCGTGGGTTATAAAGCGGCAACGCTCGATCCTAATGATGCAGAGCAGGCGAGTCTGACTGATCTGTTCGCGAATAAGACACCTGAGTTTCAGTCCGAGCTGCACTGGCGTCTGACACTGGTGTTTGCGGTGCTGGTGATGGCGCTGATGGTGGTGCCGCTCAGCGTGGTGAATCCACGTCAGGGTCGCGTGTTGTCGATGCTGCCCGCTATGCTGCTCTATCTGATCTTCTTCCTGATGCAAAGCTCGCTGAAGTCGAGCGGCGCGAAAGGGCGGCTCGATCCGGCGATCTGGATGTGGGTGGTGAATATCAGTTATCTGGTGCTGGCGGTACTCCTTAACCTGTGGGATACGGTGCCGATGCGTCGGATTCGCGCCCGCTTTACCCGCGGAGGGTCGGTCTGATGTTTCGCGTACTTGACCGCTATATCGGTAAAACCATCTTTAATACCATCATGCTGACGCTGTTCATGCTGGTGTCGCTCTCCGGCATCATCAAGTTCGTCGATCAGCTGCGTAAAACCGGCCAGGGCAGCTACAGCGCGCTGAGTGCCGGTTATTACACCCTGCTCAGCGTGCCGAAAGATATTGAGATTTTCTTCCCAATGGCGGCCCTGTTGGGTGCGCTGCTGGGACTGGGCGCACTGGCGCAGCGCAGTGAGCTGGTGGTGATGCAGGCGGCGGGCTTTACCCGCATGCAGGTGGCGCTGTCGGTGATGAAAACCGCGATTCCGCTGGTGCTGCTGACCATGGCGATTGGTGAGTTTGTAGCGCCGTCAGGTGAGCAGATGGCGCGTAACTACCGGGCGCAGCAGCTTTACGGCGGCGCACTGGTGTCGACGCAGAATGGTCTGTGGGCGAAAGATGGCAATAGCTTTATCTTTATCGAGCGCATTAAAGGCGACAACGAAATTGATGGCGTCAGCATCTACAGCTTTAACGATCAGCGTCGTCTGCAGAGCGTACGTTACGCGGCGACGGCGACCTGGGATGCGGCTAAAAAGCGCTGGATGCTGTCACAGGTCGATGAGTCTAACCTCACCGATCCGAAGCAGATTACCGGTTCACAGAGCCTGAGTGGCGAATGGAAAACCAATCTGACGCCGGACAAGCTGGGTGTGGTCGCGCTGGATCCCGACGCATTGTCGATTCGCGGTCTGCATAGCTACAGTAAATATCTGAAGCAGAGTGGGCAGGAAGCGGGACGTTATCAGCTGAATATGTGGAGCAAGATTTTCCAGCCGCTGTCCGTAGCGGTGATGATGCTGATGGCGCTGTCGTTTATCTTTGGTCCGCTGCGTAGCGTGTCGATGGGTGTCCGTGTGGTAACCGGTATCAGCTTTGGCTTCCTGTTCTACGTGCTGGACCAGATTTTTGGCCCGCTGAGTCTGGTTTACGGCTTGCCGCCGATTTTGGGGGCGATTCTGCCAAGCTTTGCGTTTTTCGCGATCAGTATGTTTATGTTGATAAAGCGGCGTTGATCTTTATCCCGAAAAAAGCCGCCTCCAGGGCGGCCTTTTTCATGGCAAACACCGGGCGCCAGTTTAGTGGTCCAGCCGTCTGATACCTTCCACAGGCACCCGGGCGCACTCGTCCGATACGCGTTCTGCCCAGTACCAGCCGTTCAGCGAGGTCATTACACTAACCTGCTCACCGGGGCTGACCGTCAGTTCCTGCGCGCAACAGGTTTTCCGGCAGAGAGCCTGATGGGAACTGAGCAGGGAAAAGTATTGCTGAGGTGCCCAGCCTGCTTTTCCATTAGGCTGGACGGCAAGTGCCAGGGAATGACGCCGCTCAACGTATGCGTTATGCCTCCATCACCTCATCCAGTCATTAATCAATGCACCATACAGCACCTCCGCTTCCACTAACCGACTCAGCAGGCAGTATTCATCGGTCTGATGTGCCATTGAGGGCTCGCCAGGACCGAGGATAATGCAGGGCGGCGTGCCCAGCGCGGGCAACAACAGCGACGCATCAGTGAAGTAGGGGACAATGCGCGGTGTCAGCGGGGCGTCATGTAACGCCTGACAGTGCTGATAAACAGACTTAATCCAGGCCTGGTTGTCTTCGCTCAGCACCGCAGGCAGATCCACCAGCGTAGTCAGCGTTACGCTGTCTCCCAGTAAAGTTGTCAGTTGCTGACGAATGGCCGCGTGCTGCAGATTGGGTGCGCTACGGATATCCACGTCAAACTGCGTGCGATCGGGCACTGAGTTAATGTTCAGGCCGCCTGCAATGCGTCCGACGTTAAGGGTCGGCTGCTTCATCAGCGGATGTGGTGCGCCAGGTGAGAAATGCTGAATTTTGCCCAGTGCCTCCGCCGCCAGATAAATGGCATTAATGCCCAGCTCAGGCATCGCGCCGTGCGCCGTTTTGCCCCGGGTTTCACAGCGAAGCCACAGCGCGCCTTTATGACCAATAACCGGATAGTTGGCGGTAGGCTCGCCGACGATCAATGCGCCCACCTTAGGCAGGTCATTGGCGTCAATCAGCGCCCGCGCGCCGTCGCAGCCCGTCTCTTCCCCGCCAGTGATCAACAGTACAACACCAGAACCCTGTTGAATCGTCTGCTGGTGCGTCACGCAGGCGACGGCAAAGGCCGCTACGGCGGCCTTCATGTCACTCGATCCGCGCCCGTAAAGTTTGTCCCCCACGCTTTCACCGTAAGGATCGTACTGCCAGTCAGCATTGCCGAGCGGTACGGTATCCAGATGGCCGGTAAACGCCAGCTTCGGTCCGGGCTGACTGCCAGGCAGACTGGCAATCAGGTTCAGGCGATTTTTACCGAAGGGGGACAAGGTGACGTCAAAGCCATGTTCCACCAGCCAGTTCGCCAAAAAGTGCATGCAAGCCGCTTCATTACCCGGTGGGTTTATGGTGTCAAAGCGCAGCAGCTGCTGCGCCAGTGTCTGACTCTGGCTCATCAGTCGCGCACCGTTAACCAGTCCAGGCAGTTGATCCACAGCTGGCGATAACCCTGCCACTGGGCGAATTCCTGCGGCAGCCAATGCGCAGACATATCGCTGGTCCAGACCAGTGAGCGACCCTGCTGATACTCGCGCACCGCCAGCAGCGGATGTGACGTACCGGCAATCGTCGCCAGCAGTTTGCCTTCAGGATGCATTTCCACTTCGTTATAACCCAGTAACCACGGCCATTTGTCTGGCATATCGGTGAACAGCGGGTGGGATTCAGTCATGCTGGGATAAGCGCCTTCAGGCGTTTCGATGCGGTCATCCCACGCCAGGCAGCGCACCGGCAGCACTTTCTCAACTGCCGTGTTACGATAGCGCGCGCCGCCATTGATACCCTGAAAACTAAAGTAGCCGCCAATCATCATCAGCGCGCCACCCGCGGCTACATAGTCGTGGATCAGCGTCAGGCGGTTCGCCGTGCGCCGGCTCTTCAGCCAGGTATCCGGATGTAGCAGCAACGTATTGGCCCCGATGTCGGACAAAATGATGGCGTCCCACTGCTGGAGCCCGTCAAGCGTCAGCGGAAACTCGGCGGCGGCGGCATGGGCAGGCATGTAGGTGATGGCATAATCACTGTCGGCCAGCGCCGCCATAAAGTCGGTTGCGCCATTATGCCAGGTGGCGGTGGCAAACTGATCGAAGCCTTTGACGTGAACGGATGTGCTGGTCCAGGACTCGCCGACCAGTAAAATTTTCTTCTGCATTACGCTTCTCCCTTACCCACCAAAAACGCGCTGTGGGTTAGCAATCAGTAAGGTTTCAAGTTGTTCGCCGCTTACGCCGTGGCGTTTCAGGCGCGGAACAAAATGTTTAAGGATGTAGCCATAACCGTGACCGCCGTAGCGGGTTAGCATGGTTTTCAGGAACACGTCCTGCGACAACAAAATCTGTGCAATAAAGCCGTCATCGATCAGCTCGCGAATAGCACGGGCATTCTCCTCATCGGACGGTGACTGCGCAGATTCATCGGCGTAGTAATAACTCATGCCGATCATGTCGTACTCCAGAAAAGCTCCGCGCTGCGCCAGTTCGTGCTGGTAACGCTTATCCGCAAAGCTGGGGTTCATGTGGCACAGCACGACATGGCGCAGGTCAGCCCCTTCTTCTTCAAGGATATCCAGCACCCGATGGCCCAAACGCTCCCAACCGGGCAGATGCACCTCAATCGGTACGCTTGTCGCAGCACTGGCACGGCCTGCAGCTCGAAGGGATTTCTCTTCATTGGGGGTAAAGCGGCTGGACACGCCAATCTCGCCGATGAGGCCTGCCAGCACGTCGGGTTTGTCTTCTCTGCCGCCCAGGTCGTAAATCAGCTTGTCGGTCAGCGTTTCAACGCTGATCGTTTTCATCCAGTCCGGATGTGACGGTTCCAGATACAGCCCGGTGCTCATGATGATATTCAGCCCGGTCAGGCGCGAGATCCGTTGCAGGGCTTTTGGGTCGCGACCAATACCGATATTAGTGGGATCTACAACCGTATCGCCGCCCAGCGCCCGGAACTTCATTAGCTCTTCAATCGCCAGATCCACATCAAACAGCTGACAGTTATCGCGGCTGATAAGCGGATTGAGTGACAGTTCGCCCAGGTTTTGAATGCTGACCGGCATCTCCGCCAGATGACGATCGCTACAGCAGCAGGGCGGCACCCATTTGCCGGAGGCATCCAGCAGAATGTGTTCGTGCATCAGCGTTACGCCCATTTCACTCACCGGCAGCGGGCCGAGCACAGTCATCACATAGCCGCTGCTGATGCCCAGCGGCAGCGGATCGGGATGGCGAAAAATGGAATGTTTCATACGCTATCCTTTTGCCGCCGATCGCGTCGGGTTGAGAATGCGGGTGTTCAGCCAGATCGCCAGCAGAATAATCGTACCGGTGGCGATCTGCGTGTAAAACGGGGAGATATGCGACAAAATCAGGCCATTCTGGATGATGGCAATCGACAACGCGCCTAACAGCGTGCCAATAACGGTGCCGAAGCCGCCGAACAGGCTGGTACTGCCCAGCACCACTGCAGCGATGACCTGCAGCTCAAAGCCTTCGCCCTGGTTAGAAGAGCCGCTGCCCAGACGGGCGGTGATGATCATGCCCGCCAGCGCCGCCGCCATGCCGCTGATGATGTAGACCTTCATGGTCACGGCTTTAGTGTTAATCCCGCTACGGCGCGCGCCTTCTGCATTCGCGCCAATCGCCGTAACATAGCGACCAAAACGCATATGGTTCAGCACGATATGGCCGACCACCAGCACCACCATCCCAATCAGCGCGGGCATCGGAACGCCCAGCACCCAGGCGCGTCCCATAAAGGCGAACAGGCTGTCGGCAGGGATGGGAATGGAGTAGCCCTGGGTGATCAGCAGCGCCACGCCGCGCACCACCGCCAGCGTCGCCAGCGTGACAATAAAGGCTGGAATGCCTTCATAGGCGATAAAGAAGCCGTTGATGGCACCGACCAGTGCGCCCAGCAGCAAGCCGCCCAGCAACACTACCGGCCAGGGAAGGCCCCAGTTATTCAAGGCGATCGCGGACAGGGCACCGACCAGTGCCAGCGTCGATCCCACGGAAAGATCGATCCCACCCGTGGTAATCACCAGCGTCATCGCCGTGGCGACGATCAGCAGCGGCGCACTCTGGCGAATAATATTCAGCCAGTTAGTGCTGCTGAGAAAGTTGCCGGTGATCAGGGAAAACACCACGCAGCAGAACACGAAAAACAGCGCGATGCTGACCACGCCAGAGTGGTTGTGCAGAAGGCGACGCGGCAACGAGTGCTGTGCCATACGGGAACTGCTCAGATTCATAATCGTCATCCTGTTACCTCACTCAGTGCGCTGCGGCCGAGCGGGCGACAAATTTCTCACCCACGATCAAATTGACGATCTCGGTCAGATCCGTTTCGGCCACCCGGCGTTCCGCCACGTTGGTGCCTTCGTACATCACCATAATGCGATCGCAGACCAGGAACAGATCCTGTAAGCGATGAGTGATCAGGATGACACTCACGCCACGTGCCGACACCCGACGGATCAACTCCAGCACCGCCTCCACTTCAGCGACGGCCAGCGCGGCGGTGGGTTCATCCATGATCAGCACTTTGGGATCGAAGGCGGCAGCACGCGCAATGGCAATCGCCTGGCGCTGCCCGCCAGATAAATTGCGCACCAGCAACCGCGTGTCCGGGATAGAAATCCCCAGGCCTTTCAGCATCTCCCGTGCGTCAGCGTGCATTTTCTCTTCATCCAGAAACGGAATCCCGAGAATGGACTTCATCGGCTCACGTCCCATAAACAGATTGCCTGCCACATCGACGGTGTCGCACAGCGACAGGTCCTGATAAACCATCTCGATATGGCAGCGACGTGAATCCGCCGGGTTACTGAAATGCTGGTCCTCACCATCAATACGAATCGTGCCGCTGGTAGGCACGACTGCACCTGAGAGCACCTTGGTCAGTGTGGATTTACCCGCGCCGTTGTCGCCCACCAGGCCCAGCACTTCACCCGGGGCCAGTTGCATGTTTACGCCGCGCAGAGACCGTATCGCGCCGTAAGTTTTGGTAATATTCACCATCTCTACCCGTGTCAGGGCAGTTTGTGCTTGTTGCATGTGATCACTCCCATCACCGCTAACGGGACAGTTACTCTGCATGCAAAAAGGCGTTATCCGGCACGGTTTACGCCCTTGTAAACCGGTTTACCTGCAAGACAAAACCTTTGTGACAACACACAGAACAACACGCTACAACGATATTTGTTTGCCGGATACGGCGTTGCAGCTTCCGTGCCAGCCTGTGAATAGGCGCTACACTCACGGTCTAACTAACTGTAATAAAAAACATTTAAAATTTAATTTTAGGTAAACCGGTTTACTTAATATAACCAGGCGAAATTTAAAAGCTCATTATTTGCGCCAAAGCTGTGCGCTTTTGCGCCATTCTGGGACGTTGTTAATATATTTGTATTGAATCGCGCGCCACCCATTCTACCGGCAGGCGGGTTTCGGCGGGAACGGGGAGGTCGTCATTCAGAATGCGCAACAAGATCTGGACCGCCGTGCGGCCCAGCTCCCGTGCGGGCTGGCGGATGGTTGAAATACGGGGTTGGGTAAAGTCGGCATAGGTCGCGTCATCAAAGCCCACCAGCGACAACGCCTCGGGAGCTTTAAGTCCGCGCGCGCGCAGGCCATCCATCAGTCCCAGCACCAGATAATCACTGGCAGCGAAGACGGCGGTAGGGCGCTCAGCGCGGCTAAATAGCCGTTCCAGCGCCTGTTCACCGAACTTACGCTGGTATTCACCGTACATCACCCATTCGGGCGGGACATGCAGGCCGGCCTGCTCCATCGCGGTGCAAAAGCCCTGATAGCGCTCTCGCACGCTCATCAGTTCATCCGGCCCGCCAACAAAGGCAATATGCCGGTGACCTGCGGCGATCAGGTTTTCGGTAGCAATCCGGCCACCCTGAACATTGTCGGCAAAGACCTTGGGCACCACGCTACCAGGAATGTCCTCATCCAGCAGCACGATGCGCTGGTGGCGGTTAATTTCTTTGCGTAACAGGCCGTTATCAGGATGGTTGGTGGTAAACAGCAGGCCGTCCACCTGGCAGGTATCCAGCCAGCGGATAAACTGACTCTCTTTGTCTGGATGGTTTCGGGTAATGCACAGCACCAGGCTGTAGCCATGGGCAGAGGCGGCTTCTTCGGCGGCATCTGCCAGTTCGGCAAAGAAGGGATTGGTGATATCGGGCAGCACCAGCCCCAGGGTTTCGCTGCCGCCCTTGCTCAGGCGGCGTGCCAGGCTGTTACCGCGATAATCCAGTTGACGAATCGCCGCTTCGATGCGGTCAATCGTCTCTTGTGGCAGCATAATGCTTTGATTCATATAGCGGGATACGGTCGCTTTTGACAGTCCGGCCAGCGCTGCAACATCGGATAACAGCACCCGTTTTTTACTCATATCACCTGCCATCTTGCCCGGAATAAGCTATCAGTAACACAGTTGCGCGCAGCGAATACAGTTTTTTGCATGACCGCTGACGATAAAATAATCGCTTGACAAAATTTAGCCAGAAGCGAATGTTAAAGGCAGTTTACCGCATTACCCGGGAGTCACTCCCCAACCCGATTAATCCCTTTCACACGTGCACCATAATGGACGGTGTGCAGAAAGTCGATTATTCAGGTCCTGGCTGAAGCAGCCATTTCTACGATATTTGCCCGCCAACAATAATCCCTCTGCATTTCGATGCGGAGATCGACTGGTTATCGCTCATTCCCGACGAGGAATTTTAAGATGATGGCATTTAACACCAGAAAACTGCGTGCTGTTGCGCTGGCAACCGGCTTACTGTCTGCGGGTTCTTTATTTTCACTGGCGCAAGCCGCCACCACCTACGCGCTGGTTCAGATTAATCAGCAGGCCCTGTTTTTTAATCAGATGAATAAGGGTGCACAGGAAGCAGCGAAAGCCAGCGGTAAAAATTTAGTGATCTTTAATGCCAACGATAATCCCGTGTCGCAAAACGATGCGATCGAAAATTATATTCAACAGGGCGTGAAGGGCATTATGGTGGACGCGATTGACGTCAACGGTATTATGCCAGCCATAAAAGAAGCGGCCGCCGCTAAAATACCGGTGATTGCGATTGATTCGGTATTACCGGCGGGCCCTCAGGCAGCACAGGTGGGCGTGGATAACCTGGAGGGCGGCAAAATTATTGGTAAATATTTTGTCGACTACGTGGCGAAAAATGGGGGTGGCAAAGCACGACTGGGCATCGTGGGCGCGCTGAATTCGGCCGTGCAGAACCAGCGTCAGAAAGGGTTTGAAGAAACCATTAAGAGCAATCCGGGCATCACCGTGGCGGACGTGGTTGATGGCCAGAACGTGCAGGATAGCGCGATGACGGCGGCAGAAAACCTGATCACCGGTAACCCGGATTTAACCGCCATCTATGCGACCGGTGAACCGGCACTGCTGGGTGCGATTGCTGCCGTTGAAAACCAGGGGCGTCAGAAGGACATCAAAGTCTTTGGCTGGGATCTGACGTCAAAAGCCATTAGCGGCATTGATGGCGGTTATGTCACGGCCGTGCTGCAGCAGGATCCGAAAAAGATGGGTGAAGAAGCGGTAAAAGCCCTGAACGCGCTTACGTCGGGCAAAACCGTGTCAAAAACCATTCTGGTGCCGGCCACGGTGGTAACCAAAGCCAACGTGGACAGCTACCGCGCGATGTTTAAGTAATCGCTGACTCGCCGCCTGTCTGGAGCAGCGCGGCCAGTTCCTCTGCGGTGGGGAAGGCCTGAAGTGTCCCATGACGGCTGACGGTCAGCGCAGCGGCATGACTGGCGTGAGTAAGTGCTAACTTATCAACTCCACCCCCACGCAGGGTCGCCGAAGCCAGCATCACGGCAAGAAAAGTATCACCTGCGCCGGTGGTATCTACGGCATTGGCGGGTTGCGCCGGGGAAAATGTTCGCTGGTCGCCCTGAGTCAGCCAGGCACCTGCGCTGCCGAGCGTGATCACTACTGTTTTAACCGCACGGGGTTGCAATTGTTGCGCTTCGTGCTGATTCACCACCGCAATATCCACCAGCGGCCAGCACGAGACAAAACCGATGTGCACTGGCGAGGGGTTGAAGACGGTGATAAGGCCAAGGGATTTGGCCAGGCTAAATAGCGCATGGGTTTTCTCGGGCGAGAAATTGCCCTGCTGCACGAGCAGATCGCCCGGACGCGCGCCGGCAAGATGGTGGCTAAGTGTATGGATATCCAGCGCATCTGCCGCCGTTGTACTGGTAATAATGGCATTATCGCCATCAGCGCTGTGCAGAATAAGCGAGGTGTCGCTCAACGCAGTAAGGGGTTGGGTGGGGAGTAACGTCACTGGCTCGTTCATGAGCTGCTGACGGATCCATTTTCCATTGCTGTCATGACCGGTCGCGGCAATTAAATACGTCTCAATGCCGCAACGGGATAAAATTATCGCCTGATTCGCGCCTTTACCGCCGATATCCTGCGAACGTTGATAACCATGAACAGAGGCACCCTTAGCCGGAATATCTGAAACAGACCAGGTTTCATCAACAGTAATATTACCAGCCACATAAACACGCATAGTGTTTTCCTGAACAGGATAAAGAAACGATGGTTGCTATATCAGCAGAAAAAATTGATGCAATACAAGCGATATTTTCCCGTCCTAAAGCTGTTATTGGCGTCATTCACTGTGACCCCTTTCCGGGGTCGCCAAAATATCGCGGCAAACCCGTCAGCGCGATAATTGATCGCGCATTACGTGACGCAGAAAATTATATTCTCGGCGGCGTTCACGGTCTGATTGTGGAAAATCATGGTGATATTCCTTTTTCAAAACCTGAAGATATTGGCCCGGAAACGCCGGCGCTAATGGCGGTGATTACGGAAAAAGTGCGCGAACGTTTCGGCGTGCCGCTGGGCATTAACGTGCTGGCAAACGCAGCATTACCCGCTTTTGCTACCGCGCTGGCGGGCGGGGCGGATTTTATCCGCGTTAATCAATGGGCTAACGCTTATATCGCCAACGAAGGTTTTATTGAAGGGGCAGCCGCGAAAGCGCTGCGCTACCGAAGCCAGCTGCGCGCCGAACATATCAGGGTGTTCGCCGACAGCCACGTTAAACACGGCAGCCATGCGATTGTGGCCGACCGCTCCATTCAGGAACTGACCCGCGATGTCGATTTTTTTGAAGCCGATGCAGTTATTGCCACCGGACAGCGCACCGGTGACAGCGCTACGCTGGACGAAATCGACGAGATCCGCGCCGCCACCGCCTTACCGCTGCTGGTGGGTTCGGGCGTTACGCCCGTCAACGTCTGCCAGATTCTGGCGCGTACCCAGGCCGTGATTGTGGCCAGCGCGCTCAAGGTGGATGGCGTCTGGTGGAACGATGTGGATCGGGACAGGGTAAAACATTTTATGGCCGTGGCGCAGGTTGCGCTGGATCAAGCGTAGCCGCCGTTTATTACCTGGCGCAGACAACAAAAAAACCCGCGGGTGAGGCGAGGTTTTTTGTTTACGTCAGCCCCGTAAAGTGCGGCGCACAACATGCCGCACCTGGCTCAGACCAGCCAGCCTTTCACCATCGGCAGCGCTGCCGGAATCTGCGAGAGCAGATAGAGAATCAGCCCGATGGTGCCGCCGACCAGCGTGCCGTTGATGCGGATGAACTGCAGGTCTTTGCCGATATTGAGTTCGATCTGCTGCGACATGTCGCGCGCATCCCAGCTCTTCACGGTGTCGCTGATGTGACGCGTCAAAAAGCTGGCAAACTCCGGCGCAACGCTGCGCGCGGCCTGTTCCAGATGCTGGTTCATGGAGTCACGCAGCGCCGGGTCGGCCGCCAGGGTTTCGCCCAGCCATAATGCCGCACCGCGTACTTTCTCCTGCACCTGGGAATCATCACTGCTAAGATCCGCCTTGAGCCAGTTACGCATGTCATTCCACAGCTCACCGATGTAGCGGTTAAACGACGCATCCTCTTTCAGCCAGCCTTTAATCTCCTCGGCGCGCTCGGCCATTTCCGGGTCGTTCTGCAACTTAACGATTAGCTTGTCTACCGCCCGGTTAAAGCCAAGGCGCAGCTCATGGCCCTGATCCAGCGACACATCATCCAGCAGCGAATCGACCGCGTTCGCCACCAGCTCGGCGCTGTGTTCGCCCAGCCATTCAGTCGGCAACATTTTGGCTTTGATTGGATGCTCGCGTTTCAGCCAGCGCACCAGCTGCAGGGCAATAAACTCGCGGGTAGTGGGCTTATGCAGCAGTTTCAGTAGTTGCTCGATTGCCGCGTCCAGTAGCGCCTGATGACGGTTGTTTTTCGTCAAACTCTCCAGCAGCAGGGCGCTGGTCTGACTGAGATCGACCTTATCAATCGCACGATGCACCGCGCGGCGCATAAAGGTCTGGATCCGTGCGTCATCAGTGAGGTCAAGGAAGCCGCGCATGACCTGGAGCAGATGGCGGCCAACGCGGTCGGCATTGCCCGGCGCATTCAGCCACTGTGCCAGCAGGTTTGAGGGATCGTGACGGCGAATCAGATTCAGCAGCGAGTCGGTATCAAGAAACTTCTCCTGCACAAAGCGCCCGAGGTTTTCCCCGATACGATCTTTGTTGCGCGGAATGATGGCGGTATGGCGCGAGATAAAGGGCACCGGCACGCGCCGGAACAGCGCCACCACGGCAAACCAGTCCGCCAGCGCGCCGACCATCGCGGCTTCCGCTATTGCTTTGACGCCGCTGACCCAGAAGCCGGGCGGCAGAAAAAGGGTGACAATAAAAGTCGCGGCGGCGAGCAGCAGTAACAGCAGCGCCAGACGTTTTGTCCGTTTCAGTTCGTGTTGTTTATCCATATCCTGATCTTAGCAGAGAGCCTGGTTCATCGGCGACGACCACCCAGCAGGCTGCCGAGTACGCCACGGATGATTTGATTGGTGATCTGGCGGGTGGCACTTTTCGCCATGGTCTGCACCATACCGTCGTGCCTGCCACCGCGCGGGCCGGTCCGGCCAAACAGGATCTCTTTGAGGCCACCGAGAATGCCATTATCCACTGCCACGTTCTCACCTTTCGCTGGAGGCGCACCGGCCTGATCGCTGGCGGCCTGAAACCCGTTTTGCAGCCGTTCAAATGCCGATTCGCGATCGATTCCGGTGTCATATTTGCCATACAGCATTGAATGGTTGATCAGGCCGTTGCGTTCATCGCCTGTAACCGGACCCATGCGTGAGCCGGGCGCAATCACCATGGCGCGTTCCACTACCGACGGGCTGCCTTTGGCATCCAGCAAGGAGATCAGCGCTTCGCCGGTGCCCAGCGTCTGAATTGCTTCGACGCTTTTAAAGGCCGGATTAGCGCGCAGGGTATCGGCTGCGGTTTTCACCGCCTTCTGATCTTTGGGGGTGAAGGCGCGCAGGGCGTGCTGGATGCGGTTGCCGAGCTGGCCCAGCACCCGATCGGGAATATCCGCCGGGTTCTGGGTGACGAACCAGACGCCGACCCCTTTGGAGCGGATCAGCCGCATCACCTGTTCTATTTTTTCCAGCAGCACCGGCGGCGCGTCGGTAAACAGCAGATGCGCCTCATCAAAGAAGAAGACCAGCTTTGGCTGATCGAGATCGCCCGCTTCCGGCAGATGTTCATAAAGCTCCGACAGCAGCCACAGCAGGCTGGTGGCATAGAGTTTCGGCATCTGGTAGAGCTTTTCGGCGGAGAGGATGTTGATCACACCTTTGCCGTTACTGTCGACGCGCATCCAGTCGGCGATATCCAGCATCGGTTCACCAAAGAAGTGTTCCGCGCCCTGTTGCTCCAGCGTCAGTAATCCGCGCTGGATCGCACCGACCGAAGCGCTGTTGATGTTGCCGTAATGGGTCAGGAAGCTTTTGGCGTTGTCACCGATGTACTGCGTCATGGCGCGCAGATCTTTGACGTCCAGCAGCAGCAAACCCTGGTCATCGGCAATGCGGAAAATAATCTGCAGCACGCCGCTCTGCACCTCATTCAGGTTCAGTAACCGCGCCAGTAGCAGCGGACCGAGATCAGAGACGGTGGCGCGCACCGGATGCCCTCTTTCACCGAAGATATCCCACAGCACCACCGGATTGCTTTGCGGCTGCCAGTCGGTGACGCCGATTTTTGCCAGCCTCTCCTGTAGCTTCTCGCTGGACTGGCCCGCCATCGCCACGCCGGTCAAATCGCCCTTAACGTCAGCCATAAAGACCGGCACGCCACTGGCGGAGAACGATTCGGCCAGCTTCTGCAGCGTGACAGTTTTACCAGTGCCGGTTGCACCGGTGATTAAGCCGTGGCGGTTCGCCATTTGCGGCAACAGATGAAGTTCGACATCTGGCGTACGGGCAATCAATAGCGGGAAAGTCATGATTTCCACTCTCAGGCATTGGGTTATGCCTGAAGAATAGCAAGTGGGAGACAGACAAGAGGAGAACAATTCATCAAAAACGCGGCCGCTGCCCACAGAGCAGCGGCCTGAAAACCGAGATTTACTTCTGCACTTCTTCGAAATTGAGCAGGCTGACGCCAATGCCCTGTTGCAGGTGACTGAGGTTGCTGCGCACCGCCACCTGGGACGCGCCCTGTAACAGCAGGACAAACGGTGAATCCTGCTGGACGCGGGTTTGCAGCTCTGCGTAGCGGCTGCGACGTTTCACAGCATCGCTTTCACCGGCAGCGACGCGGGTCTCTGCGCTGAGTTCCGGGATAGACCAGCCGACGCGCCAGGCCAGGGTTTTGCCGCCACCCGGAACGTTAGATGCAAAAGTGCTGGCGTTAGTGTTGGGATCGATGTAGTCCGCGCCCCAGTAAGAGAATATTGCCTGGAAGTCACGGCTGCGCATTTTACTCCACAACGCCGATTCTGCCACCGGCTGGATATCGAGCTGTACATCCGCTTTGGCAAAGCTGGCTTGTAGCGCCTGCGCCACGTCGATATAAGGTGGCTGGTTCACCACGGTCAGCGCGATATGGGTTCCGGGCTTGATGCCACCTTTTTGCAAAATCGCCTGCGCCTTTTTCAAATCGTAATGGAACGGCGTCGTGTTCAGCGCACCATCGAAACCGTCCGGCAGGAAACTCTGATGGATGCGGTACTGACCTTTCAGCAGCTGGTTCGCCAGGCTGTCATAGTCAACCAGCCAGCGTGCTGCCTGCCACAGTGCCGGATTCCCCAGCGCCGGTTGCTGCGGGCTTTGGGTGTTAAAGCCCAGGTAGTAAACCAGGCTGGACGGGAAGGCATCAATACGCACATTGGCGGTATCTTTCAGGGCGGCAATTTGATCCGGGCCGAGTTGATAAGCGACATCCACATCACCCTGTTGAATCAGCAGACGGCGGCTACCCGGGTCGGCTACACCCTTGAGCAATACCCGCTTCAGGTGCGGCTTCTGGCTGCTAGTGGGATTGGCCTCCAGTACCAGCGCCTGCAGCGGCACAAACTGTTTGATGGCATAGGCGGCACTGCCCGCGGAGTGCACTTTCAGCCAGCTATTGCCGTAATCGTTGTTGCTGGCGTGCTGCTGTGCCAGCTTGCTGTCGACGATGGAGGCAACTGGCGCGGTCAGCAGGCGTAGCGCCAGATCGCTGCCGATCTCTGCTGGCCAGCGCAGCTCAAGCTGGTGGTCGTTGATCACGGTAAACTGCTGATCGATATTTTCCGGCGTCCAGCCAAATTCACCCAGGATAAAAGAGGGCGCTTTGTTAAGTTTGACCGCGCGGGTTAATGAAAACACCACATCCTGAGCAGTCAGTGGATTGCCGCTGGCGAAGCGGGCCTGAGGGTTGAGGTCAAATACCAGACTGTGGGGTGTTTTGCCGGCCTGCCAGCGCGAGGCAGCCAGTGGGGAGAGCTGCTGAGGATTCTGATGATTCGGCTCCAGTAGCGTCTGGTAGATATTGCGCAGGCTGCTGCTGCTGACCGTTTCAAAACTTTCCGCCGGATCGAAACTGATGATGCCATCAAGCGGAACGGCAATTACCAGCGTATCGGCAGGCGTGGCGGCGTGTGCCGGGTGAACCAGTGCCAGAGCAGTAAACAGTGATAAGAGTGTTTTGCGCATCGAGAGTTATCCTGAGTTGTTGTTCGCTCTACTCTATCGGGCGTCGGATAATCTCCAAATGCGGGTTTGTTATGAGCTTTGCACAATTATTAGCGTAGCTATTCAGGCAAAGAGATAAACAAGATAGTGACGGTAAGTAATTATTTTGCTGTTACTTTTACGCTGGAAAAAATAAGGAGGGTTTTCCTCAGACGATCAAAAATTGCGCAGGGTCTGATTGTATGGCTATCAAAGTCACTATAGTGTTATCAATGAGGATGATTCACTTGTATGGAAGTATGATATTTTTTTATCGGTTATTCAGCGTGATGATGACATGGCGAAAATAATACGCCTTACTCCTGCGTTAAAATAGCTAAACACCCGATGTTTATGCGGTTTTATCTCCGTTTTCCGGGCTGTAATTCTTTTACCTTGCTGTAACCTCTCCGCAACGTCATGATAAATTTTTACTGCGACACACTTTAAATTCAATTTTTACATTCAGACATATCTATATCCCTAATATTGCCAGGTTATTAACCGATATGTTCTGTTTGTCACCCATAATAATTCTACCCGCCGTTGTACGTTCTGCTGTGGTCTGTGCTGTGCGCGTTAATTTCGGCGATACGTAATCTGTCGCGACCAGCCTTTCAGCGCCATAACAAATAAAACGGGTATTTAGCAGATGAGAGTCGTGCGGATATGCTTTTAGAAAAACCCACCACCAGGCGTAAATTTTTGCTCGGTTCACTGCTGGCGTTGCCATTAAGTGAACTGGTCTTTAAGGGCATGACTGCGGCACAGGCTGCAGAAATGGCCGCACCCGAGTTAGCCGATTACACCCCGATCTTTTTCAGTGCCGATGAGTGGCAGTTCATTCTGGCTGCCACCGACCGTCTGATTCCGGCGGGCGGTAAAGGCAAAGCGCCAGGCGCGCTGGAAACCAACGTGCCGATCTTTATCGATCAGCAGCTGCACAGCGAATCGTTCGGCAGCGAAATCTATATGCAGGGGCCGTTCAATACTCAGGCTCCCGCCACCCTGGGTTATCAGATCCCGTTCCGCCCTCAGCAGATGTATCAGACCGCTATCCGGCTGATTAATCAGTGGTCGCAGAACACGCATCAGAAAGCGTTTCATGCGCTGACGCTGGCAGAGAAAGATGCGGTGCTGACCCAGGTTAACAAAAACGAGATCGACTTTGTCGCGCTGGGCGAAGCCGATCTTAAGCCTTCTCATTTCTTCAGCCAGCTGCTTTCAGATACCAAGCATGGCTACCTGGCCGACCCGATGTACGGCGGCAATAAAGGCATGAAAGCCTGGATCGCCATCGGGTTCCCGGGCGCGCGTGCCAGCTTCACCGAATGGGTGAAACAGCACAACGTTCCTTATCCGCTGGGTCCGGTCAGCATCAAAGGTGAACGCGCATAAGGCGCTTCCACATCAGGTATTTGAAACAGGATTATCATGGCACAGGTTACTAAAAAAGAAGTCGACGTCGTGGTCTGCGGCCTCGGCTGGGCAGGCTCGCTGATGAGCATCGAGCTGGCACTGGCTGGTCTGGACGTGCGCGCCCTGGAGCGCGGCGGCGATCGTGATTATGACGAGTTCGCCTACCCGAAACCGGCGGATGAATACGCCTATGCGGTGCGCGATAAAGTGTTTGCGACGCCCGCCGAAGTAGCGGTTACGGTTCGCTACAACAGCAGCCAGACGGCATTGCCGACCCGTAAATGGGGCGCATTTGCACCGGGCACTGGCGTAGGCGGTTCCGGCCTGCACTGGACAGCGGTCCTGATCCGTCCGACGCCAACCGATATCAAACTCAAGAGCTATGTCGATGAGGCTTACAAGCCGGGCATTCTGCAGGATGATATGCGGGTAATGGACTTCCCGTTCAGTTGGGAAGAGATCGAACCGTATTACTACAAATTCGAACTGATTTGCGGCCAGTCCGGCAATACCGGCAACCTGCGCGGTAAAATCATGGAAGGCGGCGACCCGTTTGAAGGCCCGCGTTCTGAGCCTTATCCGCTGCCAGCGCTGGATGACACGCTGAACAACGTGATGTTCAAAGAGGTGGCAACGAAACTCGGCTACCACCCGTTCCCGAACCCGTCAGCCTGTGTATCGCGCGCGTGGAAAAACCCGTACGGCAACCAGATCGCCCCGTGCAACTACTGCGGTTATTGCAGCAAATATCCCTGCCTGAACTACTCCAAAGCGTCGCCGCAGACCGCAGTAATGGATTCGCTGAAGCGCATGCCGAACTTCTCTTATGAAGTGAATGCGGAAGTGATCAAGGTGGTGCTGAACGATGATAAGAAAACCGCCAAAGGGGTAATCTACATCGATGCACAGGGCAACGAGTGCTTCCAGCCCGCGAAAATCGTGGTGCTGAGCAGCTTCCAGCTCTACAACGTGCGCCTGATGCTGCTCTCCGGGATCGGCAAGCCTTACAACCCGATTACCGAAGAGGGCGTGATTGGCCGTAACTACGCGTTCCTGTCGAACGGCGGCGCAACGCTGTTCTTTAAAGATAAGAATTTCAACCCGTATGCCACCGCGGGCGCGACCGGCCAGATGTTTAACGATATCTCGCCAGGCAACGTCGACGGTCCTTCACTCGGCTTCCTGGGCGGCGCGAAGATCCACAGTTCGCAGGCGACCGGTACGCCGATCAGCACCGCGCTGCCAAAAGGCACGCCGACCTGGGGCATGGGCTACAAGGAAGGTCTGGAAGAGTGGTACGGTCATTCGATGAAGATCAGCATCACCACTACCTGCCAGTCTTACCGCGACATCTATCTGGATCTCGATCCGAACTACCACGATCATCGTGGCTTGCCACTGCTGCGTATGACATTTAACTGGAAAGAGAATGAGCTGAAGCTGCAGCAGCATCTTAAGGGCATCGTCGGCAACATCGCCAAAGAGCTGAACCCGGACAGCATGAGCATGAGCTTCCTGCCGATGGGCGCGGACTTTGACCTGACCAAATATGTCTCTACCCACAACGTGGGCGGCGCGGTGATGGGCGATAACCCGAAAACCTCGGCGCTGAACAAATATCTGCAGAGCTGGGATGTGCATAACGTCTTTGTGCCGGGCGGCAATGCTTTCCCGCAGAACTTCCAGGCGAACCCAACCGATACCATCGGTGCGATTACCCTGATGGCGGCACAGGCGATTAAAGATCAGTATCTGAAAAATCCCGGCCCACTGGTACAGGCATAAGCGCATGAATAAGCTGAAACTGAAGTCTTTTATGTTCGCCAACGCGGTGCTGTTCGCCAGCGGATTTGCGCTGCCGGCTCACGCCGAAGATGAAGCGCAACTGATCAAGCAGGGCGAATATCTCTCGCGGCTGGGCGATTGCATGGCGTGCCACTCACTGCCCGGCAAACCGGCCTATTCGGGTGGACTGGCGATTGAGTCGAACCTCGGCACCATCTTCTCCACCAACATCACGCCCGATAAGCAACACGGCATCGGCAACTACAGCGAGCAGCAGTTCGCTGACGCGGTGCGCAAAGGGGTATTACCGGACGGTTCGCATCTTTATCCGGCGATGCCGTACCCTGATTACGCCAAAATCAGTGATGCCGATATCCACGCGCTTTACGTCTACTTTATGAAAGGCGTGCAGCCAAGCGCGGAACAGCCACCGGAAACCGATCTGAGCTTCCCGTTCAGCCAGCGCTGGGGCATGCGGTTCTGGAACTGGGCGTTCGCGTCCGATAAGCCGTTCCAGCCGATTGGTGGTGCATCAGCCGAAATCAACCGCGGTGCCTACATCGTGGAGAGTCTCGGTCACTGCGGCAGCTGTCATACGCCGCGCGGTCTGGGCATGAACGAGAAAGCGCTGGATAGCGGTGACGATAAATTCCTGGCAGGCGGCAGCCTGAACAACTGGGATGTGCCATCACTGCGTGGCCTGCCACGCTGGAGCGAGCAGGAGGTGGTGGACTACCTGCAGACCGGTCGTAACGATAAAGCGGCGGTGGGCGGCGAGATGACCTCGGTGATTGAGCATAGCAGCTCACACATGACCGACGACGATCTCAAAGCCATCGCAGCTTACCTGAAGTTTCTGGGCGGTAACCCGCCGCTGCAGGCTTACGATGTGAAGGCGCAACAGGCAACCGAAGCGAAACTCACCGCGGCGAAGAACCTCAGCGAAGGCGAGCGGCTCTATCTGGATAACTGTGGTGCCTGTCACTTTGTGACCGGCAAAGGCGCACCAGGGATCTTCCCTGAGCTGGATGGGGCAACCATCGTCAATGCCAACGATCCAACCGGGCTGATCCACACTATCCTCGCAGGCGCACAGCAGCCTTCGACCGAAAAAGCCCCCTCTACACTGGTGATGCCGGGCTTTGGTCAGCGTCTGAGCGACGATGAGGTGGCGGAACTGGCCACCTTTATTCGCCAGGGCTGGAGCAACAGCGCTCCGGCGGTGAGTAAAGATCAGGTAGCTGAGGTGCGGAAAACGCTGAAGTAAATCGACCCGTTGCCGGCTGGATCGACTCAGCAAAAGAGAGGAGGAGCGCATGCGCTCCTCTTTTTTATTTAAAAGGTGTGCGCCACTTCCAGCACGCCGTTAATGATAAACTGCACGCCCATGCAGACCAGTAGAAATCCCATGAGACGCGAGATCGCCTCAATGCCGCTTTTACCGACCAGCTTCATGATGGCACCTGAACTGCGCAGCGAGATCCACAAAATCAGGCTCACCAACAGGAAGGTCAGCACTGGCGCAACACTGATCACCCAGGCGGGAAAATCGACGCCACTTTTTACCGTCGAGGCGGAAGAGATGATCATCGCAATCGTACCCGGCCCGGCCGTGCTCGGCATCGCCAGCGGCACAAAGGCGATATTCACTGGCTCTTTGGCGCCATCCAGCTCATCCAGTTTATGTTTTGCCTCAACCGAATGACCCGCAGGCTTCGCCGGGAACAGCATCCGGAACCCGATAAAGGCGACAATCAGGCCGCCCGCCATACGCAGGCCAGGAATGGAGATGCCGAAGGTGTTCAGCACCGCGCTGCCCGCGTACCACGCCACCATCATGATGGCGAAAACATAGATAGAAGCCTGGCGCGCCTGCCGGTTGCGTTCCTGGAAGTTCATCTCACCCGCCAGGCCTAAAAACAGCGCCACGGTGGTGAGCGGATTGGCGAGCGGCAGGATGACGACCAGCCCCAGACCAATCGCTTTAATCAGTTCCAGCATGTCCGATCTCCCCGATTAGTGTTTCGGGCGCTCCAGCGCCTCAAGCAACTCCGGGAAGAAGTCCTGCAGGATTTCCGGCGTCATCAGTTCGGGATACTGCATCAGATGCTCACGGATACGCTCATTGACGTCCGGCAGCAGACGCTGGGCCGCGGCGCTGGCGGTGATTTTGTGCTTCTTCATAGCGCGCAGCAGATCCCCTGGTAGCGCGTCTTCGTCGTCGGCGTCATCGACCATCTCCAGCGCGTCCAGCTCGTCGAACATCTCCATCAGCGCTTCGGTCTGCGGCGTGCGCGACTCATATTCGCGCGGATGTTCATCTTCCAGGAAGCGCAGCATGGCGCGCATCGGTGTACCGTCTGGCGTGGAAGGCGGTTCAGAGGCGAACCAGCTCAGCAGCTGATGCATGGTGACCTGATGGACGCGAAAGCCGCTGTCGACCAGTTCATCGGCCAGCAACTCGGCAGTTTCATTTTCAATCAGGCAGATGTGGGTGCGTTTGGGTTCGTACTGCTCCAGCCACTGATAGATCTCTTCAATAACGCCGTCGTCATACTCGAATTTTTTGCTGAGATAGCTGTCATCTTGTTCATGAACGCAGGCCTGAATCTGGTCGGGGTCGAAGTAAAGTGCGATGTTGATGCCTTTCATGCGTGCTGTCCTGTAGAAATCAAAACAACACTATAGCGCTCAACCCCAGGTGAAGGGAATGTCAGGCGTCACAGCATGAGGGCGTTTAATACTCCCCTCTGAGCAGAGAGGGGAGAGAGAAGGGAAGCAGATTAGGAGATAAAGTTTTTGCCCTGCTTTAGTACTACGTCACAGGCTTTGGTTTTCAGCTTCTCACCCATTGGTGAGTTGCTCAGGCTTTGCAGATTGAGCTGCTGGCCATTACCGGTATTCAGCAATCCTGCTACGCCCTGGGTATAATCGGTTTTCTGTTCCTGGGCGGTCGTGGTATTCAGACCGAGCTTACTCAGCACCTGATCTTTAACCGACTGCACATTGTTTTTCACCACGTTGTGTTCGACGCAGTACTGCATCACACCGGCCGCGTTGGTCATGCTGTTAGCGCTGACCGCTTTGTCGCCGCCGCCCAGCAGGCTGGTAATAGAAGAGAGCGACATGCCGCCATTCTGCTGGGTGGTACTGGTGGTGCTACCAGTGTTTTGCTGGCTGAGCTGCGATGCTGCACTGCTCAGCTGATCCTGCCAGCTTGCCGCTGATGCACTGCCTGCCACCAGAAGTGCCGCCAGTCCCCATCCCCACGCACTGCGTTGTGCTTTTTTCATTTCAACCTCGGTATGTGCTTATTCAGTTTTGCTAAGAAAGGCTAAATAGCAGAAAGTTCCTGAGTTTCTTCCTTAAATAGCGCTTTCAATAGCGCTTTGGGAATATTCTGCAATAGAGACGATGAAATATTCAGATGCGTGTGGGTGTTATTATTTCGTGAGGTAATTTTCTATAGTCAGTAATAAGCACGCTCTGCTGAAATATTATTTAATATCCTTGCGGCATTTATCAGGAATTGTCCTGGTTTAAATAAAAGTTACCGCTTTGCTTATAGAGTGTTTTATAAGTGATTGCGTCTGGCTTGGTAATATTTACATGGGAAATTACTTGTTTATAACTTCATGTATTTCAGGTTATTTTTATTTTTAGCGCAGCGTGCATTTAAGCCTGGTCACTGGTTTTTGATGCGGTTTTCTGTGCCGTAATTAAATTGAGCTAGCGGAGTTTTTTATTATTCCGGCTTGCGAAATCCGCGAGAGTGTTCATGCTTAATCACTGTGTCAGGCAGTTGTGGCAGATATTTAATTTAACGGGAGCGATATTATGGCTGGACAGCCAGAGCACAATAATAATGCAGAGGTCACGCTTAAACTCGCGGAAGAGAAAATAGCCCTGACGAAGCAAAAGATTGTGGATGGACATGTCCGCGTTACCCGTTCTACAACTGAACATGACGAGGTCATCAGTACGCTGCTTAACCGGGAGAAGGTTGAGGTTGAGCATGTAGCGAAAGCGCAGCCCATTGAAATGATGCCCGACATCAGGGAAGAGAACGGTGTACTGATTGTCCCGGTAGTAGAGGAAGAAATCCAAATCGTCAGAAAGCTGGTGCTTAAAGAGGAGATCCACATCCGAAAAGTGCAGGAAAACGTTCCTTTTCAGGAAGTGGTGACCCGACGTGTTCAGGAAGTGGTGACCCGACGTGAGCAGCAGGTGAAAGTTGAGAGAGATGACGATCAAATTAGCTAACAGAGAGGAACCTATCATGGCACAGGAAAAAATCGTAACACTGTTCGATTCTGCACATCAGGCAGAGGCCGCGAAAAGAAATCTCGTGAAAGCAGGCTTTTCTGATCGGGACATCAGTCTTATCAGTGGAGAACGTTTGCAGCAGGAAGGACACCCTATCCGTCATCCAAGCATCTGGCAGCGTCTGTTTGGTCACGCTGTTGATAAAGAGCACGCCGATGTTTACACCAGAGCGATGGACAAGGGCGGCGTGGTGCTGACCCTCCGTACCGAGGAGGAGAAGCTGGCCCGTGCCATGACCATTCTCCATTCGCATGACTCGGTGGACGTACCGTCACGTATGCAAAGCTCGGTTGATAATGCTTCAACAGCCGCGCCGGGGATCAACCCGACCACCGCAGGCAAGCAGTTTGCCGGTGAAACCAATGACCGTCAGGTTGAACCGCGACGAACTTCACTGACCGGTGATGAGAGCGAAGCGGATATTCTGCGTCTGGCTGAAGAACAGGTGGAAGTGGGTAAACGTCTGGTGAGCGAAGGCTCCACTCGCGTTCGCCGATATACGGTGACCGATACCGTATCTGAAGATATCTCGCTGCATGAGCAGCACGCTGACATCTTCCGCCGTTCGGTGAATGAACCCGCGCTGGCCGGTGAAGTGGACTGGTCAGAGAAAACCGTCGAGGTCGCTGAGACGCATGAGCAGCCAGTGATCAACAAAACGACCCACGTGAAAGAAGAAGTGGTGGTGCGTACCGACGGCAGCGATCGTACCGAGACGATAAATGACACGGTGCGTCGTCAGGAAGTGGATATCGACCATGCACGCAGTGGACTGGAGCGCGATCTGCCGGGTACAACTGCTGGGGTAAAACCTGCGACCGCCGCAGCAGGCACGCAGTCACCAGGGGCGCATAACCGTGACCACAAAGAGAGCCTGACTGAAAAGGTGAGTGATAAAGCTAGCCAGGTGAAGGATAAGGTGGACCATAAGCTACATGACCATTCGCATTGAGGCGCTGATCCTGACAACGACAGGCGCTGATGGGCATTACTGATGCCCAATGCTGAGCATGCAAGAAGGGGCCAACCGTGAGGTTGGCTCTTTTGCGTTGTGGGGAGAGAGAAAAAAACGGATAACGGCGTCAAATCCTCTTCGATATAATCAGGCGCTATCTGTGCAGGCCGGGCAGAAATAAAACCTGAGGGATTAAAGTGAATTGTAAATCGATGCTTTTCATGCTGGTGGCGCTTTCCCTGTCGGCTCAGGCCGCCCAGAGCGGAAAAACGCTTGAGCACAAAGACTGGGAAGTTGCCTGTGATAACACCCTGACCTGCCGCATTGCGGGTTATGCCAAAGAAGAGGATCCCTCCGGCTCCATCCTGCTCACCCGTGCCGCTGGACCTGCAACGGAGACAGTGGGAGAAGTGACGCTGGGCGACACCGAAGATGACAGCGAACCAGCGGAAAAGCTGACGCTGTGGATCGACGGGAAATCAGCTGGCGATCTGGTGGCGGCCGATGACAACTGGCGCATGTCGGCCAGTCAGACCGCTGCGGTAATCAGCGCCGTCAAAGGCAGCGGTAAAGTCGAGTTTAAAGGCGGTACCAAGCCTTTCCTGCTTTCAGGCGAGGGCGCATATGCCGTGCTGCTGAAAGCGGACGACCTGCAGGGCCGTATCGGCACGCCAGGCGCGCTCACCAAAAAGGGCAATAAGCCGGAAAGCAACGTGCCTAAAGCTGTGCCTGCACCGGTTATTCAGGCGGCTAAAACCCTCAGCGGCGAACCCCGTTTGCTGACCGCCTCAGAGAGCGACGCGCTGAAAACCCGACTGCTTGCAACGGTCAATCATAATGACGATGACACGTGCGACAGCCTCTATTCACCGGCAGAAAACAGCGATCCGGAAACCGACGGGCTCACGCTTACGCCACTCGACGACAGCCACGTTTTGCTTTCGGCGCTCTGCTGGCGTGCTGCTTATAACGAAGGATATGGCTACTGGGTCATTGATAATCAGCTGAAAGGCAAGCCTGAACTGGTGACCATTTCCGGGTCAGATTACGACAAGGGCGAGATAACCAGTGTGCAGAAAGGCCGCGGCATCGGCGACTGCATGAGCCAGGAAAGCTGGGTATGGGGTGGTCAGGCTTTCCGCAAAAGCTATGACGGCGGGACCGGCATGTGTCGTTATATCCATGCGGGGGGTACCTGGGATTTGCCCACGCTGGTGACTGATGTGAAGCCGGTATCGGGTTAGAGCCTTTGTTATGTCAGTGAAACATGATGGCTGACGTGAATGCTTCGGCAGGTGAGGGGGGGCGTAGGCAGCTTCAACAAGGAGGTGATGCTGTGTCCCGGAGAACCCAAAAGACGGTTTTTTCAGCAGTTGCACACTTGCCTGCGGATAAGGGTTGCGGAAACAGGGGGTAACGGTATAATCCTCAACGTTTTCCGCATACCCTTCAGTGCCGAAGTGGCGAAATCGGTAGACGCAGTTGATTCAAAATCAACCGCCGCGAGGCGTGCCGGTTCGATTCCGGCCTTCGGCACCAATCACTTAAAGTCTATACAAATCAATAAGATGGCTGGCTACTTCTGCCTTTTATGACTGTACAGATTTCTTCTCTATCTTCCCGTTTAAAAGCCGCTGTAGTTGATAGTGGTAAATGGGATGTTAACTCATAGCGGCGTGTAGTTCCAAGCTTCAAACACGTACAAGACATAACTTGAAAGCTATGACGTAGCCACCGTCTTTAACTCTCCCAAAACAGATTGAACACACGCATTTAAGCCCGATGTGCTGCCTTTTGACAGCTAAACAGGTCTATGGTGGTAAACGTACCTGCACACGATATGCAGGCTCTGCCAGCGCTTCAGCCACGCTCCCGTAAGGGCACACGGTTATCCTGATAAGGTGAGTTCACTCTGTACAGATGATGAAGCCGCTACGCTCTGCTTGTTGGTAGTACCACCAACGGGGCTTTATGGCTGTTATTGCCAAAATAAGTCCAATTTAACTTATGCAATCATAATATTTTATAAATTAGAAAAATTCGTCATTTGAACATTTTATTGTCTATGCCTGCATTTAGGTTATGGTTTTTTTGTCATAAAAACAGTATGTTAAAAAACATAATGATGGAGGTGGCTATGGCTTTAAATAGAATTTCTTACGCATATTATGACCCGAAATGGGATCGGGCGAGACATCCTATAGCTGTTTTAGTCCGTACTGAAATTGAACCTTTAGATTATCTCGTTGAAATGAAAGGACACCTGCACTTGTAAGCATCCCTATATAGCGGACCATTCACATTTAGAGATCTTCCGACATACTGACTATGTCCCCGGAGGAGATCACCATGCGCAAAGCCCGATTCACCGAACACCAGAT